>OBOI01000076.1_pt1 | contig 40026 bp, 36 predicted proteins | sample 1670151 | NCBI WGS metagenome assembly OBOI01 (sample SAMEA104232303, study PRJEB22302) | sediment metagenome | biome: forest; feature: aquifer; material: sediment | place: USA | collected 2011-08-07 | depth 0.01 m | reverse complement strand
CATTGGAGCCGAAAACCGGCACGGCGTATCCCGCTCGGGAGGGTGGGGTGCCCTGTGTAGCGAAGTAAAGAAGATGTAATGGACGCCTCCCTCCCGCCGACGGGTAATGGAAGCTGAGGGGGTAATGGGATTGAGCCCTCGCATTACCTGACGGCATCGAAGTGCCAAAGTGGTGTTTTCAATCGCAACCACAAACGGTAAGGAGGGCTCGACATGAAGGCTACGACATTTGGGCTGGACTTGGCAAAGCGTGTGTTCCAGGTGCATTGGGTCGATATGGAAACTGGAGAAATCGGTCGGCGGCAATTGAAGCGGGCGCAGGTGGCGGAATTCTTCGCCAACCGCGAGGCATCGGTGATCGCGATGGAAGCCTGCGGCAGCGCGCACTACTGGGCACGCAAGTTGGCTGCGCTGGGCCACGAAGTGCGATTGATTGCGGCGCAGTTCGTTCGGCCGTTCGTCAAGACCAACAAGACCGATGCGGCCGACGCGCAGGCAATTTGGGAAGCGGCGCAACGGCCGGGAATGAGATTCGTGGCGGTCAAGAGCGAAGGTCAGCAGGGGGTACTGCTGCTGCACCGGATGCGCAGCCAGTTGGTGAAAATGCGCACGATGCAGGTCCAGCAGTTGCGCGGCCTGCTCTACGAATTCGGGGCCGACCTGCCGCAGGGGCGGCAACGAGGCATGGCGCAAGTTCCGGCCGAGTTGGAAAGGCTGGAGCAGACCTTGCCGGCGATGGTCATCGACACCTTGCGCGGGCAGATCGCGCGGATCGAGGCACTGGACCGCGACATCGGCGAGATCGAGAAGAAACTGGCCATCGGAAAGAAGGAAAACAAGTCGGTAAGAAGGTTGCTGGAAATTCCCGGCGTCGGGCCGCTCACCGCGACGGCGGCGGTGGCGACGCTGGGCGATGCCAAGGCGTTCAAGAACGGCCGGGAGTTCGCCGCCTTCCTGGGGCTGGTGCCACGCCAAAGCGGCACCGGCGGGAGAGTGAAGCTGTTGGGCATCAGCAAGCGCGGCGACGTCTATCTGCGCACGTTGCTGATCCACGGCGCACGAGCCGTGGTCAACAGCGCCAAGGAACGCGGTCCCTGGCTGGAGGGGCTGCTGGCGCGCCGGCCGAAGAATGCCGCGGTGGTGGCGCTGGCCAACAAGATGGCGCGCACGATTTGGGCGCTGCTGGCCCACGACCGGACGTACCAGAAAGGTTACGCGGCGCATGCCGCGTGAGGTGTTCAACGAACCGCAAGGAGCCGGAACGCTGAAAGGTTGCGCAGGTTGATGTGCGAATGATGGCGTAACAGGTCGGACCGCGGGGAAGCAAACCTGTCCCTCTCCCAGTTCTTCGAGAACGACAAGAAGATGAGGTCTTCCCCGGCGAATTCCATCAGGGCCAGCAGGCTGATTCCAGTCTGCAATACAGGCCGGATATAAGACTGCAGCCGTTTCCTCGTCCGCCGCATTCAAACATCGCTTGCCAAACGGGAGGCGTCCATATAAGGAGAAGGCGGCCGCAGGCCGCCGCCGGGTGACATGAGCGTAGCAGGGCACCCCGCCGTCCCGAGCGCGCTCCAACCTGGGCATGGTGGGTATTGAGTGGCGTGGTACGCAGGGCACCCCGCCCTCCCGAGCGCGCACCCACCTCAAAGTACGCCAAGGTTTCGTCTCACACCCGCACTGATCCAACACGCACACTACATGTCGTTCGATGAAATTCGCGAAGCGCTTGATCCGATTCGCGCCGTCTTCAGGGTGGCATCGGTCACCGGGGAAACCCATGATCTGGGGCTGCGCGTGGCACAGCGGCACGGATTGTCCGTCCATGACGCCGTGTTCGCCGTGGTGAACTGTGTTTCCAGAACTATCCGACAGTTTCCGGCGTATCGAAAAAATGGCCCTTGATGCGGGCGGCGCGGCCGCGGAACACCGCCACCAGCTTGCCCTCCTGGTTGGTGACCTCGATGTCGTAGACACCGCTGCGGCCGCCCTGGTGGCGGGCGTGGCCGACGGCGGTAAGCACGTCGCCAAGGTGGGCGGGCGCGAGGAAGTTGATATCGACGCCAGCCGCTACCGCGCGGTGGTTGAAGCTGTTGCAGGCATAGGCGAAGGTGGAATCGGCAACGGCGAAAATGAAGCCGCCGTGGCAGGTGCCATGGCCGTTCACCATGTCCTGGCGCACCGTCATGGTCAGGGTGGCGGTACCGGGGCCGACCGCGACGATGGTCATGCCGAGGCCGCGCGCGGCATGGTCGTCGGGCCACATGATTTCGGCGCAGCGCGCGGCGATGTCCTGGGGTGTCATACTGTCTCCTTGCGAGCTGAGCGTCTCGAAGTAAAATTCATAATCAAGACCGCGATGGTACCGGAGGATGCGATGGCCCACCCCATGTTCGTCAAGCACCAGGATCTTCTCGGCTCCGCCGTGCATGCCATCGAAAGCCGCGGCTACTGGAGCCCTTATCCGGAAAACCCCAAGGCCTACGGCGAGCACGCCGTCGAGGAAGGACGCGCGGCCTTCGATGCCTATCCCGACGCGCAGTTCTATCTCGACCAGCCGGGCGTAGTCGGCCGCGGCGGCGGCGAGGTTTCGCCCTACGGCCTGCCGCTCAACGTCAGCTACCCCAAGTGCAGCGCCGAGGCGCTGATCGCCGCTGGCAAGGCCGCGATGCCGGCATGGATCAAGGCCGGCCCCGATGTGCGCGCCGGCGTTTGCGCCGAAATTCTCGCTCGCATCAATGCCCATAGCGCAGAGATCGCGCATGCCGTAATGCATACGACGGGACAGTCCTTCCCCATGGCGTTCCAGAACGGCGGCCCGCACGCGCAGGATCGCGGGCTCGAAGCCGTGGCCTATGCCTGGCGCGAAATGAAGCTCGTGCCCTACCGCTCCATCTGGGAAAAACCGCAGGGAAGCAACCCGCCGCTGAAGCTGGAAAAACGCTATACGGTGGTTGGGCGCGGCGTTGCCCTGGTCATTGCCTGCGCCAACTTTCCGACCTGGAACAGTTATCCCGGCATTTTCGCCAGCCTCGCCACCGGCAACGCCGTCATCGTCAAGCCGCATCCCGCCGCCATCCTGCCGCTCGCCATCAGCGTTGCCCTCGCGCGCCAGACGCTCAAGGAGGCGGGCTTCGACGCCAACCTCGTCAGCCTGCTGGTGGACACCTCCGCGGCGCCGGTGGCCAAGGATGTCGCCCTGAAGCCCGACATCCGCATCATCGACTACACCGGCAGTTCCGACTTCGGCCTCTGGCTGGAGGACAACGCGCGCCAGGCCGTCGTCTTCGCCGGCAAGTCGGGCATCAACTGCATCGTCGTCGATTCGACCGACAACTACATCGGCCTGCTGAAGAACCTGGTGTTCACGCTGTCCTTGAATTCCGGCCAGATGTGCGCCACACCGCAAACCCTGTTCGTTTCCAGCGACGGCGTGCGCACGGCGGAAACCCAGGTACCGCCCGATCAGTTCTGCCGCGACCTCGCCACCGCCATCGGCAAGTTCATCGAAGACCCGGCACGCGCCGTCGATGTGCTCGGTGCGATCCAGTCGCAAGCGACGCTGGCGCGCCTCGACGGCGCAGAAGCGCTGGGTGAGGTCGTCCGCGCCTCGAATGCCATCGTTCATCCGCAATGGCCGCAGGCGATCGTCCGCACACCAATGCTGCTCAAGTCCACGCCAGGCGACGCCGACGCGTGGAGCGAGGAGCGTTTCGGCCCCATCAGCTTCGTCGTCGAAACGACCACGGCGGCGGAAAGCCTGTCCATCGCCGAGCGCACCATGCGCGACAAGGGCGCGATCACCTTTTCGGTCTATTCGACCAATGCGAACATCGTGCAACTGGCGGAGGATGCCGCCCTACGCATAGGTGTCGCGCTCTCCATCAACCTGACCGACGGCGTGTTCGTCAATCAGTCGGCGGGGTTCTCGGATTTTCACGCCACCGGCGCCAACCCGGCCGCCAACGCCTGCCTCACCGACAGCGCCTTCGTCTCCAGCCGCTTCTTCGTCGTGCAGACGGATCGGCATATTCCGTAGGCAAGGAATACCACGCCCGCGGCGGGCACGCCGGCGTCAGAAATGGAACTCAGCGGATAACGAAAATCTTTGCAAAGTTCGCAATCTCAAGAACCTCTTTGACTGTGCCGCGGGCATTTGCGAGCGTCACGGTCTTGCCCTCGGCTTTGGCGCCCTCCAGCGCCAGCAGCAGCATGCCAAGCGCGGCGCTGTCCACGTAATCGACGGCCCCAAGGTCTATCTGGATTTCACGGACAGCGGGATTCTGCACCGCGCGTTTGACGGCATCGCGAAACTCGCGATGGATGCCGAAATCGAAACGCCCCGTCAGACGAATGGTTAACTGGCTTCCCGACAACGGTAGATTTTCTATCATGATGGCTTCACAAAACATGATCGGAATGCGCGCCCCGCAAAGGCGGCGGCGACACCCGGAGCTTACCGCTCGGCCAACGGGATGGCCACACTTCTTGGCCCTGGCCTTCGGTGGTAATATTGCGCGCCTCGAAGCCGGCCAGTCCGGCTTCGGGCGTTTCGGAGACTTCCCGGCGTTACGACGCATGCGCCGGGGCACCAGACCGGCACACGATCCGGCATAACGTTCCTATCGCAGACATAGCAAGGAAAACGCATGAAAATCCACGAATATCAGGGCAAGGAAATCCTGAGGAAGTTCGGTGTGGCTACGCCGCGCGGCATCCCCTGTTTTTCCGTCGATGAAGCGGTCAAGGCCGCGGAAACGCTGGGCGGCAACGTGTGGGTGGTCAAGGCCCAGATTCACGCCGGCGGTCGCGGCAAGGGCGGCGGCGTCAAGCTCGCCCGCTCGCTCGATGAAGTACGTCAGAACGCGACCAGCATTCTCGGCATGCAGTTGAAGACCCACCAGACCGGCCCCGAAGGCCAGAAGGTGCGGCGCCTGCTGATCGAAGATGGCGCCGACATCAAGAAGGAATACTACGTCGCCGCGCTGACCGACCGCGCCACGCAGAAGGTCGCCATCATGGCCTCCTCCGAAGGCGGCATGGACATCGAGGAAGTCGCGCACAAGACGCCGGAGAAGATCATCAAGGTGTTCGTCGATCCGCTGGCCGGTCTTACCGACGCGCAGGCACTGGAACTCGCCAAGGGCATCGGCGTTCCCGAAGCCTCGCAGGCCCAGGCCATCGACACCTTCAAGAAGCTCTACACCTGCTATATGGAAACCGATGCCAGCCTGGCGGAAATCAATCCGCTGATCCTGGAAGGCAACGGCAACATCAAGGCGCTCGACGCCAAGTTCAACTTCGATGCCAACGCGCTTTACCGCCAGACCGAGATCGTTGCCTACCGCGACCTCGACGAGGAAGACGCCGACGAAATCGAGGCTTCCAAGTTCGACCTCGCCTACATCAGCCTCGACGGCAACATCGGCTGCCTGGTGAACGGCGCCGGCCTGGCCATGGCGACGATGGACACGATCAAGCTGTTCGGCGCCGAACCGGCCAACTTCCTCGACGTCGGTGGCGGCGCCACGACCGAAAAGGTGACCGAGGCGTTCAAGATCATGCTCAAGAACACCAAGGTGAAGGGCATCCTGGTCAATATCTTCGGCGGCATCATGAAGTGCGACACCATCGCCACCGGCATCGTCGCCGCGGCCAAGGAAACGCACCTGTCCGTGCCGCTGGTGGTGCGCATGAAGGGCACCAACGAAGATCTTGGCAAGAAGATACTCGCCGAGTCCGGCCTGCCGATCATCGCCGCCGACACCATGGCAGACGCCGCGACGAAAATCGTCGCGGCCGTGAAGTGAGGAAAATAATATGTCGATCCTGATCAACAAGGACACCAAGGTCATCACCCAGGGCATCACTGGCAAGACCGGCCAGTTTCATACCGAGAAGTGCATCGAGTACGCCAACGGCAAGAACTGCTTCGTCGCCGGCGTGAACCCGAAGAAGGCCGGCGAGAAGATTTTCGACGTGCCGATCTACGCCTCGGTGAAAGATGCCAAGGCCGCCACCGGCGCCACCGTTTCCGTCATCTACGTACCGCCTGCGGGCGCCGCCGACGCGATCTGGGAAGCCTGCGAGGCCGACATCGATCTCGCCATCTGCATCACCGAGGGCATCCCGGTGCGCGACATGCTGGTCGTGCGCAACAAGATGAAGGCCAAGGAAGCGGCCGGCGGCAAGAAGACGCTGCTGCTCGGCCCCAACTGCCCCGGCCTCATCACACCGGACGAAATCAAGATCGGCATCATGCCCGGCCACATCCATCGCAAGGGCCGCATCGGCGTGGTCTCGCGCTCCGGCACGCTGACCTACGAGGCCGTGGCGCAAGTCACCGAGCTGGGGCTGGGCCAGTCCTCCGCAGTCGGCATCGGCGGCGACCCGATCAATGGCTTGAAGCACATCGACATCATGCAGATGTTCAACGACGACCCCGACACCGATGCCGTCATCATGATCGGCGAAATCGGCGGCCCCGACGAAGCCGATGCCGCGCGCTGGTGCAAGGCCCACATGAAGAAGCCGATCGTCGGCTTCATCGCTGGTGTCACCGCACCGGCCGGCAAGCGCATGGGCCACGCCGGTGCGCTGATTTCCGGCGGCGCCGACACGGCCGATGCCAAGCTCGCCATCATGGAGGAGTGCGGCTTCACGGTCACACGCAATCCGTCGGAAATGGCCAAGCTGCTGAAGGCGCTGCTGAAGTAGGCGCTCCCGCCACGCATCAGGCCGCGCCGGCGCAATCCGGCGCGGCTTTTTTATTGCGACCTTCGGTTCGTAAAATCCGGGAAAACAATTCGGCAGCCCGCCGTGGCAAGCTAGACTTCGCTTTCTGGTCCGCATTCGATCAAACTTGGGAAGGCAAGCTCGACCATGGATATTCGCGTTTTTCTCGCCCATGTGGTGCAACTTGAGCTGGAGGCCGAGGAGGCTTACCTCAAATTGGTGGAACTCATGACGGCACGGGACAACTCCGATGCCGCCGCGTTCTTTGGCGAAATGGCCGGGTTCTGCCGCCTGCATCGGGAAGCCGCCATGCGGGATTTCGGCTTCGACGACGAAATCGACATTGCCGAGGTCATGGCCGCGTGGCAGGAGGGCGGCGGCGAAACGCCGCGCCCGCAGGATGCAGGAAGTCCGCTCGATCTCGACGGTGCCATGGCGCTGGCGCTGGCCGCCGAGCGGCGCGGGGTCGCTTTTTACGAACAAGTGGCACAGACTGCAACAAACCCGCAGACACGCGTTCTCGCCGAGGAATTCGTCGCGGAGGAACGGGAGCATGTGCAAAAGCTTGAACGTTTCGCCGGGCTCCGTTCTTACTGAACGCCCTAAAATCCCAGTTTCGCCACGGGGAGTACGGGGGACACGGAGAGAAGACCCGTAGGTCGGCGAGAAGGACATGCTTGCCGCCCCCGGAATTTCCCCGTGTCCCCCGTGCTCCCCGTGGTCAACTGCTTTTGTAGCTTAACCCTACCCGGTAAGGTCTCACGGCATGGACTTCTTATCCCAGGACTTCTTGATTGCGGTCTTCCAGATCATCGCCATCGACATCGTCCTTTCGGGCGACAACGCCGTGGTCATTGCACTGGCGTGCCGCAATCTGGCACCCGAACACAAGCGCAAGGGCATTCTTTGGGGCGTCGGCGGCGCCGTCGGCTTGCGCGTGGTGCTGACGGCTTTTGCCGCCGGCCTGCTCGGCTACCCTTATCTCAAACTGATCGGCGGCCTGCTGCTGCTCTGGATAGGCATCAAGCTGCTGCTGCCGGAAAAGGCGGAAGGGCACGACATCAAGGGCTCGCCGCAACTGTGGAGCGCGGTGAAGACCATTATCGTCGCCGACTTCGTGATGAGCCTCGACAACATCATCGGCGTGGCCGCCGTGGCGCGCGATTCGGTCGCACTGCTGCTGTTCGGTCTGGCGGTCAGCATTCCGCTGATCATCTGGTCGAGCCAGATCATCATGAGTCTGATGGAAAAGCATCCGATCATCGTCACGCTCGGCGCCGGTTTGCTCGGCTATGTGGCCGGCGGCATGCTGGTTTCCGATGCGGCGGTGAAGGACTGGGTGGCGGCGACGATTCCGGCGGCGCATTATGTGGTCGGCGGCAGCGGCGCGGCGCTGGTAGTGATTGTCGGCAACTGGCTGGCCTGGCGCCAGGCCGGACGCGAGGAAAGGAAAATCGTCTGATGGCGCTGTATCTGACCGAGACGGACGTCAAGGAAATGCTGACCATGGATATCGCGCTGGAGGCCGTGGAGTCGGCGCACCGCGCCCACGGACTGGGAAACGCGGTCGATGTCCCGCGGAACCGCACGCGCATACCGACGGCGGCCTTGCACATTCTGCAAGGCGCATTGCCGGACCAGGGCGTGTTCGGTTACAAGGCGTACACGACTTCCCGCGCTGGCGCGCGCTTTCTGGTCCATCTGTTCGATGCGGCGACGGGCGCACCGCTGGCGGTGATCGAGGCCGATACGCTGGGCATGATGCGCACCGGCGCAACCGGCGGCATTGCGGCGAAGTGGCTGGCACGCGAAGATGCCGCCGAAGTCGGCCTGTTCGGCGCCGGCTGGCAGGCGGGCAGCCAGGTGGAGGCGCTGGCCAGCGTGCGACCGATACGCCGCGTCAAGGTGTTCTCACGCGACGAGGAAAAGCGCCGCGCATTCTGCGCCAAGTTGTCGCAACGCACCGGCGTCGAAGTGGTGCCGTCCCGGAGTGCGGAGGAAACCGTGCGCGGTTCCGATGTCGTCGTGACCATCACCACGGCCAGCACGCCGCTGTTCGACGGCGACTGGCTGGCGCCCGGCACCCATGTCAATGCGGCCGGCGCCAATGCGCTGATCCGGCGCGAGATCGACGAAAAGTCGGTTCAGCGGGCAGCGGTGGTTTGCGTCGACAGCCGTGCCACTGCGCTGCGCGAGGCCGGCGACCTCCTGCCGTCGCTCGAAAAGGGCAGGCTGGCCGAGGGGCGAATGGTGGAACTTGGCGAGATCATCGCCGGCGTTCGCCCCGGTCGTAGCTCGCGCGAGGAAATCACGCTGTTCGAGTCGCAAGGCATGGCGATTCAGGACCTGGCTACAGCCAAACGTCTGCTGGAAATCGCCCGTTTGCAGGGGCGTGGACGCGAATTGCCGGGAGCGTGACAACAATTCGTGCGAGCGGCATAGAAAACAATTGACTGACTTAAGGTCGGGCTGTAAGAATCCGGCTTCTTACCGCTGTTGCAACAAAAGAACAGTCTTGCGAACAAATTTGGGGAGCGCCAAAGAACATGAAAATCGACAAGGCGAATTTCTGGAAAAGCGACGGGTTCATCGGCGTGGTCGTCAGCGTCGTCGTTCTTATTGCCGGCAACGGCGATCTTCTCCAAAGCCTGGAACGCAAAGCCTACGATCTCGGCGTTGCGGCAAGTTCGCGACAACCCAGCGACAAGGTGGCGGTCATCGCCATCGACAAGCAGAGCATAGACAACATCGGCCGCTGGCCGTGGTCGCGCGAGATTCATGCCGACATGGTCGAGAAACTTGCGGCAGCGAAGGCCAAGGTGGTCGCGACGACGATTTTCTTTTCCGAGCCACAGCGGGACCCCGGCCTCGTCTATATCGAGAAGCTGATCGACGTCTATGGCGCGGCGGGCGGTACGCCGCTGACCGGCGCGCCGGAGGAAATCATCGCGCAACGCCCGCCGCTCGGCCCGATGGCCGGCATTCTGGCCGAGGCTGAGCTGAAGCTGAATACCGACCGCCGCCTGGCCGCCGCCTATGCCGCCGCCGGCAACGTGGCGCTGCCGATGCTGTTCCGGCTCGGCGAGCCGCGCGGCCGTCCCGACAAGGACTTGCCCGACTACGTCAAGAAGAATGCGGTCAAGCTGACCGGCGGCGACTACACGCCCATCCCGACTTCCGACGTCGATGCCGGCGTGATCGAAGCGCTTGGCCAGAATGCGGCGGCCATCGGTCACCTCAACACCACGTCCGACATCGACGGCGGCATCCGCACCGAGGCGCTGGTCCTCAATTACTTTGACCTGACCTTTCCGTCGCTGTCGCTGCTGGCGGCGGCGAAGAGTCTGAACCTCACGCCCGCCGACATCCAGGTCAAGTCCGGTGATTCCGTCAGGCTCGGCAAGCTCAAGATCGGTACCGATCCGGACACGCGGATGTACACCTTCTTCTACAAGGACAAGGACGGCCAGCCGGCCTTCCAGGTCGACTCCTTCTTCGACGTCAAAACCGGCAAGATTCCCTACGAGAAATACAAGGACAAGATTGTGCTGATCGGCCCGACTGCCGCGGGCGTCGGCAGCGTCTTCGTCACACCGATTTCGACCAACATGCCCTCGGTGCTGTTGCAGGCGCATACGGTGTCCTCGATACTTTCCGAGCATTTCTTCGTCGCGCCGACCTGGGGTTTCTGGGTCGAGAAGCTGGCCTTCCTGCTGGTGGCCGCCTACCTGATCGCCCTCCTGCCCAAGCTCAAGGCCGGCATGGGCGCCGCCATCACCGGCGGCGGCCTGGTGCTGTTCGTCGCCGTCCATTTCATCCTCATGACGACACAACTGATGTGGCTGCAACTGATGCTGCCGGCGACCCTGCTGCTGGTCGGCCACGCGCTGCTCACCACCAAGCGCTTCCTCGTCACCGAGCGCGGCAAGGAAAAATCCGACCTCGACTCCGCCGAATCGAACCGCATGCTGGGCCTGGCCTTCCAGGGCCAGGGACAGCTCGACATGGCCTTCGACAAGTTCCGCAAGTGCCCGCTCGACGACCAGTTGATGGAAAACATCTACAACCTCGGGCTGGACTTCGAGCGCAAGCGCCAGTTCAACAAGGCCGAGTCGGTGTTCCGCTACATGAGCGAGTACAACGCCAAGTTCAAGGACCTGGAGACGCGCCTGAATCGCGCCAAGCAGCTTTCCGAAACCGTCATGCTCGGCGGCGGGGGCGGTGGTACACGCAGCAACGCCAGCCTGATCGACGCCAACGGCAATGTCGAAAAGCCCATGCTCGGCCGCTACCAGATCGAGAAGGAACTCGGCAAGGGCGCCATGGGCGTCGTCTATCTCGGCCGCGATCCGAAGATCAACCGCGTCGTGGCGATCAAGACCATGGCCCTGTCGCAGGAGTTCGAGGAAGACGAACTGGTCGAAGTCAAGGAGCGCTTCTTCCGCGAGGCCGAAACGGCGGGCCGTCTCAATCACCAGAACATCGTCACCATGTACGATGCCGGCGAAGAGCACGATCTGGCCTACATCGCCATGGAGTTCCTCAAGGGCAAGGATCTGGTGCCCTACACGAAACCCGGCAACCTGATGCCGCTGCCCAAGGTAATGAGCATCGTCGCCCGCGTCGCCGATGCACTTAACTACGCCCACCAGAACAACGTCGTCCATCGCGACATCAAGCCGGCCAACGTCATGTACGAGCCCGAGTCCGACCAGGTCAAGGTCACCGACTTCGGCATCGCCCGCATCACCGATTCGTCGAAGACCAAGACCGGCATGGTGCTAGGCACGCCGAGCTATATGTCGCCCGAGCAACTGGCCGGCAAGAAGATCGACGGGCGTTCCGACCTCTTCTCCCTGGGTGTCTCGCTCTATCAGATGGCTTGCGGCAAGCTGCCCTTCGAGGGCGATTCCATGGCACAGCTCATGTTCAAGATCGCCAACGAGCCGCATCCGGATATCCGCACATTCGATCCGAACCTGCCCGACTGTCTGATCGCCATCATCGACAAGGTGCTGACCAAGGATGCGGACCAGCGCTACCAGACCGGCGCCGAAATGGCTGCCGATCTTCGCACCTGCCTCGGCATGGTGGGCGGTGCCGCGACGGGCGGCACCGACATCGACATCGGCATATAGAGGGGGCTAGACCATGGATTTCAGCAGCGCACTGGAAGTCGCAACGCTCTCGGACAAGGGCATGGTGCGATCCCACAACGAGGACGCCGTATTTGCCAATCCGGTTGCCGGCTTTGTCGTCCTCGCCGACGGCATGGGCGGCTACAACGCCGGCGAGGTCGCGAGCGGAATGGCGACGGCGCTGCTGGGGAGCGAACTGGAAAAATCGTTTGCCGAACGCGAGGCGTTCCAGGTCGAGCCGGACGGCCGTCTGTGGGCGCATGTCGTTCTGGAAACCGAGGTCGCCCGCGCCAATGGCGCCATCTACCAGGCCGCCCAAAGCCAACCCCAGTACGCGGGCATGGGTACGACTCTGGTGATGGCGGTGTTCCACAACAATGCCATGACGGTTGCCCATATCGGCGATTCCCGGCTTTATCGCCTGCGCGGCGAGGAGTTCGGCCCCGTCACCCGCGATCATTCGCTATTGCAGGAGCAGATCGACAGCGGCATTATCACCCCCGAGCAGGCGCGCCATTCGCAGAACAAAAATCTTGTGACGCGAGCGCTGGGCGTCGACCCCGCGGTGGAACCGGAAATCCGCGACTACGACGTACTGCCGGGCGACATCTACCTGTTGTGCTCCGACGGTCTCAACGACATGGTCGAAGACGAGGAGATTGGCATGACCTTGCAGATGCTTTCGGCCAATCTGGAACTTTGCGCAACCCAGTTGGTGCAAATGGCCAACGACAACGGCGGGCGTGACAACGTTTCGGTTATCCTTGTCCGGGTCAAGGAAGCATTCCCGGCCCCCCGCCGTGGCTGGTGGGCCCGCCTGATGGCCTGGTTCAAGTAACCGGGCGTTGAGGAAAGATCAAATGGCAAAGATTATTCTCAGCATGGACACCGTAGTGCTCAAGGAAATCCCTCTCAACAAGGAGCGGATGACCATAGGGCGCAAGCCGCATAACGACATCCAGATCGACAACCTGGCAATCTCGGGCGAGCATGCGGTATTGGTCACCATCCTCAACGATTCATTTCTCGAGGACCTGAACAGCACCAACGGCACGTTCATCAACGGGCAGTCGATCAAGAAGCATTTCCTCCAGAACGGCGACGTCATCGAGCTCGGAAAGTACCGTCTCAAGTACGTGAGCGAGGTCCCGCAACAGGCAACCGCGCCTGCCGACTTTGAGAAGACCATGGTGCTGCGCCCCGACGTAATGCGCAAGACCGCGGAGCAGATGGAAGCCAAGGGCATGGGCGACACGCAGGTCGGCTTGGCGGCGGGGATACCCACGGCTTCGGCCCCGCAGCAGACTTTGCAACAGGCAGCGCCCCCTGCCCCGCCGCCGGCCCCGGCGCCGGCGCTTGCCGCCATCCAGATACTCAACGGCGCCAACGCCGGCAAGGAACTGGAACTGACAAAGACGCTGACCACGCTGGGCAAGCCAGGGGTTCAGGTGGCGGTGATTGCCCGCCGGCCGCACGGCTATTTCCTCACTCACGTCGAGGGTGTGAACTTTCCCATCGTCAGCGGCACAACCCTGGAAGCCAACAAGCCGCACCAACTGAACGATCACGACATCATTGAGTTGGCCGGCGTCAAAATGGAATTCTTTTTCAAGGCGTGACGTCTGCGCCTCGTGCCGGAAGCCATGACTGCCGTTTCCGCTGACCAGTACGGGAGGAATATCTCTTGAAGCAACATCTGCCCCGTTTTCTGCTGGGAATCGCAATACTTGCCGTGCTGCTCGGTCACGCGGCGAAGTTTTATCAGATCGGCTTCGTCAATCACCTCGATTCCATCATCTACGATGCCAAGGTGCGACTGACCATGCCGCGCGACACCGACGAGCGCATCGTCATCCTCGATATCGACGAAAAGTCGCTCGCCGAGGTCGGACGGTGGCCGTGGGGACGCGACAAGATGGCCACAATGGTAACGAAACTCTTCGATACCTATGGCATCACCTTGCTGGGTTTCGACGTGGTCTTCGCCGAGCCCGACGATAGCTCCGGATTAAAGTCTCTCGACGCCATTGCGAAAAAAGAGCTCAAGGACAGCGGCGTCTTCCAGAGCACGCTCAAAGACCTGCGCCCCCAACTCGATTACGACGCGCGCTTTGCCGAAGCCCTGAAAGGCCGCCCCGTCGTGCTCGGCTATTACCTGTCCAACAAGTCCGACGGCCTGGCTTCCGGTGCGCTGCCCAGCCCAGTGTTGCCGCCGGGCTCATTCAGCGGCCGTAACATCGTGTTCACCGGCTGGAACGCCTATGGCGGCAACCTGGCCGAGTTTCAGCAAGCGGCGGCATCAGGCGGCCATTTCAATCCCCTGATCGATTTCGACGGCGTTTCCCGCCGCGTGCCGCTCCTGGCCGAATACAAGGGTGGCTATTACGAGTCGCTATCCTTGGCGATGGTGCGTGCCCTGTTGGGCTACCCGAAGCTGGCGCCCGGCTATCCGGAAGAGCGTTTCTTCTCCAGCCGCAATTACAGCGGCATGGAATGGCTGGACCTGACAACCGCCCGGGGCACACTGCGCATTCCGGTCGACGAGAACGTCGCCACCTTGATTCCCTATCGCGGCCCGCAAGGCAGCTTCCGTTACCTGTCGGCCGCCGATGTCCTTGGCGACCGCGTCAAGCCGGATGAACTCAAAGGCAAGATCGTCCTGGTCGGCACCACGGCGCCGGGCCTCATGGACTTGCGTGCGACCCCGGTCGGCGCCGCCTATCCCGGGGTGGAGATCCATGCCAACCTGCTTGCCGGCTTTCTTGACGGCACCATCAAGCACCGACCGCCCTACGTACTTGGCGCCGACGTCCTGCTGACGCTGATCTTCGGCGGCGTCATGGTGTTTCTGCTGCCGCTGTTGTCACCGCTGCGCGCCAGCATCGCCACCCTGGTCGTGCTGCTGGCGACACTCACGGTCAACCTGGCTTTCTGGAATGCCGCGCATATGGTCTTGCCGCTCGCCGGCGGCCTGCTCTTGATCGCCGTGCTGTTTGCCATGAACATGTCCTGGGGCTACTTCGTCGAATCGCGCAGCAAACGCCAGTTCACCGAACTCTTCGGCCAGTACGTACCGCCGGAACTGGTGGATGAAATGGCCAGGAACCCCGAAAATTACAGCATGGACGGCCGCAAGGCCGAGCTGACGGTGATGTTCTCCGACGTGCGCGGCTTCACCACGATTTCCGAGGGCTTGCAGCCGGATCAGCTGGCAACCCTGATGAACCTCTACCTCGGCGCCATGACCGACGTCATCCGCGGCCACCGCGGCACGCTCGACAAATACATCGGCGATGCCATCATGGCCTTCTGGGGGGCGCCGGTGGAAGATGCCGAGCATGCCAAGCGTGCCGTAATCACCGCACTGGACATGCAGGCCGCGCTGGTCGGCCTCAACCAGGATCTGGCGGCCAAAGGCTGGCCGGAATTGAAGATCGGCGTCGGAGTCAATACCGGCACCATGACGGTCGGCGACATGGGCTCGCCCGTGCGCAAGGCCTATACGGTGATGGGCGATGCGGTGAACCTCGGCTCCCGGCTCGAAGGCATCACCAAGCAGTATGGCGTCGGCATTATCGTCGGCGAAGGTACGCGCGACCTGGTGAAAAAGGATTTCGTGTTTCGCGAACTCGATCTGGTCAAGGTCAAAGGCAAGGACAAACCGGTGGGCATTTTCGAGCCGCTCGGACTGGAAGGTCAGGTCGCAAAGCCGCTGCTCGACGCGAACAAGCTCTGGCACCAGGCATTGCGCGCCTACCGCGCCCAGGACTGGGACCAGGCGGAAGTCGCTCTGCTCAATTTGTCGCGCGCTTCGCCGCACAAGCTTTACGAGGTCTATGCGGAGCGCGTCGCCCATTACCGCAAGGATCCGCCCGGCGACAACTGGGACGGCTCCTGGAAGTTCGAGACCAAGTGAGATGGATGTGCAAACCTCAGTCGAACCACGGCGACACGGTGTAGAAACAGAAGTCCGGCCATTTGCTTGGTGTCGCAACGCTTTTCCGCCGTGTTCGCCGTGTCGCCGTGGCGAACGGTTTTCTCTAGGATAGACGTGAAAGTCAGAATTCTCGGTTGCAGCGGCGGCATCGGCGGGCGGCAGTTGCGCACGACGTCCATCCTGGTCGACAACGACATCCTCGTCGACTGCGGTACCGGCGTCGGCGACCTTTCGATCGCCGAGCTGGCGCAGATCGACCATGTCTTCCTAACCCATAGCCATCTCGACCATATCGCCTGCCTGCCGCTGATGGTCGACACCGTGGGCGACATGCGCAGCCGTCCGCTGACGGTGCATGCCTCGGAGGCAACGCTCGAAATCCTGCACAACCATGTTTTCAACTGGGCGGTCTGGCCGGACTTCACCGAAATACCGAGCACCGCGAATCCTTTCCTGCGTTTCGAAAGCGTGAGTCTCGGCACCGCCGTGGTGATGGACGGACGACGCATCGTGCCTTTGCCGGCGAACCATACGGTGCCGGCTAACGCCTACCAACTCGACTCGGGCGAGGCCAGCCTGGTATTTTCCGGCGATACCGGCCCATGCCCTGCGCTCTGGAAGGCCATCAACAGGATCACCAATTTGCGCACGCTGATCATCGAGACGGCCTTCTCCAATCGCGAGCGAAAACTGGCCTCGGCTTCCAAACATTTGTGTCCGGACATGCTGGCGGAAGAACTGGCCAGCCTGCAACGCGAGGCGGATATCTATATCACCCACCTCAAGCCCGGACAGGTGGAACTGACGATGCAGGAAATCGAGGACTGCATTGGCGGCTACAAGCCGCGCATGCTCCAGAACAACCAGGTTTTCGAGTTTTAAGGGATAGCGCATGACCGCCGCCGCGCTCTCCGATACGCTTTTCCGCCTCCAACCCCTCGCCGGGCTCGGCATGGCGAGCTTGCGTGAGCTGGCGCCGCTATGCAGCCGCGAACGGATTACCCGCAACCTCGATCCATCCGGCCTGCACGACTGGCACGGCCAGGTCGTTTATCTGACCAAGGGCGAACTGAAGCTCAATTGGGCTGACGGCAGCACCTCACTGCTTGTCGGTGGATCGGGCGAAGCCCTGTTTTCCTTGCGCCACGACGGCAAAGCACCGCTGGCAACCAAGGCGATCACCGATGTGGAATTGCTGCGCATCGACGAAGATACACTCGACATCATGTTCACCTGGGATCAGCTCGCCGCGCCGGACAGCGCGAACGGCGGCAAGGACGCGACCGACTGGCGCACCAAGTCGGGCATATTCGCGGTCGGGAATTTCGTCACCGGCGTTTTTTCCGCGCTGCCCGCCGCCAACATCGACGCATTGCTCGGGCGTTTTCAGCGCGTCGGCGTCAAGCGCGGCGAAGTCGTCGTGAGCCAGGGCGATGCCGGCGACTATTACTATGTGATCGACCGTGGCCGCTGCGTCGTTACGCGCCATGTCGCCGGCGCGACGGTCGAACTGGCCGAACTCAAGGGCGGCGACGCGTTCGGCGAGGAAGCATTGCTTGCCGACACGGTGCGCAACGCAACGGTAACGATGAAAACCGATGGTGTGCTGTTGCGGCTCGCCAAGGCGGATTTCAACGTCCTGCTCAAGGAACCGCTGTTGCAAAAACTGTCAGCCGTAGAGGCGGTCGGCCGCAATGCTGCCGGCGCCATCTGGATCGATACCCGCTTCCCTGCCGAATACCGGCTCGACGGCCTGCCGGACGCGCTCAACATTCCGCTCAACGAAATACGTCAAGCCACGGCCATGCTGGATAGGGGAAAAGAGTACATTGTCTACTGCCAGAGCGGACGCCGCAGTTCCGCCGCGGCCTTCCTGCTCTCGCAAAAGGGATACCGTGCCAGTCTGCTCGATGGCGGGTTGAAGGCGCTGATGGCAACGAAAGGAAACGCATGAGCGCGGGGCTGTCTACACCGCAGGATGCCGGCGGTCTGTCGGACGTCGGCAGCCGGCTGACCTTTTTCAAGAATCTCCAGGCGGTTACCAACAAGATTCACGCCACGTCCAACATCGACGAGATCATGTTGGAGTTGTCGCAAGACATCTGCGCGCTGTTCAACGCCGATCGTCTCACCATCTATTCCATCGGCGAGGACAAGGCGTCCATCGTCTCCAAGGTCAAGACCGGCCTGAACTCGTTCAAGGATTTGCGGCTGCCCATCGCCGACCAGAGCATCGCCGGCCATGTCGCCCTGGCCAAGCAGATCGTCAACATCAAGGATGTTTACGACGAGTCCGAACTCAAGGCCATCAATCCGCAACTGCGCTTTCTTCAGGAAGTCGACAAACGCACCGGCTACCGCACCAAGCAGATGCTGGTTGGGCCTATCGTCGACACCCAGAACGGCGAATTGCTGGGCGTGGTTCAGCTCATCAACAACAAGGCCAGCATCCCCTTCGCCGCCGTGGCGGAAGAAGGCATCAAAGGCCTGTGCGAAACGCTGGCTATCGCCTTCACTCAGCGCAACAAGCCGGCCCACGTCATCAAGTCGAAGTACGATCACCTGGTGGCGGATGTCGTCATTTCAGCGCAGGAACTCGAACTCGCCGCGCGTTCGGCGCGAAAAAAGAACACCGATGTCGAGGAAGCGCTGATTACCGAGTTTCAGGTCAAGCTGCCGGCGGTCGGCGCGGCCCTGTCGAAATACTTCGGCGTGCCCTACGAACCCTACAAGGTCGAACGCATCAAGCCGATAGACCTGCTGAAGAACCTGAAGCGCGACTACGTCGAGCAGAACCAGTGGCTGCCAGTCGAGGAATCGCCGGAAGGCTTGATCGTCCTGTGCATGGACCCGGAACAGATCAAGAGTTCACGCATCGTCACCAACGTTTTCCCGCGCAGCAAGCCGGCTTACCGCGTCACCACCATCCGCGAATTCAAGCAGACCGTGGACCAGATGTTCGGCAGTTCGGGTTTCACCGACGACACCTCCGTCGGCGATCTGCTTTCCGGCATGGACGATGGCGAGGAAACCATCGAGGCCGGCGCCGACGACGTTTCCGCAGCCGCCGACAACGAACTGGTCAAACTGGTTAACAAAATCATTGTCGACGCCTACCAGCAAGGCACCTCCGACATCCACATCGAGCCCGGCATCGGCAAGGACAAGGTGCAGATCCGCTTCCGCAAGGACGGTTCGCTGCAAAAATACATCGATATCCCGGCCAGCTACCGCAATGCCATCGTCGCACGCATCAAGATCATGTGCGACCTCGACATTTCCGAGAAGCGCAAGCCTCAGGACGGCAAGATCAAGTTCAAGAAGTACGGCCCGCTCGACATCGAACTGCGCGTGGCGACCATTCCCACGGCCGGCAGTGTCGAAGATATCGTCATGCGTATCCTGGCTGCCGGCGAGCCGATTCCTCTCGACAAGCTCGGCGTGCTGCCGACCAATCTCGAAAAGCTCAAGGCCTGCGTCTCCAAGCCCTACGGTCTGTTCTTCGTCTGCGGCCCGACCGGTTCCGGCAAGACCACCACGCTGCACTCGGTGCTGAAGTTTCTCAACACGCCCGACACCAAGATATGGACCGCAGAAGACCCGGTCGAAATCACCCAGAAGGGGCTGCGCCAGGTACAGATCAACAAGAAGGCCGGCCTCGATTTCCCGGTCATCATGAAAGCCTTCCTGCGCGCCGACCCGGACATCATCATGGTCGGCGAAATGCGCGATGCCGAGACCACCGGCATCGGCATCGAAGCTTCACTGACGGGCCACCTGGTGTTCGCCACGCTGCACACCAACAGCGCGCCTGAGTCCATCATCCGCCTGCTCGACATGGGCATGGACCCGTTCAACTTCGCCGACGCCCTGCTCGGCATCCTGGCCCAGCGGCTGGCGAAGCGACTGTGCAAATGCAAGGAGTTCTACACGCCCGACGAGGCCGAGACCAGACATTTCGTCACCGAATACTGCGGCGAACTCGTCAATACCGAGACCTTCAAGCGCGACCCCAAGGGCGCTCAGGAAAGCGTCTATCAGCGGCTGCTCAAGGACTATGGCAAGGACGGCAAACTCGTCTTTCCCCGCGCCAAGGGCTGCGACGCATGCGGCAACACCGGCTACAAGGGTCGCTGCGGCCTGCACGAACTGATGGTCGGCACCGATGCGGCCAAGAAGCTGATTCAGGAACATGCGCGCGTCGCCCAGATGCTGGCCCAGGCGCTTGAGGACGGCATGCTGACACTAAAGATGGACGGCATGGAAAAGGTGCTTCAGGGCATCACCGACATGAAGCAAGTGCGCGCAGTCTGTATCAAGTAAGGGGGTACCGCCGTGGATATGCTCGAAGACCTCTTTCGCCGCCTCGAACAGCTCAACGCCATCGGCGCCGCGCTTTCCCACGAGCGCAACATCGACCGTCTGCTGGAAAACATTCTGATCGCCGCCAAGGAAATCACCCAGGCCGACGGCGGTACGCTCTACCGTACGACGACCGACGGCACCGCACTGCGCTTCGAGATCATGCGCACCGACACGCTCGGCATCGCCATGGGCGGCACCAGCGGCAACGCCATCAACTTTCCGAATCTGCCGCTGGCGAACGAACAGGGCGAACCCAACAACTCGATGGTTGCGGCCTACGCCGCCATTCACGACGAAACCGTCAATATCGCCGACGCCTACAGCGAGGACGGATTCGATTTTTCCGGCACGCGCAGATTCGACGAACGCACCGGCTACCGGTCGAAGTCCTTCCTTACCGTGCCGATGAAGAATCACGAGAACGAAATTATCGGCGTGCTCCAGCTCATCAACGCGACAAACCGCGCCACAGGCGAGGTTCAGCATTTTTCCGCGGCCGACCAAAGCCTTGCCGAGTCGCTGGCCTCGCAGGCCGCCATCGCGCTGACCAACCGCATGCTGATTTCGCAGCTGGAAGCGCTGTTCGAGTCTTTCATCAACCTCATCAACCTGGCAATCGACGAGAAGTCGCCCTACACCGGCGGCCACTGCCAGCGCGTTCCGGCCCTGACGATGTTGATCGCCGAAGCGGTGAACGCCACCGCCGCCGGCGCGCTGGGTGGCTTCCACATGTCGGACAAGGATCGCTATGAGTTGAAGATCGCCGGCCTGCTTCACGATTGCGGCAAGGTGACCACCCCTGTCCACGTGGTCGACAAGGCAACCAAGCTCCAGACGATTTTCGACCGCGTGCACATGGTCGACACGCGCTTCGAGGTGGCCAAGCGCGACGCGGAAATCGAGACGTTGCGCAAGCTGCTGACTCTGCGCGAGAAGCGCGATGCCGAAGCCGAAGCCACCCTGTGGGCCGGATACTGGAACGAGGTGCAGGCCGTCGACGACGACCGTGCTTTCGTGCGCAGGGCGAATACTGGTGGCGAGGCCATGTCCGAGGCGGACCAGCAGCGTATCCGCGATATCGGCCACCTTCGCCGCTGGCGCAACACCGAGGGTCTCGAAACGGATTTCCTCTCCGCCGAGGAAATCGAAAATCTCACTATCCGCGCCGGTACGCTGACGCAGAAGGAGCGCGAGACCATCAATTACCACATCGTCGCGACCATCAAGATGCTGGAGCAGTTGCCGTGGCCGAAGCACTTGACCAATGTACCCGAGTACGCCGGCGGGCATCACGAACGCATGGACGGCAAGGGCTACCCGAAAGGACTCACGCGCGACCAGATGTCGGTGCAGGCACGCATCATGGGCATTGCCGACATCTTCGAGGCGCTGACGGCGCGCGACCGCCCGTACAAGCCGGGCATGAAGCTTTCGCAGGCCTTGTCCATCCTCGGCAAGTTCAGCGAGGGCGGGCATATCGACCCGGATCTATTCGCCGTGTTCGTGCACGAAAAGGTCTATCTCAAGTATGCCGAGCAGTACCTCGATCAGCAGCAGATCGACGCTGTCGACGAAACGAGGATTCCAGGCTACCGTCCGCCGGTGGAGTGACGAAAATCGTCACATTCTGCCGATATGGGTGGGCACTTTAGCGCGGCCCGGCGACGAACGCATGCGGTAGCGGACTTCCCGCAGTTGGCACGGGGGTTGCTCTAAGCTAAGCGCACGCTTCAGTGCCTACTTACCGGAGAGCTACCATGCGTAAAGTCCAACAAGGTTTCACCCTGATCGAACTGATGATCGTCGTTGCCATCATCGGTATTCTGGCCGCCGTCGCCATCCCGAACTACCAGGACTACACCAAGAAGTCCCGCTTCAGCGAAGTCCAGAGCCTGGCCGAAGCGCGCAAGACGGCTATCTCGATGTGCTATTCCGACAATGCCAGCAGCTTCACCGGATGTACCGCCGGCGCCACTGGTGCGATGGGCATTCCGGCCGACCTGGCTGCCGCGACCACGAACACGACCTCCCTGACGGTGGTTGACGGCGTGATCACCGGCACTTCCGCCGCCAACTCCGACAGCACGACCACCATCCTGACCCCGACCGCACCGGGCGCCGATGGCGTCATGCGCTGGACCAACTCCGGCAGCTGCGTCACCAAGGGCTGGTGCAAGGCCAACTAAAGCGTAGCTCGGGCGAATTTGCCCGAATTGCGGGGCACCTCAGGGTGCCCCGCATTTTTTTGGCTTCCGTATATCGCCCGTTCGGCGCCCTGCGATGCGCTCAACGCGCACCGATGGCGGGCTCGATGTCGAGGACATCCAGCAGGTCGCCGTTACTGCTGTCGATGATGGCCGTCAGCACGGCGCGCTTGGTCTTCACCGGCAGGCAACGAAGCTCTTCCACCTTGCGGCCCGAGCGTTTCAAATACCCGTTCAGCCGCTCCCGATCCGGCGGAGCCGGATCCAGATCGGCGAGCGAACGGCTCTCCCTGAGAACCTGCCCACGCCGTTTTGCGTAGGGAACGTAGTATTTGGGCAGATGCTGGACGCCGAAGCCGGCAAGGCTGCCGAAAACGATGGTCGACCGCACCTCCGGATCGGTCGGCTCCTCGGTCGCCACCAGGCGGGGCCCGGTAAGGCTGAGCGTGCGGAACTCTTCGCTGCGTCCTTGCGCCAAGTCGTTGGCATCGATCTCTGCGGCCGGAACGACGGCAAACTGGCTTTCCGCGAAGACGATGAATACCGGGCGGCCGGCATGCATGGCATAGACCCCATACGCGAGCGCGCCCATTTGCAAGACCGCCACGACCGCCAGATCGAAGATCAACTCCTTCTTGCGCGTGTCGAAAATGATCAGGGTGATCAGCGGGCCGATTGCGACATCGACGCCGACGATCAGCAACGCGAGTTCCGTGCCGCCCATCGCGCCGAACAGCGGTGGCGGAAACCAGAGCGTCAGCATCAACGCCAGCGCGGCTGCGGCGATGGCCGCGCTGATGGCGAGATGGACTAAAGCGGCTCGATAGCGGGAAATGGGCGAAATCGCAATCATGGCTGGCTCCGGTTAGCGTGATATTCCGGCAGCCATTATGGTGATCGCCGGCGCTAGATCAAGTCCGGATTCGTCGCCGCGCGCAGCACGGTCTGCGACTCGCCTTCCCGTGTCCGGTTCGAAAACCACCAGAGTCCGCCCTTCTTGATCGTCCAGTCGGCCTCCTCGCCCCCGAGCAGCAGTGCGGCAACGCGCCCCAACGTGGGCTGATGGCCGACGACGAGCACAGCGCCGCCGTGGTCCGGCCAGGCGGCGGCGCCGAGCAGATCGGCCACATCGGCGCCTATGCCGATTTTAGGCTCGACCTCAAAAGGCAGGCCGAGGGCGTGCGCTGTCATCTGCGTACGTTGCGCTGGGCTCACCAGTATGCGCACCTTCTTCGGCATGCGCTCTTGCAGCCATTGCGCCATCTGCCGGGCCTGTTTTTCGCCGCGAGCGGTAAGCCGACGCTTGGCGTCCGGCAGCTTGGCGCTTGCCTCCTCGGCCTCGGCATGGCGCCAGAGGATCAGGTCCATTGATTTCTCCATCTGCGGGGAACGTGGCATGTTACGGCGTCCTGATGACCATACGGTTACGAGAAACGCGGCAGCCTGAGTTTGTGAAGTTGCCGCAGACCGTCCGGCACGCTTGCCAGCAGTGCGGCATAACGGGGACCGTGCCAGCCGCCGACGAGCGTGACGGCCTCGCGCAGGCGGGCGTCCTCTCCCGCGCACTCCATCAGCATGCGCCCAGCATTCGCCAGGTCGTTGATCTGCCCGAGCGTGTCCTGGAGCCTGGCCAGTTTCGCGATCGCGCCATGTATCGATTTGCCTCGCGCCAGCGGGCCGAAGAATTCGAGAGCATAGCGCAGGCGTTTGATGCCGATGCGCAGCGCATGCAAAGCAACCGGGTCGTCGGTTGCGGCGACGGCGGCAAGTCGCCTGACCTTGGCGTGCAGACGGCGCAGACGCCGCTGCGCGAATACCGCCAGGGTTTCTGCGCCGGTATCGGCCGGCAGGAAAGGCGGCCGATGCAGCAAATCGGCGGCGAGCAAAACGAGCTGACCGAACTGCGGCGTACGCAGGTTCTGCATCGCGGCATTGCGGTGCCGAAAGCGTCGTTCGGTAATATGTCCCACCAGTGCGGCCAGACGCGGTTCGACGGCGAGCGATGCCATCACCGGCGCGGCGATCTCGGCAAGCAGCACGTCCATATCGCGGGCCGCACCCAGCAAGGCCATTTGGCTGCGCAGCGAGGGCAGCAGCGCGGCGGCGAATTCCGGGGGCAGCAGCGGCGCGAACAGGCGCATCGCCGCGCGCAGGCGCCGCGTCGCCACGCGCATCTGGTGAATGTATTCGGGATCGTCGCACAACGCCGCTCCCTCGTGGTTGTGCTGGAGGTGTTCGAGGCAAAACACCGCGATTGCACCAAATGCGGCGAGCGGCGGCATGGCGGCATCGAGCCGGATTTCTCCGGCTTTGACCGGCGCAGGCTGCGTACCGAGAAAAACGCGGTAGCCGCGCTCCGCCTTGGACAGAAGGGCCGGCGCAAGCGGCACGCGTTGCGCCAAGGCCCGCGCGAGGTCGAAGACATGGGCGGCGTCGCCCTTGACGATTTCGATCTCAAGTTCCGATATCGCCTCGTGACGACCTGCGGCGGCGATCCAGCCACGATCGAAAGCAAGCAGGAGAACGATGCCCGGTGCCGGCTCGAAGCGCCATGTGGTACGCAAAAAATTCGTTTCGAATAGTGGCGCGATGCGCGAGCGTATCCTGTCGCGCTCAAGCCACTCGCGCACGTCCGCGGCATCGATGGCGGAGAAGTCAAATCGGCCGCTATAGGGCACCTCCCACTCGGGACGCGAAGTCAATCCGGCGGCAGAACGACCCGCGCACTTGACGGTTTGCAACCAGAGATGCCCCTGCTGACGCAGACGCAGCGCAATGCCGCGCTTGTGCAGTTCGAGCGCCGGTGTGTCGTAATACAGATTGATGAGCCGCCCGCTCTTGCGCGCGATGGCCTGCCGCAGCAGCGGATGGCGCAGGAAGGCGCGTTGCGCCGACTCGGGCAGGGCAAGCTTGAGTTCGACTTCGTCGGCCATGGACGGGCGCCTGTCATCGAGGGAGGATGGTAAGAGTATCACCGTCACGCCGGCAAAACGATGACAGTTCCAGTCATGGGGCACCCAAAACGTCGGATGAAATTGGGAGTGCGCCGGGCTGGCGAATTGCTACCGGTAGCGATAGCGGCAGGGAGGTGCTTCGCCCTCAGGCAATACCCGAGTTGCCCCCCATGCCGAGCAGCCGCGGCGCATTGAGCCGGCGCGGCGTAACGACTTTCCGGTCGCGCAGCCAGTTCGCCACCAGATCCCAGATCGGCTCGCCGCTTGCCCCTTCGGCAACCGAAGCCCAGCCCGCCACCTTGTAGGTCTTGCCGGCTTCCATCGGCTTGCCGTTCAGCCTCATGTCCTGGATGCGATTGCCTATGGCGGCATTCGGGTCGCAGACGTAGCTCATGCCGCCGACGCGCACCATGTCGCCACCCTGTTGGTAGTAGGGGTCGGGATTGAAAAGGTTGTCGCCGACGTCTTCGAGTATCGACTTCACATGCTCGCCGGTCATAAGGGTAAGGGTGGAGGCCGGGTAGGTGATCGCCGTCTGGTCCATCAGATGCTCGAAGGTGATCGCCTCGCCCGGCAGCAAGGTCGTGCCCCAGCGGAAGCCCGGCGAGAAGGCCAGGTCGGCGCCTTTGACCTCCATCATCGCGTCGAGGATCAACTGATCCCACGAACCGTTGAAATTGCCGCGGCGATAGAGCAAGCCCTCGGTAACAGCCAGTTTTTCCTCCAGCTTCGCTTGGTAGGGCGCCCGCAGCTTGTCGATATAGGCCGCCATCGCGGGGTCCGCCGGCAACAGGTTGGCGAACACGGGCAGGAGCTTGTAGCGGAAATCCCTGACGCGGCCGCCGCGCACATCGAAGTCGAGCACGCCGAGAAACTTGCCGTTGGAGCCGGCATTGGTGACCAGCGTCTGCCCCGACGCATTTTTGACGATGACCGGCTGCGGTACGCCGTCGTGCGTGTGGCCGCCGAGAATTGCATCAATTCCCGTGACGCGGCTTGCCATTTTGAGGTCGACGTCCATACCGTTGTGAGACAGCACCACCACCACCTGGGCGCCCTTGCTGCGCGCCTCGGTGACCGCTTTTTGCATGTCGTCGTCGCGGATGCCGAAGCGCCAGTCGGGCATCATCCAGCGCGGGTTGGCGATGGGCGTGTAGGGAAAGGCCTGGCCGATGACGGCAAGCTTGACGCCGTTCATTTCCCGCATGGCATAGGGCGTAAATACCGGATCGTCGAAGTCGGCGGTCTTGACGTTCTGCGCCAGAAACTCGATCTTGCCGGCGAAGTCCTTTTCTACGATCTCCTTCACCCGCTCGTGGCCGAGCGTGAATTCCCAGTGCCCGGACATCATGTCCACGCCCAGAAGTTTCGCGGCGTCGACCATGTCCTGGCCGCGGCTCCACAGCGCCGTCGCCGAGCCCTGCCAGGTATCGCCGCCGTCGAGCAACAAGGCGTTGGGCCGCCCTGCCCGCAACTGCTTGACCAGCGAGGCAAGATGGCTGAAGCCGCCGATGCGGCCGTAGGTTTTCGCTGCCTGCTCGAAATCAAGATAACTGAAGGCATGCGCCTCGATGGAACCCGGCCTGATATTGAACGCCTTCAGCAACTTCTCGCCGACAAGATGGGGAACTTTACCGACGGCACGCGCTATGCCCATATTGACGCTGGGTTCGCGAAACCATACCGGCAGGAGTTGCGCGTGGCAGTCCGTAAAGTGCAGCAGATGGACGTTGCCAAAGCGGGGCAGATCGTAGAACTTTGCCGCCCCTTGGGACGCAAGAAGGTCGCGCGCGTCGAGCGCGATGCCAGCCGCTGCGGCGGCGGCAAGCACTTGCAGGAACTCGCGACGGTTCATCGAGGACATAATGAAATTCCGAAGGTGAAAAGACCCGGCGCGGGCTACGCCGTGAAGAGAATCTGCAGCGCTACTTGTTCACCGGCGAAGCGGGGTCGAGCAGCAGCGCAACCAGATTCTTTATCTCCTTTTCGCCGATGGCACCGGATTGTCCGAAACGCGGCATATGGGAACAAAGGTTGTATGCCTTGGCGTTAAATATCTTCGAGTAAACGTACTTCTGCATGTCGGGGGTGTTGCCGCGCAACTTGCCGAACTGGTAAAGGCTGGGGCCTATGGTGCCGAAAGAGGTTTCTTTCGGGTCGATCTGGTGGCAGTTGTAGCAGTTGCCCCCGCCGGGGATACCCGCCTTGTCGGCCCAGGTCATGCCACGCCCGCTTTGCGCAATTTTCTCTCCGGTTTTCCAATCGCCCATGAGCTTGCCGTCGGCAGGAAACCTTACCGTTTCAAGCTGGTCCTGTTCGAGACGTTCGGTAATTCCCTTGGGCGGCTTGTTGCCGGTGCGGTTGCAGATGGCCTGGAGGCCGTCTTCGTGAACGCGTTCGTAGCCGGCAATCCCCTTGGTGCGGAAGTCCTTCTTTATCATTGCGATAGCCTCGGCGCGATAGTTGCGCTCTTCGGCATGGGCAGCGGCGAAGACGATAGTGGCGACAACGATCGCGGCGATTTTGCAGGTATTTTTCATGACGTTCCTCCTCAGCGTTTGATGCCCGGGCCCTTGTACGTGTAGCCGTTCGAGTTGGCGCCGAGGTAAGTCAGCAGCGCCGTCACGGAATCGGAAACGTAGGCGGGTTCGGGGAAGCGCTGCTGGCGGAAGCAGTCGTTCATGCGCCATTGCAGGGTGTGCATAAGGCCGCCGGTCATGCGGTAGCCGGGCCAACCGAGATAGGACTTGATCGCTCCCTCCGGCTTGGTCAGGTTCGGCAACTGCTGCGTGCGGATACGCTTGCCGTCCTCGCCATGGCAACTGGCGCACGAGAAGTCATAGGGGCCGGCGCGATACTGGAATATCTCCGCCCCTATCCTGGCGGCTTCGATTTCCTTGGCATGGCGCTGAGGGACCGCGATCTTCAAGCCTTTAGAGTGGGCGGCAACGTAAGTGACCAGCGACACCGGCTCAGGCGTCTGCGCATCGTTGCTGAAGGGCTTCTTTGCGATGTCCGCGAACTTGAAGCCCTGATGCTCGACCATGCAATGGACGATGCGGCGTTCGACGTCCATGACCGTGTCGACATCGGCGTAATAGCGCGGCGTCTGCACGTAGGCGCCCTTGACCACGCCGACGCCCAAACCGAGGTCGCAGGATTCGGCGAGGGAAACATTCTTCGGCCCACGCTTTTCCTTCCACAATTCCTCGCCCTTCATTTCAAACAGTTCGGCGGGATTGCTGTCTTCCAGAACCTCGCGGAATTTCTCGAAATCCGCGGTCGTCGCGTCCTTTTCGCCGGCAACTGCCGTCGCCTGCCTGGCGGCTTTCTTCGGGCTCTTTGCGACTGCCGCGGACGGCAGGGCGACAAAGAGCGCGATCAGCGCCAAGCCAAGTTTCGTCGATGGTCTCATGGGTCTCCTCCCAGCTTGGATGATTGTCGTTGTGCTGCTTAAACTTGCAGGTATTTCCATCCCTGGCCGACACGCGCTGCGATCTGCGCGACAGCAGACGATACCACGTCGACCTCAGGCAGCAGGGTGACCTGTTCGCCTTGTTCGCGCAAGCGTTCGATGGCCTCGTTGCACGCGATCAGCCGCAAGTTGGCATGGGTTCTGTGCATGGCAAGAACCCTCTTGGCGATGGGCGAGGTGCCGGCTTGCAGCAGATGAATGCCGGTGCCGTTGGCAATCAGCTCCACCTGGATCGCGCCGCCGATGCCGTCCTGCGCCGACACAAGTTGCTCGGCCTTGTGCAGGGCCTTTTCCACCTGGACCGAATCGTCGGATACCAGGTGCAGGACGACGCGGTTGCCATGAGCCCGGATCGCCTCCATCTGGGGCGTCGATATCCACGAGCGCTCGTATTCGTCATGGGCAAGCCAGCCGGAAGTTGCACCAAGCGCCATCAGCAGGCAAGCCGCCAACGGTAGGCCGAACATCCGCCACGAGCGACTGGGGTGGGTCGGATGCGCAGATACGATCGGCAGCGGGTGAGCGCTACGTACCAGTTCCTTCAGATGCCAGACCTCGCACACCTTGGCCCTTAGCTGCGGATCAACGGCAATGCGGTCGAGCAAGGCTGACTTCTCCGCGCCGTCGAGTTCATTGTCGGCAAAGGCGTTCAGCATCTCATCGGATATTTCCCGGTTCATTTGATCCTCGCGATCCGCGCCGTACCAGCGCCATGGCTGCGCAGCCTGTCTCTCAGGGCAGCGCGGGCGCGCGAAAGGCGGCTCATGACGGTGCCAATCGGAATGGCCAGCACGGCGGCGACCTCGGCATAAGAGAGGTCTTCCAGGTCTACCAGGGTCACCACTTCCCGCTGACCAAGGGGCAACTCCGCCACCGCCATGCGAACGCGGCGGACGATCTCGCTCTGGAGACAGTCGCTTTCGGGCGTGCCATCGGCCACCAACCGATGTTCGGCTAGATCGGCGATGTCGTCCATGTCGCGGTGCGCTCGCAGATGATCGTGCCAGCAGTTGGCCAGGATGCCGCACAGCCAGGCATGCAGAGACTCTTCGCCGCGCAACTGCGTATGATTCTTGAGGGCTTTCGACAGGGATTCCTGGACGAGGTCGTCGGCCAGGGCGCCGTTGCGACACCAGGATTGGGCAAGCCGCCATAGCCGCTGACGGCTCTGCTCAAGCCTTTCCTCGAATTGCCGCGTGCGGCCGATGAACGTCAGGATACCCATGGTCCTTCCGGTATTGTTGTCTTCCAGGCTGTAGACGGACGACGGTGCAAGTTTATTCCATGACTTGCCGACAGCAAGCCGCCGGCGCCAGCCCGACATCGGCCGGGAACGGCAGGTATTCCGAACACGGGCAGCCGCAACCCTGCCGGGCGCACCAACAAAAAGGGGAGCCGAACGGCTCCCCTGGCGTTGGTACATCGCCCGGAATCAGGCGATGACGACAGCCTTGTCGGTGCGTTTGTCGCCCTTGTTGTCGACCCAGTTCACAACAACTTCGTCGCCGGCCTTGGCGCCTTTGACCTTGAAGGCAAACACCGGATTCTTGGAAACCGATGTACCGGTCTGTCCGGAAATGACTTGCTTGCCGGCGACGTTGATGGATATGGATTGAATGAAGTGGGCCGGAATGGTATTACCGGAGTTGTCCTTGCGCTGGCCGGTTTCCATTGGATGGCTCATAAGCACACGGATTTCAGCGAAGTCGCCCTTCGCCTGGGCGCGGATTTTCATCGGATCGGACATGATTTTCCCTTTGCGTGTTCTGTGAGTGGAGATCAGCCGCCGCAACCGCCGACGGTGACCTTGACTTCCTTCTGCGCGACGAAGTACTTGCCGTCGGCGGTCTTGGCGACGGCCTTGACGTTGGAAGTCTGGCTGAGCTTCAGGCGTACCTGGACATCGGGCATGCCCCCGTTGGAAAACTCGAAAATCGATGACAGCGGGAACGGATTCTTGTCGACGAGTACCGCAATCGAAACCGTATTCGGGATATGGCTGATCACGTCCACCGGCACCACGGCGCCGTTCTCGGCGATGTCGGGCGCCTTCAGCATCAGGTCCTTGCCCTCGGTGGCGGATGCGGCGCCAAGATGCTTCATCGCGGCGGAAAGATCCTTGGCCTCGAATGCAGCGGTGTTCCATGCGCTCTGGGCCCAAGCTCCGGTCGGCTTGAGTACACCAGCCGCCACGGCGGCGGCGAGAACGCCGGTGCTGCCTACACCCTTCAGCAGGGTTCTGCGAATCATGTCCATCAATCACTCCTCCTGTAGAAAACGTCACGGCCTTCCGACCGGGCCCAGCATTCTGAGGGGCTCTCCGATCCGACGCAACTTGCGCTGCTGATAGGCCAATAAGTGCTGCTCATTCTATCGCGCTAATCGGGAGCGGACACCCAATGTCCAGACTTGCCTCCGGCCTTTTCAAGCAAGCGGATATCCACGATGCGCATGCCGCGATCGACGGCTTTGCACATGTCGTATATGGTGAGAAGGCCCACGGAAGCGGCGGTGAGTGCCTCCATTTCGACCCCGGTGCGGCCAACGGTCTGAGCGACAACCTCGCAGGTGACGGCAGAACGCGCTTCGTCGAGGGCGAATTCGACGGCAACACGCGTCAGCGGCAGCGGGTGACAAAGGGGAATCAGATCGGAAGTACGTTTGGCGGCCTGGATCGCGGCAATGCGGGCAATACCCAGCACGTCGCCCTTGCCAGCGGAGCCGGCCCGGATCAATGCGAAGGTTTCCGGCTGCATTTCGATGGTGCCGGCCGCACGCGCAATACGCTCGGTTTCATTTTTGTTGCCGACGTCCACCATGTGGGCTCGGCCGCCGGGATCAAAGTGATTAAGTGCCATGGACTGAACGATTATTGGCGGCCACGCAAGGGCGGTGGAACATTGAGTTCAAGCCAGTAGCGCGCAAGTTGAGGGAGAATGTCGGCAAGTTGCCGACCTTGGGTGGGTTTACGTACATAGCTGTTGGCGCCCAGACTTGCCGCCGTCCGGACATCTTCCTGATTATCGGACGCCGACAACACGGTCACCGGTAGAAGCCGGGTCGTCGCCCGGGAGCGGATTTCGCGCAACACGTCAAAACCATCGACTTGCGGCAGCTTGATATCCAACAGTACGAACACCGGCAACTCCAGCGGATTGCGCCCCCTGTATGCGCCTTCGCAGCGGAAAAACTCCAGCGCCGACGTTCCATCGCGACACAGCCCGATGTCCTCGCGCGAAACAACGCTGGCCAAGGCGTCCACAATCAATTGGGCATCGTCGGGTGAATCCTCGACCAACAGAATCGCAGGCGTATTCAATGTGAGGTATTGGAAATATCGGTCCGACAAGCTTACGACACCCGGGCACGAACATCAATGCGGCGTGCGGAACCCGCCTCGATTACCGCTATCATATTCGGATGCGTCGAACAATTTCCCTGCTCGCCTGCCTGATGGCATGGACGGTACCGACAGCCCTCGCCGAGGGCCTGCCCGACCTCGGCGAGGCCTCCCAAGCCGACCTTTCCCCGCTGATGGAAAAGCGTGTCGGAGAGTCGATCATGCAGGATATCCGGCTGAGGGAGCCAACTTATCTGGACGACCCCGAAATCACCGGCTACCTGAACCGTATCGGGCGTCGCCTGGCATCGAATAGCGACGGCGCACGACAGGAATTCGAGTTCTTCGCGCTACAGGATGCGACACTCAACGCTTTTGCCCTCCCCGGGGGCTATATCGGCGTACATACCGGACTGATACTCGCAGCGCAGTCCGAGTCCGAACTTGCCTCAGTCCTGTCCCACGAAATATCGCACGTCACCCAGCGCCATATCGCCCGCGGTTTCAGCAAACAAAGCCTGTCGTCGGCGGCAACCCTGATTTCCCTGGCGGTGGCCATACTGGCGGCGCGTCACAATTCCGACGTCGCGCAAGGAGCGCTGATCGCAGGTCAGGCCGCCGGCGTCCAGCAACAACTGAACTACTCGCGCGACTTCGAGCGCGAAGCCGATCGCGTCGGTATGCAGTTGCTGGAACGGTCGGGCTTCGATGTGCGCGGCATGGGCTCCTTCTTCGAGCGGCTGCAACGGTACGGCCGGCATTACGATAACAACGCCCCCGGATATCTGCTCACCCATCCGCTGACGACGGAACGCATCTCCGACATGGAGAATCGAATCCAGATGCTGCCGTACCGTCAGGTACCCGACTCCATGGACTTCCTGCTGGTCCGGGCCAAGTTGCGTGCCCAGAAAGGAACGCCTCAGGACGCCGTGGCGGATTTCGAAACCCAGGTGAGCGAACACAAATTCTCATCGGAGACGGCGGCCCGCTACGGACTCGCACACGCATTGCTGCGTAACAAGAATTTCGCCGCAGCGGAAGCTCAGGTCGCCGAACTGCGCCGCCTGAAGCTCGCGTCGTCGATGCTCGACAGCATCGCTGCCGAGTTGCGGATGAAGCAGGACGACGCCCTCGGCGCTGCAAAACTTCTTAAAGCCTCGTCGATCCGCTACCCGCAGGAACGCGCCATAACCTACGCTCTGGTCGAGGCGCTGCTGGCGTCGAATCAGGCGCAGGAGGCGCTCGATATCACCGTGGCCGATTTGCAGGCCTACACAACCGACCATCAAATGCATGCCCTTCAGGCGAAAACTTACGCCATGCTGGGTAACCGTCTACAGCAACATCGGGCTCAAGGCGAGTCTTACGTCTTACAGGGATTGCTGATGCCTGCGATCGAACAATTCGAACTGGCGCAAAAGTCCCCGGACGGCGATTTTTACGAACATTCCCAGGTCGACGCGCGACTGCGCCAACTCAAGCGCCGACAGGCGGAAGAGGCGAAACAGAAGAAACAGTAGACCCTGCATCCGTTTGATCGGTAAATCGGCGGCACTTATTCGCTCATCGAAAAATAGAGTTGGTGGCCACCGGGTGAAATTGCTAGCCTCTGAGCCTCGAAAAAAAGACCCAAATTCCCAAGGAGGAACAGCAATCATGGCGTTGGTCAATCCGCACGGTGGCGGCAGTCTCAAACCCCTGCTGCTCGAAGGCGAAGCGCTTAAGGCCGAAGTCGCCCGCGCGCAATCCCTGCCTAAAGTAGCGGTCAGTTCGCGCGAAGCAGGCGACATCATCATGTTGGGCATTGGCGGTTTCACGCCGCTCGACGGTTTCATGACCCATTCCGACTGGCAGGGCGTCTGCGACGGCATGAAGATGGCCAATGGCCTGTTCTGGCCGATTCCCGTCACGCTGTCGACCGACGACGAAGGCATCAAGGCCGGCAGCGAGCTTGCTCTGGCCGACGGCGAGACCGGCGAGATTCTCGCCACCATGAAGGTCACCGAGAAGTACGGTATCGACAAGGCTCACGAGTGCATGCAGGTCTACAAGACCACCGACACGGAGCACCCCGGCGTCAAGATGGTCATGGCCCAGGGCAAGTACAACCTGGCCGGCCCGATCAAGGTTCTGTCCACCGGCGGCTTCAAGGAAAAGTACGGCGAGCAGTTCATGACGCCGGCCGAAACGCGCGCCATGTTCGAGAAAATGGGCTGGAAGCGCGTCGCCGCCTTCCAGACGCGCAACCCGATGCACCGTTCGCACGAGTACCTGGCCAAGATCGCCATCGAGACCATGGACGGCGTGTTGATCCACTCGCTGCTCGGCAACCTCAAGCCGGGCGACATTCCCGCCGAAGTACGGTCTGAGGCCATCGAAGTCCTGACCAAGAATTACTTCGCGCCGAATACCACGATCCAGGCCGGCTACCCGCTCGACATGCGCTATGCCGGTCCGCGCGAGGCGCTGCTGCATGCGCTGTTCCGCCAGAACTACGGTTGCTCGCACCTGATCGTTGGCCGCGACCACGCCGGCGTGGGCGACTACTACGGCCCGTTCGACGCGCAAAAGATTTTCGACGAGATTCCCGCCGATGCGCTCGAAACCAAGAACATGAACATCGATTGGACCTTCTGGTGCAACAAGTGCGGTGGCATGGCTTCGCAGCGTACCTGCCCGCATACCAAGGACGACCGTATCCTGTTGTCCGGTACCAAGGTACGTTCGATGCTGTCGGAAGGCCAGGATCTGCCGGTTGAATTCAGCCGCGCGGAAGTGGCCAAGGTGCTGCAGAAGTACTACGCAGGCCTGTCCGCAGAACAGAACGTCAAGGTCGAGTTGAAAGGTCACTCGGCCGCGTAATACCGGGCCGGCAACACCGTCAGGTGGTGCCGGCCTTTTTTGTATTTGGAAAACCGTACCCGCCGGAAGCGGAATCGCGATACGCCGCCGGCCAAGGTGGGGTTCGGAATCTAAATGATGGACCGCTGACACAGCGGATTGATAGCTATCAAGGAGAGTAAGCAATGCCAACCTATGTTCGTACCGAAAAGTGCGACGGCTGCAAAGGTCAGGACAAGACCGCCTGCATGTACATCTGCCCGCACAATCTGATGAAGCTGGACAAGGACGGTTCCGAGACCGGCCACGCCATGAAGGCGTTCAACCAGGAGCCGGATCAGTGCTGGGAGTGCTACTCCTGCGTCAAGATCTGTCCGCAGGGCGCCATTGAGGCCCGCCACTACGCCGACGTCGTGCCCTTGGGCGGTTCCGTTCAGCCCCTGCGTGGTTCCGACTCGATCATGTGGACCATCAAGTTCCGCAACGGCAACATGAAGCGCTTCAAGTTCCCGATCCGTACCACGGCTGAAGGCTCCATCGACCCGTTCGGCGGCAAGCCGATGCCGAAACTGGCCGACATCACCCAGACGGGCTCGTTCACCCGCGACATGATGGGTGGCTTCCGCCCCGGCAAGCCCGAAGAACTGATCCGCAAGTAATCTTTGATTGAGGAACTGAAAATGGCTGGAACATTTGACAATCCGGAAGTCGTCCAGGAAGAAGTGGACATTCTGCTCATCGGCGGCGGCATGGCCTGCTGCGGTGCGGCTTACGAAATGATGCGCTGGGCCGAGGCCGTCAAGGCCGAGACTGGCAAGGAACTGACGATCAAGTTGGTCGACAAGGCCGCCATGGACCGCTCCGGCGCCGTGGCGCAGGGCCTGTCCGCGATCAACACCTACATCGGCGACAAGCAGGATCCCGCCGACTACGCCCGCATGGTCTCCAACGACCTGATGGGTATCACCCGTGACGACCTGGCCTACGATCTGGGCCGCAACGTCGACGACTCCGTGCACCTGTTCGAAGAGTGGGGCCTGCCGATCTGGAAGACCGCTCCCGATGGCGTGCGTCACGACGGTGCCGATTCCATCAAGGAAGGCCTGCCCACCCTGAAGGACGGCGGCCAGCCCGTGCGTTCCGGCAAGTGGCAGATCATGATCAACGGCGAATCCTACAAGTGGATCGTCGCTGAAGCCGCCAAGAAGGCCCTGGGCCTGGATCGCATTCAGGAGCGCGTCTTCATCGTGCACCTGATCAACGACAAGAACGACCCGGGCCGTATCGCCGGCGCCGCCGGTTTCTCCGTCCGCGAAAACAAGATCTACATCTACAAGGCCAAGGCCGTGCTGCTGGCCGCCGGTGGTTGCGTCAACCTGTTCCGTCCCCGCTCCGTCGGTGAAGGCCAGGGCCGCGCCTGGTACCCGGTGTGGAACGCCGGTTCCACCTACTCGATGGCGGCGGAAGCCGGCGCCGAGCTGACCATGATGGAAAACCGCTTCGTGCCCGCCCGCTTCAAGGACGGCTACGGCCCGGTCGGCGCCTGGTTCCTGTTGTTCAAGGCCAAGGCCGCCAACGCCTACGGCGAAGACTACATGGCCAAGAACAAGGAAATGCTGAACGACTACCCGCCCTATGGCCAGGCCGCCGTTCCCGCTTCCTGCCTGCGCAACCACCTGATGCTGAAGGAAATGAAGGAAGGTCGCGGCCCGATCTACATGGACACCGTCACCGCCCTGGCCAAGCTGGCCGAGACGTTGAGCCCGAAGGAAGTCAAGCACCTCGAAGCCGAGGCCTGGGAAGACTTCCTCGACATGTGTATCGGTCAGTGCGGCATCTGGGTCGGCGAGAACATCGAGCCCGAGAAGAAGATGTCCGAGCTGATGCCGACCGAGCCCTACCTGCTCGGCTCGCACTCCGGCTGCTGCGGCATCTGGGTGTCCGGCCCGACCGACGTCGGCGCGCCGACGGCGGAAGAGTACGGCGACATCCCGGCCCACCTGCCCTCCGGCTGGAACTGGGGCTACCGCTCCATGACCACGGTCAAGGGTCTGTTCACCGCCGGCGACGGCGTGGGCGCTTCCGGCCACAAGTTCTCCTCCGGTTCGCACGCCGAGGGCCGTATGGCCGCCAAGGCCATGGTCAAGTTCGCTCTCGACAATGCCGACTACAAGGTCGAACTCGACGAGACCCCCGAACAAGTCGCCGAGGCCATCTGGAAGCCGGTTCGCAACTTCCTGCAGTTCAAGGACTACACCACGGCCATCGACGTCAACCCCAACTACATCACGCCCAGGATGTTGCAGTTCCGTCTGCAAAAGATCATGGACGAGTATGTTGCCGGTGTTGCCACGTACTACAACACCAACGACAAGATGTTGGGCGTCGCCGAAGAGAAGCTGGAAATGCTGAAGGAAGATGCGCAGAAGATGCGTGCGAAGGATCTGCACGAACTGCTGCGCGCGTGGGAAAACTACCACCGCATTCTGACGGCCGAAGCCCACATGAAGCACATCCAGTTCCGCGAAGAAAGCCGTTACCCCGGCTTCTACTATCGCACCGACAAGAACTTCGTCGACGAAACCAACTGGCACTGCTTCGTGAATTCGATCTACGACAAGAAGTCCAAGAAGTGGACCTGCTTCAAGCGCAAGCACGTCGATCTGGTCGACAAGTCGAAGCTGTTCAAGGCCGCCGCGCCGCACTAAGCGTCGTTTAGGCTGTCTTACCCAGGCCGGGAGTCGCAAGACTCCCGGCCTGTTTTACTTGTGCGATCATAGAAACCGTTTCCATCCGAGGTCATTCAATGTCCCAGCCCAACATCCCCTTTCCGCAAAGCCCTGTCGTCCCCAACATGGTCGAGGGCTCGCACGTCATCCAGTTCTCCTGCCACAAGGGCATAGGCTGCTGGAACGCCTGCTGTTCCAACATCGACATTTCGCTGACGCCCTACGACCTCCTGCGCCTGAAAAAGCGCCTGGGTCTCTCCTCCGCCGAACTCCTGACCAAGTACACCGTGCCTTACGAGATGGAAAAGGACGACATCGCCGGTGTCAAGTTCCGCACCGTCGAGGGCGGCAGCGCCTGCCAGTTCATGACACCCGAAGGTTGCGGCGTATACGAAGACCGGCCGACCGCCTGCCGTTACTATCCGGTGGCACTGGTATCGATGCGCAAGGAGGGTGAGTCGTTCGATAAAGACTCCTACGCCCTGGTCAAGGAAGATCACTGCAAGGGGCACGAGGTCCCGCGCAAGCTGACTATCGACGAATACCGCAAGGAACAGGGCGTCGTCGACTACGACGAACTGGCCCGCGGCTGGCGCCAACTCGTATTGAAGAAGAAGTCGACCGGTCCCGCCGTCGGCAAACCCTCGCTGAAGAGCCGTCAGCTCTTCTTCATGGCCTGCTACAACCTCGACCAGTTCCGCGCCTTCGTCGCTTCCGACAGTTTCGGGCAACTCTTTGTCTTACCGATGGAAGAGCGCGAGAAGATCGTCGGCGACGACGTCGAACTCATGCAGTTCGGTTTCCGCTTCCTGCGCCAGGTGCTCTTCGGCGAGGAATCGATTCCGCTCAACGATGCCGCAGCGCAGGAACGTGCGGAGAAGCTGCGCGAGAAGCGCATGAAGGAAGAACGCGAAGCTGCCGAGCGGCGGGCCCGCGAAGAAGACAACGACTATCCCCTCGACGACGAGTGAGTCGGCGCCGAAGACTTCGCGGTGGCCGGCAAGCTTGGCTTCACCTGCGTTGCCGAGGAACTGCGCGCCTGTGATGTGTTCATCGTCACCGTGCCTACCCCGGTCGACCGTCACAAACGGCCGGACCTGGGCTTTCTGCTTGCGGCGAGCGAGGCCGTGGGCAAACTGCTCAAACCGGGTGCTGTTGTCATCTACGAGTCCACGGTTTATCCGGGTGCCCCCGAGGAAGACTGCGTTCCCGTGCCCGAACGGCATTCCGGCCTGGTCTTCAACGTCGATTTTTTCGTCGGCTACAGCCCGGAGCGCATCAATCCCGGCGACGTGCAGCACCGCATCACCACCGTCAAACCCGACGCGGCGTGCCGGTCGTCGGCGCCCGCATCCTTGTCATGGGTCTCGCCTACAAGGAGGACTGCCCCGATGCGCGCAATAGCCGTGTCGTCGACATCGTCCACGAATTGCGCGGCTACAACGCCGAGGTGGATGGGCGGCTCTGATAATGGCTGCCAACGAGCGCTTACCCGGCGGTAACAAAATCGGCGGTGCCTTCAAGCAGCGGCGTGTTGCCCTGGTTCGACAGAAAGTTTCATACCGACGGCCTTTAACACCGCCAGAAGAGTTTTCAGCGTTGGATTACCCTTGGGCGATAACGTACGATAAAGCGATTCCCTGCTGATGCCAGCTTCGGCAGCGACCGCCCCCAATCCGCCGTAGGCTTCTGCCACAGTTCGCAGCGCAAGGAGACCCGCGGCGCGATTGTCCGGATCATCCAGGGATTCCATTGCCGCCTTGAGGTATTCAACCGCCAGTTCGCGGTCTGCACGAAGCTCGGCTACCTCGCGCTCGTGATGAGAAACCGCCGCGCCAACTTTCTTGTTCATGCTTGTCTCCGTTTCCAATCAGCCCAGTAGTCCTTGGCCGTCTTGATATCCGTCGCTTGTGTCTTCTTCGATCATGTAAAAATTGTAGCTTACAGGCTACATTCCAGCAATGACGACGCTGCACCTGCCCTGTTTCGGATTTTTCCTATTGCGGTCGGCTGGGCTGGAGGCCCGGTTCTGAGAGGCCGCTGTTCTTTCAACACCCGACGTTCTCAGCGGGCGCTGGGCCCGGAAAATCACGCTTGCACCAGCTAACCTTATGGGTTAGTCTAGCCGCAATGGAAAAGCGTAAGCCGCACTACGATTTAGCTGCTGTAAAGCTCGCCGTGCAACAGCGAGGCGCGGATGCTTTTACGGCTACCGCCTTGGTGGGTGCTCAGGCCATGGGCTTGGATTCGGCAAGCGCGATTGACGTAGTGTGTGCGATGACGCGAGCCGATTTTTACAAGAGCA
>OBOI01000075.1_pt1 | contig 40175 bp, 33 predicted proteins | sample 1670151 | NCBI WGS metagenome assembly OBOI01 (sample SAMEA104232303, study PRJEB22302) | sediment metagenome | biome: forest; feature: aquifer; material: sediment | place: USA | collected 2011-08-07 | depth 0.01 m | reverse complement strand
TTCGTCCTCACGGCGCTGAGAAACGCGCAGATCGGCCGAAGGAAGTTCCCTCCCCACCGCCGTCACCGCCCGCACCGGTTTTCGGCCAACCCGCACCAGCGCTGCCAGGCGACGGCCCGGTGTCCCGCTCTGGCGATCTGCGCGTTTCTCAGCGCCGTGAGCCGGGGCGGGATACCGGGTCGGCGCCCCGCGAGCGGCAGCAACACGCCAGCACAGCGCTGTTGCCATCCCGGCCAGTACTTTCGATTGCGCCCCAACTCCTCGCCCAAATTCAATTTCGCCAGCGGGAGGCGTATGATTGCGCCTCTTTTCCTTCGGCGCTGCGATGATTTTTCCAGTCCGTTTCGACGTAATCGTGATCGGCGGCGGCCATGCCGGTACCGAGGCGGCGCTTGCATCTGCGCGTAGCGGAGCGAGTACGCTACTGCTGAGCCACAACATCGAAACGCTTGGGGCGATGTCCTGCAATCCGTCCATCGGCGGCATCGGCAAAGGCCACCTGGTCAAGGAAGTCGATGCCCTGGGTGGTGCGATGGCTGCCGCTACCGACGAGGCCGGCATCCAGTTTCGCATCCTCAACGCCTCGAAAGGCCCGGCGGTGCGGGCCACGCGCGCCCAGGTCGATCGCACTCTCTACAAGCACGCTATCCGGACTCGCCTTGAAAATCAGCCTAACTTGACCCTGTTTCAGCAGGCGGTCGACGATCTGGTCGTTACGGGCGACCGCGTGACGGGTGCGACGACCCAACTGGGTATTCGTATTGAGGCGTCCTGCATCGTGCTTACCGCCGGAACCTTCCTGAATGGCTTGGTCCATGTCGGCCTCGAAAGCTATCGTGCCGGCCGCTTTGGCGATCCGCCGGCGATTTCCCTGGCCGCGCGTCTGCGCGAATTGCAACTTCCCGCCGGCCGGCTTAAGACCGGTACGCCGCCCCGGCTGGACGGCAAGACCATCGACTATTCCGTCGTCGAGCGACAGTCCGGGGACGACCCGGTGCCGGTGTTTTCATTTCTGGGCGACGTCGGCACCCATCCACGCCAGGTGCCGTGCTGGATTACCCACACCAATTCCAGAACGCACGACATCATTCGCGCCGGCCTTGACCGTTCGCCGATGTTTACCGGCGTCATTGAAGGCGTCGGTCCGCGCTATTGCCCCTCCATCGAGGACAAGATTCACAAGTTCGCCGGCCGCGACAGCCACCAGGTATTTCTGGAGCCGGAGGGCCTCGATACCCATGAGATTTACCCCCAGGGCGTCTCCACCAGCCTCCCTTTCGACGTGCAATTGGCGCTGGTGCGCTCGATCCGCGGCCTTGAAAACGCTCACATCCTGCGTCCCGGCTATGCCATCGAATACGACTTCTACGACCCGCGCAACTTGAAGTCCTCGCTGGAAACCAAATCGATCCGCGGCCTGTTTTTCGCCGGCCAGATCAACGGCACTACCGGCTACGAGGAGGCTGCGGCGCAAGGGCTGCTGGCCGGCATCAATGCCGCGCGCCATGTCCGCGGCCAGGAGCCTTGGTGTCCGCGCCGCGACCAAGCCTACCTTGGGGTGATGGTCGACGACCTGGTTACTTGCGGCGTCTCCGAGCCCTATCGCATGTTTACCAGCCGCGCAGAATATCGACTCTCGCTGCGCGAAGACAACGCCGATCTGCGCCTCACGGAAATCGGCCGTGGTTTGGGGTTGGTAGACGATTTGCGTTGGGACAGCTTCAACCGTAAGCGCGATGCCATCGCCAAGGAAACCGAACGCCTGAAATCCAGTTGGGCGCATCCGCGCCAGGTGCCGGAGGCCGATGCACGGCGCGTGCTGGGGCAATCGATGGAGCGCGAGTTTCGGCTGTTCGATCTGCTACGCCGCCCCGAGGTGACGTACGCATCCCTGATGACCTTGCCTGGGGCGGACGCGGGGGCGCTCGACGCGCAGGTCGTCGAGCAGGTTGAAATCCAGGCCAAGTACGCGGGCTACATCGAGCGGCAGAAGGAAGATGTCGAAAAGACGCGGGACGCCGAAGCGCAGCGCCTGCCGGAAAACCTCGACTATTCGAGTGTGCGCGGCCTGTCGATCGAAGTCCGACAGAAACTGACCCAGCATCGGCCGGAAACCCTTGGTCAGGCGTCTCGTATTCAGGGCGTTACGCCGGCAGCGATTTCACTGTTATTGGTTCACCTTAAGAAGCACGCTCTTCCGTGCGGGAAAAAATGCGCATGAGCCCGGCCGACACTCTCTCGGCAGGCATCGCAGCGCTGGCGCCCGACTTGCCGCCGATGGCCACGGAGAAACTGCTGACTTATCTTGCACTGCTGGCGAAGTGGAACCGTACCTACAATCTGACGGCAATCCGCGATGAAGACGAGATGGTGACTCACCATCTGCTCGATTCACTTGCCGTCCTGCCCTATTTGGGCGATATCGTTTCCATTGCCGATGTTGGAAGCGGAGCAGGACTGCCGGGTTTGGTTCTTGCCATTGCCCGCCCGGAACTAAAGGTTTTCTCCGTCGAGGCCAGCCAGAAGAAGGCGGCGTTCCAGCAGCAGGCGAAGATAGAACTGGGCTTGGTCAATGCGAGCATCGTTTGTGGTCGAGCGGAACGCCCGAATCAGGTTCCGACAGTCGGCGCCGCGATTTCCCGCGCATTTTCAGATCTGGCCGAATTCGTGCGTGTGGCAGGGCATCTGGTTGGAGAGGGCGGGCGGTTGCTGGCGATGAAAGGGGTGTTCCCGGCCGCCGAAATTTCAGCTTTGCCTGCGGGCTGGCGTGTGGCCGCCGCCAATGCGTTGATTGTGCCGGGGCTTGGCGCCCAAAGACATTTGATCGTTCTGGAGAGAGACTGACGTGCATATATTTGCCATAGCCAATCAGAAAGGCGGGGTCGGCAAGACCACCACTGCAGTCAATCTCGCCGCGGCGCTCGCACTTCAGGGGCAGCGAACGCTGCTCGTCGACCTCGATCCTCAGGGCAACTCGACGATGGGCAGCGGCGTCGAGAAGCGCGACTTGAAGTCCTCCGTCTATCAAGTACTGTTAGGCATGGCCTCGCTGGCGGAGGCGCGGGTGCCGTCACCGGCCGGCAAGTACGACGTATTGCCGGCCAACCGCGACCTCGCGGGTGCCGAAGTGGAAATGGTGGAGCTTGATCGACGCGAGACCCGGCTCAAGGAAGCGCTCGCCGCTCATGTCGCCGACTACGACTTCGTCCTCATCGACTGCCCGCCGTCGCTGTCGCTGCTGACGCTGAACGGCCTGTGCGCTGCGCATGGCGTGGTTATACCGATGCAGTGCGAATACTATGCGCTTGAGGGCCTCTCCGATCTGGTCAATACCATCAAGAAGGTACACGCCAACCTCAACCGCGACCTCAAGATCATCGGCCTGCTGCGGGTCATGTTCGACCCGCGCTCGACGTTGTCGAACCAGGTGTCGGCACAGTTGGTGCAGCATTTCGGCGACAAGGTCTTCGCTACGCTGGTGCCGCGCAATGTGCGGCTTGCCGAGGCCCCAAGCTACGGACTTCCCGGCGTGCTGTTCGACCGGACGAGCAAGGGCGCCCAAGCCTATCTCGCCTTCGCCGTCGAAATGATAGAACGAGTCAAAAACTGGAAGGAATGACATGGCATCGCCAAAGATGAAAGGCCTCGGACGCGGACTGGATGCTCTGCTGGCCGCCAACAATGCGCCGGAGAGTCTGCGCCAGGACACGCTGCCGGTGGGCAGCCTGCAACCGGGCAAGTACCAGCCCCGTACGCGCATGGACCCGGGCTCGCTTGAGGAACTGGCTGCGTCGATCAAGGCGCAGGGCCTGATACAGCCGATCTCCGTGCGGCCGGTCGGCAAAGACCGCTACGAAATCATTGCCGGCGAGCGGCGCTGGCGGGCTTCCCAGATCGCCGGGCTGGACGCCGTGCCGGTGTTGATCCGGGACATCCCGGATGACGCGGCGCTGGCCATGTCGCTGATCGAGAATATTCAGCGCGAAGACCTGAATCCTCTTGAGGAAGCCGCGGGTTTGCAACGCCTGATCGACGAGTTCGGCATGACGCACCAGCAGGCTGCCGATGCCGTGGGCCGCTCGCGCCCGGCCGCCTCCAATCTGCTGCGCCTGCTTCAGCTCGCCAAGCCGGCACAGGACATGCTGATGGCCGGCGATATCGAAATGGGCCACGCGCGCGCGCTGTTGTCATTGCCGAAGCAGGAACAAGGGCGCGTCGCCGCCCTGGTCGTCGAAAAAGGATACTCTGTACGCGAAACCGAGAAACTTGCGGCGCGCGAACTTAATCCGCCGGTGAAGAAGGGCAAGTCGGATGGCGGCGCCGACCGTGACTTGTTGCGCCTCGAAGAAGACCTGTCGGACCAACTGGGGGCGACCGTGAAGATATCGGCTAACCGCAAGGGCGCCGGCAACCTGACCATCCGTTTCGGCAGCCTCGACCAGCTCGACGGTCTGTTGGAAAGGCTGCGCCGATAAGACTATGTGCACTGGCAGCATTTAACTCTTGTATGAGACTGGCTTTTGTTCTATCATTAACAAGTTTATTCGGCCTGCCATGCACCCGGACGTAGTATGGGTGTTGAGTCGCCAAGGGCTTGTCGTATTGTGCGCTGCAGCGGCGGCAGGCTTTTGGGGTGGAATGAACGCGGCTGTTTCGGCCCTCATGGGCGGTGGTATCGGAATACTCGGTGCCTTCGTTTATGCGTGGCGCGCCGTGCGCGGCAACGAAACGGATCCGGGCAAGGTGTACCGGGCGCAACTGCTTGGGGAGACCTACAAGTTTGCGGTCGTCCTCGGTGGCTTCGCCCTCGTGTTTTTGGGCTACAAGGATTTGGCGGCTTTGCCGCTGTTTCTGGGCTTCGTGTTAACCGTCGTCGTCTATTGGATGGCGCTGCTAAAAACTCGGAACTGACATGTCTGCTGCTCACGGCGACCCGCTGACCGCTTCAAGTTATATTTCCCATCACCTGACCAACCTCAAGGTTGGCTCCGGATTTTGGACTTTCCATCTCGACACCCTGATCGTTTCCGGCGCCATCGGCCTGCTGGTGTTCGTCTCCCTGGCGGTAATCGCCAACCGGGCGACCAGTGGCGTGCCGAAAGGCTGGCAGAACTTCTTCGAGATGGTTCTCGGCTTCGTGAATCAGCAGGTCAAGGACACCTATCACGGCAACAACCCGCTGATTGCGCCGCTGGCCATCACCATCTTCGTTTGGGTTTTTGCCATGAACGCGATGGACCTGATTCCAGTCGATTTCCTGCCCTGGGCCGCGCAACAGGCCACCGGCAACGAGCACCTGCCCTTCAAGTTCGTACCCACGACCGATCCCAACCTGACCTTCGCCATGTCGATCACGGTGTTCCTCATCATGATCTTCCTGAACTTCAAGGTGAAGGGCTTCAAGGGCTTCATGCACGAGATATTTTCGGTTCCGTTCGGGCTGAAGCTGGCGCCAATCAATTTCCTCTTCCGCGTCATCGAGGATATCGCGAAGCCGATTTCCCTCTCGCTGCGTTTGTTCGGCAACATGTATGCTGGCGAGATGGTGTTCATCCTGATCGGGCTGCTCGGCGTCTGGCAGTTGCCGCTGGCGCTGCCCTGGGAGTTGTTTCACATCCTGATTATCACCTTGCAGGCCTTCGTCTTCATGATGCTGACCATCGTCTATATGTCGATGGCATCGGAATCGCATTAACTTTTCAATAACCAACCCACGATCTGATAGGAGTAAATCAAATGGAACTTTCCGTGCTGCTGGGTAACACAGCCATCGCCGTCGCGATTCTGATCGGCGCCGGCGCTCTGGGCACCGCCATCGGCTTCGGTATCCTCGGTGGCCGCTTCCTCGAAGGCGCCGCCCGCCAGCCCGAAATGATCCCGACGCTTCAGGTCAAGATGTTCATCGTTGCCGGCCTGCTCGACGCGGTAACCATGATCGGCGTCGGCATTGCCCTGTTCATGCTGTTCGCCAACCCGTTCATCGCTCTCGTCCAGCCGCACTGAGCCGAGCCCCTGAAACCCACACCAGGAGGTTAGCGTGAGCATCAACGCAACCCTCATCGGCCAGATGATTTGGTTCGCCATTTTCATCTGGATCACGATGAAGTTCGTCTGGCCGCCGCTGCAAAAGGCGATGGCTGAACGTCAGCAACAGATCGCCGATGGTCTGGCTGCCGCCGAGCGCGGCAAGCACGACCTCGAACTCGCCACCAAGCGTTCTGCCGATTCGTTGCGCGACGCCAAGGAACGGGCCAACGGCATCACTGCCGAAGCCGAGAAGCGGGCCCGCGAGATCATCGAGGAAGCCAAGGGTGCCGCCAAGGTCGAGGCCGCCAAGGTCTTTACCACCAAGATGGCCGAACTCGATCAGGAAGCGGAGCGTGCCCGCTCCGCTTTGCGCGAGCGCGTCTCCGAGTTGGCTGTCGCCGGTGCCGAGAAGATACTGCGTCGTGAAGTCGATGCCGCGGCCCACGCCGACATGCTGGCGACCCTGAAGCTGGAACTCTGAGCGTATGGCCGAACTCGTCACCATCGCCCGTCCCTACGCTGAAGCGGTGTTCCGCCTCGCCAAGGAAAAAGGGGCGCTAGCGGCCTGGTCGGGGTATTTGGCCGACCTGTCGGTATACGTTCGCAATGCGGAAGTCGGTGAGTACATCGCCAACCCCGGCCCGACCGCTGCGCAGAAAGCGGATATCGTCAAATCCTTGCTCGGCTCGCCGCTCGATGGCGAATTGGCCAACTTCATCGACGTGCTTGCTGCCAATGGTCGTATGGCCGTCGCGCCGGAGATTGCCGACTTCTTCGAGAACCTGAAGAGTGCGGAAGAGGGCGTCAAGGATGCTGTCGTCTACAGCGCTTTTCCGCTCGACGACAAACAGCGCAGCGACTTGATGCCGGCGCTTGAGGCCCATTTCAAGTCGAAGTTGAGTCTCGAAGTTGAAGTCGATCCCGAACTGATCGGCGGCGTCAAGGTCGTCGTCGGCGACCAGATGCTCGATGTTTCCGTGCGCGGCAAGCTTGACGCCATGGTCACAGCGCTCAGGACCTAGTTGCCTAGCCTAATTACTGGAGCTTTACATGCAGCTCAATCCATCCGAAATCAGCGAACTGATCAAGTCCAAGATTCAAAACCTCCAGGTCGGAACCGACCTGCGCACGCAGGGCACCGTGGTTTCCGTGACCGACGGCATCTGCCGCGTTCATGGTCTTGCCGGCGTCATGCAAGGTGAAATGCTGGAGTTCCCCGGCAACACCTTCGGCATGGCCCTGAACCTGGAGCGCGACTCCGTCGGCGCTGTCGTCCTGGGCGAGTACGAACACATTTCCGAAGGCGACATCGTCAAGACCACCGGCCGCATTCTCGAAGTGCCGGTCGGCCCCGAGTTGCTCGGCCGCGTCGTCAATTCGCTGGGCCATCCCATCGATGGCAAAGGCGAGATCAATGCCAAGATGACCGACAAGATCGAGAAGGTCGCCCCGGGCGTGATCTGGCGCAAGTCGGTGTCGCAGCCGGTGCAGACGGGCCTGAAGTCCATCGACTCCATGGTACCTATCGGCCGCGGCCAGCGCGAACTGATCATCGGCGACCGCCAGACTGGCAAGACGGCCGTTGCGGTTGATGCGATCATCAACCAAAAGGGTCAGAACATGATCTGCATCTACGTGGCGATCGGCCAGAAGGCCTCGACCGTCGCCAACGTGTTGCGCAAGCTCGAAGAAAAGGGCGCGATGGAATACACCATCATCGTCGCCGCCACCGCTTCCGAATCCGCCGCGCTCCAGTTCATCGCCCCGTATTCCGGTTGCACCATGGGTGAGTACTTCCGCGACCGCGGCCAGGACGCCCTCATCATTTACGACGACCTGACCAAGCAGGCCTGGGCCTATCGCCAGATATCCCTACTGCTGCGCCGTCCTCCCGGTCGCGAAGCCTACCCGGGCGACGTCTTCTACCTCCACTCGCGTCTGCTCGAACGCGCCGCGCGCGTGTCCGAAGCCTGGGTCGAGAAGTTCACCAACGGCGAAGTCAAGGGCAAGACCGGTTCGCTCACCGCCCTGCCGGTGATCGAAACCGCGGCCGGCGACGTTTCCGCCTTCGTGCCGACCAACGTCATCTCGATTACCGACGGCCAGATTTTCCTTGAGACCGACCTGTTCAATGCCGGCATCCGTCCCGCCATCAACGCCGGTATCTCGGTGTCGCGCGTCGGCGGCGCCGCCCAGACCAAGGTCATCAAGCGTCTCGGCGGCGGCGTGCGTCTTGCGCTCGCCCAGTACCGCGAACTTGCGGCCTTCGCCCAGTTCGCTTCCGACCTCGACGACGCCACCCGCAAGCAGCTCGAACGCGGTCGCCGCGTCACCGAACTGATGAAGCAACCCCAGTACGCGCCGCTCACCGTCGCCGAAATGGCGGTGTCGCTGTTCGCCATCAACGGCGGCTATCTCGACGACATCGACGTCACCAAGGTGCTCGCCTTCGAGGCTGCCCTGCACCAGAGCATGAAGCAGAAGTGTGCCGTGCTGATGGACAAGATCGAAACGAGCCGCGACCTGGACAAGGAAGCCGAAGCCGCGCTGGCTGCTGCGGTATCAGAGTTCAAGAAGAACTGGGCCTGATCGGTCTTCCGGGAGAAACGCAATGGCAAGCGGTAAGGAAATCCGGACCAAGATCAAGTCGGTCCAGAATACCAAGAAGATCACCAAGGCCATGGAAATGGTGGCCGCATCCAAAATGCGCAAGGCGCAGGAGCGGATGCGCGCCGCTCGTCCCTACAGCGAGAAGATCCGCCGTCTGGCGGCGAACCTCGCGGCGGCGAACAACACCGAGTTCCACCATCCCTTTCTCGTGAAGAAGGCGTCGGCCAAGCGTATCGGCGTCATCGTCGTCACCACCGACAAAGGGCTTTGCGGCGGCCTCAACACCAACGTGCTGCGCATGGCCCTCAGCCATATGCGCCAATGGGAAAAGGCCGGCGCCGAAGAGATACGCGTGACGTGCATCGGCAGCAAGGGCTTCGGCTTCATGCAGCGCAGCGGCGCCAAGGTGGTGTCCCATGTCGTGCATCTGGGCGATACGCCGCACCTCGAAAAGCTCATCGGCCCGATCAAGGTGATGATCGATGCCTTCGAGAAAGACGAGATCGACGCCGTCTACCTTGCCTACACGAAATTCATCAACACCATGAAGCAGGAGCCTCAGGTCGAGCAACTGCTGCCCTTGACGGGCGAGCGCCTCGGCACGCCCGAAGGTCACTGGGACTACCTCTACGAGCCCGAAGCCAAGGTGGTGGTCGAGGAAATGCTGGTGCGTTACGTCGAGGCACTGATCTACCAGGCGGTGGCGGAGAACATGGCATCCGAGCAGTCGGCGCGCATGGTGGCGATGAAGTCGGCGACTGACAACGCCGGCAACGTCATCAAGGAACTCCAACTGATCTACAACAAGGCCCGTCAAGCAGCAATCACCAAGGAAATCTCGGAGATTGTCGGTGGCGCGGCGGCGGTTTAATGAAAAACATCAACCACGGCGTCACGGCGGGCACGGCGAAAACAAACGCCTTGTCTTACGCGGCGTCGCCGTGGTGAATACGACTTTTTGAATTAAGGAAACGACCATGAGCAACGGAAACATCGTCCAGTGCATCGGCGCCGTGGTGGACATCCAGTTCCCCCGCGATCACATGCCTAGGGTTTATGACGCCCTCCTCCTCGACGACGCCGATGTCGGCAACGCCGAAGCCGGCCTGACCTTCGAGGTTCAACAGCAACTCGGCGACGGCGTCGTGCGTACCATCGCCATGGGTTCCTCCGACGGCCTGCGCCGCGGCATGAGCGTGAAGAACACCGGTGCCGGCATTGCCGTGCCGGTCGGTCGCGCCACGCTGGGCCGTATCATGGACGTACTTGGCCGACCCATCGACGAGGCCGGCCCCATTGCCACCGACGTGCGCCGCGCCATTCACCAGTACGCGCCGAAGTTCGACGAACTGTCGCCGGCCACCGAACTGCTGGAAACCGGCATCAAGGTGATCGACCTGGTCTGCCCGTTCGTCAAGGGCGGCAAGATCGGCCTGTTCGGCGGCGCTGGTGTCGGCAAGACCGTGAACATGATGGAACTCATCAACAACATCGCCAAGCAGCACGCGGGTTTGTCCGTGTTTGCCGGCGTCGGCGAGCGTACCCGCGAGGGCAACGACTTCTACCACGAGATGAAGGACTCCAACGTTCTCGACAAGGTGGGCATGGTGTTCGGTCAGATGAACGAGCCGCCCGGCAACCGTCTGCGCGTGGCGCTGACCGGCCTGACCATGGCCGAAGCCTTTCGCGACGAAGGCCGCGACATTCTGTTCTTCGTGGACAACATCTACCGCTACACGCTGGCCGGTACCGAAGTGTCCGCGCTGCTCGGACGCATGCCTTCCGCGGTGGGCTACCAGCCGACCCTGGCCGAGGAAATGGGCCGTTTGCAGGAGCGCATCACCTCCACGCGCGTCGGCTCGATCACCTCGATCCAGGCCGTGTATGTGCCGGCGGACGACCTGACCGACCCGTCTCCCGCCACCACATTCGGGCACCTCGACGCCACCGTCGTGCTCTCGCGCGACATCGCCTCCCTGGGCATCTACCCCGCCGTCGACCCGCTCGACTCCACCTCGCGTCAGGTCGACCCGCACGTCATCGGCGAAGAGCACTACGAGACCACCCGCAAGGTGCAGGCCACGCTCCAGCGCTACAAGGAACTGCGCGACATCATCGCCATTCTCGGCATGGACGAACTGGCGCCGGAAGACAAGCTGCTGGTCGGCCGTGCCCGCAAGATACAGCGCTTCCTTTCCCAGCCCTTCTCGGTCGCCGAAGTGTTTACCGGCACGCCGGGCAAGTACGTCACGCTCAAGGACACGATCAAGGGCTTCCGCATGATCGCCGAAGGCGAGTGCGACCAGCTTCCCGAGCAGGCCTTCTACATGGTCGGCGGCATCGAGGAAGCGTTCGAGAAAGCCAAGACCCTTCAGTAACCGCTTACCAGGACGCCGATCATGGCATTGACCGTACACGTGGATGTGGTGAGCGCGGAGGAGTCGATCTTCTCCGGGCTGGTGGAGTTTGTCGTTCTGCCGGGCGAAGTGGGCGAACTGGGCATCTTCCCCGGCCACATGCCGCTGATGACCCGTATCAAACCCGGCACCGTGCGACTGAAACTTCAGGGCCAGGATCGCGAAGAGCTGATCTTCGTCGCTGGCGGCATCCTCGAAGTTCAACCGGGGCTGGTCACTGTTCTGGCCGACACCGCCATCCGCGGGCGCGACCTTGACGAGGCCAAGGCCATGGACTCCAAGAAAAAAGCCGAGGAAGCCATGGTCGACCGCAGTTCCGAAATGGACTATGCCCGTGCCCAGGCCGAACTGGCCGAGGCGGTGGCGCAACTCGCGGCCATTCAGCGCCTGCGCCGGAAGAGCCACTGATTAGACGCGCAACCCGTTTGGCGAAAAAGGCAACGTCGTTGCCTTTTTCTTTGTCGGAAATTAGACTGGACAGTCCAGTCCAGTCGCAAGGCGTGCGCCCGATAACGCGACGCGCGATTCCTACCGAAAGGCTCAAAATGTCGTCGATTACCGAAGAGACCTTTATCGATAGCCGACATCGTCTGATCGACGCCGCCACCGAAGTCTTCAAGGAAGAAGGCTATCGCGCCAGCGTCGAGCGTATCGCCGCCCGGGCCGGGGTGGCAAAGCAGACGCTCTACAATCACTTTCCCAGCAAGGACAAGCTGTTCGCCGAAATGGTGCGGCACGCCAGCGGCGCCATCCTGGTCGCGCTTGACGGCGACGAAAGCGACGTACGTGAGTCCCTGCTTCGCTTCAGCGCCTCATTCCGCGGCCGTGTGCTGGGCGATTGTCTGGATCACTATCGAACCCTGATCGCCGAGGCGGTGCGCTTTCCCGACTTGGCCAGGTCTTTCTACGACAATGGCCCCGCTCAAACGGCAGGACGCCTCGCCGACTTTCTCGGCCGCGCCATGACCAAGGGCGCGCTGCGTAACGATGACCCGGATTTCGCCGCCGACATGCTTCTGGGCATGCTCACCGGCATCGAACGAACCGGTCGTCTTTGCGGCCGATCCTCTTTATCGCCAGAGGCGGAAGCCGAACGGGTTGCTCGTATCGTCGACTGTTTTTTGCTGGCCTTTGCTCCCGAAAGGAAAGATTCATGAAGCGCATTTTCCCTGTTGCGTTCCTGAGTGCCCTGCTGCTAACCGCCTGTGGCGGCGAGGGCAACAAGGCCGGCCCCGGTGGTCCCACCGGTCCCGGTGCAGGTGCGCCGCCGCCAGCGGAAGTCGACGTCGTGATGGTGGCCTCTTCTCCCGCGACCTTGACCCAGGATCTGCCGGGACGGCTTCAAGCCGTGCGTAGCGCGCAAGTGCGCGCTCGCGTCGAGGGTGTGATCGAGAAGCGCTTGTTCGACGAAGGCAGCGACGTCGCCGCTGGCAAGAGCCTGTTCCTGATCGACTCGCGCACCTACGCCGCCAACGCCGCGTCGGCGGAAGCGGACGTCGCCGTCGCCAAGGTTACGGTCGAACGTTACCAACCCCTGCTCGACATCAAGGCCGTCAGCCGCCAGGAGTTCGACCAGGCCGCGGCCAAGCTGAAGCAGGCCGAGGCTGCCCTGGCCCGGGCCAAGCTCGACCTGGAAAACGCCGCCGTGCCGGCGCCCATCGCCGGCCGCATCGGCCGCGCCATGGTCACCGAGGGCGCGCTGGTCGGCAGGGGCGAGGCAACGCACCTGACCACCATCGAACAGCTCGACCCGATCCGCGTCGAATTCACTCAGTCCTATTCCGACATGCTGCGCTTGCAGCAGGCCGTGAAGTCCGGCAAGCAGAAAAAGGCCAACGCGGCGCAGGTGGAACTGCTGCTCGAGGACGGCTCCGGCTACCCGGAAAAGGGACGACTTCAATTCACCGATCTCGCGGTGGACCCGAACAGCGGCGCGGTGGTGCTGCGCGCCGAATTTCCGAATCCGCGCCGCGATCTGCTGCCGGGTACCTTCGTGCGCGTGCGCTTCCCTCAGGCCGAACTCGACCATGCGATCCGTGTGCCGCAGCGCGCGGTACTGAGCGGTGCGGTGGGACAGAGCGTCATGACGGTGAATGCGGAAGGCAAGGTGGTGCCGCTGCCGATCAAGACCGGCGCCATGTCCGGTTCCGACTTCATCGTCGCCGACGGACTGAAAGGCGGCGAGCAGGTGATCGTCAACGGCCTGCAGAAAATCAGGCCCGGCGCCATCGTCAAGCCCGTGCCCTGGACGCCGGGGGCGAAGCTGATGCCGCCGCCGCCCGCTGCCGCCACCAACGAGAAGAAGTAAGTCATGCTGCCCAGGTTCTTTATCGACCGGCCCATTTTCGCCTGGGTCATCGCCATCATCATCGTGCTTGGCGGCTACTTGTCCTTGCGCCAGTTGCCGGTGGCGAGCTACCCCGCCGTGGCGCCGCCGGCGCTTGCCATTACCGTGACCTACCCGGGTGCCTCCGCCAAGGTGATCGAGGAAACCGCCGTTGCCCTGATCGAGCAGGAGCTCAACGGCATCGAGAACCTGCTTTACATGGACTCGGCCTCCGAGCAGAACCTCGGCACCATCACCCTGACCTTCAAGGCCGGCACCAATCTCGATCTGGCCTCGGTGGAAACCCAGAACCGCATCAAGCGCGCCGAGCCGCGCCTGCCGGAAGAGGCGCGCCGCCTCGGCATCACCGTGGTCAAGTCCGCGCGCAACTTCCTGATGATCGTGTCGCTGTTCTCGCCGGACAAGTCGCTCGACAACGTTGCGTTGGGCAGCTACGCCGCCGCCAACGTCCTCGAAAGCCTGCGCCGCATGCCCGGCGTCGGCGAGGCCCTGCTGTTCGGCACCGAATACTCCATGCGCTTGTGGCTCAAGCCGGAACGCCTGCAGGCTTTCGGCCTGACGCCGGCCGACGTGGCCAAGGCGGTGCGCGCGCAGAACGCCCAGATCGCGACCGGAGAACTCGGCCAGATCCCCGCCGTGCCGGGTCAGGAATACGCCGCCACCATCATCACCCAGGGCCGTCTGAGCACCCCGGAGGAATTCGGCAACGTCATCATTCGCAGCGACAGCCGCGGCGCCGTGGTGCGCGTCAAGGACGTCGCCCGTGTCGAGCTGGGGGCGCAGGACTACAACATCTCCGCCCGCGTGGACGGGCAGCCCACCGCCGCCATCGCCGTGCGTCTGGCGCCCGGCGCCAACGCGCTCGACACCGCCAAGGCGGTCAACGCCGGCATGACCGAACTGGCCAAGTACTTCCCGCCCGGCGTCTCCTGGATGGTGCCCTACGACACCTCCACCTTCGTCGACATCTCCATCCGCGAGGTGGTCAAGACCTTGATCGAGGCGATGATCCTGGTGGTGCTGGTGATGTACTTGTTCCTGGAGAACGTGCGCGCCACCTTCATCCCGGCCATCGTCGTGCCGGTGGCGCTGTGCGGTGCCATGATCGGCCTCTATTTCTTCGGCTATTCGATCAACGTGCTGACGCTGTTCGCCATGGTGCTGGCCATCGCCATCGTGGTGGACGACGCCATCGTCGTCGTCGAGAACGTCGAGCGCATCATGAGCGAAGAGGGCCTGCCTCCGCGCGAGGCAACGCGCAAGGCCATGGGCCAGATCTTCAACGCCATCATCGCCATCACCGTGGTGCTGTCGGCGGTGTTCGTGCCGATGATTTTCTTCGGCGGCTCGGTCGGCGCGATCTACCGCCAGTTTGCCGTGACCCTGATCCTGACCATGGGCTTCTCGGCCCTGATGGCCATGACGCTCACGCCCGCCCTTTGCGCCAGCTTTCTCAAGCATGAGCCGGGTGCCGACGACGTGCTGCCCTCGACCGGCTTCTTCGGCTGGTGGAACCGCAGCTTCGCCGCCACCGTGCGCAGCTACGTCGCCACCACGCGCCGCGCGCTGGGCCGACCCGGCCGCTGGCTGATTCTCTACGCCGCCATCCTGGCGGCCACCGGCTGGTTGTTTGCCAAGTTGCCCGGCAGCTTCCTGCCGAGCGAGGACCAGGGCTACTTCATCAACATCGTTCAGTTGCCCGCCGGGGCGACGCGCGAGCGCACGCTGGAGGTACTCGGCAGCATCGAGCAGCACTTCCTGGCACAGAAGGAAGTCGATCACGTCATCGGCGTCGCCGGTTTCTCGTTCTTCGGCCGCGGCCAGAACGCCGCCATCGCCTTCGTGCGCCTGAAGAACTGGGACGAGCGGCCGAACAAGGAGAACGGCGTGGACTCGATCGTCCAGCGCGCCAACATGGCCTTCTTCCGCATCAAGCAGGCGATGGTCTTCGCCATCAACGTGCCGCCGATTCCCGAGCTGGCGGCCGTCGGCGGCTTCGACTTCCGTTTGCAGGATCGCGGCGGCCTGGGGCGGGACGCCTTGCTCGAAGCGCGCAACATGGCGCTCGGCCTGGCCGGCAAGCACCCGGCCCTGATGGGCGTGCGGCCCGAAGGGCAGGAGGCGGCGCCGCAGGTGTTCCTGGCCGTCGACCGGCCGAAGGCGCGTGCCCTCGGCATCGACCTCGGCGAATTGAACGACACGCTCCAGGCGACGCTGGGCACCGCCTACATCAACGACTTCGTGCGCCAGGGCCGCATCCTGCGCGTGCAGATGCAGGCCGACGCGGACGTGCGGCGCACGCCCGAGGACATCCTGCGCGTGCCGGTCAAAAACGGTCGCGGCGACATGATCCCGCTGGCGGAAATCGCCACCGCCACGTGGATCATCGGGCCGCCCAAGCTGGATCGCTATAACGGCTTGCCGTCGATGAAAATCGCCGGCAGCCCGGCGCCCGGTCGTTCGACCGGCGATGCGCTGTTGGCGATGGAAGAGGTTGCCGCCAAGTTGCCGCCGGGCATCGGCTTCGAATGGTCGGGCACCTCTTTCGAGTAGCGCCTGTCCGGCTCCCAGGCGCCATTCCTGTTCGCGGTGTCGCTGGTCGTGGTTTTCCTCTGCCTTGCCGCCCTGTACGAAAGCTGGTCCATCCCCGTCGCGGTGATGCTGGTGGTGCCGCTGGGCGTGTTCGGCGCCGTGCTCGCCGTCACCCTGCGCGGCTTGCCCAACGACGTGTATTTCAAGGTTGGCCTGATCGCCATCATCGGCCTCTCGGCCAAGAACGCCATCCTGATTATCGAGTTCGCGCGCGAATTGCAGCGGCAGGGCAAGGAACTGGTCGAAGCCACGCTCGAAGCCTGCCGGCTGCGCTTCCGGCCGATCCTGATGACCTCGATCGCCTTCATGTTCGGCGTCCTGCCGCTGGCCATCTCCACCGGCGCCGGCGCCAACAGCCGCCATGCCATCGGCACCGGCGTCATCGGCGGCATGATCGCCGCTACCTTCCTGGCCATTTTTCTGGTGCCGGTTTTCTTCGTCGTGGTGCGGCGCATTTTCCCCGACTCCAAGCGACCGGAGCACGAACATGAATAAACTCCTCGCCTTCCCTCTTGCACTGGCGCTCGGCGCCTGCTCGCTCGCACCCGACTACCTGCGCCCGGCGGCGCCCGTGCCGGCGCAATGGCCGGCGGATGTCGTGGTTGCGACCGCGAAGGCGCCGGTGCTGGAATGGAAGACCCACTTCCCCGATCCGCGCCTGCAAGCCCTGATCGCTGCGGCGCTGGAGCATAACCGCGACCTGGCGATAGCCACCGCCCGCGTCGAGGAAGCCCGCGCTCTCTATGGCGTGGCCCGCGCCGACCGGCTGCCGAACGTCAATCTCGCCGCCGGCCGTGCCGCTGCGCGCACCCCGGCCGATCTCGCGGCGAGCGGTCGCGCCCTCACCACCCAGCGCTACGACGTCGACTTCGCCGTCGCCGCCTTCGAGCTCGATTTCTGGGGTCGCGTGTCCAGCCTCTCCGAAGCCGCCAAAGCGGGCTACCTGGCCACCGCGGAAGCCCGACGCGCATTTCGTCTCTCGCTCATCGCCGATGTCGCCAACGCCTACCTCACCCTCCTGGAAATGCAGGAGCGCATGAGTCTGGCCGCCGATACGGCCAAGACGCGTGAGGCGTCGCGCGGCCTGATCGCCAAGCGGCGCGATGTTGGGCTCGCCTCCGACCTCGACTTGCTGCAAGCCGATGGCGCCCTCCAGTCGGCGCGTGTGGACGTAGTCAACCTCGCGCGCCAGCGGGCGGCGGCGGAAAACGCGCTTCAGTTGCTGGTGGGTGCGAAGCCGGATTTGCCGGCCGGCCGCAGTCTGACCGGGCAGGGCATCGTTGCCGACATTCCCGTCGGCCTGCCTTCCGAACTGCTGGTCAATCGCCCCGACGTACTGGCGGCGGAACAGAAACTCATTGCCGCCAACGCCAACATCGGCGCCGCCCGCGCCGCCTTCCTGCCGCGCCTGGTGCTGACGGCGACGCTGGGCACGGCGAGCAAGGCGCTGGCCGGACTGTTCGACGCCGGCAGCGGCGCCTGGGCCTTCCAGCCGGCGTTGAGCGTTCCGCTGTTCGACTTCGGCCGCACGGCAGCCAATCGCGACCTCGCCGAAGCGCGCAAGGTCATCGCCGTTGCCGAGTACGAGAAGGCCATACAGCAGGCCTTCCGCGAAGTGGCCGACCTGCTTTCTGCGCGGCAACTATTGGCCGAGCAACTTGCCGCCCAGGAAGCTGCCGCCAAGACCCAGGCCGAGCGGCTCAAACTGGTCGATGCCCGGTATCGCCAGGGCATATCGAGCTACCTCGAAGTGCTCGACGCCCAGCGCGACTCGTATGCTGCGCAGCAGGCCGCGGTGCAATCCCGCCGGGCGCTGCTCGCCGCCGCTGCACAGCTTTACAAGACGCTGGGCGGCGGGGAATAACGAGGACTGCGGACTGTGCGGTACTGCCCGCCAGTGCGGGCGAATGTCGCGGCGGCCACTTTCAGATCGCGCTTCCGCGGACCGCCCGCCGCGCTTCGTAGTGCCGGAAAGCATCGCGCAGAATTTCCCGCAGCGTCGCTTCCTCCCAGGGTTTTTCCAGGAATTTGTAAATCTCGCCGCGATTCACCACATCGGTGATCGATCTCAGTTCCGTGTAGCCGGAAAGAATGAGGCGCACGGTCTCGGGATACATGGCCCTCACCTTGGCGAGAAATTCGGTGCCGCTCATTTCCGGCATGCGCTGGTCGGACATCACCACGGCAATGTCGTGAGTGGCGAGCAATTCCAACCCGCTTCGTGCGCTGGTGGCGGTAAGAATGCGGTAGCCCTCGCGCCGCAGCTGCCGCGTCAAGGCCGCGAGAATGGAAGGTTCATCGTCCACCTGCAGCAGGGTATGTGCGGACGGATCGTCGGTGTCGGGCAAAGCCAGTTTGCGCTCCTCGCGCAGCAGTTGCTCGAACTCGGCGGCGGGCAGCGGCTTGCTGAAGTAGTAGCCCTGCATTTCGTCGCAACCGCGCACGCGCAGGAAGTTCAGTTGCGCCTCGGTTTCCACGCCTTCGGCGATGACCGACAAGCCCAGGCTGTGGGCCAGCGTGATGACCGCCATGGCGATGGCGGCGCTGTCGGGGTCATGGACGATGTCGCGGACGAAAGACTGGTCGATCTTCAGCCGGTCGAGGGCGAAGCGCTTGAGGTAACTCAGCGAGGAATAGCCGGTGCCGAAGTCGTCGATGGACAGGGTGACGGCCATATCCTTGAGTTTTTCCGTCATGCCGACGAAAGCCTCCGCATTGCCCATCGCCGCGCTTTCGGTCAACTCCAGTTCCAGAAGGCTGGGGTCGAGACCGGTTTCGCTCAGTACCTTCCGGGTTGTGGCCACGATATCCTGGGCCTCGAACTGCCGCGCCGACAGGTTCACCGCCACCGCCACGGCGCTCAGCCCCGCTTGCTGCCACGCCCGGTTCTGCGCGCAGGCGGTGCGCAACACCCATTCGCCCAGGGGCACGATCAGCCCGGTGGCCTCGGCTAACGGGATGAATTCCATCGGGGAAACCAGCCCGCGCACGGGGTGCCGCCAGCGTACCAGCGCCTCCATGCCGACGATCTCGCCGTTGCGCAGACTCGCTTGCGGCTGGTAGTAAAGCAGCAACTCGTCGCGTTCGATGGCGCGGCGCAACTCGCTTTCCAGATTGAGATGCTCCAGCGTATGGGCGTTCATCTCCGCGGAATAGAAAAGGCATTTGTTGCCGCCGAGGGCCTTGGTGCAATACATCGCCACCAGTGCATTGTTCAACAGGCTTTCGCTATTGCGGCCATCCCTGGGCAGGACGCTGATGCCGACGCCGGCGTACAGAAAAATCTCTCGGTCTTTGAGGAGGAACGGTTGCGCCAGCGTTTCCAGAATGCGCTCGGCGAGATGGACCACCTCTTCCTCTTCCGCAATTTCTCGAACCAGCACGAATTCGTCGCCGCCCGAGCGCGCCAGCGTGTCCATTTCCCGCACCAGCCCGCGCAGCCGTTCGGCGGCCTCGCGCAATATGCCGTCGCCGACCGCGCGCCCCAGGCTGTCGTTGATTTCGCCGAAACGATCCAGGTTGAGCACCAGCACCGCCAGCTTCCGCTGTTCGCGCTGGCAGCGCGCCACGGCCAGGGTAAGGAGTTCGGTCAGCAGATTGCGGTTGGGCAGGCCGGACAGGTCGTCGTAGTTCGACTTGCGCTCCAGTTGCGCCTGATAGTGCTTGCGTTCGGTGATGTCGCGATCTATGCCGCGGTAACCGCGGAATTCCCCGTCCTGGTCGAAAACGGGAACGCCGCAAGTTTCGAGAACGACCGCATGGCCGGCCTTGTGCAGGCAGGTGTTCTCCAAGTTGATCAGGGGTTCCCGCGCGGCGGCGATTGCGCCGAACACGCCGGCAAGGCGTTCGGCCTCCACGGCGGACATCAGCTCGAAAACCGTTTTGCCGACGACTTCCGCGGGCTCGTAACCGAGGATGGCGTGGACTCTGGGACTCGCGTAGGTATAAACGGCCTTGGCGTCGACCTCCCAAATCCAGTCGCTGGTGGTTTCCACAAGACTGCGGAAGCGGCTTTCGCTATCGCTCAGCGATTTCTCGGCGCGCTTGCGTTCGGTGATGTCGCGGGCGATGCCGGTGGCGTGCCATTTGCCGCGTAATTGCATCGCCGAGAGCGAGAGCTCGATTGGGAACTCGCGCCCGTCCTTGTGCCTGGCCACGAGTTCGACGGTCTTGCCGACCGCCGCACCTTCCCCGCTGGCCGCGAACTGCGACAGGCCGCGCAGCGCCGCCGCGCGGAAGCGCTGCGGCGGCAGAAAGTCGTGCAGCACCTGCCCAAGCGCCTCTTCCTGCGTATAGCCAAAAATCGCTTCGGCGGCAAGATTCCACGCCGTGATGGTGCCTCCCTCGGCTTCGAGTACGACGATGGCGTCGCGCGCCGTTGCGGTTGTCGTCCGCAGGCGTTCTTCGCTTTCCTCCAGCGCGGCGTCCTTCTGCTTGAGTTCGGTGATATCCACCAGCGCGCCGATCAGGCCGCCGACCGAGCCGTCCTTGCGCAGGAAGGTCGCCTTGTGGAACAGCACGTTGCGGATATCGCCCGACGGTTTCCGGATCGCCCACTCGTACACCTGGCGGCCGGGATTGCGGAACAGCTCCACGTCCATGGCGTGGTACATCTCCGCGATTTCCCGCGGCGCCATGTCGAACATGGACTTCCCCACGATCTCGGCCCGGCTCTTGCCCTGAGTGTCTTCGTAGGCGCGATTGCATCCCAGGTAGCGCCCCTCGCAATCCTTGTAGAAGATGGGGATGGGAATGCTCTCCAGCAGGGACGACTGGAACAGCAACTGTTCGTGCAGATCGTCCTGCGCCGCGCTGAGCTGCTTGTTCAGCGCCATGGCGCTGATGTCGGTCATCGCCACGCGTAATTCCCCGCCGCCGCCGCCGACAAGTTCGACATGCAGGCAGTCGAGATGGACATCAATCGCGGTGGCGTCCTCCCGCTGAATCCTCAGTTCTATGCCCGGCCCGTTGCCCACGGCGCCAATTGCGCCCATGAACCTCAGGTACCAGCGGTCGCGGTCTTCCGGGGCGACGAAGAGGTCGAGACGCTTTTGCAGCAGTTTCGCCCGATCTTCTCCGAGAAGGGCGGCGCCGGCGAGATTGATTTTGGCGATCCGGCCATCGCGCGTCAGCGTCAGGTAGCCGACCGGCGCGAATTCGTAGAGGTCGACGTATCGGTCGCGGGACTCTTCCAGGGCGATCTGGGCGCGGCGCAGCTCCTCGTTCTGCATCTCCAGTTCGATCTGGTGCACCTGGAGTTCGTGCAGGAGTTTTTCGGCGGAAAGGGCGGGTGCCTCCGGCTGCGCACGCGCCAGTTGCGCCTCTGCGTCGACTCTTAATTTTGGTGGAAGACGGGCCATTTCCAATGCGGCGCTTTCATTCCAGTCAGGGTCGGGTGCGAGGGCGTGCCTGTCTTGCCATGCCGGCGACCCGGCGGTCATACCTGTTGGCAAGATACCCCAATATTCTGCGGCGCGAGCGAATTTCCGCGCGCACTTACGCGGTTTCCAGGCGCCGGCCTTCGCGCACCAGCGCGGCGAACGCGTCGGCCGGCACGGCCTTGCTGAACAGGAAGCCCTGGATCAGGTCGCACTGGTGCAGACGCAGGAAGGCCAGTTGTTCCGGCGTTTCCACGCCTTCCGCCACGACTTCCAGCTTGAGGCCGTGCGCCATGCCGATGACGCCGCGCACCAGCTCGGCGCTGTTGGCGTCGGTGGCGATGTCGCGCACGAAGCTGTAATCGACTTTCAGCACATCCACGGGAAAACGCTTCAGATAGCTCAGCGACGAATAGCCGGTGCCGAAGTCGTCGATGGCCAGCGACATGCCCATGCGTTTGAGCAGCACCAGCATTTCGATGTTGGTTTCGGCGTTGCTCATGATGGTGCCCTCGGTCAGCTCCAGTTCCAGACCGCCCGGCTCGATGCCGGCATCGGCAATCGCCTGGGCCAGCAGGTCGGGCAGGTTCTGGCGCTGGAACTGGCGTCCGGAAAGGTTGACCGCGATGCACGGCACCGCCAGCCCATCATCTCGCCAGCGCCGGATTTGCCGGCAGACTTCGTTCAGCAGCCATTCGCCTATGGGCAGGATGAGGCCGTTTTCCTCCGCCAGCGGAATGAACTCGGAGGGCGGCACGTCGCCGCGCGTCGGGTGATGCCAGCGGATCAGCGCCTCGGCGGCGACGATGCGGCCGTCCTTGGCCGCAACCTTGGGCTGGTAATACATTTCCAGTTCGCCGTTTTCCTGCGCGCGGCGCAAGTCGTTTTCGAGCGACATGCGCTCCTGCGCCTGGGCGTTCATGTCGGCGGTGTAGAACTGGTAGGCGTTGCGACCGCCCGCCTTGGCCCGGTACATGGCCGCGTCGGCGTTCTTGAGCAGGGTTTCCGCATCCTCGCCGTCGCCGGGGAACAGGCAGATACCGATGCTGGGCGTGATGAACAAGTCCCTGCCGTCTATGGTGAGCGGGCGGGTAAAGGCGGCAAGGATTTTCTCCGCGACGCGGGCAACGTCCTTGAGGTCGTCCACCAGCGACAGCAGGAAGGTGAACTCGTCGCCGCCCAGGCGCGCCAGGGTGTCTTCCTTGCGGATGCATTCGCGCAGGCGCTGGGCGACGAGGATCAGCAGCTTGTCGCCGCACTCGTGGCCGAAGGTGTCGTTCACGTTCTTGAAGTGGTCCAGGTCCAGCATCATCACGCCGCACATCTGCTCCCGCCTCTCGGCCTGGGGCAGCGCCATATCCAGATGCTCGGTGTACATCAGGCGGTTCGGCAGGCCGGTGAGCGGATCGTGGTAAGCCTGATAGCGCAGTTTCTCCTCGGCTTGCTTGTGCTCGGTGATGTCGGTAAACAGGCCGACATACTGCTGCAAATGACCCTGCACGTCGCGGATGGCCGTGACGTTCAGCCACTCGGGATATATCTCGCCGTTCTTGCGCTGGTTCCAGATTTCGCCGGTCCACTTGCCTTCTTCGATCAGGCAGCGCCACATGTTGCGGTAGAACTCGGCGTCGTGCTTCAAGGAGCGCAGCATTGCCGGCGTTTTGCCCAGAGCCTCGCCCGCCGTGTAACCTGTAATCGCGGTGAAAGCCGGGTTGACGGCCTGGATGAGGCTGTTGCCGTCGGTGATGAGTATGCCCTCGACGGTGTTTTCGTAAATCTTGGTGAACTGGGCGCCCTTGCGGCCGAGTTCGTAGCGGTCGAAAGCCTCGCGGATGTTTTCGCGCAGCAGGTCGTCGTCCCATGGCTTGATGAGAAACTTGTAAATATTGCCGCGGTTGATGGCGTCGGTGACCGAGGCGAGGTCGGCGTAGCCGGAAAGCACCATGCGCACCGCGTCGGGATAAAGCGCCTTGGCGTGGCTGAGCATTTCCGAGCCCGACATGCCCGGCATGCGCTGGTCGGAAAGAATGACCTGCACCTCGTTGGCGGCAAGCGTCTGCAAGGCCTGCTCGCCGCCGGTGGCCGTCAGGATGCGATAGCCTTCGCCGCGCAGCAGGCGCACCAGCGAACGCAGGATGTTCTCCTCGTCGTCGACCAGCAGCAATGTGCCTTCCATTTCGCCTCCCTGGGCAGAGTCCGGATATTTCCGATTATCGCGCCGGAATAGCGTGCCGCGGTAGCCCGGTCCTTAAATCGGGTGCAACCGAAAGTGTGGACAGCGCTGTGCTGGCGTATTGCTGCCAGCGCGCGGCGGCGCCGACCCGGTGTCCCGTGCCTTCACGCGCCTTCCGGAACGTCCTCCATCGCCAGCAGGATCAATTGCGTACCCTCCGTTTTGCCGACGATGCGGCGGCCGTTGAGCAGCATCCGGCGTCGGCCGATGGCGGGGAAGTCGTGTTCGACGACGTAACCGTCGAAGCTGCGGTCGCGCGGCAATAGGGTTTCCAGCAGTTCGCGCAAGGCGGGAATGTCCCATTGGCGATTGCCGAGGTCGTAGATCAGACGGCCGACGGTGTTTTCGGGAGTGACCCGGAAGTTGCGGTAGAACGAGCGGCTGGCGCTGACGACCTGCAAGGCGCCGTTCAGCACCAGGAGCGGTTCGCGCACGGTATCGACAATCCCCTCGGCCAGTTCCCGCGCCGCCTGCACGGCCACTTCGGCTGCAACGCCCTTGCTGATGTCGGTGAAAGTCAGCACCACGCCCTCGATGACGTTGTCGAGCGTGCGGTAGGGCTGAATGCGCGCCAGATACCAGGCGCCGCCGGTCGTGCGCACCTCGTGCTCGCAGGGCGCCAGGGTATCGAGGACGGCTTTCGCCTCGGCCAGCAGGTCTTCGCCGACGATGTCGGACTTGATGTCGCCCAAGGGCCGGCCCACGTCGGAGGCAACCAAACGATAGACGCGCACCGCCTCGCGCGTGAAGCGGCGGATGACCAGGTGCGCGTCGAGAAAAATCGTGCCGACGCTGATGTTGTCGAGCAGGTTCTTCATGTCGTTCTGCATGCCGGCCAGTTGCTCGATCTTGGCCTGCAATTCGGCATTCACCGTGATGAGTTCTTCATTGACGGATTGCAGCTCCTCCTTGGAGGTTTCCAGTTCCTCGTTGGTGGACTGGAGTTCCTCGTTGGTCGACTGCATCTCCTCGTTGGTGGATTTCAATTCCTCGTTGGAGGCCTGCTGTTCCTCGATGGTGGCCTGGAGGTTTTCCTTCGTGTAGGCGAGGTCGCGCTCCAGTTCTTCGACGCGCGCCGGTTCCGCGGGTACTGCGGGGCGCTTGCCGCGCTGCGACTTAACCGGCGCCGCTGGTGCGGCTTCCTGGAAGCTCACCAGCAGCAGGCCTTCGCCGGCGTCCGGATCGGGCAGCGGACGCACGCTGAAGCCGGCGGCCTGAAAGTTGCCGTTGGTTTTCACCGACACCTCCCGGCTCAGGGTCGGCGTGCCTTGGCCGGCAGCTTGAATGGCGGCGCGCAGCTCGAGTTGCAGGCCTTCGCGCGCCATGTCGATGACGTTGAGCGTGGCCTGGCCGGGTGCCGGACGCAGGTAATCGCCGGTGTCGCCGTGCACATAGAGAAGGTTGCCCTTGAGGTCGGTCACCACCGAGGCGGGCGCGTAGGACTGGAGCAGCGCCCGGCGGGCCAGTTCGGCGAAATTCGTTTCCTTGGCTTTCTTCATCGCTTCCTCGGGCGCCTTGACGCTGCCGTCCGCCGCCCAGGCCATGCCGCTTGCCATCACGGCGCGGGAGGAGGCGACGGAGTGCGTGGCGCGGTAGAACTTCCACTTGCGGTTCAGTGCCGAGAACAGTTCCGGATGGTTGCCTGTGCTCTCGGAAGGCGAAAGGAACAGCACGCCGCCCGGCTTCAACGCATAGTGGAAAGCCGGAATCAGGCGGTTCTGCAACTCGGGCTCCAGGTAGATCATCAGGTTGCGGCAGCAGAGCAGATCGAGCTTGGTGAAGGGCGGGTCCTTGATGACGTTCTGGATGGCAAACACCACCATTTCGCGGATGTCCTTCTTCACCCGGTAGCCGGCCTCTTCCTTGCCGAAAAAGCGGCGTAGCCGTTCGGGCGACACGTCCTGGGCGATGTTGGGCGGATAGACGCCGGCGCGGGCGATGGCAATGGCGTCGTCGTCGAGGTCGGTGGCGTAGATCTGGACCTTGAAGTCCTGGCGGATTTCGTCCATGAACTCGCGCAGCAGAATGGCGATGGAATAGGCCTCCTCGCCGCTGGCGCAGCCCGCCACCCAGACGCGGAAGACATAGCCTTCCGGTTTGCCGGTGCACAGTGGCGGCAGGATGTCGTGCTTCAGCGCAACGAAGGCTTCCGCGTCGCGGAAGAAGCTGGTGACGTTGATCAGCAATTCCCTGAACAGCGCCTGAATCTCGGTCGGATGCTCCTTGAGGTAGCGGGCATACACCTCCGTGTCGGCGATGTCGTGCTGCGACATGCGCCGCTCGATGCGCCGTCCGATGGTGCTCTTCTTGTAGAGCGAGAAGTCGTGGCTGGTGGCGCTGCGCAACAGCATCAGGATGCGGTTCATGCCGCTGGCCGCCGCCGGGGCCGGCGGGGCCTCATGGCGCACGCTCAATGTGCGCATGTCGGCCTGTAACGCCTGCGGCATTTTTTCCACGGGCAGCACATGGGTGGCGTAGCCGGCCTGGATGGCGCTGGTCGGCATGCCGTCGAATTCGGCGCCGGCCGGTTCCTGCACCAGAGAGACGCCGCCGCCGCCGAGAATGGCGCGCAGCCCCAGGGTGCCGTCGGTGCCGGTGCCGGAAAATATAATACCGATGGCCTGCTCGCCCTGGTCGTCCGCCAGCGAGCGCAGAAAGGCGTCGATAGGCATGCGCTGCCCGCGCGGCACCTCGGGCAAGGTCAGTTGCAGCGCACCGTGAAAGATGGCCATGTCGCGATTGGGCGGGATGACATAGACGCAGTTGGGCGCCACCTGCGCCTGATCCTGCGCCTCGATCACCGGCATGGTGGTGCAGCGTTGCAGAATTTCGGTGAGGATGCTGGCGTGGCTGGGATCGAGATGCGACACCAGTACGAAGGCCATGCCGATATCGGGTGGAACGTGACGGAAGAACTGCTCGAAAGCCGCCAGCCCGCCAGCGGAAGCGCCGATGCCGACGACGGGAAAAGCCTGCGGGCCATTCGCTGTCGGCACGGTCGCGGGGCTGGCACCGGCAGCGGTGGGCGTCTTTCTGGCTGCCTTCCGGGTGGCCACGCGGATCAGAGCGGCCGCTTGAGCGTGATCGCGCCGCGAATTTCTCCCAGACCGTAGCCGGTGGCTTTATCGTCGGGATAGAGTTCCATCAGCCGGGTCTTGACGGCGGGAGCGATGCGGTCTGCTGTGCCATGGCAGGAAAGGCACAGTTCCTGAGTGGGCAGGGCCTTCATGTAGCGGTAGACATTCTTGTCGCCGTCCTGCACCAGTTCGCCCTTTTCCAGGGTGGCCGGCTTTTCGCCCGCTGCCGCGCGCTTGTCGAAGTCTTCCAGTACGGCGCGCTCCCAGGCGTCGGGCACGGCCTTGGGATTGCGGTTCTTGAGACTGACGCGGCGAATTGCCCAGCCGGTTTCGGCCGAGGCGGCGGCCGCCATTTTCGGCGCCTTCTCGCGGCAGACGGCAATGGCGTTCTCCGGCCCTCCCTTGGCGATTTCCTCGCTCAGAACATTAAGCAGCTTGGGCGGAATGGCGCCGGCAATCTTGCGCGCGTTGTCGATCAGTGCCGCGTCGTCGGCGGCGAAGGCGGATGCCGCAAAGCCGGCGGCAAACAGCAGGGCAATGGTGCGATGCATCGTCGGACTCCTTGGCGCTGTCATTGGGTTTGCTGGATGCCGGCGATGACCCAGCCGGAGGAACCGTCGACGGGCTTGGTCAAGTGCCAGACTTCGTCGAAGGCTTCGGGTGCGGCATCGGCTTCTTCGCGGATCGTGCCGTGGAAGCGCACGCTGGCGATATAGCGCTTTTCTTCCGTCGTCAGGTCGAGAAGCTGTGCGTTCAACTGCATGACGTCGGTGACCTGCGCCTTGCCGCCGCGCTCGTCGAGTTGCATCTTGATCTCGGCAAACATTTCGGGCCCGGTGAATTGGCGGATGTCGTCGATGTTGCCGGCATCGTTGGCGGCTTGCAGGCGCACGAAGTTGACCTTGGCCTGACGCAGGAAGCCCTCGACATCGAAGCCGGCGGGTACGCCTGCCGCCGCAGCGGCTTCGGCCGGTGCGGCGCCGCCGCCGAGCGGTGCGGACACCGGCTCGAAGCGGGACGGCGCGCCAGCGCCTGAATACTGCATCGCCGTCGCCGGCTGCGATTTGCGCGACAGCAGGCGGAACAGGAATACCGCGCCTGCCACCAAGGCCAGGATCATGAGGATGGACCCCATGCCTTCGCCCATGCCGAAATGCGACAGCAGGGCGGCGAGCCCGACGCCAGCGGCGATACCGGCCAAGGGGCCGAGCCAGCGGCTCATGCCGGAAGGTTGGGGCGCAGCGGGCGCCTGGGGCGTTGCGGCCGGTTTGGCCGGAACGGCCTGCTGGGCGGGGGCGGCGCTACGGTTCATGGTGCTGCTGTTGCGGCTCATGCCGAAAGAGCCGCCGCCGCCGAGGCGCCTGGCCTCGGCATCGAAGCTCAGCATGCCGAAACCGATAAAGACGGCGCACAGGGTTACGAACAATTTATTCATGGTTGCATTTCCTTAAGTTAAAGCTTGTAGCCGCGGTGCAGGGCGACTACGCCTGCGGTGAGATTGAAGTATTCGACCTTTTCCAGTCCGGCTTGTTCCATCATGGATTTCAGGGTTTCCTGGTCGGGGTGCATGCGTATCGATTCGGCCAGATAGCGGTAGCTTTCGGCGTCTTTGGCGATCTTCTCGCCCAGCCAGGGCAGTACCTTGAAGGAAAAAAGATCATAGGCCGGGCTCAGGGGCTCCCAGACCTTGGAGAATTCGAGCACCAGCAGGCGCCCGCCCGGCCGCAGCACGCGGCGCATCTCGGCCAGCGCGACATCCTTGTGGGTCATGTTGCGCAGACCGAAGGCGACGGTGACGACGTCGAAATAGTCGGACGGGAAGGGCAGTTTCTCGGCGTCGCACTGGGCGGCGGGAAACAGGGCGCCTTCGTCGAGCAGGCGGTCGCGTCCGCGCACCAGCATGGCGTTGTTGATGTCGGTGAGCCAGACTTGTCCGTTGGGACCGACGCGCTTGGCGAAAGCCGACGAGAGGTCGGCGGTGCCGCCGGCCACGTCGAGAACGCGGTCGCCGGCGCGGATGCCGGACACCTGGATGGTGAACGCCTTCCACAGGCGATGCAGGCCCATGGACATCAGGTCGTTCATCAGGTCGTACTTGCCGGCCACGGACGAGAACACGTCGCGCACACGCTCTGCCTTCTCGTGCTCGGGAACGGATTTGAAGCCGAAGTGGGTTTCGCTCATAAGCTGCCTGATATGGGGGCGGTTAGTGCTTTCCGCAACCGCCCGCCTTGGGCGGCAGCGTGGTCGAGTCGACGTCGCGGCTGGCGCCGGCGGCTTCGAGGCGGGCGAGGTATTCCTGCCAGTTGGCCTCGTGGTTGCGGCCCAGATCGTAGAGCGTGTCCCACGAAAAAAGGCCCGAGTCGTGACCGTCTGAAAAAACCGGTTTGATGGCGTAGTTGCCGACCGCTTCGACGGTGGTGATGTCGACGTTGCGCTTGCCGGTCTGGAGCGTCTCCTGGCCCGGCCCGTGGCCGCGCACTTCGGCGGAGGGGCTGAAGACCCGCAGGTATTCGTAGGGCAGCTTGAAGTTGGCTCCGTCGGCGAAGCTGATTTCCATCAGCCGCGATTGCTGGTGCAGCTTGATTTCGGTGGGAACGAGCGTGTTGTGGTCGAGTCCGGCCATGGCGGCGATGCCTTGTTGCGTTGGGCCGGCTATCATAGCGCAGACTGGGCCGCATCAGAATCCGGCGTCCTGTGTCGGGTGTACTCGAAAGGCATTGGCACTCCCTCCCCTTCAAGGCCAAGGCATGCACACATCCTGCGCCGGTTTTCTCCTCCCCCTTCAAGGGGGAGGTTGGGAGGGGGATGGGGCAGAACTACGCGATTATGAAATTCAATTACTTATGTCACTCAGGCAACGAATGCCCCATCCCCACCCTAGCCCTCCCCTTGAAGGGGAGGGAACTCGGCAGCGCGACTTTCTTGCGTGGAAACGATGCGCGGAAACGACCGATTGGAAGTTGTGTGCATGCCATAGGCTTCAAGGGGAGGGAGAAACCCCTGGCCCGCGAACGGGAAAGAGTCGCGATGCCGGCGTGGGCGGCCAGCACTTTCAATTGCACCCGCCTGTGTCACAAAAGCGTCACCGCGTCGCAATAGACTGTCGCAGTCGCCTTTTCCTTACGGATTGCCATGTCAGCCAAAATACTTGTCGTCGAGGATGAGCCGGCCATCCAGGCCCTGATTGCCGTCAATCTCAAGCGTGCCGGCCACGAGGTCGTCGCCGCGCTTGATGCCGAAACCGCCCGCCGCCACGTCGATGAGGCGCTACCCGACCTGGTGCTGCTCGACTGGATGCTGCCGGGCGTGAACGGCCTCGAATTTGCGCGCCGCCTGAAGGCCGACGCGCGTACCCGCGACATCCCCATCATCATGCTCACCGCCCGCGGCGAGGAGGGCGACAAGGTGCAGGGACTTTCCTGCGGCGCCGACGACTACGTCACCAAGCCCTTCAGCCCCAAGGAACTGTTGGCCCGCATCCAGGCTGTGCTGCGCCGCGTGCGTCCGCAGGCGGCCGAAGACACGGTGGCCGTCGGCGACCTGCGGCTCGACCCGGTCACTCACCGTGTCACGGCCACGGGACGTGCGGTCAATCTGGGCCCCACCGAATTTCGTCTGCTGCATTTCCTCATGACGCACGCGGAGCGGGTGCATGGCCGGGTGCAACTGCTCGACCAGGTGTGGGGCGACCATGTCTTCGTCGAGGAACGCACGGTCGACGTGCATATCCGCCGCTTGCGCGCCGCGCTCGAAGCCACCGGCCACGATGCCCTGATCCAGACGGTGCGCGGCAGCGGCTACCGTCTGTCCGCGGAGCCGGCCAGCGAGTGAGCCCCGTTCTGGCAGACCTGTTGCGCGCCGGCCTTTGGCTGGCCTCTGCGACCGCGCTGGGCTGGCTGCTCGACGGCGCCTTGGGAGCGCTGATTTCAGTGCTGATCGTCGCCGCCTATCTCGTGATGCGGCACCTTTGGCACCTGACCCAGGTGATCCGCTGGGCCAGGCAGCCGGCGGGAACCGAAACGCCTTCGGCCCATGGCACCTGGGACGAGGCCTATGCGGCCTTGCGCCGCCGTGCCCGGCTCGGCGCCGAGCAGCGCGAGGAACTCGGCAAGCTGCTCGACCGCTTCCGTCAGGCCGCGGAAGTTATGCCCGACGGCGTCGTCATTCTCGACGGCCATCGCAACATCGAGTGGATGAACCCCCGTGCCGAGCTCTCCCTCAACCTGAATTCGCCGCGCGATCTGGGCGCGCCTATCACCTACTTTTTGCGTGAGCCGGAATTCCTGGCCTACCTGAGCCAAAGCTATCCCAGCGGTTCGCTGACCTTGCGCTCGGCGCGCAGTCCAGGGCAAATGCTGCAAATCCAGTTGGCGCCGTTTGCCGCCGGACGCAGTCTGCTGCTGGTGCGCGACGTGACGCAAATCCAGAAGCTCGAAACCATGCGCCGCGATTTCGTCGCCAACGTCTCGCACGAATTGCGCACGCCGCTGACCGTGGTGGCCGGTTTTCTGGAGACGACGGCGGATGGTCTGGCCGACCTCTCGCCGGAAGAAATCCGCCAGTTTCTCGATCTGGCCAGCGAGCAGGCGCGGCGCATGCAGCGCCTGATCGAAGACCTGCTGACGCTGGCAACGCTGGAGACCGATGCGCCGCCGCAGGAGGAGTCCATCGACATGGCATCGCTGCTCACCGAATTGCGCGACGAAACCGTGGCGCTATCCGGCGGGCGTCATACCGTGGCACTTGAAAATACCGGCCCGGCGACGCTCCTGGGCAGCTACAAGGAATTGCGCAGCGCCATGGGTAACCTGGCCAGCAATGCGGTGCGCTACACGCCGGCCGGCGGTAGCATCACGCTCTCCTGGCGCGGCAACGCGGCCGGCGCCGAGTTCGCCGTCAACGACACCGGCATCGGCGTCGATGCCCAGCATCTGCCGCGGCTCACCGAGCGCTTCTACCGGGTTGACCGCGGCCGTTCGCGCGAGACGGGGGGCACGGGCCTCGGCTTGGCCATCGTCAAGCACGTACTCGAACGCCACCAGGCACGGCTGACGATCGCCAGCGAGCCGGGTCAGGGCAGTACTTTCACCGTTATCTTTCCTTCCAGAAGAGTTTAGGGCTGGGTTCACTGCGTTCGCAAAAAACTTGGTACGGAACGTCGGTGCGTAGCCGGGGCCATGCATTCGCGTCGCCCACCCGCCGTCGCCCGCTACGTGTTTTTCGCCGCCGGAATTGCGCGAAATAGTTTCTTCAACGGCACCGCCGACGAATGCGATCAGGCCGTCTCGTAAGTCGCGCGCTCGAAGTCGACACCGCGCTCGACGAGGCGGAGCAGGCGCAGCCGGCGCGATTGGCCGGTGAAGATTTCCACCGATTTGCCCAGCTTGAACGTGCCCACCGGCATGACGATGCTGGCTTCCTGCTTGACGGCCGGTACCGCCGGCAGCAGGAAGGCGGGCCGGAATTTGTCGCGGGCCGCGGCCGCCCCGGCGTTGCGTACCGATACCGGTTCCGGCTGTCCCGGAAACAGGTTCAGTCCCACCTGCAAGTTCTCGGACACCAGCGCCCAGCGGACGCTGCCGAGCAGAAAATGCTGCGCGTCGGCGGGGCGGGCGGCAATCAGTTGGCCGAGGGCAATGCGGGCGCCGCTTTGTGCCGTCGGGCGTGTGATGCGCATGCCGGCAACCGAGGTATCGACCATGTGCCAGTTTTCCAGCGCCTGCCACTGTTCGATGGCGTAGCCGTGCTGCTCGCTGAAACCCTCGTTGCGGTGGGTGGCGATGCGGCCGAAAGTTGCCATTTCCTCGCGTTCGCGCCGCAACTGTTCCATGTCCGACGCCCCGCTTTCCTGGAAGGGTTTGCGCTCGGACAGGTAATAGTGGATGGCCTCGGCACCCGCAATGAAGCGGAGCGTTCCGCTGGCCGGGCGCCGCTCGAAGCCGCGGATGGCGCCGCCCCGGCACCAGCGCTGGTAGGCTTGCCGCAGCAGTTGTTCGCATGCCGGTTGCGTGCAGTCTTCGCCGAGATTGAGCTTTGCCGGCGGCTCGCCTTTTTCCAGCAGGCGCAGCCGCTTTTTCAGGCTGCGGGCGAGTTCCGCCGTTTCCAGCCAGCGTGCGCCGACGGTGTCGAGCGGCATGTAGCCGGCGGGCCGATCCGATCCGAGATCGACGCAAAGCGGAATGGCGTTGGTCGTCAGCGTCGGCGGCGCGGCGAGTATCCGCACCTTTGCCGCCCAGCGCCTTGCCCAGCGCGCGATCCAGGCCAGTTGGCGCGGGTTCTGTTCGTGCAGGTTGGCGGCGCCGAGCAGTATCCCCTCGACATAGGTGGCCGCCGCACTGCCCGGCGTCTTGCCGAGGCGGGCGCTGTCCATGACTTCCTGGCCGGCGACATTGAGCTGCTCCGCCGAGGCATACAACTGGTGCAGCATGCGCCAATGCTCGCCGGAAGGAATCTGCCCGGCGCGATGGGTTTCAAATTGCTCGGCGACGAGCGTGGCCAGCGCGCGCTGAAGCACCAGTGCCGCCTTCGACTTCATGCCGGCTTCGCCGGCGAAGATGGCTTCGGCGCAGCGCATGTAGCCGGCGGCCAGGGCGTGCCACAGCGCCCGGCAGGCATCGAACGCCGCCTGATCGGCGGGCGGCAGCGGCAGTGCCTTGCCCGCGAACCGGTGACTGAACTCCTCCTGCATTTCGTCGATCGGCCCGCGCAGGAGTTCGAGAATATCGAGGCGCTCCGCCGCATTGAGTGCGCCACGACCGAGCAACTGGACTTGTTGCAGCAGCAGGGCATGCGCCTGCGCCAGATCGGTGAACGGGGCCGTATCCATCCAGATGCGGCATTCCGCGGCATTCCCGAATGCCAGCGTCGGCGCCGGGCTGGCGGGACGGCTCATGCGCCCGAGACCTCTTCGGACAGGAGTTCGGCGATGGTGACGGCGAGATCCGCATTGTCGATGGTGCGCCGCATCGGCATCGGTCGTTTCGCGCCGACCCAGATCGGCGCCGGGAAATGACTGTCGTCGTGCCAGCGTGGTATGACGTGCCAATGCAAATGCGGCACCACGTTGCCCAGGCTGGCGAGGTTGATCTTGTCGGGCCGCAGCAGCGAACGCAAAGCCGCTTCGGTGGCGAACACCACATTCATCAGGTGGCGCCGGTCGGCTGCCGCCAGACTCGTCATCTCGGCGACATGGCTATTCCAGATCACGCGGCAGAAACCGGGAAAGGCTTGCCCTTCCTCGCCGCCGACGCGCACGACACGGCAGAGTTCGTCTTTCCAGAGGACTTCGCCGCCGGGGGTTGCGCAGAGTTCGCAGGTGTTCATGGCGGCAAGCATAACCCGAGCTTGGGCTGCGTGGACTACCGCATCTTCGGTGTTTCGTCGCGCAGAATCGCGGAGGGCGCGCAAAACGGCGCCAGCCGTTCGAGAAAATCCAGCAATTCCAGAACGGGAGAGTTGGCGAAGAACTTCGCCTGCGGAATCTCCATCCAGATGCGGTCGGAATAGGCGTAGAGCTCGTGAGGCGTGTCGCCGACGCCGTTGCCGTCACGGTCGAAGCCCTGATAGTCGCTCCAGCGGTTTCCGGCCCAAAGGTTGGCGGAGCCGACGCCGGGGGCGCTGGTGACGACTTGGCTCAGGTTGTGTTCGAACCGGTTGCCGCTAATGCGGTGGCCGCCTTTCTCGCCGTAAAACGACATGCCGACGATATTGTGGGCAAAGCGGTTGCCGCGTATCGTCAATACGCGTTCGGCGTCGAGCGGCGTGTTGGCCTGCAAGCCGATTGAACAGTGCAGGATGTCGTTGCCCTCGACTAGGCCGGCACCGCTGTCCTTGAAGGTGATGGCACCGCCGCCGCCATCGAGCGCGTGGGCGATGACATTGCGCCGCAAGACGGCATCCGGCGAATACAGAACGACGATGCCCGTGCTGGTATGGGCGAGATGGTTGCCCTCGACCAGGGCGCGCGGCGAGAAAATCAGGTGCATGCCGTAACGGGCGTCGGCCAGCCGGTTGCCGACGATGCGGTTGTCGGGCGAGTTGGCCAGCGTCAGGTCGCGCACGCGCACGAACTCGTTGCCGGAGACGATGTTGTCGCGGCTGTTCCAGAGCCGCAAGCCGTCGCCGCGCTGGCCGAGCGGCAGGTTCTTGCCGGCGATGCGGTTGTTCAGGATGCGGTTGCGGTTGCCCTGGCGAATATGAATGCCGAAGAGCACATCGGTGACGACGACATGTTCGACCAGGTTGTCGTCGCCCTCGATCTGGACGCCCGCGTCCATGCTGTCCGGGCTTTCGCCGCTGCCGGCAAGGGTGAGCCTGCGCACCGTCGCTCCGCTGGTGCGCAGCGTTAACACGGTACCGCGGCCGCCGGCATCTATCGTCGCCTTGTCGCCGCCTTCCAGCGTCAGCGGCCTATCGACGACGGCCGGCCCGGCGTGACGGCCCGGCGCCAGATGCAGCGTTCCGCCCGTCGGCGTGGCGTCGATCAAGGCCTGCAAGGGCGTGACCGCCCAGGACGGCAGCGCGAAGAAAAACAGGAGCCAGAGAAACCTCATGGTGGCATTGTGCCGCTCGTGCCGGCCCGGCGACCTTGGCCTGGGTCAATAATCCTAAAACCAGCCTTGAACCACGGCGGGCACGGCGACACGGCGAAACCGCAAGCCATGAGAGATATTCATGAACTCGCACATAGTGCGAAGGCGCCTATGTCGAAAAACCTCGATTTCTCGCCGTGTCGCCGTGCCCGCCGTGGTGAACTGCCTTTTTCAGGATGACACTAAGCGGTGAGCCGAGCGCCCAGATCCGCCGCCGGCATCGGCCGGGCATAGAAATAGCCTTGGGCAACCGTGCAGCCCATCGCCAGCAGCAAGTCGGCTTGTGCTGCGGTTTCGATGCCCTCGGCGACGATGTCCAGCCGCAGCGCCTGCGCCAGCGCGATGACGGTACGCACGATCTGGGCGTCTTCATCGTTCTGGTCGGCGTTCATGACGAAGGAGCGGTCGATCTTCAATACGTCGATGGGCAGACGCCGCAGGTAGGAAAGGCTCGAATAGCCGGTGCCGAAGTCATCCACCGCCACGGTGACGCCTATCTGGCGCAGGCGCACGAGCTGGTCGGAGACGTGCTTGGGGTCGGCCATCAGCACGCTTTCGGTCAGTTCCACTTGCAGGCGCGAAGGCGGAATGCCGTGGCGTTCGGTGAGCGTCGAGATGCGCTCGACCAGCGTGTCCTGCTGCAACTGCTTGGCCGAGACGTTGACCGCAATGACGGGAAACAGGGCGGCGGCCTGCCACAGGGCTGCCTGGCGGCAGGCCTCGTTCAGTACCCAGTCGCCGAGGTCTATGATGAGACCGGTTTCCTCGGCCACCGGAATGAAGTCGGCCGGCGACACCAGCCCAAGCACGGGATGGCGCCAGCGCACCAGGGCCTCGACGCCGCAGATCTTGCCGGTCTCGACATAAACCTTGGGCTGGTAATAGAGTTGGAGTTCGCCGTTGGCGATGGCATGACGCAGTTCGACTTCCAGCTTCAGACGCCGTGTCGCCTGTTCCATCATGTCGTTGCGGAAGAAGCGGTAGGTGCCCTTGCCGTCGGCCTTGGCGGCGTACATGGCGGTGTCGGCATGCTTCATCAGGGTCAGGGCGTCGTCGCCGTCATCGGGGAAGAAGGCCAGCCCCAGAGAGGCGCCCACCTGGATGGGATGATCGTGAATATTCATCGGCCGCGAGATGTCGGCGATGATGTCGTTGGCTGCGGAAATGCAGTAACCCGGCTCGGTAAGGTTTTCCATGAGGATGACGAACTCGTCGCCGCCCATGCGCGCCACCGTGTCCGCGGCGCGCAGGCGCGTCTTGATGCGCGTGGCGACTTCCTGAAGCAGCCGGTCGCCGACGTCGTGGCCCAGGGTGTCGTTGATGGCCTTGAAGCGGTCGAGATCGAGGAAGGTCACGGACAACCGGCTGCCTTCGCGCCGGGCGCGCTCGATGGCGTGCTGGAGCCGGTCTTGCAGCAGCGAGCGGTTGGGCAGGCCGGTGAGCGCATCGTGGAAGGCCAGGTGGCGGATGCGCTCGTCCTTGCGCCGCTGTTCGGTGATGTCGTTGAAGACCGAAACGTAGCTGGCGGGGATGCCTTCGGTTTCGGGAATGCGGTTGATGGTGAGCCATTCGAGATAGACCTCGCCGCTCTTGCGCCGGTTCCAGATTTCGCCCTGCCAGCGCCCCTCGGCAAGCAGCGTGGCCCACATGGCGCGATAGAAGTCGGCGTCGTGGTGTTCCGAGCGCAACAGGCTGGGCTTCTTGCCGATGGCCTCCTCGGCGGTGTAGCCGGTGATTTCGGTGAAGGCGGCATTGACGGAAAGTATCTGCGCGCGGTCGTCGGTGACGACCACGCCTTCGCTGGTGTTCTCGAACACGCTGGCCGCCAGCAGCAGTTTGGCGGTGCGCTCGCGCACGCGGTCCTCCAGTTTGGCGTTGAGACGCAGAATGTCATGTTCCCGCTCGGTGACGCGGTCCAGCATGTGGCGGAACGCGCTCACCAGGGCGGCGATTTCGCCGCTGCCGCCCGTGGGCAGAGGCACGTCGCGTTCGCCCTGGGCAATGGCCTCGGCCGCAGCGGTGACCTTTTGCAGGGGCGACAGCAGCCGCCGGATGAGCAGCAGCAGGGCAATTGCCACAAGCAGGGTGGATATCAGCCCGCCCAGGGCGGCGTTGAACCGGGTCGGCGCGATCTCCGCATCGAGTACCGCCGGCGGTACGGCGTATACGAGATGCAGAGAATTGTCGGGATGGCTTGGGTCGAAAGGGATGCGTTCTGCAGCGACGTATCGTTGGCCGTCGGGAGTGGCCATCGGGCTCAACGCCACGTGACCGTCACGGTCGGCTGCCGACAGTCCGGGAAAGTCGGCGCCCAGCCGGTCGGGCGCATCGAAGCGGAGCGTGCGGGAGTTGTCGGGATGTACCAGATAGCGGCCTTCCCGGTCGGCGACATAGGCGAGTACGCCATACGGTTGATCGGTGCTGATGGCGTTGAGGACGGGGCCCGCGTCGAGGTTCAGCATAACGATGCCGAAGACTTCGCCCGCGGGGCCAAATACCGGAACGGCCGCGCGCAGCACCTGCAGGCGCGGCGCGGGAAGCTTTTGCACGAAGCGGTCGAGGCCGAATTCGGACAGGTAAATCTCGCCGGGCTTGAGACGTATCGTCGCCTCGAAGAAATCGCGCGTGCCCTTGGCTTCGAGTTCTGACTCCGGCACGACTTTCAGTTTGCCGTTGCGCCGCTCCACGCGAACCAGTTCGCGTCCGCCGTCGGCGACGCCGATGTAGCGAACGAGAAAATAGTCCGGGTGCGCCTGCGCAAAAGCGAAAAAAATCTCCTGCATGCGGCGAACCCACTTCTCGCGCGGATCGTTGTCGCGCGGATCGATGCCGCCATTTTGCGTCGCCCGGAGTATGCCGGATACCGGTGGCGTCTTCGACAGGAAGGCCACATCCTGACGCAGGGTTTCGACGGTATTGGCCATGCGCTTGCCGTTGAGACGCACGCTGTCGTCGAGCTCGGCCGCGAAGTGGGTCAACACCATATCGCGCTGGTGACGATCCAGAACGAACACCAGCGCGCCGGCGGCAACGGCCACCAGGGCGATTGCCGCCAATTGGATTTGCGTCGTCAGGCGGGAGCCGAGCACCGACATGTGTGGAAGCGGCCTGTTGAAGAGTCGGCGGATTATATGCTTGGCGTCGTTGTCGCGTTCGCCGTGGTGAACGGCTTTTCCCCGGTTCAATGCGCCCAAAAATGCGCCTAGCCGTGATGGTGCGGCGGCTCGGCGGTGTGGTGGGTTTCCGCTGCGGCCTGGCGGTGCAGCAGTTCGTGCAGTTCGTGGCTCGGCATGCGGTGGCCGACCCACTGCGGCAGCAGCGAGCCGAGGAGCATGCCGAGCGCCGAGATGGCCAGACCGATCAACTGCGGCGGCACCGGGCTCGCTTCGCCGATGAGCACTTCGATCAGCAGCCACGAGAGCAGGCCGCCGAAGGTGGCGGCGAGCGCGCCCTGCGTCGTCGCGCGCCGCCACAAGGCGCCGGCGAACAGCGGCACGAAGGCGCCGGCCAGCGTCACTTTGTAGGCATTCTCGACCATCTTGAAAATCGACGCGTTGGTGTTGAGGGCGAACAGCAGCACGATGCAGGCGAAAACGATGATGCAGCCGCGCATCACGCGCAGGAACTGATGGTCGCCCATGTTCGGGTAGAAGCCCTTGATGATGTTCTCGGCGAAGGTGACCGAGGGCGCCAGCAGCGTGGCTGACGAGCAGCTCATGATGGCCGAGAGCACGGCGCCGAAGAAGATCACCTGGGCGAACAGCGGCGTGTTGGCCATCACCAGCAGCGGCAGCACGCGCTGGTAGTCGGCCGGTTCATCGGACTGCAGGAGCGGCAGGTATTGCGCCGGGTCGATGATGGTGGCCGAATAGGCGATGAACATCGGCACGAAGGTGAAGCAGAAATAGATCGTGGCGCCCAGTATCGACCCGGCAACGGCGATTCTCGCGCTCCTGGCCGAGGTGATGCGCTGGAACACGTCCTGCTGCGGGATAGAGCCCAGCATCATCGTCACCCAGGCGCCGAGAAAGGTAATCCATTGCAAGGGGTCGGGCGGCGGGAAGAACTCGAACTTGCCGGCGGCGGCGGCATGGTCGATCACCACCGCCGCGCCGCCGCTCTTGTCGGCAACGATAGTGGCGATGTAGAACAGCCCGCCCATGCTCACCCCCATCTGCACGAAGTCGAGCACCGCCACCGAGAGCATGCCGCCGAAGGTGGTGTAGGTCAGCACGATGGCGGCGCCGAGGATCATGCCGGCGTCCTGCGAGACGGCGCCGGCGGTGACGACATTGAAGATGAGCCCAAGCGCCTTGATCTGCGCCGAGACCCAGCCCAGATAGGAGGCGACGATGCACAGCGTGGTGACGACCTCGACGGTGCGGTTGTAGCGCATGCGGTAGAAGTCGCCCAGCGTGATGATGTTGAGCCGGTAGAGGTAGCGCGAGAAGAACAGCCCGGCGATGATCAGGCACATCGAGGAGCCGAAGGGGTCGGCGACGACGCCGGAGAGGCCGTCCCGGACGAAGGTGGACGAAGCGCCGAATACTGCCTCGGCGCCAAACCAGGTGGCGAACACCGTGGCGGTGACCACCGGTAGCGGCAGGTGGCGGCCGGCCACCGCGAAGTCCTTGGTGTTATGGACGCGGGTGGCGGCGTAGAGGCCGATGCCGACCGACACCATCAGGTAGAGGATGACGAACCAGAGCAGCACGACGGGCTCCGAGGCAGCGGGGGGAGCGGCGGATTATATCCGCCCGGTTTTGCCGGAGGGGCAACCGAAAGTGTGGGGCTGGGCAATCGCATGAACGAGCCGCGTGTATTTCAGTGGGTATCGCACTGGGTGCTTTGCATTCGCCATGAGGCATGGAAAAAATGCGTGATTGAGGTCGGCGCGCGC
>OBOI01000074.1_pt1 | contig 40225 bp, 33 predicted proteins | sample 1670151 | NCBI WGS metagenome assembly OBOI01 (sample SAMEA104232303, study PRJEB22302) | sediment metagenome | biome: forest; feature: aquifer; material: sediment | place: USA | collected 2011-08-07 | depth 0.01 m | reverse complement strand
GCCCCAGAGGGGCAACATATAAATTATTTGGGCAGTCGTAATCCTTAAGTTGACAGCATTGCCCCCCTGCCCTCCGTGTATCAATGAGGCGGGCAGGCTTCGGACAAAATTCAAGGGAACCTCTAAAAACTCCAAGCATCAAAAAACAAATCACAAATAATATTCAATGCCAAAATCTCAATACCAAAAACAAAGCAAAAACTGTATTCTTTTGGAATTTGGTTCTTTGAATTTGGAATTTATTTGTCGTTTGGCGCTTGTCATTTGAGATTTTAGAGGTGCCCTCAAGTTATGTTTTTGCCTTGCTGGTATATTTCTGCTGGTAATAATATTCGCCGTGGAGATGATAGTAGCCTCTGTGCATGCGATTCAACTGATACTGATTCACGACAACGCCGGCAAGGTTGAGTCGAATTCCTTCAATAATATCGACGGCGTGTTCCAGGCTGTCGAACGTCGTTGAATCTGTCTTCACCACAAAGACCACTGCATCCACCATCGCCACCAACAATTCCGCATCGGTGAAAAGGAGAATCGGCGGCGAGTCGTACAGTATAATATCGTACATCTTATCTAACTCAGCTTTAAGGTTTTTCATCGTTGTAGAACCTATCAGCTCTGTCGGGTTTAGTGGAACTGCACCGCACGGAAGAATGTCCAAGTTCTCGATAAACGTCTGACGTATCGCAGCAGAGAGGTCAACTTCACCAAAAAGTACCTCGGTCACTCCCGGCTCCAGATCTATATTGAAGAGTTCATGGATTGTCGGGCGGCGTAAGTCAACATCCACAAGCAGCACTTTCTTTTTTGTTTGAGCGAACACCACCGCAAGGTTAGCAGCTGTCACCGACTTACCTTCTTGCGGCGCGGCGCTTACCATCAAAATACTTTTAATCGGCGTATCTTTTTTCCAGTACTGAACGCTCGTTCGCAGCCGCCGGTACGAATCGGCGATCCTCGAATACGGATTGATCGCTGTAACCAAATGCGGGTCGATGATTGGAATGTTTGCAGCGCTCTCTTCTTCTTCCGGTGCACCCGGTCGGCGAATAGTGCCGCGTTCACCATTCACTGTTCCGCTCACCGCAGCAACTCCCATTGCAAGGTTCAGTGTTTTTTTGTCCATTGCTGGAACAACTGTCAACACACTGAGTCCGCGTTTCTTCACATCTTGAGGTTTATGAATTCGGTCATCGAAATAGTTTATGAAGAACGTGGAGCTAATCCCCAGCACTAAACCGATGAAGAATCCGAAGCCCAAATTTTTGGGTATGTTTGGGGATACGTGAGTTGTCGGTGGAACGGCTCGCTGTAAAACATCAACGTAGCCAAACTCCGATTGCTCGGTGATGAGTGCGGATTGGTATTTCTCTTCAACGGCAACGTATACTTTTTCCAGCGTCATTTTTGTTCGCTGCAAGCGCGCATATTCGAGATTGATCTCCGGAATTTCTTGGAAACGAGCTTCGTTCTGGTCAATGCTGTTTGCCAGCGCTTTTCGCCGGACTTCCAGAGACTGAAGCCGCATTCGTGTATCGCTGATTTTGGAGTTTAGATCTTTTGCAATATCTCGATTCTCAACATTCTTCTTTTGTTTTGTGTCGGTGGTTCCCATTCGCTCATTTATTTTTTTCCGGAGCGCGGCGATCTGGTCATTTATTTCTGAGATTCTTTTATTGACAAGCGTTTGGTCTTTAACGCCAACGTTTTGTTCTTTAACAAAGTCGCGTTGTTGCTCAAGCGTGGAGATTTGCTCGAGCGTCTTTTGCACTTCAATGCTGGTAACCATATCCATGATTCGCTTGCTGTCGGCATCAATTTGTTCTTCTTCGCTCTTGGGGAGTGTTGCCTTTACTTCTGCCAATTTTTTTTCGTGCGTCAGAATTGTGTTCTTCACAGTTACGATTTCTATGTCGACTTCATCCCGCTGCGCTTCCAAGCTTGAAATCGTTCTTACCACAGAATGACTTTCTTCATCGATCGATCCGTGTATTTCAATATAACGACGGAGAGAATCTTCAACCGCATCCAATGCAGTTTTCTTGGATTGCAGCGTCCGCTCTAAGAACTCGCGTGTTGAGCCCAATTGCTTTCGACTATTGTTAAGATTGTTTTGATAGTACGCCTCTGCAAATGCGTTCGCAATAATCGCAGCTTCTTTCGGGTCGGCGCTGTACGCACTTACAAAGATAACGTCCGATGCCTTGTCTGGGTCGAATGCCACCGCTGCTTCAAGGCGGCCCAAGATTACTTCATTGTGTGCAAACGACCCGAAGGCAATCTCCTCATCGTCAGGCATGAGAATTTCCAGTGTGTCATAGCCGCCTAATGTTGCCACAGGTTTTTTCTTGAGCTGGGCAAGCACGTCTTCAGCAATAACGCGAGATTTGAGAATGCCGATTTCTTTCATAAGATTTCGTGAGCTTCCTCCTAAGCTCGATATGTCGAACGACCCAAGCGACATCTCGCTTTTCGCTTTACTGCTGACTTGAACAATTGCTGTTGCTTCATAAATAAATTTGCTGAGGTACGTGTATAGAACGGCGCCGACGAAAACGGTAAGCGTTAATCCCACGATGACGTACTTCCACCGCTCGAGAATCTCGATGTAATCGCGAAGATTCGGTTCGAGAGTCGGTTGCAATTTCGGCTTATGATTGGTTTGTGGTCTTCCTGGCATAAAGAGACTAATTATAACGCTACAAAAAATACCAATTTAATTATTTACTGAGACTCCTGAATAATTCGAAAGATGTCAGACATCTTGCCTATTTAGAATGAAAAAACTTGAAAATTTGGTGAAATTCATTGATGAGATGTCTGACATCTTCTTAAGTAAATTATTTTTCAGAAGTTATTTACTGTGAAAAACATCGATTCTTACCTCCCTTTACCGAAAAGCATGATGTGAATTGTTTTCAGCATAATATCAATATCCAACAACAATGAGTAATGAGAAATATAGTAGAGGTCGTACTGTAGTTTTTCAATCGTGTCGCTGATGTTTTCGCCGTACGAATAATTGACCTGCGCCCAGCCGGTAATACCCGGCCTAACCAGGTGCCGAAAGTGATAATTGTTAATTTTTTGCTCATATTCACGAGTTACCTCGAACCATTCTGCGCGAGGTCCAATCATACTCATTTCGCTTTTGAGAACATTCCACAGTTGCGGCAATTCATCCAATCGGGTAAGACGAAGAACTCTGCCGACGTGAGTGACTCGTGGGTCGTGTCTATGGACGTATTTGTCTCGCGAATCAGAACCTTGGTACATCGTCCGGAACTTGTACATCGTAAACGGAACTTCATTTTTGCCAATGCGCGTTTGTTTGAAGATACTCGGTCCGCGGCTTTCTATTCTAATCAAGAGACCGATAACGATCATCAACGGGAGAAAAAAAATAAAACTGACCAACGCAATTCCGATATCAAGCAGTCGTTTCAATCGGCTGTACCACAAACTGCGAACTAAGAGCAGGTCGCCTTCCAGCAGCCACCATTTATTTAAAATGAAAAGCGGAACTTTTCGAAAATTCTCTTCGAAGAACGTCCTGCTCGGTATCAAAGAAACGTTGTGAAAGTGCAGCATCACCAATTGCCTAAAGACTTCATCGTTGAGAGACGATTTGTCCTCCGTCAATATGATTCCATCGCAATTGTCTTCCATTGCGCGAAGTTTGTTGAGAACATCTCCCTCAATCACTGGAGAACCATTTCCGTATATCGGATTTCCTGTTTTTTTTCCGTTCAGGTCGGCAAAACGTAGTTGCTGATCTTTGGGAGTTTGTGCATATGTCCGATACAACTCTTGAGCAGTTTCATCTGTGCCGAGCACGAGGTAAAATCTCTTTCGTCGAATTCCGGCAAGACGAGAATTGATTATTCTTCGAATTGTAATCGAAACGGCAAAGAACAACAAGAAACTTGTCGGCAAAACGCTGCGGCTGAATTGCAGCGACGGTTTGTAGCTGAAAATGTACACCACCACAATCGTTGACACAACGATGATGACCATTGCTAAGATATACTGACTGGTGTACTGCAAGCTGCGCATGTCGGTAGCGAGACTGTACGCGCCGATTGCATCCAACACTAACCACGTTACGACTAACGGCAAAATTGCGCGGTACCAGTACTCGGTAACAAAGTCAACATCCTCGCGCAACACGCTAAGGAGAAAAAATATTCCAAAGAGCATGATTCCATCAATCAACATCAACGTCAATTTAAACAACGGCTTCGACCTAAACATGGTTCACTTGTTCCTCTTCGTTTCGTTTTGTGCGTTGCTGCGCGAAATGAAAAGTCTTTGCTGAAGAACATGGTAAAGAAAAATCGGCGTTGAAACAAAATTCCGTTTCCACATCCTTCGCGGCTCGCGAAACAATCGCGGCAGCCATTCCAAACCGATGGTTTGCAATGCAAACGATGCTCTCTTCTTTGTTCCGGCAAAATAATCGAACGCCGCGCCCACCGCTGCAATAAGCGGGATGTCAAGTCGGCGTCGATTCTGATGAACCCACTTTTCCTGTTTCGGGGCAGTCATTCCAACCCACAAAACAGTTGGCGCGGCTTGATTGACTGCATCAATCATTCTGTCATTCTCCTCATCCGAAAATTCATCGTTGAACGACGGCGAATACATTCCGCACACTGGGATATTTGGATAATCGCGGCTCATTCGGGCTTTGATTTTTTCCAGCACTTCATTCGATGAGCCAAGAAAGAAAAACGATTCGCCGCGGCGAATCAACTTGTTCCATCGTTCTGCCACTCCGACTATCACATCAGAGCCGGTAATGCGCCGGGCAATTCTTCCGCCTAACAACTGCGACGCAAACACTATTCCGGCGCCGTCAGGAATCAAAATATCGGCGCAGGACAACGCGTTCAAGAATGACGAGTCTTTTCTTGCCACAACCAACGAATGTGGATTAGCGCAGAATAGCGTTCTGCCTTTCACTCCGCTGGCAATCCCATTGTCGATTGTATCGAGTATGTTCGGCAAATCGGCAGTGTGGACTTGTACATTCCATATATGTTCGCGCTGTAATTCCATCGGCATTCAATTAACTTGAGTTAACCGTTCTCTTGACTTTGTTCGGTGTTACGTAATTTCTTGTGGCGCGGAGCGCCATGGCGCCAACCCAAGGGGATCCATTTGAGACGTTGGAAAGGCGCTCACTCATGGTTGACTTCCTAAAACAACTCAAAATCTAGGATACAATAAGAGAACGGTTAACTTGAGCAATTAAGATTCACTTCTCGATGTGCAGCCGCTGCTTTGTAAATGCTCATCAATATTGCGTAATTTTTTTCGGCAGTATATTTGAAATCAAACTCGCGGCGAGCTTGCTCGCCCAGTGATTGTAATCCGCCATCATCAGCAAACATTTTTTGCACAGTTGCCAAAAGAGTGCCCGCATCGCCCGGCGTGAAGAGTTTGCCTGTTTGGTTATCGGCAATCAAATAAGGAAGAGAGCCGATGTTCGATGCGGCAATCGGGACGCCGAAGGCAAACGCCTCTTGCACAACCATTGGAAATCCTTCGAAGCACAGCGACGGAAGAATTAACAGTTTCGCTGTCGCAAGCCGCTTCATCGTTTCTGCGTGCGATAATTGACCTACAAACGAAATTGAACTTGATGCATCCGTGCTTTGCACTGAGCGAACAAGTTCTTCTTTCATTGGTCCGCTGCCAATAATTTCTAACCGCGGCGCTTTTTTCCCCCACTGCTTCCACGCTTCTATCAGAATGTGAATTCCTTTTGCTTCGTATAACCTTCCGACAAATACGGCTTTCTGTTCCCGCTCTCGCCACGGTAGCGGTGCGGGCGGATGCTCGAGGAAATGCGGTTTAACAAAAAGCGATTCTTTCGGAAGCCCGAATTGAATCATCTTTTGTTTCTGAAATTCCGTCAACGTGATAAACGCATCGACATTTTTCCGGTACGTATTCCACGCATTGTGCAGAGCGATCATCAGTGAAACGGGGAACGTTGCTGCTCTACTGTCGCGGTAACATCCGTATCGCAGTGCAGGAAGAACGCTTTTCTTATCCAAGCATAACGTGCATGGTCGATCTTTTCTGAGCGCAGTCGCCGCAGAGCAGCCAATCCGGTAATTGTGCAATGTTATGACTGTTGGAATGTTGAGGTCGCGCGCTGCGTACAACACCGACGGCGATAGAAGCGGAAATGTGTTGTGCACGTGGACGATATCGGGCTTTGTTTCATTCAATGTGTTTTTTAATCTGTGCAAGCTACGCGGGTTCCACACCGTGCTGAATGCGCCCTTCAGTTTTCCGTACAAACCTTCTCCGATGATTTCATCACTATGCCGTGTAAACTCGATAACTGAATGTCCGCGATTTCGAAGAAGACTCGCCTCTGCATCATAGGCAGTATTTTCTCCGCTCGGCGCCATGGTCCCATAGAAATTATGAACAAGGAGAATTTTCACAAACGACAAAATGTTTCGGAGAAAATCACTTCGATGATTGATTCGCCGCGGCGAATTGACGATCCATGAACCACTTCTTAAGATATAACCTGTACCGCAGCATCCGATATTTTTTCAAATTCCAATCGCCAAAAATGGATGTAGGATCGCTCAAGTCATCTGCATACATTCTGAATAACACGCCGCCGATCCCATTCCATGTTTTATTGTCGCCGGCGCCGACAGCGAAACTATAGTTGTAATGTTTCTGGACATCCTTCACAATTGAAGCATTAAATCTTCCGTACGGGTAGACAAAAGCGTCCACTTCTTGCTGCAACTTCCCTTGTAAAATTTCTTTTGATTCGACAAGCTCATTCTCCACGTCCGGAGATTGGAGTAAGTTACAATGTGTGTAAGAATGAGATGCAATTTTGACGACCCCGCTATGGCTGATATCCGCCAATTCTTGCCACGTACAAAATGGAATTGATTTCGAAAATGTATCGCCTTCCAACATCTCATCAACGGGCACGCGCAAACGCACATGAGGAGCAACACGAACGGCTGAATCGACAATAAATTTCGGCGAAACGGCAAGAACTACACGGATTCCAATTCTTCTGATTAACGGAAATGTGTAACAATAAAAACTGAAACTTGCATCATCAAAAACCAAACAAATGTTGACGACGCTTTCCGAAAGAGCCTCGCCCGGCAGGACAATATTAAAATTTTCTTTAATATATTGAAAATGCTTTTCAAGAACTGCCAACGAATTCGACAACTTATTAGCACCAACATGATGATACATGCTGCAAAGTAGCACGCGGGCTCCAAAAAGTATTACGTTTGACTATCTTGAACCTTCTCCGACAACCATATTCACTCAAATATACGCACTATTACTACTATTAACAAAGGTTTAGTGAAAAATGTTGAGAAAGTACTTCCCTACGGGTCGTAGACCAGACATCATTTTCTTATCTTGCAGAAAAAGTTACTCACTGATGAGTCTGCTCTAAAAAGGTCGATTTTCAATTTTTGAGTATCGAACATCTTGTTCCCAACGTCCCCGTTGGGAACATTGCCCAGCGAAGTTCCACTTCGCAATATGACTACATGGTGAAACGGAGTTTCATGCAATTAACGCTCCCAAGTAGAATTTGGGAGCGAGAAAAATCAATGTTCTTATTTTCATTGTTCAATACCTCCTTGCGGTTTTTGCTTTCATTCTTCTCGCACAAATTCTACAAAAATAATCTATAAAGCAAAAAGGACGCAACTTCCATTACGTCCTTATCAGAGGTACTGGCGTACCCACACACAAAGACAATAAGAAAGTGCGTCCATTTCTGGACGCAGCATTCTTGCTTGTTCTTGTGTGTTTGAAAAGTGCCAGTTTTCTGATAAGAACAACGCAGATTACTGCGTTACAATAAATTTCAACCTAAAAATTACGTTCTAACAACATCCTCCGTTAAATTAGCATTATAAATTACGGCGTAACATAATGAACAATTCATTGAAAGTCAACTATCGTAATTGATTACCATTTCCATCGCGTTACAAAGTTTTGCGTTGTAACGCAAGTTGGGAACATGCCCAGCGAAGTTCCACTTTGCAATATGACTACATGGTGAAACGGAGTTTCATGCAATCAACGCTCTCAAGTTCTATTTGGGAGCGAGAAAAAGTTACTAGAAGTGTGGTCGAAAAGTCTCTCGCAAAGACGCAAAGGGTGAAAAAGAGTTAGGAGTTTTATAAAATTTCGCTTTGCGACCTGCCTACCGAACGAAAGAACTTGTTCTTTCGGCAGGCAGGCTTAGCGTCTTTGCGTGAGACTATAGTTTTCGGCTGTGCCTATAGGAAAATTTGTCCACCAATTTTGGGAAGAACGATCCGATCCGAAGGATGCATACGCATAACAAAAAGCTCGGATTGCCGACAGCGAATTCGAGTTGACCATTCCTGTTATTTTGTGTTTATTGGAAGATGAAATTAGCATTAGTCAGTGTGTGTTGCTTACTCATTAGCGGATTTGTTCAGTCACAAATTCAGCAAAAAAATTCAGCATCCTCTGACTCTTTGCACGTTAGTATCGCACGGTTGGCTGTTTTCGGAGGTTCTGTCGTAGCAGGGGGAGTCGCAGTTCACTTTGCAAGATATAAACCGCTATGGCGAGATCATTACGTAGAGTTTCAATTTAGGGAAAATTTTTCCTACGCTCGCAATCAAGATAAGTTTCTACATTTTTATGGAGGCGTTGTTGGGAGTGCAATTTCTGCTAAGGCGCTATCGTGGACAGGTCTTAGCGAGCAGCGTTCTGCGCTTTACGGCGCGGCAACTTCTTTCGCTTTTCTCACCTTCATGGAAATTGAAGATGGGCACATCGACTATCTCGGCTTTGACCGCGTTGACGCATTGGCGAACTTGCTTGGTTCAGCATATCCGCTGGCGCAACATTATATTCCTGTGTTAAACAACTTCACGCCAAAATTTAGCTACGTGGCCTCGACTAATAGAGTTGTTGCCCAAGGACAAACGTTGCCAAATTTTCTGGAAGATCATGAAGGACAAAAAATTTGGATGGGAATTACTGTCCACGATCTGCTGCCAAAAAATTTGAAACAATATTGGCCTCCCCTCCTTGGATTTGCAATTGGTTACACTGTTCGAGATTTGAACACGTCGCAGCCGTACCACGAAACATTTCTCGCACTCGATCTTGACCTGCGTAAGCTTCCCGGCGATACAAAATTTCTCAGAACAATGTGGGAAATGTTAAACTATGTTCACCTTCCCATGCCCGCTGTGCGATTCAGTCCGTCAGTGGTTTGGTATGGGTTGTACTTTTAATTTCAATTCCCTGACATTCTTCTTCATTCAAGACGTACCCTTCGACCTTTGGTTAATGAAAAATTATTAAGTATCTTCGTTCCGTATGAATAAACAAAAAGCTATTATTCTTTTTACTGTATTGGTTGATGTTCTGGGATTCGGCATCGTAATTCCTATCCTGCCGTTCTATTTGATCGAATTTGGCGCTTCGGCATTAACGATTACGATCCTTATGTCTGTTTTTTCACTGTGTGCATTTTTAAGCAGTCCATTGTTGGGTGCAATGTCTGACAGGATTGGACGACGCCCTGTATTGTTGCTGAGTATCTTCTCCACTTCCATTGGGTGGTTTGTATTTGCAAGTGCAGCTTCCATTACGTTTTTGTTTGTCGGGAGGATTATTGACGGGCTTGCAGCGGGAAATTTCACAACCGCGCAAAGTTATCTTGTAGACATAGCAAAAAGCGATAAAGAACGAACGACAAATCTGGGGCTTGTCGGTGCAACATTCGGTATCGGTTTTATGATCGGACCAATGCTCGGCGGCTTGTTGAGCACGGTTTCTCATGCATTTCCGTTTTATATTGCCGGCACTATGGCATTGGTGAACGGAATTTTTGCTTTCTTCTTTTTGCAGGAATCAAATAACAATCGAAACCCGACGAAACTGAAATACAATCCGGTCATTCCGTTGATCAAAGCATACAAGACACAAACTCTTCGCCCGTTGTATCTTGTGTGGTTCCTGTTCAGTTTTTCTTTTGTCGTCGTTCACGCGATCTTTGCATTGTTCGCCCAACACGTGTTCGGCTTCAATTCTTTTCAAACCGGAATGTTCTTTACGGTTATCGGTGTTGTCATTGCAATAAATCAAGCCGTACTGTTGAATAAGTTCTGGCTGCATCGGTTTTCCGAAAAACAACTTGAACACTTCATGCTGTTTGTGGTGAGTCTCGGTCTATTGTTGATCGCCACTCAAAATATGATGCTGTTCTTTATTTCTTTGCCGCTGCTTGGAACAAGCCAGGCAATTCTGCGCGTAGTCATTACAAGTCAGGCTGTCTCTAAAACTGATCCCAGAATGAAGGGAGAAGTGATGGGTATTATCGCTTCAGTCATGACCGCCACAATGGTCGTGGGACCGATTCTTGCAGGACTTCTTTTTGAACAGGCGGCGTGGCTTCCATTCAGTGTGGCATCAGTGTTCTCAGTTGCGGCATTGGTTATAAGTAAATCCGTTAAAACATAACTCAGTGTTATCGAACTGCTGTTACGCAAAACAGCGAGGTGCGACTCACTTTTTTTCCAAAGTTAGTCTCAATCATTCAAAGGCTTACATTCTTCACAGGCAAAGTGAGTCGCACCTTATGAAAACAGTCGTCTGCGTAACATCACTTATCGAATATAAAATTACGCTGTGAGAGATTTTTTCTTTCATTTGTTGAGAAAATTTTCATATTTTCTTTCGTCCTTTACGCGAGAACGTTCAATTATCCTTCACCAACCAAGGAGAAATGATGTCCACACACACAGAAAATTGGGGTTCAAGAGTCGGATTAGTACTTGCGATGGCAGGCAATGCCGTCGGACTTGGTAACTTCCTTCGTTTTCCCGCACAAGCTGTACAAAACGGCGGTGGTGCGTTTATCATTCCCTATCTCGTTTCATTTCTTTTAATGGGCATCCCTTTACTCTGGATTGAATGGGCGATCGGCCGTCACGGAGGAAAATACGGACACCACTCAACGCCTGGTATGCTGGATGTTCTCGGAAAATCTCCATGGTGGAAATATGTCGGTGTATTTGGAATTTTCACCAATCTCACAATTGCCGCGTACTATTGTTATCTCGAATCGTGGACCCTCGCGTACGTTTGGCACTCTCTCATCGGTACGTTTGAAGGAAAATCCGCACAAGAAGTTGCGCTGTATTTTAACGAATATGTCGGCATTCAAGATGGCTCTTTGATCAGTGTTTCAATGCAGTCCCTTTTCTTCTTTGGTGTGACAATTTTGTTAAACCTTTGGATACTTTCACGGGGATTGAGCAAAGGAATCGAAATTGCCGCTAAAATCGGAATGCCGATGCTCATTCTGTTCGGAATTTTTCTTGCCATCCGATCATTGACATTGGATGCCGGCGAACAAGGTGCCGTTAATGATGCAACTCTCGGATTAAATTATTTATGGCAACCGCAATTTGATTCGTTGACAAATCCCAAAGTGTGGCTTGCCGCCGCAGGACAAATTTTCTTTACGCTATCTGTTGGAATGGGTTCTATTCACTGCTATGCGGCGTATGTTCGTGAAAATGAAGACATTGCACTCAACGCTGCTTCTGCAGGTTGGATGAATGAATTTGTTGAAGTCGTACTCGGCGGTTCCATCGTAGTTCCGATAGCTGTGGCGTATCTCGGTTTGGATTGGATTCAATCAAATGTTGGTCTTGCAATGGGATTCAAAACAATGCCGACACTTTTCCAAAATTGGGGACCAATTCTTGCCGCTATTGCAGGTCTTGCATGGTTTGGGCTTCTCTTCTTTGCAGGGATCACCAGTTCGCTTGCGATGGGACAACCGGTAATGGCATTTTTGCAAGATGAATATAAAATGACCCGCCGGCGTTCGGCGTTGATATTTGGCGCGGTCACTATCGTTCTTTCATTGTGGTGCATAATATTTTACGGCGCAGGCGCATTCGGGGAATTTGATGATTGGTCGGGAACATTTGCGTTGTTTGTGTTTGCATTGCTCGAAACAATTTTATTCGTGTGGGTCTTTGGAATTGATAAAGCGTGGAATGAGATCAATCGCGGAGCAGATATCAAGATTCCGATATTCTTTAAATACGTTATGAAATATGTAACGCCTGTATTTTTGATCGTTATATTTATCGGTTCAGTATTTGCACCGGTTGGCGGCGATTGGGGCGGTGCATTCTCAAGTTTATTTAATGGAAATGGTTGGCCATTCGATGGCGGAAGCATCATCGGTAAAATTATGCATGTAGGTTTTTCCGAAACACGCTGGTTTGTCGATGGAAATCCTACTCGCGTATTTATTGTTGACCTTACTCGCATGTTGCTTCTTGCTACATTCATCGGTATCGCGGTCATCATCCGCATCGCGTGGAAAAAACGCGCTCAATCTGTTTAAGGAGAATCTCTTATGTCACTTTCAGCAATCATCACTATTACACTTGCGTGGACACTTATTACAGGATTTACCGGATATTTTTTTCTGAAAGTATTAAAAACACCACAAGAAAAAAAATAAGCTTTCTTTTTTTACTAACGAAGGGAGCGAATACCAATTCGCTCCCTTCTCTGTTTTCTTCACCATTAATTTCGAGGTATGAATGGATTTAGCTGCCTACAATATGACATCTATAGCAATCGGTGTTGTTGGTTTATTGGTTGCATTAATGCTGTATTTTTCGATCAAACGTCAGCCGGAAGGTAATGCTACTATGGCTGATATTGCGGCACAAATTTATGCAGGCGCCATGGCATTTTTGAAACGAGAATATTCAGTGCTTGTTTTTTTTGTCATCTTTGTTGCACTTATGCTCGGAATTTTTATTAACCAACAAACAGCGATAGCATTTGTTTCCGGTGCAGTGTGTTCTGTCTTGGCAGGTTTTTTTGGAATGTTAGCCGCGACCAAAGCGAATGTCCGCACGGCAGAAGCGGCACGCACCAAAGGTCAAGGTGAAGCTCTTGTGATGGCATTTAATGGCGGCGCAGTGATGGGATTAAGCGTGGCAAGCATCGGTCTTGTTGGAGTCGGAGTTTTTTTTCACCTCTATGGAAATTCTGAACATGCTTCAATTATCAATGGATTTGCGATGGGAGCAAGTTCAATTGCGTTGTTTGCCCGCGTTGGCGGAGGCATCTATACAAAAGCCGCAGACGTTGGCGCTGATCTTGTAGGTAAAGTGGAAGCGGGAATTCCAGAAGATGATCCACGAAATCCTGGCGTCATTGCCGATAACGTTGGCGATAACGTCGGCGATGTTGCCGGTATGGGTGCAGATATTTTTGAATCGTATGTTGGTTCAATTATTGCAACAATTGCTATTGCCGCAACTTTAACCACCGAAGCTCTCTTCACATTAAAAGCACACGAAACCGTTACTGATGAATCGATCAAAGCGCTTCTCCTTTCACTGCCGATTATTTTAGCATCCATAGGTTTGATTGCTTCCTTGGTCGGTATTGGATCTATGAAGGTGTTGAAGAACTTTTCTCCCGCCGCTGCGCTTCGCTATTCCACATTTATTGCCGCGGCATTATTTCTTGCCGGTTCATATCTGTACGTCTCAACATACGATGTCAACAATAATGTCTTTTGGGCAATATTGTTAGGAACAATTGCCGGTATTGCCATCGGTCTTGTCACAGAATATTATACTTCCGGTTCTCCTATTCGCCGTATAACTTCTGCCAGTAAAACAGGTCCTGCAACAAACATTATCAGCGGATTAGCCGTTGGATTGGAATCAACTGCTCTTCCCATCGTCATTATTGCACTCGCAATTTTTTGGTCGAATGAGTTTGCGGGATTATATGGAATTGGAATTGCTGCCGTTGGAATGCTTGCGACTGTTGGCATTACAATGTCTGTCGATGCTTACGGACCGATTGCCGACAACGCCGGTGGAATTTCCGAAATGAGCGGACTCGGACCCGATGTTCGCAAGATCACCGACGGTCTTGATGCTCTTGGAAATACAACAGCGGCAATCGGAAAAGGATTTGCGATCGGATCTGCCGCACTTACCGCACTTGCACTTTTTGCAGCTTTTTCACAAGCAGTGGATGTAAACCATGCAGCGAAAGGCCTACCTCCTCTCGAAATAAAAGTGACAGATCCACTCGTTGTTGTGGGATTATTTGTCGGCGGTGTTTTTCCATTCCTGATTGCTGCAATGACAATGACTGCTGTTGGACGCGCGGCAGGAAAAATGGTCGACGAAATTCGCCGCCAGTTCCGTGAAATTCCCGGTTTGCTTGAAGGGAAACCTGGAGTAAAACCAGATGCTGCAAAGTGTGTTGATATTTCGACTTCTGCCGCTCTAAAAGAAATGGTGCTTCCCGGTCTCATGGCAGTCACAGCTCCTGTTGTCATAGGATTATGGATCGGCGCAACTGCACTCGGCGGAATGTTAGCCGGCGCAACTGTCACCGGTGTTCTTCTTGCTCTTTTGATGGCAAATTCCGGCGGTGCGTGGGACAATGCGAAAAAAGCGATTGAAAAAGGCGAAGTTCCGGGTGAAAAGAAAGGTTCAGATGCTCACAAAGCCGCAGTTGTCGGCGATACGGTCGGCGATCCGTTCAAAGATACTTCAGGTCCCGCAATGAACATTTTAATTAAATTAATGGCCATTGTTTCACTTGTAATTGCACCGTTACTTTCATAAATTTGCGCAGTAATTTCTCACAAAAAAAATTCCCCGATTTACTGTTCGGGGATTTTTTTTGAAATCCAATTTTACATTTACCAATTCATAACATACTGAAAGGATAAACGGTAACGTATGGAACTATCGTTGATATTCGGCATCAGCATCTTCGGATTGCTCTTTGCCGTCTACCTTATTCGAGATGTCTTAAAACGCGACACGGGCACTGCTGCAATGCAGGAAATTTCCAATGCGATCAAAGCAGGCGCCGAAGCATTTCTTCGCCGCCAAAACAGAACGATCGCTTATCTTTCGGTTGCGCTCGCCGCACTGATTTATATCCTTTATGCATTCGTTCGCACACCAAACGTGCACGATCCTGCTACGGCAAATATGCTGGCATTATGGACAACACTTTCGTTTGTTCTTGGCGCAGCATGTTCCGTAGCAGCAGGATATATGGGAATGTGGGTTGCAATACGTGCTAATATTCGCACAGCAGCTGCAGCAACAAAAGGAATGAATGGCGCATTGCAAACCGCTCTTCGAGGCGGAGCGGTGTCAGGATTTTTTGTTGTAGCAATGAGTTTGCTCGGTGTTGCCGGTTTGTTTGCGATCGTTGCTAAAATGGGAATTGCTTCCGATGTCTCAAAAATTCCGTTGCTGATTGTTGGTTACGGATTCGGCGCTTCGTTCGTTGCTCTCTTCGCACAACTTGGCGGAGGTATTTATACAAAAGCGGCTGACGTTGGCGCCGATCTCGTCGGTAAAATTGAAGCAGGAATTCCTGAAGATGATCCACGCAATCCTGCAGTTATTGCTGATCTTGTTGGCGACAATGTTGGAGATTGCGCCGGTCGCGGTGCGGATCTGTTCGAATCAACCGCTGCGGAAAATATCGGCGCAATGATTCTTGCCGCAGGTTTATATCGTGCAAACGCAGAAACATTTGAAGCGAACGGATTAACATTGCTCGGCGTTCTTCTCTTTCCGCTTGTTGCTCGTGCATTCGGTATCATCGCATCAATTGTTGGTGTTATGATGGTCAAAACAAATGAAAAAGAAGATCCGATGAACGCACTCAATCGCGGCTTCTACATTACCGCCTCGCTTGCAATGGTCGGATTTTTTATTGCATCAAAATGGCTTCTCGGTGATACATATTATTTTAATTTCTTCATCGCAGGTGTTATTGGTGTATTAACTTCACTCGCATTCGTATTCATCACGCAATATTACACGGAATATAAATATCGTCCCGTCCAATCAATTGCGGAAGCATCCAAAACAGGTCCGGCAACAAACATCATCGCCGGTATTGCAGTCGGTATGGAATCAACAGGATATCCTGTTCTCGTAATTGGTGCGGCGCTTATTTCTTCTTACTTCCTTGGTGAAACATCAGGATTGAAAGATGCGGGATTATTTGGAACCGCTGTTGCAACTATGGGAATGCTCGGTCCTGCTGCATATATTCTGGCAATGGATACATTCGGTCCGATTACCGATAACGCCGGCGGTATTATTGAAATGTCTCATCAGCCGGAGGAAATTCGCCGCAAAACAGATCGTCTTGATGCAGTCGGTAACACAACAAAAGCATTGACGAAAGGTTATGCAGTAGGTTCAGCAGCGCTTGCAGCATTCTTGCTCTTCAGTGCGTACTTTGATGAAGTTCGAAACTATGGATTTCCTCTTACGCATATCGATCTTTCGAAACCTGCTGTGTTTGTTGGCGCGATGCTTGGTGCAATGTTAGTATTCCTCTTCTCATCGCTTGCAATTAAAGCGGTAGGACGTGCTGCATACGCAGTTATTAACAACGTGCGTGACCAATTCAAGAACAATCCCGGCATCATGTTGGGAACATCAAAACCGGATTACGGACAATGCGTTGATATTGTAACTCGCGCGGCGTTGAAAGAAATGATTCTTCCCGGCTTGCTTGTTGTTGCAATGCCGATCTCTGTCGGAATTTTATTCAAAATGTTATTTATTTCAACCGGAAGTCCGCTTCACGGCGCATCGGGCGCCGAAGTCGTTGGCGGTTTTCTGATGGTCGGAACGATAACGGGCATTCTTGTTGCTCTCTTTTTGAACAATGGCGGCGGTGCATGGGATAATGCAAAGAAATTTGTGGAAGTGGAAAGTACAAAAGGAACGGATTGGCATAAAGCAACGGTGGTTGGTGATACCGTTGGCGATCCTTTCAAAGATACTGCCGGACCTTCACTCCATGTGTTGATCAAATTACTCTCTACCATCACTCTTGTGATGGCTCCACTCTTCATTTGATCGGTTATACGATGTCAGACACTGTATAAGTGTCTGACATCTTTCTTAAAAAATCCCTTTTGAAAAAAACAAATTTTTCGTATATTTGAATGTCGAAAAAGGACAGGTAGCTCAGTTGGTAGAGCAACGGCCTGAAAAGCCGTGTGTCGCCAGTTCGATTCTGGCCCTGTCCACAAAATGAAAAGCACTGGATTAATCATCGCAGTGCTTTGTTATTTTAAAGCGCCGTGTCGCCAGTTCTCCGCTCGACGAGTCGAGTCTTCAACCGTCTTTTTGGTGGAAAGAAAAAACATTGCCACACCTGTGTGCTGAAGCTTTACTACACAGAACGTTTCGTGAAGTGCAGCACTTCGGTGCGCAAGCACAGAGAACACAGAGAACTTTATGGATGCTTTAACTGAAAAAATTATTGCTGCTGCAATAGAAGTTCATAAAACATTGGGCTGCGGTTTGCTGGAATCAATTTATGAAGAAGCCATCTGTATAGAACTTACGCAGCGAAATACTTTTATTGAACGACAAGTTCCGGTAAACGTTATTTACAAAGGCAATATCATCAAAGGGCAACGATCGGATTTGCTTGTCGAAAAACAGGTTATTGTAGAATTAAAATCTGTTGTACTATTGCCTGATGTTGCTCTTGCTCAAGTCTTATCATACTTAAAAGCGACTGGATTAAAACGAGCATTGCTTATTACCTTTGGAGAAAAGAAACTGATTGATGGAATTCGAAGAATTTCAAATTGAACATATTTAAAAATTTCTCTGTGTTCTCTGTGGCTTAACATTTTTTGGGTGAGTAGCGCGTTCAGTACGCCTGCGCCGAATTTTTCTCAAATAGAGTAACTCACAATGGGTATCTCTAAAAACCTATTCTGCGAACATCTGCGTAATCTGCGGGAAAATATTTCCCGCTGATTTCGCTGATTACCGCAGATAAAAAAGAAATCACTTTCAGTTTTTAGAGGTGCCCCAATGTAAGTTACTTAGGAGTTACGGTTTTTTATTTGTAGAGATTGCAGTGAGAAATGAAATTCAACACTTTGTCGTCCACCAGATATTTTATCGTCTCGCCTCGCAGCACTCTTTCTCGAATATCAGTTGAGGAAATCTCAATATTTGGGACAGTCGCAAAACTGATCTTTTCCGATTTAATGTGAGGATTTAACTGCGGTTGAAAATTCGGACGGTTCATTACAACAAGGGTTGCAAGCTCAAGAATGCGGTCCGGGCCCTTCCACGTATGAAATGATTGATAATTATCCATTCCGATCATCAGATAAAATTCGTCATCTTTGTATTGCGCGTGGAGCGTTTCCAACGTATCAACCGTGTACGAAGTTCCGTTTTTTTTGATCTCGATATCCAAACACTCAAACGCCGGATTGCCATGAATGGTCATCATTGTCATTTCATACCGGTGTGTCGATAAGTTTTCTTCACCTTCTTGTTTGTGGGGAGAGATGAACGAGGGAATGAAGAATATCTTATCCAGTTCGATCTCTTCCCGCACACGCTCGGCAACGATCAAATGACCGATATGGGGAGGATTGAATGTACCGCCAAAGACACCGATTTTCACTTGACTACCTCGTTATATACTTGCAATGTTTTTTCCGCACATTGTTTCCACGAAAATTGTTTAGCCCGTTCATATCCTTTTGCAATTAATTCAGAACGGAGTGTCGAATTACTCAAGACTTCATTCAATTGTTGAGCCAGTTGTTTTTCATCCTTCGGATCAAACAATAATCCTGCATCGCCCACAACTTCGGGAATGGAAGTTGCTCGCGCACCAATCGCAGGAACACCCGAAGCCATTGCTTCGAGCATTGAAAAACCAAATCCTTCATACCACGACGGTAACACGACCACTGATGCAGACTGATACGCAACAATCAATTCACGCTGATCTATTTTACCCAAATTACTCACAGAATTTGTCATTTGATTCTGCTCAAGATAACTAATCAAATGTGGATGATTATTCAGACTTTCACCGGTAAATACAAGTTGAACATCGTGTGACGAAAAAACTTTCTTGAATGCTTTCAACAACAATGGAACATTTTTGTGCGGCTTGAGACTTCCTGTGTATAAAATGTACGGTTTTGTGATTGCATATTTCTGTCGAAACTTTTGTTTCCCTTCATCTTTGACTTTAGCGAAATACAACTGATTCACGCCAAGTGGAATTACGTGGATTTTTTTCTCTTCAATTGTGAAAATATCTAACAACTCCTTTTTCCCAAATTCTGAATCCACAATAATTGCCGAAGAACCAGAACACGCATGCTTAATCATCACATAAGCGTACGTGCGCTTCATGAGAGAAAAATATTCTTTCAATCGTAAATGAATAATGTCATGGATCGTAACGACACTCGGCATTTTAAGATTAACAGGAAGAGTATAATGTGGAGCATGAAAAAGATCAAGATGCTGAGCATTTGCTTCCCAGGAAAGAGAAAATAATTCTTTCAGTGAATACTTTGGAGAATTTTCAGAAACAAACGCGCTGTTCAGCGATTGCTGTAATATTTTTTTTTGTTCATCAGAAGAAAAATAAATGAATTCGTGTTTATTTTGCTTCTGAAATTCTGCAAGTATATTTTGGATATATGTTCCAATGCCAAAATCATAATATTTGCGGATGTCAATTCCAACGCGCATTATTGCCTTAATCAAGATGTGATTTTTTAATAAGCGAAAATCTATTTCGATACCAACCAACTACATTTTTGAAACCTATTATTTCCAACAAACGCCTGATACCCGTTTTTACAACCGAAGTGATGGTAATTCTGATATTAAATGATGTGGGAAGATTCAACATTGAACGTGCAAGTGCAGATTCACGATATGCCTTTAACCAGTTTTTATCCGATACTCCATCCGACATCATATTTGCAATTACCGATTGAAGATAATAAAATTCACACTGATGTAATTTTGCACGCATTGCCCATTCATGGTCCATAGCATATTTAAAATCTGTTCGATATAAACCTGTTGATTCATAAACAGATCGCGGAACAAACATAGTTGGATGATGAATCGTCATGTGTTCGAGCATTTTTTTTTCATTTGCAACTGCCGTATAATACGGCGATTCTCCTTTCCAATACCGGAGATTTCCATGAATGATTGCAATTGGATTTGACACATGCAGCTTCATTACTTGGGCAAAGATGTTCTCTTCATACCAATCATCGGCATGAATTATTCCGATCAGTGAACCTCTCGTCAATGCAATTCCTTTATTCATTGCATCACTGATTCCACGATCCGGTTCACTTATCCACTTAATTTGAGATTCATATTTCTTTATTATTTCAAGCGTGCCATCGTTTGAACCGCCGTCAACGATGACATATTCAATGTTAGAATAATCTTGTTGTAATACACTCCGGATTGTCTTTTCAAGAATATCGTTCCCATTGAAAACAACTGTAACAATGCTGAGTAATTTTTCAGTTTTTGCTCTGGCAGATGTAAAACTCTTGGACGAAATTAAGTTTTCACTATTTCCCCTCGCAATGTAATCTATTAGTGATGGCGGCTGTAAAAGTGCAATGGGCATGGAATTATTTGTAAAAAGTGAATTGACCGATTAACGAATAAATAAATAATTACGACGCAAAATCACTTTCATTATAAAATAATAAAGCCATTTAGCATTAATAAATATTCGCTGAGAAACTGCGCCTGATTGTGGAACTCGAACAGTCTTTAAGGACGATGTTTTCGTATTAATGAGAACATATGTTTGGTTCAGTACAGTTATATACGGAGAATAAACATTTCTGCGAAGCCCAGAATCAAGTCGAGTGTTATACAATCCTAACGCGGAGTCGTAAAAGTTTTTGAACAATCGTCGAACACCATGGAAATGATAAAAAATTAACAAATCTGAATCTATGAATACATGACTGGATTGAAAAGTAATTTTATAGTTAGCAACATTCCAAGGAGCAACATTGGCACCGCGATGTTGTAAAACTACTACTCCGGGAAATATTTCGGGCCATACATCTAAATATTTTTGGTCGGCAAATTTCCCGTCTTCATAATGATCAAAACAGCATTCTAAACAACGATCTCGCCACCATTGTAAACATTCTATACCGTTTTTATCATTTCGGAAAGTTACCCACCCCACGTTGTAAATTCCATGTGTTACCATCGTTTCAAGACCTTTAGAAAATTTATGCTCGATAATAGCGATAGATTTTTCACCTAATTCTGCAAACAAAGGTTCAGGGTTCGAATAAAAAAATAAATCTGCGTCTAAATATGTTACTAACTCAACTTGCTGATGTTGAGAAAAAATATACAACGGAAGAAAAGGTGTTGAAGTAAAATAATATTCTACGTTAGAGCGTTGATGTTTAATATTTAATAAATTCGGGAAAGCAGTTTCTACATCACGAATTGATATCACTTTTACATTTGGGAGTTGTAGTTCACGTAAAACTTTTTCACTTACAGCATCCATGCATAAAGTCCACAACGTGAATTCCTCGCAATGACTTTTCATGGAATTATAAAGCGCAATACATCTTGGAAGATAATTAATATCAAAATAAGTACAGTAATATCGCATAATATTAAATGTGCAGTTCTTTCATCACCGTACCGAGATCTTTGTCGCCTCGTCCCGATAGATTGACGACAACAATTTGTTCTTTTTTCATCTTTGAGGCATGTTCGACGGCATAGGCAATTGCGTGGGCAGATTCAAGCGCGGGGATAATGCCTTCTTTCCGCGCAAGAAGTTGTAACGCTTCAAGCGCTTCGTTATCTGTAATCGAAACGTATTCCACAAAACCGTTGTCTTTAAGATAACAATGTTCCGGTCCAACGCCGGGATAATCTAATCCCGCAGAAATGGAATGTGCAAGTTCAACCTGTCCGTTCTCGTCTTGCAATAGATATTGCATCGAGCCGTGAAGAACGCCGCGTGTCCCCTTCCCCAATGCAGCGGAATGTTTCCCGGATTCAAGTCCGAGTCCTGCTGCTTCAACTCCGATGAGTTTTACATTCGCAGTATCATTCAGAAACGGATAAAATATTCCCATCGCATTACTGCCCCCTCCGACGCATGCAATAATCGAATCCGGCAGGCGGTGTTCCACTTCCAAAATTTGCCCGCGGGTTTCCCTGCCGATAACAGATTGGAAATCCCGCACCATCATCGGATATGGGTGCATGCCTACAACAGAACCGATGATATAAAAGGTATCGTTCACATTTGTAATCCAGTCGCGTATTGCCTCGCTGGTCGCATCTTTCAGCGTTTTGCTTCCCGATGAAACAGGACGAACTTCAGTGCCGAGCAGTTTCATCCGATAGACATTCGGAGCCTGGCGTTCCATATCCTTTTCCCCCATATACACAATGCATTGTAATCCAAACAACGCACACACTGTGGCTGTGGCAACTCCATGTTGACCAGCACCGGTTTCGGCGATGATACGTTTTTTCCCCATTCGCTGTGCAATCAGAATCTGACCGACGGTATTATTGATCTTGTGTGCTCCGGTGTGGCACAGATCTTCCCGTTTTAGATAGATCTTTGCTCCACCTGCATGGGCGGTCAATCGCTCGGCAAAATAAAGCGGTGTCTCACGTCCGACAAAATATTTCAGATAGTAACGGAATTCTTTTTGGAACGCTTCATCGTTTTTCAGCTTCAGATACCAGCGGGTAAGTTCCTCCGCTGCGGGAAGAAGCGTTTCGGGAACGTACCGTCCGCCGTATATTCCGAAGTGTCCCATTGCGTCGGGAAGATTGGGATATTGTTGTGTTTGAGGTTTCATGTTTCAGTTATGAGAGATGAACAAAGGCATTGACCGCAGTGGTAATAAAATTTTTAATCTTTTCTTTGTCTTTAATTCCGGGAGAGATCTCTACACCACTGCTGACATCAACTCCCCATGGCTCTGCGGTGGAAATTGCATCGGCGACATTCCGCTCGTTCAATCCACCGGCAAGGATGATCTTCCCGAATTGATTCGCCTCTCGCGCCAGCAGCCAATTGAATGACATTCCCGTTCCTCCATATTCATTCTCCTGAAATGCATCAAGAAGAAATGCAACGGTGTTATGATCGTCGAACGATACGTTCTTTAACGATTCATTGATACGGAACGCTTTTATTGCGTTTCCAAACCGGTTCACATACTCCGCCGATTCATCTCCATGAAACTGGCAATAGGTCAATTTCACCGAAGCGGCAATGGACCGGACTGTTTCATACTCTTCATTGACAAAAACACCGACAAGGTAAATGTTTCCCCGAACTTTGTCGGCAATTTCTTTTGCCCGTTCAGGAGCAATATATCTTTTGCTCTTTGGAAAAAAATTGAAACCGATTGCCGTTGCTCCCGCATCAATTGAAGCAGCAGCGTCGCCATAATTGGTAATGCCGCATATTTTGATGAAATTTTTTGACCTCACGCCGGTATCTTTTTCCCTAATAATTCTTTTACGGCGTTCGTCTTATCACTCTGAATCATAAGATGTTCTCCGACAAGGACTGCGTTAAATCCCGCCTGAGCAAGCCGTTCAACCGTATTGTAATTGCTGATGCCGCTTTCGCTCACCGCAATACGGTTATTGGGAATAAAATGCTTCAGGTTCAGGGATGTATTGATATCTACCTCGAATGTTTGAAGATTCCGATTGTTGATGCCGATGATCGTCGCTCCGGCATCTAATGCCCGATCGATCTCTTCTTTAGAATGACATTCGACCAATACCGAAAGAACAAGATCATTCGCCGTCGCCAGATATGAATGGATCTGTTCATCGCTGTTCGCGGCAACGATAAGAAGAATCGCATCAGCACCGATCATTCGTGATTCATAAATTTGATATTCGTCCACGATAAAATCTTTTCGAAGGACCGGCAAATGTCCCGCGTTCTTTGCCGCAAGAATGTAATCATCGTGTCCCTGAAAATATTTTTCATCGGTCAATACGGAAAGCGCCTTAGCTCCCCCCTGTTTATATTCACGGGCAATTCTTTCCGGAGAAAAATCTTTCGTGAGGATCCCTTTGGAAGGGGACGCTTTTTTAATTTCTGCGATACAAACGATCTCATCGGGGTTCTCTGCAAGAAGAGCAGCAGAAAAATCCTCCGTCGGATCTGCCTGCCATGCCCGTTCGATCAATTGCTCGAACGGGAATTCGATCTTTCTCCGTTCAACCTCGATCCGTTTGTAGGCAATTATTTCGTCAAGTTTATTCTTCATTCGTTTCGGGAGCCTGTTCCTGGGGTGTAATTTTGATCTTTAGTTGACGAATTCTTCGTTCATTCTTTTTTGTCACGGTAAACGATACATTACCATATCGTATCTCTTCTTGAAGTTCAGGGATCTTTCCGCTTTGTTTGTGGAGAAATCCGCTGATCGTATCGTAATCCGAATTTTCGGGTATCATTGTTTTAAATCGTTCGTTAAAATCGTGAATGCTTATTCCTCCGTTGACAACCGCCGAACCGTCGAATGTTATTTCCGCTTCACTATGTTCCTCATCATACTCATCACGGATTTCGCCGACAATCTCTTCGACTATATCTTCGATCGTAATGATGCCTTCTGTCCCGCCGAATTCGTCGATAACAATTGCCATATGCTGCCGATTTTTCTGCAATTCGCGAAGCAAAACACTGATCTTTTTCGATTCCGGCACCATATACGGTGGACGGAGGATATCCTGCAAAAGAATCAGATCACGGTGTTCCAGTACGCCGAGGAGATCTTTCGTATAAATAATACCGATAATATGATCGATAGAATCATGAAACACGGGTACGCGGGTGTATCCCTGATCGATCAATGTTTGAATAAGTCTGTCCCGAGGGGTGGTAATATCAACGGCGAATACATCCGTTCGCGGAACCATGATCTCTTTCACCGTCGTATCGGTGAATTCGAAGATCGATTTGATGAGTTCGTGTTCAGTCTTATCGATGGCACCAATGCGCTCTCCTTCTTCCAACAACTGTTTTACTTCTTCTTCAGAGATCTTTTTCCGGTTTGGTCGTTTAGAGAATTTATCGATAAGTGTTTTAAAGAACGACGTATGTTGACTTGGGTCCGACATTAAGAGTTGATTTCCGCAATTGAATTCAAAATTTCCTGTGGTAATGCACCATTTGCAACAGACGCTGAATTTGCCAATAGATTGTCGATTTTTTTAGTTCCAATGATCACCGACGAAACGGCGGGATGAGAGATAACAAACCGCACCGCCAATTCCGGCAGACTCATTTGGTGCTTATCGGCTATCGATTTAATGCGTTCGATCATTGTGCGTTCTTCCGGTGTCGTTCCATCGGCATATTTCGGAGAAAGTTTTCCACGTGCCATACCGTCTTTAATGATGATTCCAAGATTTTTTTTCTGTGCCGATGGAAAAACATTTTTCATCATTTCGCTATTGATGCAATTATAGCTCACTTGTAACGAATCATATTCACCGGATTCGATCGCTAGCTGCGCCGCATCGATAAAATCTGTGCTCAATCCAATGAATCGTACCTTACCGCGCTGCTGTGCTTCCTTCATAGCGGCAAGTGTTTCGCCACGTCGGATTACATCGGCGGAGGCGCTGTGAATTTGCAACAGATCGATGTAATCTGTCTGAAGCAGCAGCAAACTGTTGTCGATGAATTTTTTCGTCTCAACATAAGAATAATCGTACACCGAATTGTTCCCGTCGAACCATTCACCGCATTTCGTTCCGATCAGTACCTCTTTCCGCATTCCCTTGAATGCTTTTCCCAATATTTCTTCGCTGTCTTGGTATGCTGGCGCTGTATCAAAAAAATTTATTCCCACATCCATCGCCTTGTGAATAACCTTGATGGCATCGGCTTCTGTCGGTCGGGAAAAATCGTCTTTATCCTGCCGCCAGTACGGCCAGTTGCGGCCGATCTCCAATGTGCCGAATCCCAATACCGAGACCGCCAATCCTGTTCGTCCGAGTGTTCTGTATTCCATTAGTTTGTATAGTCAATAAGTTCGTCAAGTTTTTTCTGTGCAAGACCTGAATCAATTGCATCCTGTGCTCTCTTCACTCCGTCGGCAATGGAATCTGCAACATCGGCGATAAAAAGTGCTGCACCGGCATTCAATACCGATATATCTCTTCGCGGAGATTTTTTCCCTTTCAAGATCGAAAGAATAATTGTTTTATTCGTATCAAGATCTCCCCCGGCAAGTTCCATTAATGATGTGAGCGGAATTCCCACCGATGCGGGAATAAAATTGTATGTTGAAATCGTTCCGTTCCTAATTTCGGTAATTTTTGTTTCTCCAATCGTAGAGATCTCGTCCATTCCTCCCACACCATGAACAACCATCGCCCGTTCGGTACCAAGATCGAAAAGCACATTAGCCATCACTTCGGTCAGTTTTGTTCTGTAAACACCCAGCAGTTGACGCTTCGCTCCCGCCGGATTTGTCAGCGGTCCGAGAATATTGAATACGGTGCGGATTCCCAATTCTTTACGCACTGGTGTCGCATACTTCATTGCGCCATGCAGGAGTGGTGCAAACAAGAATGCAATACCGATCTCGTTCAAGCATTTTTCTACTCTCTCTTTGGGAACTTCGATATTTACCCCCAGAGCTTTCAATACATCGGCGCTTCCGCATTTGCTCGAGACGGCTCGATTGCCGTGTTTTGCCACCTTCGCACCCGCCGATGCAGCGATGATTGCTGACACCGTTGAAATATTGAATGTGCCTAAACCGTCACCGCCTGTTCCACATGTATCGATAACGTTGTCATGCTTTGATGAAATTTTTGTTGCCATCTCTCGCATAGCGAGTGCACACCCGGCAATTTCAATGGTTGTTTCTCCTTTGATTCGTAAAGCAGTCAGGAATGAAGCAATGAGAGCCTCGGAAGCTTTCCCCGACATGATCTCAATAACACATTCATACGCTTCGTGCTTTGAGAGATCTTCCTTTTCGATGAGTTTTGCTATTGCCTGTTGTATCATAATTGAATTTACTGTAATTGGCTTTGATATTCAATAAATCACGCTTTCAAGGAACAATCCTTGCGGCGGCGCAAATTGACCTGCTTTTTGTCTGTTTTTCGATCTAAAAATTTCTTTAAATTCATCAATCGATGTATATCTCCTGCCAACATCGACCATCGTACCGACAATCGCTCGCACCATTCCATGCATAAATCGATTTGCGCGAACGGTAAATGTGAATCCGTCATTCTGCGACCGTTCCCAACCGGCTTCAAACACAGTACACAGATAATGTTCCGTTTCTACTTCGGATCTGCAGAACGCTTGAAAGTCATGAGAACCAACAATGTCCGAAGCGGCGCTGTTCATCAGATCAATATCAAGTGCATATCCAAGCTGCCAGCAATATTTACGATTGATCGCCGTTGGCGAACGTTGAATGTAATATTTATACTCCCTGGCTTTTGCGCTGTAACGCGCGGAAAAGTTCTCATCCACTTCTTCGGCCGAATGGATCACGATATCATCAGGCAACAGACCGTTCAATGAACGGTACAGATCGTTTGGCGGTGAGGAATTATCGATAAAAAAATTTGCAACCTGTTCTCTCGCGTGCACTCCGGAATCAGTCCTCCCTGACCCGACAACGTTGATCTTTTCAGAAGTGATCTTCAGTAAAACATTCTCGATCTCTTCCTGCACAGTCCGCCCATTCGGCTGCCGTTGCCAACCGACAAAATCGGTTCCGTCGTACTCTATAATCAATTTGATATTTCTTTTCATATGAAAAAGCCCCGAATCTTCGGGGCTTCCTTGTTAAAATCTATGCACAAGACTCAACTTCAGACCGTCAGGTTTAGCCCCCTGACCAATTACCGACGATTCAAGCCACCACGATCCCAATCCCTCTTCGAGTTGTTTGTTGTATTGCCGGGTAAGACGCGCGGCATTGACGGCACTTATGATATGGTTGACAATAATCGCTCCAATGACAAACCGTGAATTATTAAATACACGCTCGCTCGATACCCGCATTGCGCGAAATTCCTGCCGCTTTGCATCGTCAACCCATCTCCAATAATATCCGGCATTCACATCGTACAATCTATCTTGTGATCTATCGCGTAATTTTTTTTCATTGTATTCGTACGTATCGTTAAAATTTCCCAGATCGACAAAATATTGATCGTTTTTACCGTCGATCTCTGCACTTGCATGCGTGACGGCAAATTGACGGGCATCGTTACGAATCCATGTTCCGTATTGCCGAAACGATAGATAGGTCAACCACAATCCACCCTCGGCAACCAGCGAATATCGTCCCTGATCAAACCCATTCGCGTATAATTCACCCATTCCGGGAAGCAGTAAAGAATACATTACGGCAACAGCAGGAGATTTTCGTGATTGCGGTCGGACATCATACAGCGGTTTGTTCAATTCTATATTTTTTACCAGCTCCGAACGCAATGAAAAAACTGTTGATGAATTTAATTGGGTGGAATGATTCGGCTGAGCGGATATGGAAATAGTGCTCACAAAAAGAACAGTAACTATCGCAATGAATGATCTCATACTACTCCACCATAGTTTGATAAATAGTTGAACATTAAGAACTGATGTTACGCAACAAGGGAAAAAACAACCGTCATTCCCGCATGTCCCGCTGTACGGGATGTCCCGCTTTTTGGATTCCGCAAGAAGCGGGATTCATAAGGCGGAACCGCACAGCGGCATTTTTAGCGGGAATCTATAAAATGGATGCCCGATTAAAGTCCCGCTTTCCCAGATTCCGCTCACTTGCGGGATTTCCCGTTTTTTGTTCCGCCCTTTGAATGCCGCCTCTATGCGGAATGCACAAAGCGGCAGATTCCGCCTTGAACGGGATTCAAACAGCGGAACAACAAGCGGAACATTCGGGCATGACATCCTTACTTTATTAGGCTGTGTTACTGCCGTGCGTAACATCAGTTAAGAAGTCTTCATTCGCACAACCTTGTCAAGGTTTCTTACTTTTTAAGGGACGACTAAATAATGTAAACGAAGTAGTGCCAACAATTCAGAGCAATCTTTTTTTTATTGGGCAATAGATGCAACTATCGGGAGTGCAACGGATACCGGTGTTTCCGCAGTTACAACTCCAACAACTTCCCCCACACACACATCTCCTGTAAATTCTCCAATCCTTATATCCGCAATTGTATTCTCCAGCGACGGATGATACGGCACCTGAACGCGCACGTATGTATCAGTATAGCCAGAAAGCATGTTATTTTCAATGCTTCCTTCAATCAACACCGGACGAATTTGTCCGTGTTGCGATTGATAGAAGGACGATTTTTTCATCATCCCCAACATCCGCAAACGCTCACTGTGTGCATATCGAACTCTTGGTTCAACACGACCGGAAAAATTAATAGACGGCGTATTTGGTCGTTCGGAGTATGTGAACACATGAAGATATGATACAGGAAGTTTGTGGATAAAATTGAAGTTCTGTTCGAACAATTCTTCTGTTTCCCCAGGAAATCCGACGATCACGTCAACTCCAATGCCCGCATCGGGTGATCGATCGCGGAGTTTGAAAATCAAATTCTGATAATAGTCCGACGTATAGCGCCGGCGCATTTGTCGCAGAAGTTCATCCGTACCGTGCTGTAACGGAATGTGAAAATGATCGCAGATCTTTTCGGATTCGATCCAAAAATCGATCAATTCATCGGTCAACAAATTCGGCTCAATGGAGCTGATGCGGATGCGTTGAATACCGTCGACTGTTTCCAGCGAACGAAGTAAATCCAACAGCGATGTGCCGCTTTTCTTTCCAAAATCGCCGACGTTCACACCGGTGAGAATGATCTCTTTGTATCCCATTTCTACAAGCTGACGAGCCTGAGACACACAAGCATCAACTGATTGACTGCGACTCTCACCTCGTGCAAGAGGAATTGTGCAAAACGAACAATTAAAGTCGCATCCATCCTGCACTTTCAGGAACGCTCGTGTCCGATACGAAGTATGCTTCGCATCGTCGACACCGCCGGAATATGCGGGACCGAAATCGTTTACGGTTTCGATCGGCGACACAAAAATTTTAGGTGAACTGAACTTTTTGAAGTTTCCCGCAAAATCGAACATCCGGAATTTTTCGCTTGCACCGAGCACCACATCAACACCGTCGATCGACGTTATTTCTTCCGGTTCAAGCTGTGCATAACAGCCGACCACGGCGACAAAAGCATCCGGCGATTTCCTTAACGCACGGCGAACAATCTGGCGCGCTTCACGATCCGCACGTTCCGTTACGGAGCAGGTATTAATAATGCACACATCCGATTGTTCGGTAAATGGAACAATATCGAAGCCGCGATCTTTGAACTGTCGTTCGAGCGATGCGGTTTCGGCATAATTCAACTTACAACCCAATGTGTAAAACGATGCACGCATAGTTAAGCAGTAAAACTTGAACAATGAGAATTAAAGTTGGAATATTCTCTGTGATTTTTGCTGGAATGTCTGTTTCACTGATACCTTGTCCACCAAAATATATCGAAACAGCAATGATTACGATTAAAAAACCAAATCGGTGCTAAAATCAGATTTGTCCAAGGTCGTTTTAATGAGTTCATAATTTATTGTGTCTTTTTACAATTGCGCGTAACGGGTGGCGGAAGTCAATTTTTCTCCGACTCTGCTATTATGGCCATGCCTTTTGCATATGAAGTCGGTGTGTAATTAAATCTTTTTTCATACTTACTGCTGTCAAATAAATAATCTTGTTCGTTTTGGTATAGCATCTCATATCCTTCCTTTACAACTGGAATAAAAAGTCCTACAATTTTTAACATAAATTTACTCAATACAGTATATTTATTTGAGATTTTAAATTCTCTGGCTGCAAGTTCAATTAATTCCTTTCCTGTTAAGACATTTCTATCGGTTGGCAAGTGCCAAACCTGGTTAAAAGCATCAACTGTATTTCCTAATATTGCAGTAGCTTCTGCCGCATCAGGTGTGAATATTAAAGAGTGTTTTACTTTATCATTTACCATCCATTGTGGTCGTTTACCTTTTTTCAAATTTTCAATTACCATTACGTTGAAAAAGCTCAAAGGCGTTTTAGGTCCATAAAAGTCGGGCGCCCTTGCTATTAATGCATTAAGCTTTCCATTTTCTACTTCGTCCATTAATATTTTAGCGATCTTAGCCCTGACTTCGCCTTTCTTACTACACGGTTGTACCGGTGTATTTTCTGTCATCCATCCATGCACTTTTCCATATAAATACACGTTGTCAAAAAATACCAATTTTGAATTATGTGCTTTACAAGCGTCTATGACATTTTTCATTACGATTGGCCATTGTTCTTGCCAAACGTTAATGTTATAAGGCAGCCCCGCAGTTAAATAAACAATTTCTGAGCCCTCAACGGCATTTATTGTTTGTTTCAAATTTGTCAAGTCAGCCGGAATAAGTTGGTTAGCTGGGTTTACTGCCTTCGGATTTCTACTAACTAATCTTATGGCACTTGTAAATGTTGAGAGTGCTTCAGCTAATCCGTTAGCTATAACTCCACCTGATCCTAAAATTGTTTGCATGATATTTTGTCTCTTGTTTATTTTGATTTCCGCTAACGTGTGGAGGCATAGCGCCGTTTGCGAAGGCGCTAAGAACGAATCATTTTCTCGCGCCTGACGCCTGAGCAAATGGTGCGAGCACAACCAAGTCGAATTTCTTTACCAAAAAGCGAGCGTCGCTATGCCGATTGTTAGCTGCCGCCGCCTGAAAGATTGATTTCATTCATTAGAACTCTCCACACTAAGGCCAATTGACTCCTGCTCACACCTGGACCATTCGTGATAGCCAGCGTACACAACCCACAGTAGCAGTGGCACCAGTATCAGTAGTGTTACAGAATGCTGGATCAAATTGACGAGAAACAGGTAAAGCACGAGTCCTATTGTGACGATTGTTCCCCGGAGCAGAAAGTACCTGGTGAGGACAAAATGGCGCCGACCTTTGGCCTTGATTGTTTGCCACTGTACGAGATGGCGTTTGTGGTTCCAAGATTCGATCCAGAAAACGAGACTGAAGAGGAGCCATGCGCCCAAGAAAGGGGCCACCGAGGAGAAATCTGCCGGGCGACCTGAGAGGCTTCCGACGCTGTATCCGTATAGAAAACCAAAAGTGAAATAAGAGTATAACGCGTATGTCTTCATATCAGCCTCCATATGAAACTGTTCAATGTGCAAAGGTGGTGGCAGCTATCGTGTAACTACGCCATAAGTAATTCGTGTGTTCTAACTGATGTTACGCACGGCAGTAACACAGCCTAATAAAATAAGGATGTCATGTTCGCCGCGGCGAACATCCATTTTATGCGAAGCATACTTCGTATAGATTCCCGCTAAAAACATGTCCAACGGACTCCCTCGGAGCGGGAATGACGGTTGTTTTTCCACTTGTTGCGTAACATCAGTTACATAACAAGAGTCCCGAGGTTCGCTCGGGACTCTTTGAGAACCTTCAGATTATTTCATCGAAGCTTCTTCTTCAGCCGCTTTCTTCTCTTCGGGTGTCAACTCAACAGGGAACGCATCTTTCAGAGTAATGGGCGGAAGCTTATGCTTCGCGACATAGTCATCAATGATCTGTTGTTCTTTACCGCGCAGATATTCCACAACGGAAAGAACGATCTTCTTGCTTTCCCCGTCAAATTCGATGACCGTCATCGGAAGAGAGTCACCGACCTGAAACGCTTCGGCAAGATTTTTTATTGGGGTCTGCGAAAGCTGTGAAAGCGGCACAAAGCCGTCCACTCCGTGTGGAAGTTCAACGATCACACCTTTTTCGATAATGCGAACGATCTTTCCTTCGATCTCGGTACCGACCCTGTACGCTGAGGAGAATGTATCCCAGGGATTGTCATTCAATTGTTTATGTCCGAGAGAGATTCTGCGTTGTTCTACATCGATACCAAGGATCACAACATCGATGTTCTCTCCTTTTTTCACAACCTCCCCGGGGTGGCGGATCTTCTTTGTCCACGACAAATCGGAAATATGAATAAGACCGTCGATTCCCTGCTCAAGCTCCACGAACACACCAAAGTTGGTCAGATTGCGAACGACACCGCTGTGTTTGGATCCGATAGGATATTTTACAAGCAATGTGTTCCACGGATCCGGTTCAAGTTGTTTCATTCCGAGGGAGATCTTCTTTCCGGCGACATCAAGCGAGAGGATCACCGCTTCGATCACTTGTCCCATCGAAACCATTTGTGACGGATGTTTAATGTGCTGGGTCCAGCTCATTTCGGAGATATGGATGAGACCCTCGATACCTTTTTCAATTTCAATAAATGCGCCGTAGTCCGTTAACGATACGACTTTACCGCCGACCTTTGTGCCGACGGGATATTTCTCGTCGATCTTTTCCCACGGATGCGCCTGCAGTTGTTTCATACCGAGAGAGATACGTTTTTTCTCCTGGTCGAACTCGAGCACGACAACGTTCACCGTTTGATCGAGCTTCACAACTTCAGACGGATGACTGATGCGTCCCCATGACAGGTCGGTGATGTGGACAAGACCGTCAACGCCGCCGAGATCGATGAACACACCGAAATCGGAGATCGCTTTGACGATACCTTCAAGAATTTGTCCTTTTTCCAGACCGGAAAGGATCGCTTTCCGCTGATCGCCAAGTTCTTCTTCAACAAGAATTTTGTGGCTGACGACGATATTTTCAGATGGATGGTTGACCTTTACTACACGGAAATCCATTTCCCTATTGATGAGCGCATCAAAATCGCGCACGGGACGAACATCGATCTGTGAACCGGGCAAGAATGCATCAATGCCGAGCACATCAACAACAAGTCCGCCTTTAATACGGCGAATAATTTTCCCACGGATAATTTCGCCTGTCTCATATGATTTTGTCACACGTTCCCACACACGCATGAAATCTGCGCGCTTACGGGAAAGAACGAGTTGACCGTCTTTGTCTTCGATGTTTTCTAAAAAGACTTCGACTTCGTCACCGATCTTCAATTCCTTGATATTCGGAAATTCGTTGATCGGCACCGTTCCTTCGGATTTGAATCCGATATCAAGTGCAACATCATTTTGGCCGATGAAGACAATCTTACCTTTAACGATCTCACCTTGGGAAATTCTTCCCAACGTTCCTTCGTACATCTCCATCAACTGTTTAAATTCCTCATCGGAATATGGTTTTTCATCAATGAGGGCATTCTCTGCTGTATCCATTACATCTCCTGTGTGTTCTCATGATATATCGAGAACGAATAATTACCTCTCATCAAATTGAACGGTCATCAGGTTCAATTCTGTAAGGCGGTAATTATCATAACGTTTAGTTGGTAGTTATTGTTGTTTATGATGACCGAAAAAATCAATGTGCCACTGCCGCGAACGTGCGTTCGATCTCCTTTTTCACACGCTCCATAAGCCATTGTGGAGTTGATGTTGCTCCGCTGATACCGACGGTTTCCGTATTTTCAAACCATTCGGGTTTAAGCTCGGATTCATTCTCGACAAAATATGTCTTCTGATTTTCAGACTTAGCAATTTCATACAGCACTTTCCCGTTGGAACTCATTCTTCCGGCAACGAAAATGATCACATCGTTCGCTATGGAGAACTCACGCAATTTCTTATCCCGGCCGGAAACCTGCCCGCAAATCGTATCTTTCGCATGAAAGTCGATCGCCATCTCTTCGAATGTTCCGATTTCAAATTCTGCTGTTATTCTTTCCTTGATCGCATCGCGAATGGCATAGAATGTTGCTTTATCCATCGTCGTTTGCGAGAAGAGAACGGTTTTTTTCGTGTAATCGAGTTTGTCGAGTTCGTTCAATGACTTGATGACGATCGCTGTATTATTCGTATGACCGACCAGTCCGATCACTTCCGCATGATCTTTTTTTCCAAAGATCACGATCTGATAATCTTTATCATAAAATTTCCGTATGCGTTCCTGCACCTTAGTCACAACAGGACAGGTTGCATCGATCACTTCAATTCCCATCTGCTTCATTTTCCGATACGTTTCCGGCGGTTCGCCGTGTGCACGGATCAAGACTTTCGCGTCCTTAATATTCGGAAGATCTTCATGACGGATGGTCTTCAATCCCTTTTCTTCTAGACGCTCGATCTCAACGGGATTGTGAATGATCTCTCCCAACGAATAGAGTTTCCCGGATTCGCCAAGTTCTTGCTCGGCAATCTCTACCGTTCGAACCACACCCCAGCAAAATCCGGAATTGCTATCGACTGTTACTTTCATATATACTAAACTTGCCAAGTCTTAAAGACTTAGCAAGTTTAATCCTTTAATTATTTCTTTCGCTTTGTTGACAATGAACTCAACTTGTTGTTCAATCGTCAAATTTGTTGTATCAACTTCTACCGCATCATCCGCTTTGCGAAGCGGGCTTAATTCTCTATGAGAATCAATATTATCTCTTTCAACAATCTCTTGTTCTAGTTGATCAAGTGATACTGCAACTTCTTTTGCTTCAAGTTCTTTCAATCTGCGCTGTGCTCGTTCACGCGCATCAGCCTTCATAAAAATTTTCAATTCAGCGTTTGGGAAAACAACGGTGCCTATATCGCGTCCTTCCAGAACAATTCCTCCTCCGCTCCCCATCGCCCGCTGTTCTTTCACCATCAGCATTCGTACTTCCGGAACTGTGCTGACCGGGCTGACAACATTTGTTACTTCGGGCAACCGGATGTCATCACTGACCTCTATTCCATCAAGTTCAACTTTCACTTTCTGTTCGCTGCCAGTATCTGGCACAAGACGAACGGTGGTCGATTGTGCCAAATGTGCGACGGCTTGCGAATCTGACGGCTCAATCTTACTTCGAAGAACCTTCAATGCCATAGCTCGATACATTGCTCCGGTATCAATATGAAGGTATCCAAGCCTTGCGGCAACTAATTTTGCCGTTGTGGTTTTTCCTGAAGCTGCCGGCCCGTCAATAGCGATGATTATTTTCTTCAAAACTCAGATTTTTTAGCGTAAATTGGACATTAAGATACTAAATTTCGCTCCGTAAAACAATTGATAGTGAGAGAAAATGCGAAAATTAACTCATGATGAAATATCAAAAAATCGTAAAAAAATCGATGAACTTATCCATCGCAATCCTATATTTACGATAGCGGACAATATTCGAAGTCTCTACAATGTCGGCTCGCTGTTTCGATGTTCAGACGGAGCAATGCTCAGCAAACTCTTTTTAACCGGTTACACTCCGCATCCGCCCAGAAAAGAGATCGAAAAAACAGCACTCGGAGCAACACACACGGTTCCGTGGGAATATTATCGGAATCCGCTCGATGCTGTTGCGAAGTTAAAAGAAGAAAAGGTGAAGATCTGCGTTCTAGAATTAACCACCGACAGTAAACCGTATTACAAACTCGAACGTCAGGATTTCCCTCTCTGTCTTGTGGTTGGGAATGAAATAACGGGGGTATCAAAAGAACTTATTGAAGCGGCAGACATGGCGATTGAGATTCCCATGTACGGACACAAACAATCACTTAACGTTGCAGTGGCGTACGGGATCGTTTTATACGACTGTCTGAGGATACTTCAGCATCCGAGGTGAGAGTAAAATGATCCGTTCGTTCCAATGTATGGATACGTATTACCCCCGCACGAACAAGGGTGGTAAGAATCCGCGATGCACGCCTGTACGAAACATTGATAAGATCCGCAAACTGCTGGACAGTGATCCGCGGATGGATCTCAAGATAAGAGAACAGTCTTTTAATCAAGACCCCTGAAAAATTCCAGCGAGATGTTATTCTGAAGAGCGTGCCCGTCGCTCCACTGTGGCATACGGGTGCTCTACAGAATGACCTTAACAGGATGAGGTGCCAGTTGGGCACTATTTCAAAACCATCATTTTTTTCACCGCAGAATATTTCTCCAAAACAAGTTTACAGATATACATTCCGCTCGAAAGTTTACTCGCATCAAACTCTACTGTATAACGACCCGTTTGTTTGTAATCGTTCACCAACGTTGCAACTTCTTTCCCGAGAATGTCATATACTTTCAACACAACATTTCCCGCTTTGGGAAGCGCGTAACTGATGGTGGTCGTGGGATTGAACGGGTTGGGAAAGTTTTGTTCGAGAGCATAGTCTTTAATAGCAAGATTTTCATCTGTTACACTTAACGTCGGGTTATCAAAATCCAAAATATTCATCCATGCGCTCGGCCACCCATTGCTGAATCTTGTCCATGCTGTATATATTTTCCCGTTTCTTAGTTTAACACAAGGGAAGCCATCACCTACACTTGCCTGCATTGTATTTATCCTAAAATTTGTTCCAATCTTATTCATATCTGATGAATATCGCTGTCCAATCAAATTAGGCCATTCTTCCCAAACTATAATGACACGTCCTGTTGAATCAATGTCCGCTGAGATAACGCTTCCAGTACCGGCAAATTTTTCATTTACTTTTTTAATATCGCCGATCAGAATACCTTGGTCAGTAAATTCCTGAAAACAAATATTAGCTTGATAATTTGCAGTATCGTTCTTCCACACAATTACGATGCTTCCATTATTCCTGTGAAAAACAGCCGGCTTGCTGACATAATTGGAAGATACTGTATCAAGAACTATAAAATCAATTTTTGATGAAACCGGATTTAGACTATCATCACATGTGACTCCTGCAATTTTCCACACACCGATTGAATCTTTTTCTACCCAAACTGCAAGATAACCCGCACCGGAAGAACGCTTAATTATCGTTGGAAAAACTTCGTTGACCTTAATCCATGAATTATTTAATACTGTGTCAAATGGTGTAGATCTGTGAAGGGGAAGCGGAAGTAATAATTTCTTGGCATAAATATCAGAAGTCATAGCAAACGATAGAGAGCCGTAACCATGCCATACAGAATACAAAATTGAGTCGTTATGCCAAAGAATCTCAGGCATACGTCTATGTGCATCATTAGGAATGACATCTCCGTCATCAATATGAAGCTCATTTGAATAATCCAATCCGTTTTTTAGAATTTTCCCTTTTATGTATGTGCTGAAAATTGTCAAATCCAATGCTACTTTATCTTCCCAAACACATGCTACCATATTTTTATTGATGGAAAATTTGGGATTGGCTCCAACAATTGTCGTTGAAATTCTCCTTTGTGGATAGACACTATTTCCTTCACTGTCAAATGCCGCATACTGCACACTCTTGTCTTTTTGTCGATCGTTGCTCCACACCATGTGTATTATATTGTTGTCTTCAAATTCAAAAAAAGGCTTTGATGCTGAATCGGAAATCATGAAGTCGGTCCGGTGCTGTGAGTAACTAAGCGTGGAGAAAAAAATCATTGAGAACAGAAACCATATTTTTTTACGCATTGTTGTTTCCTCGTTTCTTTGCTGTTACAAACAAAAGACGACCGTCACCTTAAAGGTGACGGTCGTCTGATTTGGCTTGATGATAGTTACTTTTGCAAAATCATCTTTTGAGTCTTAACAGTATTTCCAGATTTCATCGTGTAGAAATAAATTCCACTGGGCAGATGTGAAGCATCGAAATTCATTTGATAAAATCCGGTTTGTTTTATCCCTTCAACAATTGTTGCTATCTCCTGACCAAGACCATTATACAATTTTATCGAAACAAATTGCTCATCCGGTACAGAATATTTTATCGTTGTTGCTGGGTTGAATGGATTAGGATAGTTCTGATACAGAGTCGGATTGGAAGGTATCTGAACAATTTCTAATCCTTCTTTTTGCACTCCATAGTAACTTACTCTTAGCGAAGATGATGCGGTTGAAGTTAAATTTGTAAGGTCTTTTGCCTTCACATAATACCATGCGCTGTACGGATTGCTTTCGCTAATAACAAGCTCGTAGTCATCGTACGTTGTTGTCGGTGCATTAACTTCAGCAATTTTTGTGTATCCAGAACCCAAGTCACGCCAAATTTCATATAACTTAACATCCCATTCTGCCGCAGACCAGGATAATCGGGGATGCCCGCTCACATTCGTGTACGAAAGATTTTGCGGTGCGGATGGTGACTGCACAGATTTATATGCATTGATCCTGCCGTAACCGAGGTATTGATTCCATCCATTTCCATCGTATGGATAACGGGTTGCATCAATTTTATCTGTGCTCTTTGTAATATAATCACTTACTTGTTGCACTGTCAAATTTGAGTTTAATGACAAAAGCAAACCACTCAGAGCCGCGGTAAGAGGTGAAGAAAATGATGTTCCATTGACGTACCTATATCCGGTAGGATAATCAGTTGTTAGAATGTTAAAACCGGGCGCCGACACATCGACAAAAGAACCATAATTCCAAATATCAACAAACTGTTCCACGCTTTGGTTTAGCCCCGTTGCCGAAACTGCAATAACACCAGAGTACGCCGCTGGCCAAACAGTAATAGGAATCTTCCAGCAATCACATAATTCTGGATATGGACCAGGATATGGAAGATTCTCACTTGCGTTTCCAGCAGAGGCTATACAAATAATACCTTGACCGATAGCATTAGCGACTGCATCTGCGACTTCGGTGTAGTTGTATGGTTTAACAGAGCCGACCCAAAATGATGCTTTATTGGCAGGACAGCCAATTTCCACTAGAGCATCGTAGGTCATATGATATGCAGTTCCAAAACTCATGCTAATGATATCAGAATATATTGCAGCATTGTTAATTGCATCTATAACAGAATTGTTAGACACATTATACGAATTCAATTTTATATTAAATCCCAACCCTGCAATTCCTGTGCTATTATTTGTTTTTACGCCAGCAACACCAGCAACCCACGTACCGTGTGGACCAGTTATTACTCCATCCGTTCTGAAATTTTGGCCCTGTAAATCTTCATGGTTGTAATTTACACCTTGATCAACGATGCCAACTCTGACTGAAGAACTGCCTGTTGTTATATTCCACGCACTTGTCGCTTGAACTGCATTTAAATTCCATTGTCCAGGCGAAGTAAACAACGAATCGTTGGGAGTATAATTAAATACAGCAGTCACTGGTTGATGAACGTATTCAACTTCCGAAAGATCTTTAAGTTGGTTGATTACTTCAGTCACAGAAACCGGATTATCAAATCTCAAGTGATACACCTGTGATAGATCTTTGATTGTCACTGGTTGTCCCGTACGTTTATTGATCTTTACAAGATCGTTT
>OBOI01000073.1_pt1 | contig 40571 bp, 30 predicted proteins | sample 1670151 | NCBI WGS metagenome assembly OBOI01 (sample SAMEA104232303, study PRJEB22302) | sediment metagenome | biome: forest; feature: aquifer; material: sediment | place: USA | collected 2011-08-07 | depth 0.01 m | reverse complement strand
CGGGGTTGCCGGACGTGCGGATCAAGTTTGTCATGAACGACAATAATGGCTCCGATGGCGTCACCAAGCAGGCCGGCGGCTGGACGCTGGACGAGGTCGCCGTTGAAGATGCTCCGCGGGACAGCGACCTTGCCATTACCTCTTCCTCCCTCAACGCGGTTTCCCTCGCCTGGACAGCAAACGCGGAAGCAGACTTCGACCGCTATGAAATTTATCGTTCCTCCACGCCCGGCGTAACACGGAACGACACCCTGATCAGCACCATTATGGCCAAGGATACGACCAGCTATACCGATGCTGTGGCCCTCATACAACCGGGTACTTACTATTACCGTATCTGGGTTCTTGACAAGGACATCAACATTTCCCTGGGGAGCAATGAGGTGAAGGCAACCTACACGATCCCCCTCAATATCTACCCTTTCTCGGAAAACGGCGAGTCGGGGCAGGCGCAATGGTCCTGGGGCACGCCCTGGGGCCTGACGGATGTGGAAAAATACGGGGGAACCTATTCCTGGACCGATTCCCCCGGCGCCAACTACCCGGCCGACGCCGATACCAGCCTCACGACATTTATCAATTTAACGGGCACAAAAACCCCCGTTCTTTCCTTCTGGCATAAATACTCCCTGGAAGAGAACAAGGATCTTATGCAGATTGAGGTAAGCACGAATAACGGGCAAACCTGGAACAGCTTGAGAACTGTTACGGGCACCGAGACAACCTGGAATTATGAACGGGTAAATTTCACCCCCTATGCGGGGAATGCCAAGCTGGGGCTCCGCTTTCGTCTGCTGTCCGATGCCCAGAACCAGCAGGACGGCTGGTACATGGACAATCTGCAAATCAAGGAAGAGCCTAGCCAGGCTGCCTATCCCTTTATGGATGGGATGGAGATGGGGCCGATTCCCTGGTTCTACGACTCTCCCTGGGAAATCGTGGAACTGCCCGCTGAGCAGTCCCGTTCCGGCACTGCCCCCTCCCGTGTATGGACAGATTCGCCTAACAGTTCCTACCGGGCCGGCGGCGATTCCTCGCTTATGCTGACAATTGATCTGGGCGCCGCCCGCATGCCCCTTCTTTCCTTCTGGCACAAATACTCCTTCGAGGCCAATTCCGATTTCGGTTATGTGGAGGTCAGGGAAACGGGTGGCAGCAGCTGGAAACGACTCTATTTCACCACGGGGACGCAAGCTTCCTGGGTGGAAAAACGAGTCGACTTATCTGAATACGCCGGGAAGCAGATCGATTTGCGTTTTCGCGTGATCGCGGATACAAACGGCATCCAGTCCGATGGCTGGTATATCGACGACGTGTCCATAGCCGAAACCCAGCATCTTCCCTTCACCTACCCCTTCATGGATGACATGGAAAATCTTGATAACTGGCACGGCTCCTCCTGGGCAATGGTTTCCGACAAGTACAGCGGGACCTATGCCGTAACGGACAGTGCCGAAGGGAATTACGGCGCCCTGGTTAGTTCCGAACTGGTACTGGCCAGCACCGTCGATTTGCGGGGTTCTCGTCATCCCCAGCTTTCCTTCTGGCACAAATATACGACCATCAGTAAGAGTAATTACGGAGGTGGGGGCGGCTATTACACTACGGAGTACGATAATGGCCGGGTGTACCTCTCCACCAACAAGGGACAGGCAGGCACCTGGACGCAACTTGCCGCCTTCAAGGGCAATCAGGCCGCTTATAAAAATGAAACGATAAGCCTCAGCAACTGGGCCGGTTTGCCTGATGTACGGATCAAGTTCGTCATGGACGACAGCAAGGGCTCCGACGGTGTCACCCAGTTGGCGAATGGCTGGACGCTTGACCAGATCCGGATCGGCGAAGATGAAACGATCCCCAGCAGCATCGCCGCGGTCTCCGGCGACGGCCAAATTGGCCAGACCGGGAAGACCCTGGCAGACGCCTTGGTCGTTAAGGTAACCGACTCCGACAGCAAGCCACGAGCCGGTATCCAGGTGGATTTTACCATCACCGGCGGCGCCGGAAGCTTATCCACAACCAGCGGCAGCACCGGGGCCGAGGGGAAGATATCCACCCTTTTGACCCTGGATGCGGTTGCAGGTGCCAACGTGGTAATGGCCACGATTACCGGTACGACCCAATCCGTGACCTTTACCGCCACCGGTTATGCTACCGGCCAAGCCCTGAGAGTCAGTAAAGTTTCTGGCGACAAACAGGTGGGGGCGGTCAACACCGCCTTGCCTAATCCCCTGGTCGTAAAAGTTACCGATATCCTTGGCGCTGCCGTAGCCGGTGCCAACGTGACCTTTAGCAGGATAGCGGGCAACGGCAGTCTGGCGGTGACCACGGCCATCGCCACGGATACGGGCGGACTGGCTCAAAACAACTTTACCCTGGGGACAACGACAGGCGTTTCCACCATCGCCGCCGCCGCCACCGGCCTTTTGGGCTCCCCCGTCTCCTTTACGGCAAATGCCGTCATGACCGGAGGGACGTTGGGCGACACGGATGGCGACGGTATGCCCGACGTCTGGGAAAGCCTCTACGGCCTGAACCCCCTGGACAGTGCCGATGCCCTCCTCAATGGGGACGGCGACGGCCTCACCAATCGGGAAGAGTACATACACGGAACCAATCCCACCAAGACCGATACAGATAACGACGGCATGCCCGACAAGTGGGAAATACAGTACGGCCTTGACCCCCGGAATCCTGCCGATGCCTCTCAGGACAGCAATAATAACAGGATCAGCAATCTGCAGGAATATCTGAACAGCACCATTCCCACGCACCAGAAACATTTCCTGATCGCCGGCGTCACAACGGAATCCATGTACGTCTATGGCCTGGCCTCTATCGACGGCATTGCCCTCCAGCCGGGCGATGAAGTCGCCGCTATCTGTCCTAACAACGTGGTTTGCGGCCAATATACCGTTGACCTGCCCGGTCAATACGGCTTCATGAATGTTTACCGGGATGATCCGGCAACACCGGCTGTGGAAGGCGCCCTTCCCGGGGAGAACCTGATCTTTCGAATCTGGGATGCCAGCGAGCAGGTGGAACTCGATACCGTCGCCACGGTCGTCACGGGGACGCTGCCACCGGCCTGGACCGCCGACGGCGGCAGCGCCAATATCAATCTGAACGCGGCGGGAAAGCAGATTATCCCGCTTCGCGCCGGCTGGAATCTAATCAGCTTATCCGTCAAGAATTGTTATTATGTGGGCAATGCCGTTCCCGCAGAACCGATGCTAACCAATATCCATTTTGAAAAGGTCAACAGCCTTGCCGACGCTCTTTCCTCCATCGATGGGCTCTACGAAGCGGTCCGGGGTTTCGATGGTACAGGCGCTCACACCTTCGACCCTTTGCTCCCCCAATACAGCGATTTAACCTATCTCGCCGCCGGCTACGGTTACTGGATCAAGATGAAAGTGGCGGGTGAATTGGTGCTATCGGGATTGAAAGCCCTTCCCACAGACAGTCTAGAGTTGCGCACAGGGTGGAATCTGGTGGGGTATTGGGGCAACGTTATTCATTATGTTGGAATACAACCAACCGTTGTTTTCCCCCCGGATGCAACAATCTTTACCCAGATAAACAGCATGACGGAAAACTTCAACGCCATCGTCGGCAATTATTCTGTCGTGAGGAGCTTTGACGCGGCCGGGGCCCATACCTTCGACCCCCTGCTGCCCGACTATTTTAATTCCTTACAGTATATGGGACCGGGATACGGGATGTGGATAAAAATGAAGAGTCCCGATGCTCTATCCTATTAGCACACAACCAAGGGAGGTGATTTCAATGACGAGAAGGAGTATCTATCGACTCTCCACGGTATTTGTCTCGATTTTGTGGTTGTTTTGCGTAACCGTCGCGGGTTTTGGCGGGTCATCTGAAGAGGCGTCGCTGTCGCCCTTCAGCATGGACATGTATGGTTCGCTCCCCGCTGCTCATGTGGGCGATCTGTTGACCGTGGTAAGCGGGGGGGAGGTCCTGTGCGGCAAATTTACTATCCGGCAGGAAGGTCAATACGGGTTTCTCCATGTCTATGGGGATGACACAACAACCGATGTACGCGAAGGGGCAGGCCCGCAGGAAGAATTGTCTTTTTATCTGAACGGACAGCCCTTGACTCCTCTTTCCGGCCAAAATGTGTTCTGGTTGGGAGACGGCCGAAGACAGCAGGTTGATTTTACGGGGAGGTAATCCGCATGGCGGCATGGAGAGAAAGAAAAGCAGGGAGATGTTTCAGCGGAGCATCGCTGCTGTTCATCCTTGCCTTTTTCCCATCCCTGGTTTACGCCCTGTCCGAAAATCATTTTCCCGACCCCCAAGTCACCATCGGATCGGCAGATTTTCTGATAAATCTCAAAATCTATGGCGTTTCCGCCGCCCCGGGGGATGAAGTGGCTTTTTTCGATCCCCAGGGTGCGCTTTGCGGCCGGCACCTGGTCTCAAGCACGGATCGGGCGTACTTTCCCGTGGTTGTCTATGGAGACGACACAACCACTGTTCCCGATGAAGGGGCCGGAACGGGGGAAATTCTCACGGTAAAGATATGGCAGGCGGCAGCGGGTCTGGAGCTTACGGGCAATGATCTTGTTCTCAGCCAGGGGGCAGCTCAAAGTTCTTACTACATTCCTTCCGCCATTCCCCCGGTATGGCAGGAAAATACCGGCTCCGTGCTCAACATTGATACGGCAACTCATTACCCCCAGCCAGCACCAACGCTCCGAGTGGCGAATTATATCGGGAATCTCAACATCAATGGGACACCTGCCTCGGTTGGTGATGAACTCGCCGCTTATGACGTGGACAGTGTTTTGTGCGGCTCCTCCCGCATCACCACTACGGGGAAATTCGCTATCGCCATATACGGCGATGATTCTACGACTGCCACCATCGATGAAGGTCCCCTGCCGGGGGAAACAATTATTTTCAAAGTATGGGATCACCTGGCAGGCCAGGAATACACCGAGGCGAACATGTCGCTTGCTCCCGGCGCGGCCCAGGGCTCTTTTTACGTGCCCTCCGCAAGCCCCCCGATCTGGTCAGAGGATCAGGGCTATGTTCTCAACATGGACACCGGACTTACGGAGCAAAGCATAAGTTTTGCCGCCTTGCCGGCAGCGACTTATGGCGACGCACCTCTTGTTCTGCACGCCACAGGCGGCGCGTCGGGCAATCCTATCCTCTTTGCCAGTGCCAATGAGTCTGTCGCCGTCGTGAGCGGTGCCACCCTGACCATCGTCGGTACCGGTCAGACCCTTATTACCGCTGCTCAGGCGGGCAATGCCCAATATGCTTCGGCTAAAGCCACGCAACTTCTCACCATCGCCAAACCATCCCTTACCGTCAAGGCCAACGATGTCACCAAGACTTACGACGGGCTGCCTTTTGCGAATGGCAACGGTGTAAACTACGCCGGCTTTGTCAACGGGGAAAATGAGACCCTCATCACCGGTGCCCTTACCTACGGAGGATCGGCCCAGGGGGCTAAAAACACCGGCACCTATGACATCACGCCCGGCGGACTCACTGCCGCCAACTACAATATCATCTTTGCAACGGGCACTCTCACCATCACTAAGGCGCCTCAGCGTGTTACTGTTGAGGCGGTAGGCGAAAAAAAATTGGGAGACCCTCCCTTTTCCCTGATCTCGACAGGGGGCGGCTCGGGCAACCCCATAATCTTTTCCCTGATAAGTGGCCGGGCTCTTCTCAATGGTGCTGAAATCTCCATGACTGGGGTTGGCACTGTCACCATTCGCGCTTCCCAGGCCGGAAACGACAACTTCACAGCAGGCGAGACGACCTATTCCTTTGAAGTCCTCCCTGGCGACACGTTGCCCGACTTTGCTGAAATCTCCACCCTGACCGATGGCGCAACTACGGCTAACCAGGTGCTGAATGTTGCCGGCCGCCTTACAAACACCGCCCGTGTCACAAGCTTTACCATCAACGGGAAGCCCGTAACTATTTACAGCGACGGCAGTTTCAGCCATGCTGTTCTGCTTACTGAGGGCAGTAACCCGATCAACCTGCGCGTCACCAATGCCGCCGGCAACGGCAACAGCAACGTGCGCACTATCACCCTTGATGCCTCGGCACCGGCGATGACGATTTCCGTTCCTGCTGATAACAGCGTCTTTAATCGCTCCTTTGTCGGCATCAGTTGGACACTCGCACCCCAGGCAACAAGCGAGATTACCATGAACGGCGTCAAACCCCAATCCATCAGCCTCTCCCCTGGGATGAACACCCTGCAAATTACCGCAACCGACGCCCTCGGGAAGACAAACAGCCTGAAACGGACCATTTATTACGATCGCTCAATGCTGCCGCTGGCGATCACGAACCCGGTGCAGGACGTCTTGGTCAGCAAAACAGCCTACCTGCTGAAGGGCAATGTAGGCAGCGCCCTCCCCCCCATCCAGCTTGTCATAAGGATGGCAGGGAAGACATATACCCCTGCCCTTGACGGAACCGGCAACTTTGAACAGGAACTGTCCTTGACGGAACAGAAGACATATACCATTGAGATAACAGTTACCGACAGCTTCGGCAGAAGTTCCACTGTTCGGAGAAACATCATCTACCGTGAACCAGCAATTACGAATATTCCGGGAGATATGAACAACGACAGGCTGATCGATATGGCTGACGTCATTATGGTCCTCCAACTTACGGCCGGTCTCCGTCCCGTCACCCCCGACCTGATCCTCCGCGGGGACGTGGCTCCCCTCATGAATGGTCAGCCGACACCGGACGGCGTTCTGGATATGGCCGATCTCCTCGTCATTCTCCGCATCCTGGCAGGCAACGTTTACTGACAAAGGCAAATGGGCAAGAGATGAAAAAGGCGATGGGCAAAAAACGACTAGGGGTCTGGTTTACCGTGTGGCTCCTGCTCCTTGCGGCCTTGCCGCCCGGGCTGGTTCACGGGGGTCATTTCCCTTCCCCGAATACTAATGTTGATGGTTCGGTAGATTTTCTCATCAAGTTGAATTTCAACGGCTTACCCCCTTCCCCTGGCGATGAGGTGGCCTTTTTTGACAGTCAGGGCTTGATTCTCGGTCTGCACGTCATAGTTTTATCGGATATTGATTATCAATACTTCCCCATGCACGTTTATGCCAGCGAAACAACTGCAGCAAGCAATCAGCTCAAGGTAAAAGCGTGGCAAGCAACAACACAACTGGAATTTTCTGAACGTACTATTTTTTTATCAGGGGGTGATCCATTAGGCTCCCACTATCGTCCTTCCCCCGTCCCTCCGATTTTTCAGGACAAAGACGGTTTTACATTAAACATTGAGGCAACCTTCACCAAAGGCGATGTGAACCACGACACCTTCGTGGACATAAAAGATGCCATCATTATCCTGCGTGTCCTCTCCGGCGGAGCTGCCACCGGCCCGATCTACCTGGGCAACCCTCTTGAACTTGCGGATGCCATCTTCATCTTGCAAAAGATCGCCCGCACCAGACCCTAGAAAGGGGTGTTCAAAAATTGTCCCCCCTCCGTTGGAATTAGCTTCCATGAAGGCTGGTAAAAATTTTCGTTAGGCAAATTTCCATAATTATTTGCTGGCCGCCACCGGGAAATGGAAGTTGCTTTTTAGAACTTTTAGAGATAGACGGGGGAACAGACCATGGCTCAGCAAGTGAACAGAGAAGGTTTCTTTATGTTATGACAGAAGACCGTAAACTCATGACGTTCGAGTTTCTTGGTCTATGCTTTATCTCAGGCGTGACCTACTGCAACATCGCCGTCTTTTACAACCTCTTTGATTACCTTCAGACCCTGGGCATTCCCGCCGATCTGTGCGGCGTATTAATCGGCGCTTATTCGCTTACGGCAGTTGCCCTCTATCTGCTGGTCAGCCCTTTTATCAACGCGGACAATGCTCCCCGCACGATGTGGCTGGGGATGATTGTGCTGGCTGTCTGCGGTCAGAGTTATTTCTTCATCCATTCCTTCTGGGGATTGCTGGGGCTGAGGATGCTGAACGGCCTCGGCCAATTTCTCATGGCAGCCGCGGGGATGGCGCTTTTTATTGCTGTTATACCACTGTCGCGCAGTGGCCAGGCGTTTGGGCTCTACTCCATCGCCGGTCTTTTGCCCTATGGGACAGTCCCGGCGGTGATGGATGCTCTTGCCGCCTACATTCCCACCCCACCGCACGGTTATGCCGCAGTTACTTTCCTGCTGCTGCCGGCAGCCTGGATTGTCCAGCAGGTCAAAAAACGTTGTAAAAATCAAGAGATACCGACGGAAAAGCCGCGCCTGCCCAACTGGAGGGATATCTGTTCCAATTTAATGCAAGGGCCTGTCATCCTGTTGCTTTTTCTGAATGTCGGCTATTCTATCGGCTGGAGCAGTCTTTTTTTTCTTTTCAAGAAATTCGCCGATCAGAAGGGTCTTGTCAACGTGGGCTACTTTTTTACGACCCAGATGGGGATGATGATCATTCTCCGACTCCTGGGGGGACGCATATTCGATGCTCTCGATAAAAGAAAACTGGTCATGGTTTCTGCGGCCCTTGTCGCTTTGGGGTACATGGCTTTGGACCACCTGCCGGGGCTTTGGGCTTTCCCCCTGGTGGCGCTCCTTTTCGGAGTAGGGATGGGTAGCGGCTCGCCTGCTCTCTATGGCCTGATGTTTGAGCTTTCTCCCCCCAGGTTTCGCTCCGTAAACGCCAACTTGATGCTTTGCGCCGTACAGTTGGGATTTGTATTCGGTCCGGTTTTAGGGGTAGGGGTGGTAGCCCGTTTCGGCTATCATGGCTTCTTTATGGCATGCGCGGCGCTGGCCGCATTGACCAGCGCCCTCAGCGCCTTCCTGCCCGTCAAGGAAAACCCTGCTTATCCTCGGCAGGGAAAGGGGCATCGTTAATTTTTCAAAATCTTTCCCCTTAATTCTTTTCTTTGTTATTGACAATAAAACGGCTCATGCGTAAGTTCTGGACCAGACGCTACGGCGAGCAAGACAATTAAATCTCAAAACCGACAGGAGGCAACAATGACAGACGATAAGGCAGGATTGAAGAGTTCCGCCGAATGGGCCAAAGAAGGATGGGAAAAACGGAATACCTACGATGAACCCCGTCTTTCGGAGTTGAAGGGATACTACGAGGAGTTGGGCTTCGAAGTTATGTCGCTGCCCTCTAATCCCGAGGAAGAGGCGGGTTGCACCGCCTGCATGGCGTCAACGCCGGAACAGTACCGAACCTTGTACACCCGGAAGAAGGCATAGGGTCATCTATCCGTCTGGCCGTCTAAAAGAATACCAGTCCCACGATGATAAAAACCGGAATGAGGATAGGCAGCGAATATTTGAATATATAGCCGAAGAAACTGGGCATCTTGACGCCGCATTCCTTGGCGATGGAATAAACCATGAAGTTTGGCGCGTTGCCGATATAGGTATTGGCGCCCATAAAAACGGCGCCGCAGGAAACAGCCTTAAGAAAGCTGATAAAAACGGGGTTAGCCGTAGCGGTGCCAACCGCCAGGGCAGAGGGAACCATGGCCTCCGATAAACCCAACCGGCCCAGGGCCATTTGGAAAAAGGTCAGGTATGTCGGCGCGTTATCGAGAAAAGATGACAGGAATCCCGCCACCCAGTAATAGTGCAGGGGTTCTTTGATGAGGACGACAAGCCCGGCGAGTGGTCCTGACAGCCCGGTTTTCAAGATGGCCAGCACGGGGATAATCGTCACGAAAATACCGGCAAACAGCTTGCCCACCTCAATTATGGGACCCCAGTTGAAGTCATTGGCCTGACGCAATTTTTGGGGGGTCACGATCAGGGAAAGGATACCCAGGATGATAATCACCCCATCCCTGGCCAGATTCTGCCATTCCAATCCCACTCCCCGTACCGTGCAGGTTCCTGCCTCCCAGCAGCCGCTGGTCACCACCATGCCCACCACCCCCGCCAAAAGCACCAGATTGTAGCCGCCCTCCAGCTTGAAGAAGCCTTTTTTCTCCTTTTCCAGCTCCGGGGTTATTTCTGGTGACCCTTCCCGCAGGAAGTAGAAACTGTCCAACGCGAAAAATATCGTCAAGAGAATGGCCGTTGTCAACAGCAGATGCGGCAGGATCGCCCTTGTGACCCAGAAAAAGGGCACCTGGTGCAGAAATCCCAGGAATAAAGGCGGATCGCCCAGAGGCGTCAGAGAACCGCCGATATTTGCCACAAGAAAGATAAAGAAACATACGGTGTGCGCTTTATTTTGCCGTGTCTTGTTGGCCTTCAGCAAGGGGCGGATCATAATCATGGATGCACCCGTTGTGCCCACCCAGGAAGCCAGCATCGTGCCGATGAAAAGCAGCAAGGTGTTAACCAGGGGGGTGCCCCTGAACGATCCGGTAATAACGATGCCGCCGGCGATCGTAAACAAGCCCCATAAGAGGATGATAAAGGGTACATAGTCCACGAAAAAGATGTACAATATCTCGTGCATGGCCGTTTCCGGAAAGTAATAGAGGAAAGGCAGGGCAAAGGACAAGGCCCAGAAAAAGGTGGCCTTGCCGTAATGCAGATGCCAGAAATGAGGCGTAAGGATGGGACAAAGAGCGATGGAAAGCAGCATCCCGGTAAAAGGAAGAACCGACCATAAGGGCAGTAACTGGCCGATTTCCCGGCCACCATCTGAAGCTGCGGCCGTTGTCGGGAAACTCAGAGTCAGAAAAACCAAGGCGCCCAGGAACATTGTTAAGTTTATCAACCTGTTAACGATAGTCATATGCGGCAACTCCAAAAAATTTTTCCTGCCAAACCTGTCTCGGAAGCATCATTTAGTTCAATTTGTGATCTTTTGCAAATCAAATCCTCACTGTGACAAAATAATGTCTTGCCGCGGGTGGGTAAAGAATATATAAAACGACCGGCCTAAAAAGCCGTCACAATATTCTGGCTATTTGCTACAGGCAGGCCGCCGGAACAGTAAAGGAGATATATATATGACCAATATCCTGGTTAATAGCTTAAAGACCATAGAAAAATACCGGGTAACGAACCCGCATTATACCGAGTTGTTCGACATCTTAAGCGAAATTCTGGTTCTGAGAGAGGAATATCGGCAGAAGACGGGGCAAATTATTTTTCCCCTCGAGGAACGGATGATTACTGCGAAACTGGCCGGTGGCTTGCCGCTCCTGGATTTTACCACCATCAACTTCGATTTTCAGCCAGCCCGGGATTACTTTTTGCGCCTGCTGGAAATAGCGGAAAAGCACATGCCCGGCGACACTAAGGAATTTATCCGGCAGCTTGAGGAGGGTGAACTTGATTTTGCTGAGGTAATTCGCCACTCTTTTGAACCAATGTCGGAAGAGGAATTCGCCGGGGACGATGACGATGGCAGCTTCGACCTTATTGAGCTCTTTGTGGAGGAAAGCCTGCGGCCGGCGCTTGAAAACTTTGCCGAGCACTATGGCGGCATTATCAAACGATTAGGATGGTCCGAGGGATATTGCCCTATCTGCGGCAAAGAGCCGAAAATCGGCGAGCTGAAAGGCGCCGAAGAGCGACGCTTTCTCTTCTGCAATCAATGCGGCATCGAGTGGGATTACAGCCGGGTTAAGTGCCCCTTCTGCGGCAATGAGGAGCAGCAGACAATGGCTTATTTCACCGTAGAGGGAGAGGAGCGCTACCGGGTGGATGTTTGCAATGTGTGCAAACGCTACGTAAAAATGGTGGATTCCACTGCCTCCACGGAAGTCGCGAATCTCGATGTTGAGGATATCGCCACCCTCCATTTGGATATGCTGGCGGCGGAAGAAGGTTACGATTAGCCTGCCTGCCAGAGTCAGGGCGTTACAGACAACTATGAAAGACCAAAATATCCACGATATTATCTCTCTTTTGACGGAGGAAGCCAAAAAATGGGAGATACCGATTGTGACGCAACTGGCCCATCAGAAGTATCAGCCCTTTAATATTTTGATTTCCACGCTGCTCAGTCTGCGCACCAAGGATGAAACCACTGCCGGGGCAACAGAGCGGCTCTTCCGGCTGGCTGGGACCCCGGCGGAGATGCTGAGATTGTTGCCGGAAACGATTGCCCAGGCTATCTATCCCGTAGGTTTCTACCGTAACAAGGCCCGGACCATCCTCGCTGTCTGCCGGGAACTCTTGGGGCGTTATGGTTCTCAGGTTCCGGACACCATGGAACAGTTGCTGGCTTTGCCGGGCGTGGGCCGTAAGACGGCCAATCTTGTTCTAACCCTTGGTTTCGCGAAGGAAGGTATCTGTGTGGACACACATGTTCATCGCATTTCCAATCGCCTGGGATACGTCCGGACGAAAACACCCGAGCAAACGGAATTTGCCCTTCGGGAGAAACTACCGCAAAAGTATTGGATTAATTATAACACCCTGATGGTTGCCTTTGGCCGTCTCATCTGTCGCCCGCTTTCACCCTTTTGCTCCATCTGCCCGATTTTGTCTTTTTGCGACCGTGCCGACGTGAATAGAAACCGCTGAGAAAGTGTAACGCAAAATCATTTATTACGGCGGCAACTTAGCGATTGCTAATTTAGTCTTTAATGATATAATGCCCCCGATTCACCGGTCTCCAAAGGGCGAAAGCGCCAGCAGTTCCGCCACATGCGCCGGGAAGAAGGGGTCTGCGATGTCAAACGATCAATCCGCTCTGGTAAAAGAATTCCAGGCGCAATTTGCCAAAAAAATAAAAGAAAACGAAAAAGAAACACTGGAATACTGGAAAGAGCAGCTAGACAAGCTATTGACTTTGAAACCGGAAGGGATCGCCGCCCTCCAGCAGCAAATTAAGCGGGTTTCCGACATGATGGCCAACAGGATCAATACGTTAAAAAAGCCATGAAAGATATCGCCAATTTTCTCTTTGAAGTCGGGATGCTGAAAAAGACGCCCCGCACCGGTTATCAGTTTCTCGGCTCCGGGCGCGAATCGGTGGCGGAACATATCTCAACGGCTATTTTTATCGGTTTTGCCTTGTGCAAGTTGGAAGGACAGGTTGATGAACTCCGGGTTCTGAAGATGTGCCTCTTCCACGATCTGCCGGAAACACGCACCGGCGATATGAACTACGTCAATAAAAAGTATGTCACTGTGGATGAGAAAAAGGCCGTAAAGGACCTGGCCGACACTCTGTTTTTTGGTGCGGAAATAGAAAAGTTGATTGACGAATTTAACGCGAAGGAAACACGGGAAGCGCTCCTGGCCCACGATGCCGATCAGTTGTCCCTCATTTTGCAGCTCAAGGAGCACGATGATCTGGGCAACAAATACAGCCAGGAATGGATTGCCTATGCCTTAAAAAGGTTGGGCACGGACACGGCAAAAAAACTTGCGGAGGCCATTCTGGCGACTGATTCTTCGGAGTGGTGGTTCAAGGATAAAAGCGACTGGTGGGTGAATGGCAGGGTTGAAAAATAATATGGCAACAAAAAAGCAAAGACGTTCTAATGAAATAAAATCCAAGAAGAAAAAAAAGGGAACCCGGCTGCTGATGCTGGCGCTGATAGCCTTAACCATTTTCAGCTCCTTGATTTTCTTATTTATTACGCTTTTTGATTCTCTTTATCCGCCCGTCACGGGCAAGGGTGAAAGTGGGGGGGCGAAACGGGAAAAATGGGTCGTGACACTTTATTTCTCCGATGCCAACGAACGCTTTTTGATGCCGGAAAAAAGGCGTATCCCGAAAGGAATCGGCAGTGTCGGTGAAGCCAGGGAGTTGGTAAAGGCCCTGATCGAGGGATCCAAGAATAAGCTTGTAAATACCTTCCCCGCCGGGACGGAACTGCAAAACGTGAGGATAAGCGAAGGTGGACGGGCGTACGTGAGCTTCGGTAAAAAACTGGTCAGGGAGCATCCGCGGGGTAGTGCCAGTGAAATGGCCACCATCTATTCCTTAACGAATACACTAACGGCCAATATTCCTGAAGTCAAAGAAGTAACACTGCTTGTGGACAACAGAAAGCTGTCCTCTCTCGGGGGGCACATCGACACCAGGCGCCCCTTCAGGGCCGACCAAGAACTGCTGGCGCCCAGCGTCAGGCAATAGCCGGGCTATCCGACAGCATCTTTTCCCCAGGGGCGGTTTCATGGCGCAAAAAACAAAGCTTTCCCATATCAGAAACATTGGTGTCGTTGCCCATATTGATGCCGGTAAGACGACCGTGACGGAGAGGATCCTCTTTTATACAGGCAAATCGTATAAGATCGGGGAGGTCCATGATGGGACGGCGGTGATGGACTGGATGCCTCAGGAGCAGGAGCGGGGCATAACTATTACTTCCGCCGTGACAACCTGTAGTTGGGGGAATCACGAGATTCATATCATTGATACGCCGGGACATGTTGACTTCACCATTGAGGTAGAACGCTGTCTCCGCGTTCTTGACGGTGCGGTGGTGGTTTTTGACGCCGTTGCCGGTGTGGAGCCGCAGTCGGAAACCGTTTGGCACCAAGCGGATAAATACCGGGTGCCGAAGATTGCCTTCATCAATAAGATGGATCGTGTGGGAGCCAATTATTGGCACACCATCAAGATGATGAAAGAGAGGTTTGCCTCCCTGCCGCTGGCGATCCAGATACCCCTCGGCGGAGAGGATAGTTTTGTCGGGGTGATCAACCTGATTACCCAGAAACTGATTGTCTGGGAAGAGGGCACCCAGGGTGTGTCTTATCATCTTACCGATATCCCCCCGGAAGCGCTGACGTCGAGTCAGGAATACCGGGAAAAGCTCGTGGAAGCGCTGGCTGAGGTGGATGACGAGTTGGCGGAAAAATACCTGAACGGGCTGGAGATTTCGGAAAATGAAATAAAGATTTCCCTGCGGCAGGCCACCCTGGACCTGAAAGTAGTCCCGGTCATGTGCGGCGCGGCCTTGAAAAATAAAGGCATCCAACCGGTCCTCGACGGGGTGGTTGATTATCTCCCCTCACCGTTGGACGTGCCGCCCGTCACGGGTAGCAACCCCCTGACCAGGGAGATGGAGACCCGTTCCAGCAGTGAAAAGGAACCCCTAGCAGCCCTGGCCTTCAAGATCATGCAGGATGAAGGCCGAAAGCTCACTTACCTGCGAATCTATTCGGGGCGCCTGACGTCGGGTGCCGACATTTATAATGTTACCAAAGGAAAGAAGGAAAAGATTGCCCGTCTGCTCAAGATGCACGCCAACAAGCGTGAAAGGATCGAGCAAGCTGGGGCGGGCGAGATCGTCGCCATTGTCGGTCTTAAGGATACGACGACTGGTGATACCATCTGCGACGAAGCCCACCCGATTCTTCTGGAGCCCATCGAATTCTATGAACCAGTCATAAGTCAGGCGATTGAGGCCAAAACCTCGGCCGATCAGGAAAAATTATTACCGGCGCTGACTAAGCTTATGGAGGAAGACCCCACCCTCAAGGTAAAATATGATGACGAAACGGCCCAGACGGTCATTTCCGGCATGGGCGAACTCCATCTGGATATCATTGTGGACCGCCTGAACAGGGAATTCAATACCCATATCAATGTGGGACAACCTCGTGTGGTTCACCGGGAAACAATTCGGAAAGCGGTGGAGGTGGAAAATATCTTTGAGAGGGAACTGGGGGAGAAAAGGCATTTCGGCCACGTGAAAATCAAAGTTGAACCGGCATTGCGCGGTGCGGGCAACGAGATTAGCTGGCAGACGGACGTGGAACCGCCGCCCTTCCCGCCGGAATATCAACCGGCTATTGCTGAAGGTATCCAGGAGGCTTTGCAAAGCGGCGTTGTGGGGGGCTATCCTGTCGTTGATCTGAAGATAATTATTAAGGGTGGCTCTTTCCGGGAGGGCGAGGCCTCGTTACTAGCCTATAAGGTCGCCGCCGCAACTGCTCTGAAAGATGCCTGCCTGCAGGCGTCGCCAGTCTTACTGGAGCCGATCATGCTGGTTGACATCATTACCCCTTCGGAATTTATGGGCGAGGTGATCGGTGACATTAATTCCCGCCGGGGAGAGATCCAGGATGTAAAGCCCCGTGGCCTGATCAGTGAGATAAAGGCCCGGGTGCCACTAAAGGCGATGTTTGGTTATTCCACCGACCTGCGTTCCGCCACCCAGGGACGGGCGGTCTTCAACATGTTTTTTTTCGCCTACGATCACCGATGAGTGTCGGATCCAAAAAACCAGATAGGCGATTTGTTCCCATAACAAGGGGGCGCCGCTCCACCGCGTAATCAGGCAATGACTGGAATATTAAAATACTTATCGAGACTGCGCCGGGACCACTTTTCCCAGGTGTTGACCGTAACATTGGGCGTTATTCTCCTGAGTGCAGTGGGAGCGTTCTTTTTTGAAAGGTCCCATCCGGACTCCAATATTGATTCTTTTTGGGATAGCCTCTGGTGGGCAATCGTGACCATGACGACGGTCGGCTATGGTGACAAATACCCCGTTTCCCTGGGTGGGAGGGTCGTCGGAATAATCTTGATCTGTTCCGGAGTCGGCCTGATGTCCCTGGTGACAGCCACCATCGCTTCCCTCATTGTGGAAAAGAAGCTGAAGGAGGGTAAGGGTTTGGAAACCATAACAGACAGGGAACACATCGTAATTTGTGGCTGGAATCAGCATACCGAAGAGGTTTTGCAGGGCCTGACAGCCTATGACGCCGTCCGGGGAAGAACCATAGTTTTGATCAATGAGCTGCCCATCAGTATGGTGGATAACCTTAAACTCAAATATGCAAAATGCAAGCTGAAGTTTATCAGGGGCAATTATGTGCATGAAGAAGTCCTGGTCAGAGCAAATATTGCCAAGGCGAAATTTGCCTTGATCATGGCCGATAATTCGGGACAGCATACTGGGGATCGTCTGGATGAGCGTACCACCCTGGCGGCCCTGGCGATTAAATCTTTGGCGCCGGCCATTAAGATTGTTGCCGAACTGCTGGATGGCGAAAACAAACCGCATCTCAGACGGGCCAACGTGGATCAGATTATTGTCCGGGGCGAGCATATTGGTCCCCTGTTGGCCAGTGCTATCAACTCGCCCGGCATTCCCCGCTTGTTTTCGAGTATCATGTCCCTGGATGATGGCAACAAGCTACGGCGTGTGGATATTCCCCGCCAGTTTATCGGCGGCACTTTCGCCGCACTTGCCCGTTATTACCGGGAAAAACACCAGGCCATTCTTGTTGGGTTGCTGCAGGAAAAGAAAGCCGTCAAACTGGATGATCTCCTGGCCGACGATTCCTCGGCTATTGATGTCTTTATCCGGGAAAAACTGAAGGAGTCGAAAAAGGAATTCTTTCGGGAAAAAGAGGAGATCAGGGCGATGATTAATCCGGAAGACAGTTACGTCATCAGCGGCGATGATTTTGCCGTCCTGCTCTCCCGGAGTCTGCCCTCGCATGAAGAGGCAGGGCGAAAAAGGATATTTGGTGGAGTAAAATAATGGAACGGGACGTCAATTCCTTACAGGAAACGGAGATATTTAAGAACCTTTCTCCAGCGCAAATCGACAATGTTCTGAATATCTGCCACGTTGTACACTTTTCCGCGCAGGAGGTAATCATGCAAGAGGGAGAAGTGGGTGATTGCATGTACATTATCAAGCAGGGTACCGTAGAAGTAATAAAAAAGCTTGTCATGGATAGCCTGGATGACGAAGCTTCCGATAGAAATAAAATCTTTACGCGGCTGCATGCTGTTCAGCACCACGTTTTCGGTGAAATAGCTCTGCTGGAAGAATCAAAACGCACCGCCACCGTGCGAGCTGTAACCGACTGTACTCTTTACGAGATCAGGAAAACGGTTTTTTTAAACCTGATGGAAGCGGATTATGCCTTTGGTTACCGCATCCTCCTTAACCTGGCACGTATTGTGGCGGCGAGGTTGCGAAAAGCCGATGAAGATACGATCAAGCTGACGACGGTACTTAGCATGATATTAAAGGAAACGGGATAAGTTGTGGTTTCGCGTCTAGAAAAGCCTGGCATTCCCAGGCGGGAAAACTTGCCACTGCTCGACAGGGATAAACTTCTGCAAAGCATTTTCCGTATCAGTGAGCTTTTGACCTCTCCTTCAAAACTCGATGAGGTGCTTTCGAAAACCCTTGATGAATTGGTTGAGGCAAGTGGTTTCGAACGGGGCATGATAAGCCTCTTCGATAAGTCAAAACGCTATCTGCACACGAAAGTGGTAAAAAATTTTAGTGCGGAAGAGCAGCAAAAGGCCTTTGCCAAACCGCTGGACGTTCAGGGTCTTGACTGTCTGGTTGCCAAGGTCACGAAAACAGGACGTTTTATTGCTATTGAAGATACGGCCACGGACCCCCGCATTACGGAAGCAGACCGAAAGTTCGCCAATATTTATAAATGGGGTTCAATTTTTTGCGCCCCTCTGAAAATTGGTGACGAGGTAATTGGCTCCATTGCTGCTTGGCGCCAGCACGCGACAAAATTTTTCCCCGAAGAAATTAACCTGCTTTTTACCTTTGCCAGCCAAATAAGCATTGTTATTTATAACGCCCGCTTGTTCGAAGAGGATGGGGAAAAAATACGCCAGTTGATGATCCTGCATGAAGCCGTTTCGGCCATGAATTTCAGTGGCGTCCAAAGTGAGCGGCTGGCTGGCATCCTCATAACAAGTGCCGTGGCCATTACGCGGGTTAAGAAAGCCCTGCTTTATTTGCCCGGCCGAGATGACGAACCATGTCTTGTCAATGACCATGATAAGCTTTTATCCGGCGCTTTGGATGATTATCAGGAAAAGATTGAAAAAAGCATCATCCGGAAAGCCATGGATACCAACATGGTGCTCAAGAAGCAGTCAACATCGCCCCTGCCCGCATCTTGTCCCATCTTTGAAGGATACACTTCGGAAATCGCCATTCCCATCCGCATCAAGAAAAAGATACTGGGCGTTCTTTATCTGGCCAAGGAAGCAGAGGGCTACCCTGATGATCAGGTCAACATTCTCGACATTTTGGTGAATAATTCCGCAGTTTCTTACGATAATGCCATGATGCATGCCATGCTCTCGCAGGAAGCCCAATCTTTGAAGACGGAGGTGGATAAACTTAAGGAGCGGGAGGATTTTCTCCTGGGGTTTCATAACATACTGGGCAGATCAGCAAATATGCTGGATATTTTCCGCAAGGTGGAAGAGGTTGCCGGGCACAATACCAACGTGCTGATCTGCGGCGCCAGCGGCACGGGCAAGGAATTATTGTCGCGGGCAATTCACAAGCAGAGTAACAGACGCTCCCAGCCCTTTGTCGATGTCAATTGTGCTGCCATCCCCGGAGCGCTGCTGGAAAGTGAGCTGTTCGGTTACGAGGCGGGCGCTTTTACCGATGCCAGAAAGAAAAAAATCGGACTTATAGAATACGCCAGCGGGGGCACGATGCTGCTTGATGAAATAGGAGAAATGCCCACGATTCTCCAGGCAAAATTCCTACGTGTTCTGGAAGACGGATATGTGCGTCGCTTGGGCGGCACGGAGAACATCCCCCTGGACGTACGCTTTATTTTCTCCACGAATCGCGACCTCAACCTCATGGTTACGGAAGGCACCTTTCGGGACGATCTTTTCTACCGTATCAGTGTCGTCCCCATCACGATCCCGCCCTTAAAAGAAAGAAGCCAGGATATCATAATATTAGCAGAATATTTTGTTGAAGAGTTTAATAAAAAATTCGGGAAAAAGGTCGTCGGATTCAGCAAAGAAGCCGAAGAAATCCTTCTCAAGCATCCCTGGCCGGGTAACGTCCGGGAGTTGAAGAACATTGTTGAACGTGTGATGATCGTGCAGAGTATGGGCGAGATCATCACCCCCGAGTACCTGCCGGCAGAAATCAAAGCCGTTGCCCCGGAGGGAAGAGATCAGCTATTCCAATATACTTTTTCACCGGCGTTACCACCGGAAGGTATCGATTTTGAAGGAGTAACGGAACAGATAGGCAGAGACGTAAAAAACAAAATAATCACCAAAGCCTTGGAGCAAAGCAAGGGTAACAAAAGTAAGGCAGCAAAAATATTAGGCATTTCCCGTTTTAAGCTGTTGCGGGAACTAAAAAGAACCGTCTGAGTTCCCTTAACTTAACTCGGCCTAGATGTGTGTTAGTTACGCACAGTGCGTGCTAAATTGGCACATGCCTGGAACCAGTTTAAAACCGCCCTGCTAGACAATTTGCGCATAATATATGTGCGCTATGCGCACGTTATGGCTGTTGTTAATGCTAACGTCCTCCTGCCAGAATGTCGCCCGTGTAATTTTTATATTGCTACAAACTATTGTTATCAAACAAATAAAAAAGTTATTTATCCCGCTAAAGGACATGTCTTGTTTGCATGGCACACATGCTGCATGAGCCCATGTCGATGATGCCGATGATGCAAGGGGATAAAGCCAGCAGTCGGGAACGATGTTTGGTTAATATAAAGTTCAGAAGTATTGGTTGTTTTTTACGACGGCGGGTGGTTCCCTCCCCCCTCCTCTCCACCCGTCGCCCCCTTTAATCTGAAGAGTGGTTGTATCGCCATTCTTCGGTGTACATAGGGGGGCAGGCAAGGTTAAAAGACCCTGCCTGCCCCCTTTTTTTATTGACCTGTCTCCAACCGGCATGCGTACCTTCACTTTCTTCCAAAGAAAACAATCAACTTTCCTTTTTTTTATAATTATGACAAAATCCTGAAATATGAGGTATTTATGGAAAAGCCACGTGTCCTTTTTATAGGGACTCCACAATTTGCCTTACCGGCGCTGACTCTTTTACTGGAGCGGCATTATCCGGTAATTGGGGTTATCACCCAGCCGGACCGTCCCCAGGGGCGAAGGCTTATTATGTCGCCACCACCGGTCAAGGTTTTTGCGCGGGAGCACAATATTCCCATACTACAGCCGGAGCGGCTGGGTGATGGAGCGTTTCTGCAAGTATTCCGGCGATTGGCGCCCGATTTGGTAGTGCTTGCAGCCTATGGCAAGTTGCTTCCGCAGGAGTTCATCAACCGGCCACCGCTGGCCTGCCTCAACATCCACCCCTCCCTTCTGCCTAAATACCGGGGGGCCGCACCGATAAATTGGGCCATCATCAATGGTGAAGAAGTAACGGGCGTTACTATCATGAGCATGTCGGCGGAGCTGGATGCAGGGGATATAATTTTGCAGGAGGAAATCGCTATCGGGGCAGACGAGACGTACGGGTGCCTGCACGACCGGCTTGCCCACCGGGGAGCGGAAATGCTGATTCAGGCAATCGAAATGAAGATGAATAAAACGGCCCGGTCTTTGCCACAGGAGGAAACTGCTGCCACTTACGCCCCCCGTCTGCTGAAGGAAGACGGTCTGATACGTTGGGCACAGCGGGGGACGACAATCGTTAATCTCATTCGGGGGCTGTCCCCTTCGCCGGGGGCATATACCTTCATGGATAGGAAAATGCTAAAAGTTCTCGCAGCCAGGGCGGAGGTGCAAAATACGGGTGGGTTGCCCGTTGGCACGGTCATCGCGGCAGAAAAGTTTCTCAAGGTTGCGGTTGCCGATGGCTGGGTCCTGCTCCTCGATGTTCAGATGGAAAATAAAAAAAGAATGCCCGTGGCAGATTTTCTCCAGGGCTACCGGATAAATTCCGGCGCCGTTCTGGGAGATAGAAAATAAATGAAGCGTCCTCCCCTGAAAACGTTGCCCGCAGGGTTAAACATTAACACGGCCAGGGGCATGGCCTTGGAGATTTTGAACCGCGTGATCCTGACGGATGCTTTCGCGGAGCCGCTTTTAGATGCTTACCTTTCTCGGGGACAGTTGCCTAACATCCATGAACAGAAACTCACAACTCACCTGGTCTATGGTGTGTTAAGGACACAGGGACACCTCGACTGGATTATCAGAACCATTTACCGGGGCGACGTCAACTCTCTCGATATCCCGATAATCAACATTATCCGAACTGGACTTTACCAATTGCTTTATACCAACAGGATTCCGCCTTCCGCCGCAGTCAATGAGGCTGTTAATCTTGCAAAAGTATGTAAGCCTGCCGGGGCCGCACTGGTCAATGCCATCCTGAGAAATTATCTCCGCCGCCGGGAGGGGTTGGTTTATCCTTCCCTTAAGGAGGATCCGGAAGAGTATCTTGTCGTCATGCATTCACACCCCCGTTGGCTGGTGCGCCGGTGGCTGGAGGTCTTCGGACGGGAAAAAACATTGGCCCTCTGTGTTGCGAACAATGAAATCTCGCCCGCTACCCTGCGCGTCAACAGCCTGAAAGTAACCAGGGAGGCAGCGGCCCTTGAACTTCAACAAGAAGGTCTGGAGGTCAGACAAACAACCTTTTCTGCCGATGGCCTGGTGATCGCCAGGGGGGCAGCATCGTTGCGCACCACAAAGAGTTTTCAGCAAGGACATGTCCTGCGCCAGGATGAGGCATCGCAACTGGTCAGCCAGCTTCTGGAACCCCGTCCCGGTGAGCTTAATCTTGATCTTTGTGCGGGGCAAGGCATCAAGGCAACCCATATTGCCGAAATAATGGGTAACAAGGGAAAAGTGTTTGCCCTGGACAATAACGTCGGGAAACTGGCTGCTCTCCGGGGATTGGCCGCCAGGCAAGGAATCGGAATTATCGAAACCTGGGAGGGGGATGCGACAACCGATCTGGGGTCGGCATGGTATAATAAGTTTGACCGGATACTTGTCGATGCGCCCTGTTCCGGCCTGGGGACAGTGCGCAGGAATCCGGAAATAAAATGGCGCTGCCAGATGCGCCACCTGCAAGCCGCTTCCATATTGCAAAAAAGAATATTGCACAATGCGGCGACCTACCTGAGACGGGGGGGGACGATGATTTACAGCGTCTGTACGATCATGCCGGAGGAAAACGAAGAGGTCCTCGAAGATTTCCTGTCCCGCCACAGTGATTTTTGCCTGGCGCCGGCGCAGGAGGGCAGGTGGCCTGGAATGGATGCTCCCGGGGGATTTATTCGTACCGGCATGGAAGGCCAGGAGATGGACGGATTTTTCGCTGCGGTGATGATAAGAAAATAAAGGATTTTGTTGAGGAAAAGGCATAGGGTAGGTCCCGGCTGCCGGGATAATCGTCACCCGGAGAACAGTGATTAGAGGCGTCTTTCACCCTCAGCCAGCTCCTGCAGGCCTGCTTCGTCCAAGATGCGGATCAAGCGCTGCCCGCTGGTTTCGATCAAGCCTTCTTTGGCCATGCGGGAGAGGATGCGCGAGAGGGTTTCCGGAATGGTGCCCATGAGGCTCGCCAACTGGTTTTTAGAAATATCGAGGGTGAGTGATTTTTCTCCACCCTGTTGCCCGCTGAGAAGCAGAAAATGGGTGGCCAGCCGGCTGGGAACTTCTTTCAGGGAAAGGGCTTCGATCATGACGGCAAACTTGCGCAACCGTCGGGCCAGGATTGCCATCATATTCAGGGCCAGCGAGGGGTTCCGGGCAATCAGATCGATAAATGCTGTCCGGGGGAAAAACAGGGTGTAGCTATCCTCCAGGGCTTCCGCATAAGCGGGGAAACGCTCACCGGCAAAGACCGCCACTTCACCAAAGGGCTCGGCAGGCGGCATGATATGGAGAATCTGTTCTTTGCCGTCGGAGGAAAGTTTGAAGATCTTTACCCGGCCAGAAACCAGCACGTAAAAACCCGTGCCGAGATCGCCCTCGGCAAATATGGTTTGGCCGCGCTGGACGCTCTGCGCCAGGGTAATCATGGCCAGTTCTTCCAACTGCGGCCGGGGAAGGCCTTGAAACAGAGGAATGGAGGCAATCTGCTCAATAATATCCATAGGCGAGAATCCCTTTCCGGCGTGGGGACTACCATTTACCTTTGACTTATGTCAAGGCGCAAGTAGAAGCCAAGTGTTAGGGAGTTAAACATGACGGGACCCAAAGAAGTCAATAATAAATCGGCAGAATTTGCAGGTTTCCAGGTGGGAATCTGCTTTGGCCACCGGGGCTGTGCCAACCGAGCGGTTTGCGATACGGGACTGGCAGAAGATATGCGAGTACGCCTGCGCGCCAGAAACTTTAAGTCCTTCCTGGAAAAAATTGTTCCCGGAGACTTGAAAAGGCATCATGAGTTTCGCCTTTCCATCTCCGATTGCCCAAATGCTTGCTCTTGCCCCCAGATTGTGGATGTTGGCCTGATTGGCGCCTGTCGTCCTGTCGTTACCGAGGAGGCATGCAGTCGCTGCGGCGCCTGTGTCGCAACATGCCGGGAAGGCGCCATCAGACTGTCCGGCGGTGCGCCGCAGGTGGACGCAGCCAGATGTGTGGACTGTGGCAAGTGTGTCGAGGTCTGTCCCACGGGCACCCTGCAGGCGGGAACGCGTGGCTACCGGATTCTGGTGGGCGGCAAGCTGGGCCGTCATCCCAGGCTGGCGACAGAATTGCCGGGAATATACAAACGGGAGGAAGTGACGGGGATCCTGGACCACTGGCTGGATTATTACATAACTCACTGCCGGGAAGGGGAACGGCTGGGAGAGATATTGGCAAGGGAAGACGAGACATTCCTGAAAGGATAACAGCTTGACTTTACGAACAGGTTTTTACATGATAGTTCTCAATGGTAATGATTTAATCGGCTAAAGTGTAAGGAGGAGGCGTCAAGATGAGTTTCAAGATTAAGGAAAACATCACCTGGGTAGGCAAAATTGATTGGGAACTACGTAGGTTTCACGGCGAGGAGTATTCCACCCACCGCGGTTCATCCTACAACTCCTATCTGGTAAAGGATGAGAAGACGGCGCTCATTGATACCGTCTGGAGGCCCTTTGCCAAGGAATATGTCCGCAATCTTAAAGAAGCGGGCGCCTTGGAAAGCATTGATTACGTTATTGCCAGCCATGGCGAACCGGATCACAGCGGCGCCTTGCCGGAGTTGATGCGAGAGATACCGGATAAACCGATTTATTGCACGGCCAATGCCATCAAGTCTCTGAAAGGCCAGTATCACCAGGACTGGGATTTTCACCCTGTCAAGTCGGGGGATAAATTAAGCCTGGGCAAAAAGGAATTGATCTTCATCGAGGCCCCGATGCTGCATTGGCCGGACACCATGTTCTGTTATTTGACGGAGGACAATATCCTTTTCAGTAATGATGCTTTTGGCCAGCACTACGCCTCGGAATTGATGTACAACGACCTCGTCGATCAGGCGGAACTCTATCAGGAATGCCTCAAGTACTATGCCAACATCCTGACCCCCTTTAGCAAAATTGTGGAGAGGAAAATTAAGGAGGTTGTGGGTTTAAATCTGCCGGTAGAGATGATTTGCACCAGCCACGGTATTATCTGGCGGCATGATCCCCTGCAGATCGTCAATAAGTATTTGACTTGGGCGAACGATTATCAGGAGAACCAGATAACCATCATCTATGACACCATGTGGGACAGCACCCGTAAGATGGCGGAAGCCATTGCGGCGGGCATCAGGCAAACCGACGAGCAGGTGGCTGTTAAGCTGTTCAATTGCGCCCGTTCCGATAAAAACGATATCATTACAGAAATATTCAAATCCAAGGCAGTGCTGATCGGTTCTTCCACCATTAACAAAGGTATCCTTACTGCCGTGGCCGCCCTGTTGGAAGAGGTGAAGGGCCTGGCTTTCAAAAACAAGAAAGCGGCCGCTTTCGGGTGCTATGGATGGAGTGGCGAGTCGGTAAAAGTCATCACGGAAAAACTCAAAGAGGGCGGTTTTGAGGTGTTGAACGACGGGATCAGGGCACTCTGGACTCCCGACCAGCAGGCGCGGGAGGATTGCCTCAATTATGGCAAGAACTTTGCTGCATTGTTGAAGTAGCGGACGGGGATCCTTGATTGCAGACAAGTCAAGATGCAGAGATTTGTTTTTTAATCTAAAATCATTCAGAGCGGGGTTTACGCTGGGTGCGTTATCTTTTTAGCGAGAAAATCCTGTAAGTTGTAAAGCGATAGGACCTGCCAAATCAATTTGTAATAGCGAATTCATGGTGATAGCATTGAACGGGATCCGCAAACCAAGGGTGGTCATTATCGGCGCCGGATTCGGCGGTCTCTGGGCCGCCCGGAGCCTGGCAAAAGAACCGCTCCATGCCCTGATCGTCGATAGGAATAACTACCACACTTTTCTTGCTCTCCTTTACCAAGTGGCTGCCGCCGAACTGGAAGCAGAGGATATCGCCTACCCGGTGCGCAGCATTCTTTGGAAATTCCCCAACATCGACTTCGCTTTGGCCCATGCGCGGCGGATTGATCTGCTAAACCGCACGATAGAGACTGATGGGGAGACGATTTCTTATGATTACTTGATTCTGGCCGCGGGCAGCATATCCCATTTCTTTGGCATACCGGGGGTGGAAACTTACGCCTATGGCCTGAAGACCTTGGAGGAAGCAGTTGCCCTGAAAAACCACATCATCTGCTGTTTCGAACAAGCCGCCCGTGAGACGGATGAAGGCAGACGTAACAGGCTTCTTTCCTTTGTCATCGTGGGTGGCGGCGCCACGGGAGTAGAATATGCCGGCGCACTGAGCGAACTTGTCCATGGTCCCCTTATGCGGGACTACCGAACCATCGATTTTTCCGCCGTCAGGATCATTCTCGTCGAAGCTTCCAACAGCCTGGTCGCTAATATGCCGGAACGCGTGCGTGCCTACACGCTTGCCAGACTACAGGAGATGGACATTGACGTGCGATTGGGGGCGAAGGTCGGGGAAGTAACGCCGGAGGCAGTTATCTTGGCGGGTCAGGAGGCAATTCCTGCCCAAACCGTTGTGTGGACCGCCGGCGTGCGCGGGGGGCTGATCGCCGGCCGTTCCGGACTCACTGTTGAACGGGACGGACGCGTTCCCGTCCTGCCGACCTTGCAGGTGCCCGGCCATCCGGAAGTCTATGTGGTCGGAGACGCGGCTTTTATCAAAGAGGATGGTCGGGCGCTGCCTATGGTTGCCCAAGTGGCGATACAATCCGCCATTGCCGCTGCAAAAAACATCAGGCGACAAATCGATGGCAAGGAACCGCAGCCCTTCCGTTACCACGATCGGGGCGCTATGATCACCATTGGGCGCAACAGCGCCGGAGCGGCCATCGGTTCAAGAATTTACACTGGTTTCTTCGCCTGGATACTTTGGCTCGTTATTCATCTTTTTAACCTCATCGGTTTCCGCAATCGGATGATGGTGCTCATCAACTGGGCATGGGATTATCTGCTCTACGAAAGGGCTGTCCGCTTTGTTTTCCCTTCCCAGATGTCCTCCCCTCCCCAATCATCCTGTGGTTCCGACCAATCCGGTCGGAAAAATGGCCAGCCATGAAGATGATCAAAGTGATATATCTTCCCCCTCAAACAAAGCCCGTGGTAGGAATTGTCAGGAAGACTATTTTTTGACAACAAAATTTAATTTTATTGTAATGCTCAAGGTTGTAGATTATATATATAAAACGCAATGTCAAACGAATATGGCGTACTAGCTAAGGAAGATGGGACACGAGCGTCCGCAACTAATTTGGCTTTGCCGCAAAATAACAAAAGGCTTGTTTTAAAAATCAGAATATTGACTTTAGTCAAGGCCAACTACGATTTTAAGGTTTATCCTGCACTCAAGAATTAACTGCGGCGGCATCATCCGCCCTTCAAACTTACCAAGAAAAGGAGAACGATTGTGGAAGAAAACAAAATGTTTTGTTATCAGTGTGAGCAGACGGCGCGAGGTGTGGCGTGCACGGCCCAGGGGGTCTGCGGCAAGAATCCCGAAGTTTCCGCCCTGCAGGATCTGCTTACCTATGCTCTGAAGGGCCTGGCGCTTTACGCGCAGGAAGGCCGCAAGGTTGGGGTTGTGGACAAGGCGGTTAACGACATTATCTGCGATGGTCTTTTTGCCACGACGACGAACGTGGATTTTGACCCGGCGCGTTTCGAAACCCTGCTCCGCAATGCTGTTAATTTGCGGGAGAGTTTGAAATCAAAAGTAAAGGCGGCGGGTGGTTGCATTGATTTTACGGAAGCGCCTGCCAGCTATCAACCTGCTGCCACCCTTGCCGGCCTTGAAGCGCAGGGGCAAGATTCCGGTTGGCGCTTGGATGCCGATGCTAATCCGGACATCCTCTCCTTACAGCATATTTTGCTTTTCGGCATTAGAGGGCTGGCGGCTTACACGTATCACGCCCGTGTCCTGGGTCAGGAGGATGACGCCATTTACGCCTTCCTGCAGGAAGCGCTGGCGGCAACTTTGCGCAAGGACCTGGGCTTGAACGACTGGGTAGGGCTGGTCCTCAAGTGCGGGGCGGTTAATCTCCGGGCAATGGAGCTCCTGGATGCGGGCAACACAGGGTCTTATGGACACCCGACACCCACCAGCGTCCCCCTGGGAGCAAAGCAGGGCAAGGCGATCCTCGTTTCCGGTCATGATCTAAAGGATCTGGAAGAACTGCTCAAACAAACGGAGGGAAAGGGCATCAATGTTTATACCCACGGTGAAATGCTGCCGGCGCACGGCTATCCGGGTTTAAAGAAATACGCTCATCTGTACGGCAACTACGGGACGGCCTGGCAGAACCAGGCCAAAGAATTTGCGGAATTTCCCGGCGCGATCCTCATGACCACCAACTGCATCCAGAAACCGCGCACTTCTTACCAGGATAACCTCTTTACCTGTGGTCCCTGCGGCTGGCCAGGGGTGGTCCATATTGCCGGCCGCAATTTTAAGCCGTTGATCGACAAGGCTTTGTCCCTGCCGGGTTTTGCCGCAGATGCGAACGGCCGTGCAGTGCTGGTGGGTTTCGCCCGTAATGCGGTGCTCGGTGTGGCGGACAAGGTGATCGAAGCCGTCAAGAGCAAGGCGATCAGGCATTTTTTCCTGGTGGGCGGTTGCGACGGGGCGAAGCCGGGGCGGAACTACTTTACGGAGTTTGTGGAAAAAACGCCGGCGGATACCATAGTGTTGACGTTGGCCTGCGGGAAGTACCGTTTTTACGACAAAGAATTGGGCAATATCGGCGGCATCCCACGTTTACTCGATGTTGGTCAGTGTAATGATGCCTATTCGGCTATTCAGATCGCTGTGGCTCTGGCAAATGCCTTCGAAGTGGGCGTTAACGATTTGCCGCTTTCCCTGATTCTCTCCTGGTATGAGCAGAAGGCCGTGGTAATTCTCCTGACGCTGTTGCATCTGGGGATCAAGAATATCAGACTGGGACCAACTTTACCGGCGTTTATTACTCCGAATGTACTGGACGTACTGGTCAAGAATTTTAATATCCAGCCGATCACGACAGTCGATGAGGACTTGCGGGCAATTTTGGGCTAAGGAAATACTTATGCAATGTCCAGGACAGGATATGCGCTACTGGAAGCCGGGGGCGATCTTTGACGCCCCCTGTTCCCAGTGTGGGCAAGTGATGGAATTCTTTAAAGATGAGTCGATGCGGAAGTGCAAAAACTGCGGCCATAAAATGGTTAATCCGCGTATGGATTTTGGCTGCGCCTCTTACTGCCAGCACGCCGAGCAATGTTTGGGAGATCTGCCGCCGGAGCTCCTGGCCGAGCGTAAGGATCTCCTGAAAGATCGTGTCGCCTGGGAAATGAAGCGTTATTTTAAGCGCGATTTCAAGCGGGTTGGTCATGCAAGCCGGGTGGCCAGATACGCGGAACAAATTGCCAGAGAAGAAAAAGGGGATATGGTGATCGTGCTTTGCGCTGCCTATCTCCACGACATCGGGATACACGAGGCCGAGCGCAAGCATAATAGCACCGCGGCGAAGTATCAGGAAGAAGAGGGGCCGCCCATTGCCGGGGAAATTCTGGCCAGACTTTCGGCAAGCAGGGATATCATCGACGAGGTTTGCGACATCGTCGGCCACCATCATCATCCCCGTACCGAGGAGACGGTCAATTTCAAAATTGTCTATGATGCCGACCTGATTGTAAATTTGGAGGAAGAACAGGCGGAGCAACCGCTCGCGGCAGAGAAACTGGCTGCCATCCTGAAAAAATCATTCCTCACCGCCAGCGGCCGGGTTTTGGCGCAAACCATTCTTGCTCAGACCAAGGATAAGGTAAGATAAAAAGGACCGTAAAAATATCCCCGCTCCAAGAAAGAAAGGAAGTAAAATGAAAATAAAACGTAAGATCATCGAGATAGATGAAGTTAAATGTGATGGTTGCGGGCAATGCGTCCCCTCCTGTGCCGAGGGCGCCATCCAGATCGTGGCGGGCAAGGCGCGCCTGGCTGCAGAAAAATATTGCGATGGTTTGGGGGCCTGCCTCGGTGACTGCCCCAATGATGCCCTTCATGTGGTGGAACGGGAGGCCGATGATTTTGATGAAAAGGCCGTAGAGCAGCATTTGGCTGCGATACCGTCTGTTCCGCCTCCCGAAGCGCCGCTTATGGCTTGCGGCTGTCCTTCCTCGCAGATTCAGAATTTTGCCAAGCCTGCCTGCCACGAGGCAGCCGCCAGGCCGGGAGCGTCGGCGCCTACCCCTTCAGCCCTGTCCCACTGGCCGGTACAGATCAAACTGGTGCCGCCGACGGCGCCCTTTCTCAAGGGCGCCGATTTGCTGGTGGCGGCGGATTGCACTCCCTTTGCCTATCCCGATTTGCACCGGGATTTTCTCAGAGGCAAGGTACTGATGGTGGGTTGCCCGAAATTTGATGATGCTGAAGCCTATGTGCAAAAATTTACCGATGTTTTCAAGATGGCGGGGGTAAAAAGCGTTACCGTGCTCACGATGGAAGTCCCCTGCTGCCAGGGGCTGCCGGTGATCGTGAAGAGAGGAATGGCCGCAGCCCAAGTTGACATCCCCATGGCACACGTAGTGGTCAGTACGCGAGGTGAGATCATCCGCAGGGAATAGCAAAAAGGATTTGCCTCGCTTTATTAACCATCTTTAAGGAGGAGGAAAATCATGTCTTTGCCAAAGCTTAAGTGGATCGCAATTCTCAGTTTTGTGGTTGCCATGGGCATCATTCTTGCCGGTGGCATGGTGTCTAAGGATCAGCTCCCGCCCTATCCGGGAAAGGTCGTTGACTCCACCGGCAAGGTTCTCTTCAACAAGGCCGATATTCTTGCCGGACAGGACGTCTATCAGCGTTACGGCCTGATGGATCACGGCAGCGTCTGGGGGCATGGAAGCCAGCGGGGGCCGGAGTTTTCGGCACTCACCCTCCATCTTGCGGGTAATGTAACAAGGGACTACTGGGCAAGTCAGGATTATCAGAAGAGTTACGGGCAACTCGATAACCTGCAGAAAAGCATCATCGATGCCAAGACAAAAAACGAAATAAAAGTGAACCGCTACGATGGCGGCCAGGACACCCTTGTCCTGACGGCAGCCCAGGTGCAGGCATTGGATCAAATCTCCCAATATTGGGAGAAGACCTTTAAAGAAGGGGAGCAACACTACGGTTTTTTACCCGACACAGTGCGTACCGCTGAGGAACGTCTGCAAATCTCCCGCTTCTTTTTCTGGACGGCCTGGGTAGCTTCCGCTCCACGTCTGGGAGGCGATGCCTCTTATACCAATAACTGGCCGCCCGATAAAAGTATCGGTAATGTGCCCGCACCTAGTGTGTATTTGTGGTCCTTGGGAGGCATCGTTGTCTTTTTTGTTGTTTTAGGTTTATTCATTTTCTGGGTTCACCACTACGGTTTATGGTACGGGCCTGCCAAGGGGGCTTCTCTGGCCACAAAACTGATCGACATGCCCTTAACCCCCAGTCAGTTCAAAGCAGCCAAGTATTTTCTCGTGGTGATCCTCCTCCTTTTATTGCAAACCTGCTTCGGTGGTTTATTAGCCCATTATACCGTCCATCCGGGGAGCTTTTGGTTTCCCATTGTCGCCGCGATCATTCCCTATAGCTGGGCCAAAAGCTGGCATCTGCAACTCGCCGTTTTCTGGATTGCCACGAGTTGGGTTGCCTCGGCCATCTATCTGGCGCCCATCATCGGCAGCAGAGAGCCCAAGAAACAGGGCCTTTTGGTGGACTTGCTTTTTGTGGCCATTCTGGTAGTGGCGCTGGGAAGCCTTTTGGGAGAGATTGCCGGGATCAAGGGCCTCTTGGGTGATATGTGGTTCTGGTTCGGTCATCAGGGCTGGGAGTATCTGGAACTTGGCCGCTTCTGGCAGATACTGCTGTTGATTGGTTTGGTGGCCTGGCTGTTGATTGTTTATCGTGCCGTTATGCCCCACTTTAAAATGGGCCATAACGATGAGTTTACTTCACTTATCTGGTTTTATGTTTTCAGCGCCGTCCTGGTGGTGGCCTTCTTTAGTTTTGGGCTGTTTTATGGGAGAGGAACAAATCTTACTTTAGCCGATTACTGGCGCTGGTTTGTCGTGCATATTTGGGTTGAGAGCATCTTTGAGTATTTCGGAGTTGCGGTAATCGCCGTGCTGCTGGTAGCCATGGGGCTGGTGACGGCGAAGGCGGCCCTGACGATTGCCTACTTTACGGCGGCGATTGTCTTTCTCTCCGGCATCGTCGGGACAGCCCATCATTATTTCTGGTTTGGCGGACCGTCCTATTGGCTGGGTTGGGGCGCCTTGTTCTCTTCCATGGAACCGGTGCCGATGATGGGCCTTATAGTGAGGGGGATGATGGAGTATAAATCCATTCGTGCCGAAGGTAAAGATTTTGCCTACAAGTGGCCCCTTTACTTTCTTGTTGCCTCTTCTTTCTGGAACTTCCTGGGGGCCGGCGTCTTCGGTTTCCTGATCAATCTGCCCATCATCAACTATTACGAACACGGTACCTACCTGACGATGAATCATGGCCATACGGCCCTCTTTGGGACCTACGGTATGCTCTCGATCGCACTGCTTTTATTCTCCTGGCGGGGCCTGGTGAAGAAGGAGCATTGGCATGATGGCGTTCTGAAGCTCTCCTTCTGTGGCTTGAATGGCGGACTTTTTCTCATGTCCATCGGTACGTTGCTGCCCGTGGGCGTCATCCAGGCTTGGGTATCTTTCCAGGATGGCCTTTGGGCGGCCCGGGATGCTTCCTTCTTTGAGCAGGGCACGGCTCTGCTGCTGGGAAACCTCCGGATAATCCCCGATTTGATCATCATTGTCCTCGGGGTGTTGCCCTTGACCTACTTCTTATTTACGACCTATCCGCACTTGAAAGCGATTGCCATAAAAGACGGTGAGTCGGTATGGGAGAAGTTGGGGATCAAATTATAAAAGATGGTTAGCAGAAAAGCCAGGACGAACACTCCTGGCTTTTCTTTGGGTGGCTAAAGCTATAAGAAAGCTATGGAGCACAACGGCTTTGCCAGTAATTTGCAATTGACACGTTCTTTGAAAATGTGTAGCTTGCCCTTCACAATCCTCCAGAATGCAAGGGCCTTTTATCCCAGACATGGGGATATTATAGCGATTTTTGGCTTAGTCAACAGTAAGTCTCATGGTCCCACCATAGATAATGGCTGGCTTAACAGCGAGTGTTGTAGTACACACGGAAGGGGGCGAGAAAATAAACACCATCAGTGCGCGTCCCGCAACCGTGTCAGAGAGGTAAATAGGGAAAAGTCATGCCGAAAAGGAAGGATTTAAATAAAATATTGATTATCGGTTCGGGGCCAATCATTATCAGTCAGGCCTGCGAATTCGACTATTCTGGCACCCAGGCCTGCAAGGCCCTGAAGGAAGAGGGTTGCGAGGTGGTGCTCATCAACAGCAATCCCGCCACCATCATGACGGACCCGGAGACGGCGGATCGCACTTACATAGAACCCATTACACCGGAAGCGGTGGAAAAGATTATTGCGAAGGAGCGGCCGGATGCGCTTTTGCCCACCCTGGGTGGGCAAACCGGGCTGAACACGGCGGTGGCCGTGGCGGAAAACGGGGTACTGGAACGTTACGGTGTGGAAATGATCGGGGCGTCGCTTGCGGCCATTCACAAAGCGGAGGATCGCGGAAAGTTTCGGCTGGCGATGGAACGCATTGGCCTCCGGGTGCCGCGGAGCGGTTTTGCCCGCAACATGGAAGAGGTTTTCACCGTCGGTGCCGAGATCGGCTTTCCGATCATTATCCGTCCGTCCTTTACCTTGGGTGGAACGGGGAGCGGTGTCGCCTATAACCGGGAAGAGTTGGCGGAGCACGCCAAGGCGGGCCTGGATGCCAGCATGATTCATGAAATCATGCTGGAGGAATCGATCCTCGGCTGGAAAGAATATGAGCTGGAGGTAATGCGGGACCGGGCGGACAACGTAGTCATTATTTGTTCCATAGAAAATTTTGACCCTATGGGCGTGCATACGGGGGAATCCATCACCGTCGCTCCGGCGCAGACCCTGACTGACCGCGAGTATCAGCAGATGCGTGACGCGGCGATTGCCATCATGCGGGAAATCGGTGTGGAGACCGGCGGCTCAAACGTGCAGTTTGCCATCCACCCGGAAACCGGCGAAATGACCGTTATTGAAATGAATCCCCGGGTTTCCCGTTCTTCCGCCCTGGCTTCCAAGGCCACAGGCTTCCCAATTGCCAAGATCGCTGCTAAGCTTGCGATCGGATACACCCTGGACGAAATTCCGAACGACATCACAAAGGAAACGATGGCTTCCTTTGAACCGACGCTTGATTATTGCGTCGTGAAGATCCCCCGCTGGACCTTTGAGAAGTTTCCCGAAACGGCAGACTTTCTGACTACCTCCATGAAGTCAGTGGGAGAAACTATGGCGATTGGCCGCACCTTTAAGGAAGCGCTGCAGAAGGCGGTGCGTTCCCTGGAGACCGGTAATTTCGGTCTGACCATGTCCTTGCCCGCTCAGGCCAACGTGGAGGAATTGTTGCAGGGAAAGTTATCATCCCCTAATTCCCAACGTCTTTATTATGTGGCGACAGCCTTACAACAAGGCATGACGATCGCGGAAGTTCATCGTTTGACCCGGATCGATCCCTGGTTTTTGCACCAAATAAAAGACATTATCGAGGCTGAACAGATCATCACTAAGTCGTCAATATCCGATGAGCTGCTCCGGGAGGCTAAAAGCTGGGGGTTTTCCGACCGGCGGCTGGGCGAGTTGTGGCAGACAACGGAAGCCGAAATCCGGGCAAGACGTTTCCGGCAAGGCATCAAACCGGTTTACAAGCTGGTCGATACCTGCGCGGCGGAGTTTGAGGCCTATACCCCTTACTACTATTCGACCTATGAACAGGAAGATGAGGCGCAGCCTTCCGAAAAGCGGAAGGTGATAATTCTGGGCAGTGGGCCGAACCGTATCGGTCAGGGCATTGAGTTCGATTACTGTTGTGTTCATGCCTCCTTTGCCTTGCGGGAAGAGGGCTGGGAAAGCATCATGGTTAATTCCAACCCGGAAACGGTGAGTACGGACTATGACACGTCGGACAAGCTCTTTTTTGAGCCCTTGACGCTGGAAGATGTGTTGCATATTGTCGACCGGGAGCAGCCGGAGGGGGTCATCGTGCAATTCGGCGGCCAGACGCCCCTCAACCTGGCCCGGGGGTTGGAAGCCGCCGGCGCGCCAATTCTTGGTACCTCGCCCGATGCCATCGATCGTGCAGAAAACCGGGAGCGCTTTCAGGAGATAGTGCACCTGCTCAATTTGAATCAGCCCGACAACGACACGGCGACAGATATCGCCGGGGCGATCAAAGCCGCCGCGCGGATCGGCTACCCGGTGCTCGTCCGGCCTTCCTACGTCTTAGGCGGCCGTTCCATGGAAATAGTCTATGATGATGAGACGTTGAGTCAATTCATGGCCAAGGCCATCATTACCTCGCCCGATCACCCGATCCTCATCGATAAATTTCTGGAGGACGCTATCGAAGTGGACGTCGATGCGCTCAGCGACGGCAGGTCAACCGTGGTGGCTGGAATTATGGAGCATATCGAAGAGGCCGGCATCCATTCTGGAGATAGCGCCTGTGTTTTGCCTCCCATCACCTTTTCCCCGGAACTGCTGGATAAGATTCGGGAGCAAACCAAGATGATCGCCAGGGAACTGCACGTGGTAGGGCTCATGAATATTCAATTTGCCGTCAAGGATGGCATCCTCTATGTGCTGGAGGTTAATCCCCGCGCTTCCCGCACCGTGCCCTTTGTCAGCAAGGCAATCGGCGTCCCCCTGGCGAAGCTCGCCACCAAGGTCATGCTGGGACGTACCCTCGAAGAACTGGGTTTTACCAGCGCCCCGCAACCGACGCATATATCTGTCAAAGAAGCGGTTTTTCCCTTCAATCGTTTTCCCAATGTCGATATTCTCCTGGGGCCGGAGATGAAATCCACCGGTGAGGTGATGGGAATAGATCATTCCTTTGGTCTTGCCTTTGCAAAATCACAAATGGCGGCAGGTTTTCAGTTGCCACGCGCCGGGCGCGTTTTTATCAGCGTGCACGATTCCCACAAGGAAAAAATCGTTCCGATCGCCCGTACCTTTCAGGAACAGGGCTTTCAGATTGTGGCTACACGTGGGACGGCGGCCCACTTATGCGCTCAGGGCGTGACGGCTGAGACGATCCTCAAGGTCAGCGAGGGACGGCCGCATGCGGTAGATTACATAAAAAATGGCGAGATACAGCTCGTCATCAACACGAGCGTGGGGAGAAAATCCAATGTTGACGCCTATCATATCCGGCGTGGCGCCCTGGTTTATAATGTTCTCTACACCACCACCCTCGCCGGCGCCAAGGCGCTCTCCGAAGCCATTGCGGCCCTGCAGCAGGAAGAGTGGCAGGTGACACCGCTGCAGGAATATCATCTCAACAATAATAAGCAACGATAGGGTCATCATGTTTAATGCTATGGAAGATGAAGATTTTGGCAAACCACGGGAGGAATGCGGGGTTTTTGCCGTTTATGGCAATGAGGATGCGGCGCGCATCGCCTTTTTTGGCCTCTTTGCCCTGCAACACCGGGGTCAGGAAAGTGCCGGTATCGCTACGGCGGATGGCTGCCAGGTACTGGAGCGCAAAGGCATGGGGCTCGCTTCGGAGGTATTTCGGGAAGATTCGCTATCCAAACTGCCGGGCAATCTGGCCATCGGTCATGTGCGGTACTCCACCACCGGCTCTTCCGTCATTTCCAATGCCCAGCCCTTCCTGGTGCACCACGGCGAGGAATACTACGCCCTGGCCCATAACGGCAACATTGTCAATGCCGCTACCTTGCGGTCTGAACTGGAAGAGCGTGGCTCCATCTTTCAGTCCACTATGGATAGCGAAGTTATCGTCCATCTGATGGCAACCCATCTGCAAAATGGTCTCGAAGAAGCCCTGGTGACGGCCCTGAACAGAATTGAAGGCGCCTACAGCATTGTCATGCTGACAAGGACCAAGATCATTGCCGCCCGTGATCCCCGTGGGTTCCGCCCCTTGTCACTCGGGAGGTTGGACGGTGGCTGGGTAATTGCTTCGGAAACCTGCGCTTTTGATCTCGTGGGGGCAACCTATATGCGTGATGTGGAACCAGGAGAAATAATCATTATTGATCAGGGCGGCATGAAGAGTCTGACCCCATTCCCGAAAGTCCAGCCCGCCCATTGCATCTTCGAATTGATCTATTTTGCCCGGCCCGACAGCCAAGTCTTCGGACAGAATGTCTATCTTTGCCGCAAACGCCTGGGACATCTACTGGCTAAGGAGTACCGGCCGGAGGTGGATTTGGTCATGCCCTTTCCCGATTCCGGCGTCTATGCCGCGCTCGGTTACGCGGAGGCAAGCGGCATACCATTTGAAATGGGCATGATCCGCAATCATTACGTGGGTCGGACCTTTATCCAGCCGACGCAGCCTATGAGGAATTTTGGCGTCCGGGTCAAACTTAACCCGGTGCGCCCCCTCCTGCAGGGCAAACGGGTCATGATCGTGGAAGATTCCATTATTCGTGGCACCACCAGCCGCAACCGGGTAAAGCACCTCCGGGAAATCGGCGTCAAGGAGCTGCACATGGTAGTCAGTTGCCCGCCCACAACCTTTCCTTGTCCCTACGGGATTGATTTTTCCTCAAAAGGCGAACTGATTGCTGCCCAGAGTGAAGATGCGGCAGAGATTGCCAAGTTTATCGGCCTGGATTCCTTGCACTACCTTTCTCTGAAAGGGATGCTGGAAGCCACGGGTATGGCGCCCACGGACTTTTGCCAGGCCTGCTACGATGGTCGGTATCCCCTGGCGCCACCGGAAAATATTGAAAAATTATGCTTTGAGAAAAACCGGTAATGAAGGATATTATGCAGATACAGACAGTGTTTCAGAATTACAGCAACGAGCTGAATCGCGTGGAAGAAGGGATGGAGGGTTGCCTGCGCACCGACATCCGCCTGATTCCCCAGATTATTAATCATATTATCGGCAGCGGCGGCAAACGCTTCCGGCCACTCTTGCTTCTGGCTGCCGCAGATCTGTGCGGATATCATGGTGAACGGCGCTGCAATTTGTCGATCGTCATAGAGTTTCTCCACACGGCCACCCTGCTACATGACGATGTGATTGATGAGGCCGAGATCAGGCGGGGCGGCGTTTCGGCAAACAAAATCTGGGGCAATGCCGCCAGTGTTCTGGTGGGTGATTTTCTCTACTCCATGGCCTTCAAGCTTATGGCGGCGGATGGCAGCTTGGCGGTGATGAAACTCCTGTCCCAGACAACCAACACCATGTCGGAGGGAGAGATTTTCCAGTTGGTCAAATGCGGCAAACTCGACCTGACGGAGAGAGACTACCTTGCCATCATTGAAAAGAAGACGTCCGTTCTTATTTCTACGGCCTGCGCTCTGGGAGGCATGTTGGGCAATGTTCCGGACGAACAAATAGAAGCCCTGGCCAGGTTCGGTATGCGAATCGGCTCAGCTTTTCAAATCACCGACGATACGCTGGATTACGTGGCCCGGGAAGATAATTTCGGCAAAGCCATCGGCAAGGATCTGGCGGAAGGCAAGATCACCCTCCCGCTCATCCGTACCTTGAAGCAATGCACTGCCAAAGAGAAGGCTATCGTCAAAAAAGTGGTGCAGCATAAGGAAGAGAGCCTCGACGCGGTGCAGGAAATCATGGCTTTGCTAAAGAGGTATGATGGCGTGGATTACGCCCTTGTTAAAGCCAGGGGCTACGTTGAGGAAGGAAAGAATCTGCTGGGAATTTTTCCCGATGGAGAAGGCAAAAGCAATCTCCTGAGCATTGCCGATTATATCATCAACCGTAGCTTTTAGACTGCCGCCCGCCACTGCAAAAAATCAGACTATTTCAAATTATGGTGCCGAAGCCGGGATTTGAACCCGGATGAGCGTGGCTCACTACCCCCTCAAGATAGCGTGTCTACCAATTCCACCACTTCGGCATTTTAAAGAGACAATTTAATAATTTACACGCTTATTTCGCCGGTGGCGTTGCCGGAAGCGTTGGTTGATTGGCTTTTTCAGCACCGCCCGGCTGGGCTGGTTTTTGCGGCGTGCCCTTCCTGGCCGCAGTAAGGGGGATATTGTCCATCACAGAAGAACCCCTGGAAACAGAAAAGTATGACAGGGTCAGCGATGTCATCATGAACACAACGGCCACGATGGTGGTCAGCTTGCCCAAAAATGAGCCAGCGCCACTGCTGCCGAAAACCGTCTGACTTGAGCCACCAAAGGCGGCGCCCATATTTGCCCCCTTGCCGGCTTGCAGCAGGACAACCAGAATCAGGACGATACAGACACTAACATGCAAAATGGTAAGAAAAATATGCACCTAATAATCCTCCAATCATTATTCAAAACTTTACAATCCGGGAAAAGGATTCCGCCTCCAGGCTTGCTCCCCCTACCAGGACACCGTTGATCTCCCGTTGCGCCATAAGCGCCTTGATATTGGCTGGATTAACGCTTCCCCCGTAAATCACGGGCACGTTGAGGCCGAAATCTTCGCCATAAATGCTGCTCATTACCCCGCGGATAAAAACATGCATTGCCGCTGCCTGTTCCGGTGAAGCAGTCAAGCCTGTGCCGATTGCCCATACCGGTTCATAGGCCACCACCACCCGTGTCGCCTCGGATGAGCCAACACCCCGCAGGCCCTCCTGGAGCTGCCTGGTCGCGACATCAAAAGTTTGGTCGGCTTCCCGTTGGCTCAGGGTTTCACCGATGCATAAAATCGGCTGCAAACCATGTTGCAAGGCGCTTTTCAGCTTCCGGTTGATCAAAACGTCGTCTTCACCGTAATAGGCCCGACGTTCGGAATGGCCGATAAGCACATGGCGGCAACCAGCTTCCGCAAGCATGCGCGCGGAAACCTCTCCCGTAGCAGCGCCGTCATCCCGGTCACAGACGTTTTGGGCGGCCAGTTCTATGTCTGTTCCTGCCAGTGCTTCCGCCACGGCCTCAAGGGCTGTAAAGGGCGGCGCCAGGACCACCTGCCGGTCCGTTGTTCCCTGAAGCTCGACGCGCAGCAGGCTTACATATTCCCGCGCTTCCCGGATCGTCTTATGCATTTTCCAATTGCCGACGATAAGGGGCGGTCGCATGATCCTAAATTGCCTTTTGTCTGGTGATATAAAGCGCCAGATCCCTGATGCGGCTGGCATAGCCGCATTCGTTGTCATACCAGGAAAAGACCTTGACTAAGGTTCCGCCGATCACCTTGGTCAGGGGGGCATCTACGATGGAAGAATAATTGCTCCCCATG
>OBOI01000072.1_pt1 | contig 40924 bp, 36 predicted proteins | sample 1670151 | NCBI WGS metagenome assembly OBOI01 (sample SAMEA104232303, study PRJEB22302) | sediment metagenome | biome: forest; feature: aquifer; material: sediment | place: USA | collected 2011-08-07 | depth 0.01 m | reverse complement strand
GTATCATCCCGAGCGGAGTCGAGGGATGACGTTTTAAGACTTTTTCAGTGGGAACCAAATAACTTGAATAGTCAACTTTCGCATTAATCCATCCAACCACTTTAATCTTTCTGCAAAAAAGAATATTCTCTTCTTTTCAAGATTTCACTTGACTTTAGCTTGATTTTCCGTAAATTTCGTGTCACATTGTGGGTAAAAGTGGGTAATTTTTTAGCTCTGATATGTCGAAAATTCTCCATTTTGAGCAGTTTTATTTTTGAGTTAAATAATCGGAAATCGAAAATCCATAATCCGACATTTAATTTACAAAACACATCTCATTAAGTAAGGGGAAATTCTTCATCCCGTTATAGTTTCCCGCTTGAGCGGGACTCACTATGACAATATTGTGGGTTTAGGATTTCGAAATTAGAAAATTAAAATTTCAAGAGTTATGTCATCCTTCAAAGGGTCATTTAATTATACTGTCGACATCAAAGGCAGGATCAATATTCCGGCAAAGATGCGCAAGAATCTTTCGCCCGAAGCGAACGGCTCGTTCGTGATCACGCGCGGTTTCGAATCCTGTATCTTTGTTTATCCGCACGATGAGTGGATGAAGCGTGAAACGGAGATCGGCAAACTGCGGCAGACCGATCCGCAGCATCGCTTCTTCACGCGCATGCTGTTACAGTTCGCAACCGATGCCGAGTTGGACGGACAAGCCCGCATTGTCTTGCCGAAAGAGTTGATGCAGTATGCGAAGATTGAGAACGACGTGTTCATTCTCGGTGCGTTCGACCGTATTGAAGTATGGAATCCCGATGAATATAAGAAATATCTTGATGTACAGCAGGAAGATTATCTGACCGTCGCATCGAAAGTGTTTGAGAAGCAACAGTAGAAGGCTCACCGCCGAGAGCGTGGAGTGCGCAGAGCACTTGCTTGTTAATCTCACAAAAAATATCCTCTGCGAGCTCCGCGTCCTCTGCGGTAAATAAAAAAAAGTGCATCAATCGACATCATATCATGTTCCGGTAATGTTACACGAAGTGCTCGAGTATCTCATCACCACGACGAGCGGTGTGTATGTTGATGGAACGCTGGGCGGGGCGGGTCATGCAGAAAAAATTGTAGAAAAGATTACACCCAAAGGAACACTCATCGGCATCGATGCAGACGCCGATGCGATCGCCGAAGCAGGGAAACGGTTACAACGTTATCATTCAAACATTCAACTCGTGCACGACAACACCGTTCACATCGCATCGATACTTTGCTCGCAAAACATTTCCACTATCAACGGATTGTTGCTTGACCTTGGCGTGTCTTCATTCCAAATAGACGAAGCAAGCAAAGGGTTTTCATTTCGCGGCAACGAACGATTGGACATGCGGATGGACAAGCGGCAACCGTTGGATGCCTATGCGGTCGTGAATACGTACGATGAACAGCAATTGGCTGACATTTTTTGGCATTACGGCGAAGAACGTTTTTCACGAAAGATCGCACGCGCCATAGCCAACAAACGAGCGATGCAACCGATCGAAACAACGGGCGAACTCGCACTGGTTGTTGAAGGAATCATCAAAGGACCGTTTGCGGTGAAATCACTGGCGAGAGTGTTTCAAGGGATCCGTATCGAAGTGAATGATGAATTGAACAGATTGAAGACGATCCTGACCGAGTCACTCCAGTTCTTGTCCAGCGGTGCACGGATCGTGGTGATCGCGTATCATTCGCTCGAAGACAGGATCGTGAAGAATTTTTTCAACGAGTGTGCGGCGACATCGATCCCGTCCGGAAATAAATATATGCCCGATACGCCGCGCACTCCGGAATTACGGATCATGACAAAGAAACCGTTGACGGCAACAGAGGAAGAATTGCAGCGCAATCCGCGTTCGCGCAGTGCAAAAATGAGAGTAGCGGAGAGAATTTGAATTTCGTTTCGCTTCGCCTCATTTGCCGGGGAGAGAATGGTGGATTTCTTCTTCTTGTGAAAATGAGGCGGTGAGATTATAAAACCAATGGCAAAACATTATCAACATACCCCGATTGAAGTGGCGGAAATGCCGCGTTTTAATGACCGGCAAATCTATAATAATAATGCCACCACTTATCCTGCGGATCCGCAGGCGACAGTCCCCGGATATGTTGTCCGCCAAAATGTTCGAAAACCGGCAAAACGGAAGGTAAAAACGACGAATGTCGTCGGCGTGATGATTCTTGTAGCCGTCGCCGCTCTATTGTACGTCGGCAATGTGATCGCGGTGAACAATCTTGCCAAAGAAGTGAATGACCTGAATATCCACTACAAACAGATTGTCAGCATGAATGAATTGATCAGAGCCGAGATCAACCGCAAATCAAGTTTGGATCGGATCGGTTTGCTTGCGCAGGAGCAATTGGGAATGACCAATCCTAAAGAAGCACCGGTGTGGTTTGACGTTGACAAAGAAAAGGAAGCGGAGTTGCTGGAAGAATAGAGTGCCGATCTCACTGATGCAGAGACCAGAGAAGTGTTTGAATACGACTATGTGGAATCCCTTTAAGAGAAAAAAAGAGGCTGTACCGGAAACACCTCAGCAGAAGGATTACAATCATCGTCTGCTGATCGTGAAGATCTGTTTTTTGCTGATCTTTGTTGCGGCAGGGGCGCGGCTGGTACAGATCCAGGTGATCGAGGCAAATAAATATGCGGAGATTGCACGGAAACAGTACGAAGCGAAAGTTCCGCTCATCGCACAGCGCGGAAATATTTATGACCGAAACGGAAATATGCTGGTAACAAATTCGCTGTTTGTTTCATTCGCCGCCGATCCGACCATTGCCGGTGAGCATGCGAAGTTTATCGCCAAAGAATTTTCGAAGGTGACAGGGAAATCTGAGCGTGAGTATATTCAAAAATTACAGACGAAGCGACGTTTCGTGTATCTTGAACGCAGCATGCGTCCCGATGTTGCCGAATTAATCCCGTTCAAAAAAATGCCCGGCGTGGTGAAAGCCAGCGAACCGGTACGGTTGTATCATTATGATGAACTCGCCGGACAGGTTCTTGGAGCCACGAACATCGACAACGTCGGTGTGAGCGGCATTGAACAGCAATTCAATCCGGTGCTGCGCGGCCGTGATGGATACGTGATCATGCAGAAAGACGGACTCGGCAGGACACGTCCGTCGGTAGAATATCCACGTGAAGAAGCGGTGAACGGTCATTCGATAGAATTGACGCTCGATCTGCAATATCAATCAATTGCGGAAGAAGAATTAAAAAAAGGTGTGGCGCGTTCGCAAGCAGAGGCAGCTCTTGTCGTCATGCTGCGTCCGCAAACGGGCGAAGTGCTGGCGATGGCGAATTATCCCCATGTGAATTTGAACAAGATCGACAATGCCGATGCTTTGAAAAACAGGATCGTTTCGGATATGTACGAACCCGGTTCTGTGTTCAAAATTGTGACGGCATCTGCTGCACTGCAGAATGAACTTGTGACCCTGGAGAAAAAATTCTACGGCGAGAACGGCAAATATAAGATCGAATATTCCGGAAAAAAGATCCGATACATCAACGATACTCATGAACTGCGCGATGTGACGTTTCTTGAAGCGATGGCGTATTCCAGCAACATCGTGATGGCAAAAGTGAGCGATCTGATCGGTCCGGAAAAATTGTACACCAAAGCGCGCGATTTCGGCTTTGGTATGTCCACGGGAATCGAACTGCCTTCGGAATCGAACGGCCAGTTGAAGAAAACATCTGAATGGTCGCTCGCGTCGCTCAACTCAATTGCATACGGATACGAGATTGGTGTCACGCCGTTACAAATTGCATGTGCCTACGCCGCAATCGCCAACGACGGTGTGTTGATGCGGCCGTACATCGTTCAACGCGAGACCGACGAAACGGGAGTTGAGGTGTATTCCAATCAACCGCAAATGATACGGCGGGTGATCCCGAAGAATGTGAACGATCAGGTGAAACGGATGCTGCAAAGCGTTGTGGAATTCGGGACGGGAAGTGCCGTAAAAATTCCGGGTGTCGACATCGCCGGCAAGACTGGAACAGTGCGTAAATATGTTGACGGAAAATATGAAACAGGAAGTTACAACGCTTCGTTCGTCGGATTTTTTCCCGCAGAAAAACCGGAGATCGTTTGTTTGGTAATTCTGGAAAAACCGAAAGTCGGGTATACCGGCGCCGTTGCCTGTGCGCCGATCTTCAAGGGTATTGCAGAGCGTATCATTCACAACAACGGATTGATTGCGAAGACGATGATCGCGGAACAGGGTGTACCGATACATCGACAGAACGATGCAACAGTATCGATTCCGAATATTTCGGAGAAAGATGTTGAGGATGCCGTTGCACTACTGAAACGGAGCGGACTGGCAGCCAAAGTGATCGGTAACGGAAGCGAGGTTGTTCGCCAGTATCCGCAAGCGGGAAGCAGTGTGGAGCGCGGTGCGATCGTTCAGTTGATGACGAATGAAACCGAACAATCGATCGTTCCCGGTGTGTTGCAAGTTCCTGAACTCCGTGGAATGAGCGTTCGCCGTGCAGTGAACACACTGGCGGCAGAGCGACTGGGTGTTTCGATCGTCGGTTCCGGAATGGTGGTAAACCAATTTCCGAGCGCCAGCACACCGATGAAAAACGGCGCCAAGGTAACGATTATCTGTGAGCCGAAAGTCGTTACGACGGCGCAATTGTATTGAATGCGGATCTCGGACTGCCGATTGCAGATCCGATATTAAATTTCGAGATCGAAAATAAAAAGATCAACATGACCTTATCCGAAGTACTGAACGGCGTAACCGTGACAAAAATGTTCCAGACGATGTACGGCAAAATGGTCATAACGCACGATGTGAAGATCAGCGGCATTCAATATGACTCACGGAAAGTGCAGAGGGAAAATCTGTTTGTTGCACTGCGAGGCGCAGGAACGGATGGACACAAGTATATTTCGTCCGCCATAACGAACGGAGCGAAAGCGGTTGTTGTGGAGGATGACAACTCCGTTCCCGATGCCCAATGTATGCATGCCGGAGTCGTGAAGATCGTCGTCGGTAACTCGCGCAAAGCATTGGCGCAGATATCGGCAAACTATTATGGCGATCCCTCAAAAAAAATGACGATGATCGGTGTGACTGGAACGAACGGAAAGACGACGACGACGTTTCTGATCAAGCAAATGCTTGAATCCGTTTCACAATACAAAGTCGGTCTGATCGGAACTGTCGAATATGCGATCGGCAGCCAAAGAATCCCGGCAACGCACACGACACCGGAATCGTTGGAACTGCAGCAGTTGTTCTCAAAGATGGTAGACGATGGATGTACGCATTGCGTCATGGAAGTATCATCCCACTCGCTCCATCAATATCGCGTGTTCAGAATAGATTTTGCGGCGGCGGTCTTTACGAATTTGACGCAGGACCATCTCGATTATCACGGCACAATGGAAGAATACTTTAATGCAAAGAAGATCCTGTTCGACAGTTTGAATGAGCATTCAGTCGCTGTTGTAAATGCTGATTCGGATTACGGCACACGCATCGCCGGGCAGACAAAAGCGAAGGTGATCTCCTATGCGATCGATACACATGCGATTGTGAAAGCGAGTAATATTTCATTGAGCGTGAATGGTTTCAGGGCAACGATCAACAATGAAACGGTGACATCGAAACTTGTCGGCAGATTCAATGTGTATAATTTTCTTGCCGCGTATTCGACGGTGACCGGGTTGGGAATTGCACTGAAGGACAAAGAGAAGGTGTTTGCGAATCTTTTTACCGCGCCGGGACGATTCGATCAGATTCAATCACCGAAAGGATGGACCGCAATCGTGGATTATGCCCATACGCCGGATGCGCTCGAGAATTGTCTTCAAACGATCCACGATGTGCTTCCGTCAACAAGGACCAACACCATCATTACGATTTTTGGGGCGGGAGGAGATCGCGACAGAACCAAACGGCCGACAATGGGTGCGATCGCCGAGCGTCTGAGCGATGTGGTGATCGTGACATCGGATAATCCCCGCACGGAAGATCCTCAGCAGATCATCAATGACATTCTCGCAGGGATAAAAGATAAAAGCAAGATCACTGTTCAACCGGATCGGGCATTGGCAATAAAAGAAGGGACAATGATCGCCAAAGAGGGGGATGTGATCCTTGTGGCTGGAAAAGGACATGAAGATTATCAAGTAATCGGAACGAAGAAGAATCATTTTAGCGACAAAGAGGAAATTTTGAAATACGTGAATTGAGATATAGATTTTCCAAATCTTTACGATTTGGAAAATCTCAAAAAAAGATGAAAAAAATAACCGCAAAGGATCTGCAGAAACTAACCGGCGCAGAATTGTTGAGCAAGGAATTGTTCAAACTCCGCCGCGTGACCGGTGTGTCGACCGATTCACGTACAGTCAGTAAAGACAATATCTTCTTCGCACTGCGCGGAGAAAAATTCGATGCGCATGATTTTGTCGATGAAGTCTTGAAGTGCGATGTTGCCGCCATTGTTGTCGGGAAAGACTGGGCAGATAAAACCGGTATCCGTTTTCGCACGTTGTCGTGCACGTTGGTCGTGGTTCCGGATACGACCATCGCGTTGGGTGAACTGGCGCGTCTCTACCGCCGCAAGTTCGATATCCCCGTCATTGCGATCGGCGGAAGCAACGGAAAGACGACGACGAAAGAGATGGTGACGGCGGTATTAACATCAAAATATATCGTTCTCAGCACCGAAGGGAATTTGAACAATCATATCGGCGTTCCGCAGACATTGTTTCGGTTGACGGCAAAACATGATGTGGCGGTCATCGAACTCGGAACGAATCATTTCGGTGAATTGAAATACCTGTGCGAGATCGCCGAGCCGACGCACGGACTTATCACCAATATCGGCAAAGAACATCTTGAATTTTTCGGCGATGAGAACGGCGTGGCGAAAGAAGAAAAAGAACTGTTCAGGTTCCTTGAAGATTCCGGCGGTTTTCCATTCGTTAATGGCGATGACAAATATCTGGAAGACGAATGTAAAAAACTGAAAAGATCGCTCTGTTACGGAACGTCGTCGAAAGCCGATGTCCGTGCCAAAAAAATTGAGATGAATGAGCTCGGTCAGCCAAAATTTCAGTGTGTGTGGGCAAAAAAAAAGAGATCGTTCACGATCACGTTGTCCGTTCCTGGGATGCACAATGTGATCAACGCATTGCCTGCGATTTCCGTCGGACTAAAATTAAAAGTGAAAGGAAAAAAAATCGCCGAGGCATTAAAAAAATTCTCCTCCGCATCGAATCGGATGGAGATGCTCTCGCACAACGGCGTGACCATAGTGAACGATACGTACAACTCGAATCCCGATTCGGTGATCGTTGCCTTGAAGACGCTGCAGTCGTTCAACACGACCGGCAAAAAGATCGTTGTCCTCGGTGATATGAGAGAACTCGGCGATGCGTCGAAACGCGAGCATACGAATATTGGCGTTGTCGCGGCGGAAATGAAGTTCGATCATCTTTTCACGGTCGGTCCGTTCTCCAGATATACCAACGAAGCGTACAACTGCGAGAGCGGAAAACATTTTGCATCAAAAGACGAATTGGCTTCCGAGTTGAAAAAAATTCTCCATCACGGGGATGTTGTCCTGGTCAAAGGCTCGCGGGGGATGAAGATGGAAGATGTGGTGAATCAATTGACAATGAACAATGGACAATTGAAAACGAAAGACCAACACTGATGCTTTATCATCTTTTATACTGGGTCGAACAAGTGTATCACCCGCCGGGGCTTGGCGTGGTGAAGTATCTAACATTTCGCTCTGCGGCGGCGGCGCTCACCGCGCTTTTTATCAGCTTCATCATCGGCGGAAAGTTGATCAAGATCCTGAAAGAGAAAGGAATTGTCTCCACCTATCGCGAAGGTGCGCCGGAACGTCATAAACAAAAAGCCGGCACTCCGATGATGGGAGGTATCATCGTGCTGGCATCGGTGCTCATCCCGACACTGCTGTGGGCTGATCTTCGCAACACGTATGTAGTGCTGATATTATTTGTCACTGCTGGACTCGGATTCGTCGGATTTATGGATGATTATTTGAAAGTTGTGAAGAAACAAAAGGAAGGATTGATCGCGCGATACAAGATCATCGGGCAAGTCACCGTCGGCGCGGTGTTTGGCTATGTTCTGTTCTCGATGCCTGAATTGAGAGCGATCAATGCGAACACGGTCACAACGGTTCCATTCTTTAAGAACGTTGAATTCGATTTCGGAATATTGTACATCCCGCTCGTCATTTTTATCATCACGGCAACATCCAACGCGGTGAATTTAACGGACGGGCTTGACGGACTGGCGATCGGGACGACAGGCATCGTCGCATTTACGCTCGGACTTATCGTGTACGTTTCGGGTAATATCGAGTTCAGTAAATATCTCAATATCATCTATTTGCGCGGAAACGGCGAGCTGATCGTCTTCTGCATCGCATTGGTCGGTGCAGCGCTCGGATTTTTGTGGTACAACTCGTACCCCGCGCAGGTATTTATGGGAGATACTGCATCGCTTGCTCTTGGCGGAGCGATCGGCGCATTGACGGTGATGGCAAAGAAAGAATTGATATTGCCGATCCTCGGCGGCGTGTTTTTTTTGGAAACGGTGTCTGTCATCGTGCAACGAGTGTATTTCAAGTATACCAAAAAACGGTACGGCGAAGGTCGCCGCGTGTTTAAGATGGCTCCGATTCATCATCATTTTGAATTGTTGGGATGGACGGAGCCGAAGATCGTGACGCGATTTTACATCATCGCTATTCTGCTGATGATCTTGAGTCTGACAACCTTTAAGGTGCGGTAATACTATGAATAAAAATGTGAACACGAATGCATTATTCAAAAAAGCGGAAGAAAGTATCGCTGTTGCAAAACGGGCGATGCAGGGGAAGGAATCGCTGCCATGGGTCGCCTGTTATCATTCCCAGCAGGCGGTAGAGCAGTTTCTTCGTGTCTTTCTTGCGTCGCACGGTGTTTCGGTCAGTAGCCGCAGTCTGCTCGGCTTAAATCACGAATGCACAGGGATCGATAGTGATTTCAAATCGTTCGATGCTACCTGCGATTTCCTCGCTTTCGGGGGTTCGGACATCCGGTATCCCGCACACTCGAGGTTGTCGAAAACCGATGCGAAGAAGGCGATCAGAGCGGCGGAACAGATACAACAATTCGTACGGGAGAAATTGACGTGAGCGATGTTGCAGATCGAAAGATCTCAATCATTGGAGCAGAGCGAAGCGGTGTAGCAGTTGCACAATTGTTGCAGAAATACAATGCAAAGATCTTTGTCAGCGATGCAGGGAACAGTGAGCGCGTTCAAAGGAATATCGAACAGCTTCGCGGCAGGAAGATCGAATGTGAATGGGGCGGACATAGTGATCGGGTATATGATTGTTCTTTGATGGTCATCAGTCCCGGCGTGCCGACCAACGCGCCGGTGGTAGTGGAAGCGCAAAAACGCAGAATTAATATCGTTGCTGAAATTGAAGTTGCCAGTTGGTTTTGTAAAGGTCCGATCATTGCTATTACCGGCAGTAATGGAAAAACAACTACCACGACACTATTAGGGAGGATGTTCAGCGATGCAAAGAAAAAACACGTTGTTGCGGGTAACATTGGAACGGCATTCTCATCAGTCGTTCTGGACGTTGATGAAGAGACTGTTGTTGTTCTGGAAGTAAGCAGTTTCCAGTTGGATTTCATCGGCAGGTTTCGTCCGAAGGTTGCGGTGATCTTGAACATCACGCAGAATCACATGGATCGATACGAAAATTCGATGGAAAAATATGCCGGCTCAAAAGCGCGCATCTTTATGAATCAAACGACGGATGACGTTTTGATTTATAATGCCGATGATGCGTGGTCGAAGGAAAAAGTAAAAAGTGCAAAGTCAAAAGTTTTTCGATTTAGCACAAGACACAAGATTGAAAATGGCGCATTTGAAGAAAACGGAATTTTGAAAACAAACATACTGAATACTGAATACTTTATACTCAATACTGAAGAGATCTCCATGAAAGGCGAGCATAACATTCAAAACGCGATGGCGGCTGCACTGGCAGCACAGTTGATGGGAGTGACGCCGGCGTATCTGAAATCGACGCTGCGGAACTTCAAAGGGGTCGAGCATCGTCAGGAGTTTGTGCGGGAAGTGAACGGGATTCACTATGTGAATAATTCCAAAGCAACGACTGTTGAAGCGGTGGAGGTGGCATTGAAAACTTATGACAACCCGATCATTTTGATCATGGGAGGGAAGGACAAAGGGAATGATTATTCGACGATCTACGATCTTGTGAAGAACAAAGTGAAGGCGATCGTCGCGACCGGATATTCTGCCGATATCATCGTGAAAAATTTTGCCGATAAAGTGAAGGTGGAAAAAGTGGAAACGATCGGCACATCGATCCCGAACATCGAATCGATGCAAAAAACAATCGCGGTTGCAACTTCGTTGGCGCACAAGGGAGATATCGTTTTATTGTCGCCGGCATGCACATCGTTCGATTGGTTCACGGATTATGAAGAGCGAGGTCGGATATTTAAACAGATTGTGAATAGTTTATAACAATGGTATCGCACAGAAATCATATTGACCGCATTATTCTCTTCGTCGTGCTGATCCTAATGGTCGTCAGCACGTTCGTGGTGTATAGCGCGTCATCCACGTGGGCGATGCAGAAGATGCAGTCATCGAGCGGATTGGTGAATAAACACATCGTGAAGATCTTCATCGGACTTGTTGTGATGTTCTTTGCCATCAATATTGATTACAAGAAATACAAACCGCTGACAAAGTGGGTGCTGATTTTTTCACTGCTGTTATTGGTGATGACCCGCCTGACCGGAGGAGAAGTGAAAGGAGCGGCGCGCTGGCTGTCGCTCGGCGGATTCAGCATGCAGCCGTCGGAGATCGCAAAGTTTGCGCTTCTTTTTCATCTGGCATTTTTACTCTCCAATAAGCGGGAGAAATTGGCGGATTTCAAAACAGGATTTATGCCGTTAATGATCTGGATCGGGAGCGTTGTTGTGCTGGTGATGATCCAGCCGAACTTCAGCGCTGGCGCCCTCATGCTTATTCTCGGGATGATCCTGGTTTTTGTCGGCGGGGCAAGAATGAAACATGTGCTTCTCTCGTTAAGCGCACTCATCCCTGCATTGCTGGTGTATATGGTAAGCGCTCCGTACCGCATGAAACGCATTCTGAGCTTTGTCGGTTACGGCGGCGATGAAACCGTCACTTCGACGGCGAATTATCAATTGCTGCAGGGGATAATTGGATTTGGTAACGGTGGAATTTTCGGCGTGGGGATGGGGCAAAGCAAACAACGCGATCTGTTTTTGCCGGAATCGTACAGCGATTTTATCTTTTCGATTGTCGGCGAAGAATACGGATTGATCGGCACGATGATCTTTATGTTTTTGTTCCTGACAATTTTGTTGCGCGGATTAAAAATTGCGCGGTGCGCCCCGGATGATTTCGGGAAATATCTCGCTATCGGGATCACATCAACCGTTGTTGTCTATGCGCTTGGCAACGCATTAGTCACATTGGGTCTTGCGCCGACCACCGGTTTGCCGATGCCGTTTGTCAGTTACGGCGGAACGGCGATCATTTTTTCCTCGTTTGCGATCGGAGTGCTGTTGAATATTTCCTCGCAAACGGATCTGCATCCGCGCGAACGGTCATTCGTTGAACCGATTGTTCATCCTGAACCGGCGGTGGGACAAATTTATTAATAGTATGACGATACTTTTTGCCGGCGGCGGAACTGGCGGTCATTTATACCCTGCGATAGCAATCGCGGAAGAGATTAAAAAGCTGGAGCCGAACGCCCGTATAGGGTTTGTCGGAACGAAACATAAGATTGAAGCGCGCGTGGTTCCGCAAAAAGGATTTGAGTTCTTTACCATTTGGATCAGCGGTTTCAGCAGACGCTTGCGAGTGAGCAATCTCCTGTTTCCCGTGAAAGTTGTGGTAGCGCTGTTCCAATCGTTCTTTCTCATTACGAAGTTGAAACCGGATATTGTTGTCGGTACCGGCGGATATGTGTGTGGACCGGTATTATTTGTGGCGTCATTGATGAACATTCCGACAGTTGTACACGAGAGCAACAGTTATCCTGGCGTCACCACACGATTGCTTGCCAGACGCGTTACGAAAATTTTCATCACGTTTGATGAGACAAAACGCTGGCTTTCACGGAATGCACGAACCGAACTTGCCGGCAATCCGACGCGCGATGTGTTGTCGGGTGTAACGAGAGAAGAAGGATGTACTTATTTCAATCTTTCTGCAAAGAAAAAAACGGTCTTTGTGTTTGGCGGAAGCCTGGGCGCCGCATCGATCAATCGGGTCATGCCAGCCGTGGTGGATAATGCAATAAAGAATGATTATCAGATCATTTGGCAGACAGGGGAAAGCAACTGGCAATCGGCAAGTGCAGTGCAAAAGCACGACAACATTAAAGTGATGAAATATGTAGACCGGATGGAATTAGCGTACTCTGCCGCCGATATCGTTGTTTCCCGTTCCGGTGCGACGACGGTAGCAGAGTTAACACGGCTCGGTAAACCGGCGATTTTGGTTCCGTACCCGTACGCGGCGGCGAATCATCAGGAATTGAATGCAAAGACGATGGTGGACGCCGGGGCAGCACTGATGATTCCTGATAAAGATCTGAATGACAAATTATTATCAAGCATCACGACGTTGCTGTTCGATGAGCATCAACAAAAAGAGATGGCGGGAAAAAGTCTGAAGCTGGGCAAGCCGCACGCGGGAAAAGAAATTGCAGAAAAAATTTTACTCCTGAAACGCAATGGTGCATGAATTTAAATATAAACTCGATTTCTATTACCAACAGGCGCTGATCTACGTCGTTACACTGATCATCTATGCGGGAGTGAGAGGAACGTTCATTGAAGACGGTTTTACCGTTGTACTTCGCGATCCGATCATCTATATTATCTCGTTCTTTGTTCTTGGGGCGTTTGCATTATTGCTTCTTAACCGCATTCGCGACAGAAAATTAGTGGTGACGGACCAAGAGATCGTTTTTCAACATCGTTTTAATAAACATTCGATCACCCTAACGGATATCGAGTGGATGCATATCGGGAAAGAACGCGGTGTGCAGACGGCAGGACGGTACCAGGTCGTCATCATCAAATTAAAAGGGAAGCATCGAGCGTTTCGCATCCGGGTTGGACGCTACGAACGCGAGCGCGAGTTGTTAAAATTGGTTGAGCAGATCGGTGAAAAAGTACCAAAACGTCAGAAACGATTTCAGTTTAGAAAAAAGTAATTGAGTATTAAGTATGAAGTACAAAGTATGAAGTACTAAGTATGGAGTATAAACCTATGCACCAGTTCAAGAAATTAAATGTTTATCAGCGAGCGCTTACATTAACTCGCACTGTTCGTCAAACAACGAAAAAATTTCCTAAAGATGAATTGTTCGGATTAACGTCTCAATTCAAACGAGCCGTAGATTCAATCGTATTAAATATCGCTGAAGGAGCGGGCAATACTTCTAAAAAAGAATTTGCGCGCTTCTTAACATTTTCAATTCGCTCTGCATACGAATGTAACGGATGTTTAGATATTGCGTTGACCAATGAATTCATAGATGAAAAACAACACGAAAATTTAACAAATGAATGTAATGAAATCGCAGCGATGTTGGATGGCCTATCAAAAAGTCTTAATCGCTGAAATACTCAATACTCAATACTCAATACTTATATACTTAATACTCTTTACTTATGTTCTCAAGCATTAAAAAACTTCACTTCGTCGGCATCGGCGGTATTGGGATGAGCGGTATCGCGGAAATTCTGCTCGATCAGGGATTCAAAGTCAGCGGTTCGGACAGCGCGTTGAGCGAAGTGACCGAACGATTGCAATCGCTTGGTGCAACGATCTATGAAGGGCACAAAGCCGAACACATCGCCGCCGACGTGGATACACTCGTGTATTCATCCGCAGTGATCAGTGATAATCCCGAAGTGCAGGAAGCGATCCGTAGAAAAATTCCGATCGTACGCCGCGCGGAAATGCTTGCTGAAGTGATGCGATTGAAATATGGAATTGGTATTGCAGGCACGCACGGAAAAACGACAACGACTTCGATGACAAGTTTAGTGCTGATGGAAGGCGGACTTGATCCGACGGTGATCGTCGGCGGAAAATTGAGCGGACTCGGCGGAACAAACGCACGGCTCGGCAAAGGAGAATTTATCGTTGTTGAAGCGGATGAATTCGATCGTTCGTTTTTATCTATTACCCCGACTATTGCCGTATTGACGACGCTTGAAACTGATCATCTCGATTGTTACCGCGATCTGGAAGATATCAAAGGAGCATTCATCCAGTTCGCCAACAAAGTTCCCTTCTACGGTTTTGTGGTGCTGAATCTTGACGAACCTGCATTGCAGGACATCATGCCGCAGTTGAGCAAAAAAAAGATCGTCACCTACGGGCTCCAATCGCCTCAGGCGGATCTGCAGGCTGTGGATATTCATCACAAAGAGAATATGACGACATTCTTTGTCGTTCAAAATTATACCGAGCTTGGACAAGTGACATTGCAGATTCCGGGCAAGCACAATGTGCAGAATGCCCTGGCGGCGATCGCCGTGGGATTGGATCTCGGCGTTCCGTTTGCAAAAGCAAAAGCAGGGATCGAAAAATTCACTGGTGTGTACCGCCGATGGGAAAAGAAAGGCGAAGTGAACGGCATTGTGGTGTATGACGACTATGCCCATCATCCGACTGAATGCCGCGCTACATTGAGCGGGACAAAATCAGGCTGGCGAAAACGCGTCGTGTGTGTGTTCCAGCCGCATTTGTATTCCCGCACACGGGATTTTTACGAAGAATTCGGCAAGGCGTTTTTATTCGCCGATGTGCTGGTGGTAACGGATGTGTATCCTGCGCGCGAAGAACCGATTCAAGGAGTGACGGGAGAGTTGATCGTGAATGCAGCGAAACAGTTCGGCCATAAGGAAGTTCACTATGTGCAGGACAAACAAGAAGTGCCGCGGTATCTCAAAAAGATCACCAAGAACGGTGATATCGTCATTACAATGGGTGCGGGAGATATCTGGAAGTTCGGCGAAGAGTTTTTAAAAGAGATAAAATAAAATTTAACCACTGAGACACTAAGAACACTAAGAACACAAAGAAGTTTTTAATCCCCCTTGCGCGTTTTGTGCGTCCCGCGCTTTTTGTGGGATGTGTGAGGTCGTGTGTAGGCGAAGGGGGTTAGGGGGATGTAAGAGTTTTGAGTATTAAATAAAAAATTTTGTGAACGAAGAACAACTAAATATCGAATTCGAGGAACAGCAGCCAACACACGGAAAACGCGTGTATGTATATTTTGCGCTGTTAGTGTTCGCAATTCTTTTTGTGTTTGGTGTGAAGGCACAATGGCAGCAACATGTTCCGGTGAGGGAAGTGGTGGTGGAGGGGATCAGCATCATTTCCAAAGACGAAGTGATCCGGCTGATGAAGATCCCGCCTCACACATCGATGTATGAACTCGATCTGATGGTGCTTCAGCAGAACATTATGGCAAACAGTTTTGTGAGACATGCGGTTGTCACCCGCGATGCTCCAATGAGGCTTCGCGTGGAAATAGAAGAACGCAAGCCGGCGGCAATTCTTGCGGCAAACGAACTGCAGTACATCGACGAAGACGGAATTGTCCTGCCGTACATTTCGACAACGGAAACGTATGATATTCCCGTCATCAGCGGAATCGATTCGGTCGGCGGTTTGAGAGCGGGGCAGAAGTTGTCTCATCCCGAGGTACAGGAAGCACTGGAAATTATTCGCACGGCGAAAATCGTGAGTGAAGATTTATTTCATTCAATTTCTGAAATACGTCTGCACAAGGGACACGATAAGATCCTGTATTCGTTTGAGACAGGCGTGCCGATCATTTTCGGCAGCGGTGATGTGGTAAAAAAAATGGTCAAGCTGGATGCGTTCCGGCAGAAATTTTTACAGAACAGCGATACGAAAAATATTCAATACATCGATATTCGGTATGACGATCAGATCGTCATTTCACGAAAAATTACTTCTTGAAAGAGCAATGCAATGAATGAAAATATATATGTCGGTTTAGATATCGGAACAACAAAGGTCTGCGCCATCGTCGCATCGGTGAGCGATAATAACGAGATTAACATTCTTGGGATCGGTAAAAGTAAATCGGAGGGACTTACCCGCGGAGTGATCACCCATATCGATAAAACGATCGCATCGATTACGGCGGCGGTTCACGATGCGGAACAACAATCGGGAGTAAAGATTCAATCGATCGTCGCTGGAATTGCGGGAGATCATGTGCAGAGTTTTCAGAGCCGCGGTGTTGTTGCGATCAGCGGGCAGGAAGGTGAAATCACACAATCGGACGTGAACCGTCTGATAGAAGACACGAAAAAGATCGCTCTGCCATCCGACAGGAAAATTCTCCACGTCATTCCTCAGGAATTTATTGTGGATGGACAGGATGGCGTGTACGATCCGGTCGGGATGTCCGGCGTGAGAATGGAAGCGACGGTGCATATCATCACCGGACTTGTTTCTGCAGCGCAGAATATTTTGAAGTGCGTCCAGCGGGCAGGTGTTCACGTGAGCGATATCGTGCTGGAACCGATCGCATCCAGTGATGCGGTGCTTGATACGGAAGAAAAAGAGGTCGGAGTTGCACTCATCGATATCGGCGGCGGCACGACCGATCTTGCAGTGTTCGAAGACAGAACGATCCGTCACACGGCAGTCATCGGTGTTGCCGGAAGCAAGGTGACCGATGATGTGCGGCGCGGATTAGGAATTTTGACCGCACAAGCGGAAGAATTGAAGATCAGATACGGTCACACACATCTGCCCTCCATTGCCGATAACGATCCGATCACTATTCCCGGGATCGGCGGGCGCGATCCGCTGACGATCGATAAAAAATTGTTATGCCAGATCATTCAGCCGCGGATGGAAGAAATTTTAGAGATCACAGCGCTCGAGATCAAACGATCCGGTTATCAAAAACATTTGTCTGCGGGAGTTGTATTGACGGGGGGCGGTTCGCTGGTGAAAGGCACCGCTGATCTTGCCCGCGAAGTACTCGGTACCCCTGTAAAGATCGGTATCCCGCGCGGATTCCGCGGCGGATTTGTCCGTGAAATTGAAAACCCGATGTACGCAACGGGTGTGGGACTTGTCCTTCATGCGATCAAGAACCGTTCACGCGGTGTCACAATGAACGTTGCAGAATCGAATAAAAAAATGAGCGGCAGTGCAAAATCGATTTTGGATAAAATGAAGGGATGGTTCGACGAGTTGTAGTGCGGCAGTAGTCAGTAGTCAGTCGTCAGATTTCAGACATATGTTCTATTTGGAGGAAATAATTATGCACAAGTTTAAACAGTTGAAAGTTTATGACAGAGCGATTGATTTAGGATATGAAGTAAGAAAAATGCTAAAGAGATTTCCAAAAGAAGAAATGTTTGCATTAAATTCTCAATTTCGACGAGCAATAGACTCGGTAGCATTGAATATCGCTGAAGGTGCAGGAAATAATTCCAAGAAAGAATTTTCAAAATTTATCGGCTATTCAATTCGTTCAGCATACGAATGTATTTGTTGTATTGACATAGCATTGAAAACTAAATACATCGCCGCCAAAGAATATGAAGAAATGTTCAAATTACTTGATGAAGAAATAGCAATGTTAGTCGGCTTACAAAAAAGTCTTGATAGATAACCCTGACTACTGATATTACTTAAACACGAAAAATGAAATAAAAAATAAAAAAAACAAAAATTAACTAATCTCAAATCTCTAAAAAAGGAGTTCATATGGCAATAGAATTCGACAGTCCTGCAGACAGTGGTGCAAAAATCCGCATTGTTGGCGTTGGCGGAGGCGGAACAAACGCCGTTCACAGCATGATTTCACGCGGTTTAAGCGGTGTTGATTTTGTTGCGATCAACGCGGATGTGCAAGCGCTCGAACGCAATGCTGCGCCGACAAAAATTCGTGTTGGAAAAAATCTTACCCGCGGACTTGGTGCCGGTGCAGATCCCTCCATCGGCCAACGAGCGGTGGAAGAAGATAAGGAAGAAATCACCCGCGTGTTGGCCAATAGCGACATGGTCTTTATTACTGCCGGTATGGGTGGCGGAACAGGAACCGGCGGTGCTCCGGTGGTCGCGAACATCGCAAAAAGTCTCGGTGCGCTGGTTGTCGGCATCGTTACCAAGCCGTTTACGCACGAAGGGAAAAAACGCACCGCACAGGCTGAATACGGCATTGAAGAATTACGTAAGCATGTCGATACGTTGATTGTCATTCCGAACCAGCGCTTGCTGACGATCGTGGAAAAAGCAACACCGATCACCGAAGCATTTGAAATTGCTAACAGCGTGCTCTACAATGCAACACGGGGTATTTCCGACATCATCACCGTTCCCGGTCTTGTGAATGTCGATTTTGCCGATGTTCGCCGCGTGATGCGCGAAATGGGTGATGCGTTAATGGGTACCGGTATTGCAACGGGAGAAAATCGTGCAATCGAAGCGGCACAAAATGCGATCTCGTCTCCGTTATTGGAGGGAGTGCAAATTACCGGTGCGCAAAAATTGCTTGTCAATATTACCGGCGGTGTCAATCTGTCGCTGCATGAAGTGGATGAAGCAACAGGTGTCATTCACGAAGCTGCCGGCGGCGATGTTGAGGTTATTGCCGGTGTGGTGATCGACAATAATATGGATGATGAAATCATGATTACGGTGATCGCAACAGGCTTCAACAAGAAATCGGCGGTTGCGTCAACGCAGGCAGATCGCGCAGCAGCCAAGCCGCGCGGCATTGTCGATCATATTCCGAGCGGACATCGCGATCTTCAAAAACTCGATATGCCAACATATATGCGACGAGGGATCGCAATTAATCCTGCGGCAGCGCAAACAGAAGGCAGCAGAATTCATTCTTTGGAAACTTTCCAAAGCGATCTGGATAAACCTGCATTCTTAAGAAGGATCATGGATTAGAAGAACAGTAGTCAGCCGTCAGCTATCAGTAGTCAGACAAAGCCCGGAGTGAGCTATTGCTTCGGGCTTTTTTTTAGGTCTTGATAAACTACTTAGCCCAAGTTCGACGGTTGGAGTGAAAAAAAGTCGATTCACCGCGGCGAATGCAAAAAGGGACCCCGTTGGATATTTTTGGGCAAATGAAAATCTGTGCGTAGGCATGCATATGCATTATTTGATTAAGAATATATCCAACGGGGTTACACTATGCGAAGCATCCTTCGGACAAATCAGGCAAGTTGCTTTTTCCCTTTATCAAATTCATCAGTGTTCTAAAATCTTCCAACTCTTCTTTTTTTCAAGGTTTTGAATTGATGACAAGATCAAGATGTTTGGTTTCTTTGATGAGTTTCATTGCAACACAGTGCTAAGATTTTTTTTTACGATCAATGGTTGATTGCGTATGCAAGTTCTGTTCGATATATTTTTTTAATTGATCGAACGACATATCTTGAATTTCTGCACTTACCTTGTCGCGTATTTCTCGTAACTGATCAATCGTAGATTTTGTTTTTGGTATTTCATCCGTTTTCATCTTCGATAATCTCCCTCGGTGTTCTGATTTCTAATAATTTATATCCTTGTCGATAGTTAACAGCATTATATCCGCGAATGCGGTTGATGTTTACAATATGTTTAAAGTTCCAACTTACCAACACGTCGGCATTGTTCAATGTTGCAAGGGCAATATGCAAACAATCTGCTCTGTTTGCTTTACCGACTACATTTTCAGCAATATACAAATCCGCGAGCGAAGTTGCATGATCGGTAATTTCCAAAGTAAGCAATCGTTCCGGACTTTTTCTTTGTATTTCCTGCCGTATTTTTTTACCTTCTATTACTTATGCCACAAACCATTAACCTTCTGAGACTTAAACGACCTTGGATAATTCAGACAATTTTTCTGATCTGCGTTTTTATCTGTGCAATCAGCGAAATCAATGCACAAACCAAGCGTATCGAATCGCAGTTCCGCATTGCGCGCCTGAAGTATTCCGGCGGCGGCGATTGGTACAACGATCCCTCGGCGGAAGTGAATCTTCTTACATTTGCCAAACAAACCGCCGGTATTGATGCCGACCCGAAATATGAATTCATAGAAATTTCCAGCGACAATTTCTTCTCATATCCTTTTATCTTCATAACGGGGCACGGCAATATTTCGTTTTCCGAATATGAAGTTCGCCGGCTTCGCACATATCTGGAAAACGGAGGATTTCTCTACGCCGATGATGATTACGGAATGGACAAAGCGTTCCGCCGTGAAATGAAGAAAATTTTTCCGGAATATGATCTTGTTGAATTGCCTTTCACTTATGGATTGTATTCCTGTTTCTATCAATTTCCCACCGGTGTTCCGAAAACGCACGAGCACGACAATAAACCGCCGCAGGGTTTCGGGATTTTCTATAAAGGCAGGCTTGTTGTCTATTACACATACGAATCAAATCCGAGTGACGGCTGGGCAGATGCCGACATTCACAAGAATCCCCCCGGGAAAAGGGAAGAGGCGTTACGGTTTGGGACCAATATTCTTGTGTGGGCGCTGACGCAGTGAAAAATGTTTCAGGTTTCATGGTTCAGGTCTACAACCTTGAATCTTGAACCTTGAACCGTGAATCTTAAAACGTGAACCTTGAACCTTAAACCGTGAAACCCGAAGTTCAACATATCATTAATCAAATCCTCGCGCGCATTGAAGAAATGCGGCGGCGAATGTACCGTGAAAAATTCATTCGCGCGTTGCTTGTTGCATTTTCGATCATCATGTTGTTGTGGTCGGTGATGGCGCTGGTGGAATCTGTCGCAGCATTCGATGTGCAGGCACGCACAGTCATTTTTTATGCAGTATGCGGAGTTTCATGTGTCATCGGAGGGTGGATAGTCGGTACGCCGTTGCTTCAATTGCTGAAAATTCTTCATCGACATTCGGATGAAGATATTGCCAGAATGATCGGTGCGCACTTTCAGAAGATCGGTGATCGTCTGGAGAACTCTTTGGATCTTGCCGACTTACTTCGCGAAGGAGATGTGCCGTATTCGCCGGAGCTTATTGAAGTATCGCTTCAGCATTTTCAACACTCAACATCGGATATCGATTTTTCCGGTGCGATCTCATTTGTTCATGTGAAACAATTGGCGCGCACGGCTTCCGCCGTCGGCGCGGCAATGCTCGCCGCTGTTGCAATTCCCGGAAGCCCGTTCGCTGAGGCGGCGCAACGGCTGTGGAATTATGACAAAGAGTATCAACAACCGCCGCCGTTCGTTTTTGTTGTTGAGCCGGGTAATGCAGAGATCATCAAAGGAGAATCGGTCACTATTAAAACCCGGTTGGTCCCCGATTCATTTTCCACGTCATCGGAACAGTTGCCGAAAGAACTTACATTCTCCGTTGCCGCAGAAGGGGTAACGGTTCCGGAACAGATCATCCTCCGCTCCGATTCCTCCGGCGTGTTCACACACCTTTTTTCTTCACTGAAAAATTCATTGAAATACTCATTCGAAGCCCGCAAGGCAACAAGCGAAGAATATTCTCTTACCGTTGCGGATCGCCCGTTCATTCGATCATTACACATAATTCTTACTCCGCCGTCGTACACAAAACTTACGCGTCAAACTCTGGATGAGAATATCGGAGATATTCTTGTCCTTCCCGGCACACGCATTCAGTGGAGAATACAATCCAACAAAGAATTGAGGAATGCATTCGTGGTGTTTAAAGACGGCAGTGAAGTACCATTCGTGAAGGATGGAGAGGAGTATGCCGCTGTTGTTACCATTCTTACCCCAACGTCCTATTACATCGAACTTGAGGATGTGAAAGGTGTTACCAATTCCAACCTTATCGAATACAAGATCGATATTCTTCCCGACGAATATCCGACGGTGGAGATACTGCTGCCGGGGAAAAACATTGATGTAACAAAAGCAATGCGGCTGCCGATGGAATTCAAGATCGGTGATGATTTCGGAATAAGCCGTATGCGGCTCACCTTCCGTTTGGTCCATTCCAAATATGAGGAGACCGAAAAGAATTACGATGTGGCTATTCCGTTCGATCCACGGCGGTCAACAAACGATATCGTGCAATTTGAATGGGATATGTCAGGGCTGAGTCTAGTTCCCGAGGATGTGGTGGAGTATTACGCCGAAGTGTTCGATAACGACGATGTAAACGGTCCTAAGTCAGCGCGCAGTCAAACCTACCTTATCCGCCTGCCGTCGATGGAGGAAGTGTTTGCGGATGCCGACAACACGCACATTGATGCCTACAAAGAACTTGAGCAATCGTTGAAAGATGCGGAGGAACTCAAAAAAGATATCGAAGAACTTGCCCGCGATATGAAACGCAATCAACAGATGGATTGGCAAAAGGAGAAGAAAGCGGAAGAGATTGCAAAGAAGTACGAAGAGATCCAAAAGAAGATGGAGAACGCCAACAGGCAGGTTGACGAAATGACGCAGACATTACAGCGCAACAATGTACTCTCACCGGAAACGATGGAAAAATACGCCGAACTGCAGAAAATGATGCAGGAATTGAACTCGCCGGAATTTCAGCAGGCGCTCAAACGTATGCAGCAGGCAATGCAAAATGTTTCGCCCGAGCAGCTTCGGGAAGCGATGCAGCAGGTGCAATTTTCCGAGGAACAATTCCGCAACAGCATAGAGCGCACGTTGAGTTTGCTGAAACGCATTCAGGTGGAACAAAAAGTTGATGAACTGGTACAGCGTTCACAAGAAATGCAGCGTCGGCAGGAAGAGGTGAAAAAAGAAACGGAGCAACTGAAAGAAAACGACACACAAAAAGCAGATGAACTTGCCCGCCGGCAGGAAGAGATCGACCAACAGCTTGCTGAAATGCAAAAAGCGATGGATGAACTTCGTCAAAAAATGGAAGAATATCCGAAAGAGATGCCGCTTGATAAATTGGATGACGCGGAACGTGCCGCCAACGATCGCGAAATGAACGATGCCGTCAAACAAAGCGCGCGAAATCTCCGGTCGAGGCAAATGCAGCAAGCGATGACGGCGCAGCAGCAGGCAAGCAGCGGAATGCAAGAGATGTCCGAACAGCTTTCCGAGTTGCAGGAACAACTGCTCAACAATCAAATGCAGGAAACGATGAACGGATTACGCAAAGCAATGCAGGATCTATTGCAACTTTCGCAAAGACAGGAGCAGTTGAAGAATCAATCGCGCGGACTTGACCCGAATTCTCAGCAATTCCGCGAGATCGCACAGCAGCAGCAAAATCTGCAAGGCGATCTTTCTAATGTCGCGAATTCTCTTGCAGAACTTTCGCAGAGATCGTTTGTTGTCACTCCCGAAATGGGAAAGCAGATCGGCCGTGCAATGGGACAAATGCAGCAAGCCATGGGCAGCATTGAACAGCGCAATTCACCGGGAACAAGTTTGCAACAAGGCGAGGCGATGGCATCGCTCAACAAAGCAGCGACTCTTGTTCAAGGCGCAATGCAAACACTCCAGCAATCAGGAGGCCAAGGAGGCGGTTCGTTGATGCAACAGCTCCGCAACATGGCAATGCAGCAGCAAAACATCAATATGCAGACTCAACAACTTGGACAGCAGCAGGGAATGTCGCAACAGCAAATGCAGGAGATCGGACGCCTTGCGCGTCAGCAGGAAGTGGTGAGAAAATCTCTTGAGCAGCTCCAGCGCGAAGCACAGAAAAGTCCGGAAAAAGACCGCGTGTTGGGTGATCTGCAGAAGATTGCGGACGAAATGAAAGAAGTGGTTGAACAATTACAGCAGAACAACGTCAATCCCTCCACGGTACAGCAGCAGGAACGGATCCTCTCCCGGCTGCTGCAGGCACAGCGTTCCATGCGCGAACGGGATTTCGAACAGAAACGCCGCGCAACAGCCGGTGTTACGCCGACACGGCGGACTCCGGTGGAACTTTCACAACACGATAATGAATCCCAGCTTCGCCGCGATCTTCAGCGCGCAATGGAAGCAGGATATTCAAAAGATTATCTCGATCTCATCCGTAAATATTACGAAGCTTTAAATAAAACGAATTAGTTGACCCTTAAAAAGAAGAAACCCTTCAAGGGTTGGTACATAAATTACTTTTTAAGGATCATCTAATTGCCGTTGAGGGTAATTTCTTTTTTATCTCACGGAAAAGATTTTTATATTCCAACGGATTGATCACCTCAAAAAAACAAGAAAGCATACCGAATGAAAGGCATCATCCTTGCCGGGGGTTCCGGTTCCCGGTTATATCCGATCACAAAAGTGTACAGCAAACAGCTCGCTACGATCTACGATAAGCCGCTGATCTATTATCCTCTTTCAATATTGATGCTCGGTGGTATTCGCGAAATCCTTATTATCTCCAACAAAGAAACGATCCCGCTCTATCGTCAATTGTTTGGAGACGGTTCGCACCTCGGACTGTCCGTTTCGTATGCCGAACAAGCCGCGCCCAATGGAATCGCGGAATCGTTTATCATCGGCGAACAATTTATCGGCAATGACGGCGTTACACTCATTCTTGGCGATAATATTTTTTACGGCTCTTTGGATTTTTTTTATCATGCGCTGAAACGTTCCGATGGAGCGACAATTTTTGGTTATCGGGTGAACGACCCCGAACGGTACGGCATTGTGGAATTCGATAAAAGCGGCAAAGCGGTCTCCATCGAAGAAAAACCATCCGCACCGAAATCGAACTATGCCGTGCCCGGTTTGTATATTTACGACAATTGCGTTGTGGAAATTGCCAAATCGATAACGCCGTCGCCGCGCGGCGAATTGGAGATTACCGATGTGAATAATGCGTATCTGAAGAAGAATGCACTGTTTGTCGAAAAGATCGGCCGCGGTGTTGCGTGGCTCGACACCGGCACGCCCGAAGCGCTTCTGCAAGCGTCGAATTTCTTCGGTGTTATTGAAGACCGGCAGGGTTTAAAAGTCGCCTGCATCGAAGAAATCGCATACTACAAGAAATTTATTTCTCGCAGAGAGTTCGAGCAGCTCGTCGGAAGTATCCCCACATCGCTGTATCGTTCCTACCTGGAAAAAATCATCAACGAAGAATAATATGGAAGTTCATTCATCCCCCCTCGATGGCGTTGTCGTCATTCAGCCGAACGTGTTCACGGATGAACGGGGATATTTTTACGAAGCGTTCAACGAGCAGCACTATAAACAGATTTGCGGCGGACGAACGTTCGTTCAGGATAATGTTTCACGTTCCGTAAAGAATACCATCCGTGGACTGCATTACCAAATCGGAGACTATGCCCAGGGCAAACTCTGCAACGTGATCTATGGACGAGTGCTGGACGTTGCCGTGGATATTCGGTTCGGCTCTCCGACATACGGACATTATTTTGCGATTGAGCTTTCCGACACCAACCACATTCAACTATGGATTCCTCCCGGATTTGCGCACGGGTTTTCCGTTCTTTCTGACGAGGCAGTATTTCACTACAAGTGCACGGCATATTATTCAAAAGAGCACGAACGGGCAATACGTTTTAACGACTCCCATCTTAATATCGATTGGCAGGTGCATACCCCAATTGTGTCACCCAAAGATCTCACTGCGCCTGATTTTAAATCTATTCAAAAAGATTTTCGTTTCTGATCTTTTATTGTGTAGTAAATAGTTCTCAATGAAAGAGTAACCATTAACCTTGACAAAGTTCTTTCGATAAATTTCAGGCAACTTAGTCAGAGTGTTTTACTGATTTGAGAAACTTTGTACGTATGTATGCTTCGCATCAAGGTTCGTATTCATTTTTTTTTAGTCAGACCAACAGTTTCATCGTTTCCACTACCTGCGAATAATATCCCTCTCCGAACAAGTTCAAATGATTCAACAGATGATACAGTTTGTATAACTCCATCCGTTTCTCCCATCCTTTGTTGAGCGGATACGCTTCGTTGTATGCGGAGTAAAAAGGCTCGGCAAATCCGCCAAACAGCAGAGTCATCGCCAGATCTGCTTCGCGATGTCCGTAATAGACCGCCGGATCGATTATCGCGGGGGTATCATTTTCTACGCACAGATAATTTCCGCTCCACAGATCGCCGTGCAATAACGCCGGTGGCTCCTTATCGTCGGGGATCAAATCGCCAATGTGTTGCTCGAGTTTTTTAAAAAGAGTTGTAAGCTCGGAATGTGCATATCCGTTTTGCTCTGCTAAATGAAATTGAAACAATAATCGTGCGGAAAAATAAAATTCTTTCCATGATGAAGACTGCGGAAGATTTTTCTGTGGTGTTGACCCGATATAGTTATCTTCGTAGAACCCGAATGTCGATGAAGTATGTGTATGTAATGAAGCAAACTGCCTTCCGAAATCTTCAAAAAAGTTTTTGCGATTGGATGGAGAAGAAACAGGAAGGAATTCTAAGATCAATAATTGTTCATTTGCGACGAGAACATTTGGTACCGTGATTGCTTTAGTTTTTTGTAATTCTCGCAATCCATTTGCCTCTTTAACAAACATATCACCAGACTGCGGGGAGATCTTAACGAAGACCGACATGCCGGCAGAGAGTGTTGCTTTATATGCCGTAGAGATCGATCCTCCGCCGAGAGGAGCGAGTTCTGCAATTGACGAACCGAGTTTTCCTTCAAGAAGAGTGTTGATCTGATGACGATTCATAGGTCAATGTTTTCAATAAGCCGTCGCATGCATCTTCCAGAATATCGAGCACATGTTCAAATCCTTCAGGTCCGTCGTAATAAGGATCGGGAACTTCATCTACCTTCATCGTTTGACTATAGTCTGTCATCAGTGAAAGTTTCTTGTTGTATTTTCCCGATGAGTCTAACGATTTGAGATTCCGGAAATTGCTTCTATCCATTGCGATGATGTGATCGAACTTGTCAAAATCAATTGAGGGATCGAATTGCCGAGCACGACTGTTCAATTGATATCCTCGTTTCGATGCATGAGCGCGCATACGTGAATCGGGTAATTCGCCGATGTGATATCCTGCAGTTCCAGCGGATTCAATGTCAAAAGAGAGTCCTTTGGATTTCTTTTTGAAAATTCCCTCTGCGGCGGGTGAACGACAAATATTTCCGAGACAAACAAATAATATTTTTATAGGTTTCATAGAATCTATGGTAATAAACAAAAAATCCTGCATTTTAGCAGGATTTATATTTGTACTCCCAACGGGAATCGAACCCGTGTTACAAGCTTGAAAAGCTCGTGTCCTAACCCCTAGACGATGGGAGCTGAAATTGAAAAGATGTAAAATTGATAAAATGTGGAATTGTAATAATCAGTAACTTATTATTTCTTGTTATTCCTATTTCTTCTGGCTGTGGCGTATGATGCGGTAAAAATAGCCGTTAGTTCAGATGCCTCTTTCCACAGTTCGTCAAACTTTTTCTGCGATATGGAATTGCTGTTATATAACAATTCCAACCAATGTTGAGTTTCATCGGCTTCTTCGTGTACTATGTGCATCTTTGCTATAAACTCTGCAGTAGATTACGCCCGGCACGCTGCACGATAGTTCGCACTGACCGACGTAGCCGAACGTATGATCTGCCTTGCAATGATATCAGCCGAGCGTTTCGATGGAAGAGAATCCGCCAGGTTGATGATCTGTAATGCAAACGCTTTAGTCCGGTCGATCAGTTCCTGAGATTGCATACACTATTGTTATGTCATGGAAAATTCCAATTCGGCAATTTTTCAATTTCTCATTTTATAAATTTCTTTGGGTGACCAGTGGGATTTGAACCCACGACCTCCAGGGCCACAACCTGGCGTTCTAACCAACTGAACTATGGCCACCATGTATATTTGGTGTCAATAAGCGACTGGCGTTTCCCGCTTTCGCTTCGCTCAGCGGGATTCTCATTTCGACCTACTCTTTGCCTGTCGTACGACAGGCAAATTCGTGTCGAAATGGAACTAACCAACTGAACTATGGCCACCATGTATATTTGGTGTCAATAAGCGACTGGCGTTTCCCGCTTTCGCTTCGTTCAGCGGGATTCTCATTTCGACCTACTCTTTGCCTGTCGTACGACAGGCAAAGAGTAGGTCGAAATGGAACTAACCAACTGAACTATGGCCACCATAAGACTAAAAAAACCACACCGACTTGTCGGGGTGGCTTTATGCGTTACAAATATAAAAAAAATTCATCAGCGAGGCAAGATGTTTTCATTAAACATTCTTAAGGGTGGTTCCAAAAACTCAAAAATTCCTACCTTAAAATTATGCGAAGCATGCATACGCAGGGAGATGTCAGACATCTTACTTATGCGAAGCATGCATACGCATAGAACCTGTAAACATTGATTCGCCGCGGCGAATTGACGAAATTTGTTGCATCAAATTAAAAAGATGTCAGACATCTTGATGCGAAGCATGCCTACGCATAGTTTTTGGAACCACCCTTAATTCCTTCGCGCCACCATCTGTCAATTCTCTTTCCGCTCCAGATTGTAAAGAAGAAAAACAATATTCCCGCAACAACATCAATCACGTAATGGTAACGCATATACACGGTTGAAATGATCAGCAGTGAACCAACCACAAACAACCACCAACGGCTTTTCGTGTGGTTGGTAAATGCGACATACATCGCAACCAGAGTCAATTGTGTGTGCCCGCTTGGGAATACATCCCGATGAACGAATTCCAGCGGATTCATCGCTCCGGAGGGAACGCCCCCGCCCGAATCGATGATTGCACGCAGATAAGGTGTAAAAAAAAGCCCCGGTAATTCACTGTCGACCGAAAAAAATTCGTGAATGGTAAACCGTGGACCGACCGCCGGTACCAATAAGTATCCGATGTAGGAAAGATAAAATCCGTATACGACCAGCATTCCGCCGGAATAAAAAGCAGAGCGATACGAAGTATGCTTCGCATCTTTTCGGCGGTACAGTTCATAAAAAAGTGCAATGAAAAAGAGATAATACGATGAATATGCGATCTGTAAAATTTCCGTGATGATCGGATGAGCGAACTGCGAGATCCATATCGTCGGATCGACGCCGAAGATCATCCGGTCGATCGCGATCAATGTCTGGTCGAAATCGATTTGACGGATCGGATGAACAATGGATGATGTTTGCGTGTACATGAAAAGAATTGTCGGCACAAGATACCAATCGCGTGCAAAGCGAAGGAGAGTATTGCTTTCGTTCTTGTAACGATCGACGCGTTGCGCGTTGAAGAGAATGAAGCCAATCAGGGCAACATTCAGCGGTATCACGATATACCAATTGTTTATCCGTTGAGCGAAGAGCGCTTCGAGGAATGTGATAAAAAGAACGAAAGCGATAGTGACGATATCTGCCGATGTCAGGTAATGAAGAGAATTCTTTTTCATCTCGCGTTACAAAAGAAGTGACAGGAAAAGTGTTGCAAGGCCCAGGAACGACATAAAGCCGAACACATCGGTGAATGTCGTAACGATTACTGCAGACGCGAGCGCCGGATCAATCTTCAGCCATTTCAACGTCAGCGGGATCAACGTGCCCATCGACCCGGCAATGAACATATTGGTGATCATGGCAAGGCAGATGACGACGCCGAGCATCGGTTTGCCGGTGACAATGGCAATGATCGTTCCGGTTAAAAGGCCGTTGGTCGTGCCATTCAACAAACCGATCTGGATTTCTTTCCACAAGATTTTGAGTCGGTTTGTTGCGGAGACCTCGGAAAGTGCGATGCCACGCACCAACACCGTGATCGTTTGCGTAGCGGCATTGCCCCCCATTCCCGCGACGATCGGCATCAATGCGGCGAGCACGACGACTTGTTCAATGGTGTGTTGGAATAACCCGACAACAAACGAGGCGAGGAACGCGGTGACAAGATTGACATACAGCCACGGCAATCGACGTTTTGCCGCAATCAAAGGAGGCGTCGACACTTTTTCATCTTCACCGACTCCAGCCAAACGCAAGATATCTTCCGATGCTTCTTCTTCGATAACATCAACGATATCATCAATATTGATCCTCCCAAGCAATCGTCCGCCCGGATCCACGACCGCCGTCGACACCAAATTATACTTTTTAAAGATATTGGCAACTTCTTCTTGGTCGACATCGGTTTTTATACTGATAAAATCCGTGTCCATCACCTTATAGATACGGCGGTTCGGTGACAGCAAGATGAGGTCTGCAACGTGTAATATTCCGACTAAAACATTTTTCTCATCAACAACAAACACATTGTACAGTTGTTTTTCCCCGCGTTCTTTTGCGGCGCGGCGTACGGCTTGAATGGCTTTTTTCACCGTATCGTTTTTCTTTACGGTGATCACCTCTTTCTGCATCAAACCGCCGGCAGTATTTTCATCGTATTGCAGAAGTTCTTGCAACTCCGAGGAATCTTCAGCGCTCAACTCCTCCAACACTTCTTCCGCTTTTTCTTTGGAGAGTTCGGAAACAAGATCGGTCGCTTCGTCGGAGGGAAGTTCTTCGACCAGTTCGGAGATCTCCCGGCTTTGTAATGTTTCGAGAAAATGTTCGCGGTGACGATCGTCGAGTTCAACGATCACCTTACTGGCATCTTCGGTGGAGAGAAGGGAAAAAAGGTGCCCGCCATCCTCAAATTCCATCCGGTTGATGATGTGGGCTATATCCGCAGGGTACAGATCGTTCAGGATATTCTTGAGAAGAAAATCCGATCGTGACCGGACAAGGTCCAGGATATCATCGATGAGTTCATCATCGACCTCGATTTGTGCCTGCGGTTGAAACAATTCGTCAGCCATTCCATTCCTCCGTTTCTGTTTGTAAGATCAATGGTGCAATATGCGTCAGTTCGTTCGCCAGACAGACGAATTCGCTTACCGATAATTCTTCCGGTCTCCGGTCGAGATCAACAGAGAGCTTTTCCAGTTCACAGATCGGTATGTTCAGATTTTTCAATCCGTTGCGCAGTGTTTTACGCCGTGTGCCGAACGTTCCGCGGACGATCTTTCTGAACAGCATATCGTTTGTTGCCTGCGGCGAAAAGGGTTTCTCAAAATCCAAATGAACAATTGCCGATGAAACTTCCGGTACGGGGAAAAAAGAATTGCGGGAGACTGCAAAAAGGATCTTCGGCGCACAGTAGTATTGTAAAAAGATCGATGGAATGCCGTATTCCTTTGTCCGCGGTTTGGCTACCAAACGTTGTGCCACTTCCGTCTGCATCATCACCACAAAATCTTTTACGACGGAGGCAGAATCGATAACATGAAAGAGGATCGGCGATGTGATGTTGTACGGGATGTTTCCGATCAGCCGGAGTTTTTGCAGCGGATCGCTTTGCAGATCGGTGATGGCGACGTTCAGAATGTCATTATGAACGATAGAGAGTTTATCTCCGAATTGTGCCTGCAATTCTGCAATCAATTCATCGTCCAATTCCACAACGGTCAGATGCGGAAGAGTGTTCAGCAGCAGCGAGGTCAACGCTCCTTTTCCCGGACCGATTTCGATCACGTGATCGGTTGGTTGTGGATTGAACAACCGTACGATTTTTTGTGACACATTGGCGTCGTGAAGGAAGTTCTGACCGAGTGATTTTTTGGGACGATGCACGATATTATTTCCAATGAACAACTCACGCCTTTGGCGTGATGGCGGCGCCGAAGGCGCTCAGGTGAATACAAAAAGGTGTGCAAGAATATAATGAATGGAGCAAAGTATTTCAATATTAAATCCCAACAAAGACGTCAGACATACAAAACATGTCAGACGTCGCACGGATGTCTGACGACGATAGTCATCTGACATCTCTCTCAAATTACTCAACAAGACATGTCAAACGTCAACAATCACACCCTTATTGGATTCCTTGCCTCTCTCTCATTTTCTTTTCATATTGCTGTAGAATGATGGGCAGAATTTCATATCGCCTCCGAACATTAACTGACAAAGATAATCTCGCCGCAAAATGGATCATCTTTTCGGTATTTGTGTTCCTTGTGGCGCTGATGTTTCCTCAAGGACTTTCCGTCGAATCGGACTACGCCGTCGGAACTGTGTGGACGGAAGCAGAACTATATGCGCCGTTCGCTTTTCCCATCTATAAAGATGAACGGGAATATGAACGGGAACGGGAACTCGCTGCAAATAAAGTGTACAAGGTGTTCGAGGAAAATCCGGACATAGCGCAGTCGCAGATCGATTCGCTGCTGCGATTCTTCAACGTGCTGCAAATGATCATCGACAGACGGGAAGGAGATGATAAAGAGATCGAAGCGGCGCTGGCGAACTTTCCCATCCAGTTCCGCGAGAGAGAGTGGCAGACGATGTGGCACCTGCGCAATGCCGAACGCCGGCATTCTTCCCCGACGCCGAAATATTCTTTCGACAAATTACGCCGCGACGTTCTGCTGGTCGTTAACGGTCTGTATTTGCAGGGAATTCTTGACGTCCGCAAATCGCAGTTCAAACAGGATGAACTGATCGCGAAACGGAAGAAGACCATTGAACAGATCATTCCCATTACACGGTTCCTGGACAGAGATGAACTGGGAAAGATCGTTCAACAGACGTTCATTACGGGATATAAGGGAGAGAATGATACGGTCTCCGTTGCGATGAAGATCGCTCTTTCGTTTCTTATGCCGAACATTATCTATCAGAAAGAACAAACAGACCGTGAGATTCAATTTGCCGTGGAACTTGTTCCGCGGACGGTCGGCGCCGTCAGTGAAGGCGAACGTATTATTGCAAAACGCGAACGCGTGACGCCGGAAATAAAATTAAAACTCGATTCTCTTCGAAAAGCAAAGCAAGAGCGCGGCGCCGGTATCAACACCTACATTACCTTTGCGGGAAAACTGCTCCACATTTTTGCCTTAGTCTGGCTCCTCACAATGTATTTGTACCTCTTTCGGGAAAAAATATATCATGATAACACAAAGTTGTTCCTGATCGCCTTGATCTTTCTGGCGGTTTCGTTCATCGCGTATATGTCTGTTGTTGTCACGGTTGAAATGCCGCTCCGCTTCCTGATACTTGTGCCCGTGCTTTCGATGCTGCTCGGAATAATTTTTGATTCCCGTGTCGCGTTTTACAGCACCGTCGTTATTTCTTTGCTCATCGCCGGTATTCGCGGAAACGATTATGGAATCGCGTTTGCGTCTCTGGTTGCCGGATCATTCGCTGTTTACACAGCGCGCGATATCAAAAAACGGACGCAGATTTTCCGTTCCATAATCTATATCTTTCTCGGCTACAGCGTTTCGATTATTGCGCTGGGATTGGAACGGTACGAATCGGTTGATGTTGTTGCCAATCAATTGCTTGTTGCGTCGTTCAATGCAATTCTCTCTCCGATCATCACCTATGGGCTGCTGATTTTCCTTGAACGGATTTTTAAGATCTCGACCGAGCTGACATTGGTGGAACTATCGGATCTGAATCATCCGTTGCTGAAAGAACTGTCACACAAAGCGCCCGGAACATTCCACCACAGCGTGAGTGTGGCGACGCTTGCGGCTGCTGCCGCGGAAGCGATCGGCGCCAACGCAACACTTGCCCGCGTCGGCGGATTGTATCATGATATCGGTAAGATGCTTCATCCGGAATTATTCGTCGAAAACCAGCTTGGTACCGAGAACAAACATCGGACCATGAGTTCGCGCAAAAGCGCCCGTGTGATCGCAGCACATATTGAAGACGGAATAGAACTTGCACGCGAAAAAAATCTTCCCGAATCGGTGATCAAGTTTATTCCGATGCATCACGGAACGATGCGCATCGGTTTTTTCTATGAAAAAGCGCTGCGGCAGCGAAAGAATACAACGGAAGTGAACGAAGCCGATTTCCGGTATCCCGGACCGAAACCGAATAACAAAGAGACGGCGATCCTCATGCTTGCCGACGGTGTGGAAGCGTCAACGCGCACCATTGATGAACCGACGACAGAAAAGATCGAGGCAAACATTGATTCCCTGATCAAACTGCGCCTGCTGGAAGGTGAACTGGATGAGAGCACATTGAATCTGCGCGATCTGAATCATATCAAAGAAAGTTTCCTCAAAATTTTGATCGGTGTGCATCATGCCCGCTTACGCTATCCCGGACAAGAATCATCCGCTGTGCAGGAGCTGGAAATTGAAAAACCCGCCGCTGATAAAGCAAAAAGCAATACCGCTGCCAAAGCTGATTCCGATAAACGACTCCAGCGTACCATAGATAACATTGATCTGCGATGACATCCGACAAAGATTCCTACTTCCGATTTTTAATGCTGGAAAAATCTCTCGCCGGAAATACCGTTGAAGCATACCGGCGAGATATCGACCGCTACGTCGCGTTTTTAGAGGAGTGCGGAATCAAAGAGTTGAATGACGTGACGGAAGATCATATTGCGGAGTATGTCACCATGCTGCACAAGGTCGGTCTTTCGGCAAAGAGTGTGGCGCGAAATATTTCTGCCATTAAAGGACTCCATAAGTTTTTACTGGGGGAAAAGCGCACGGCGAACAATCCGACACAGAACGTGGAACTTCCCAAACTCGGTAAGTCATTGCCGGATGTGTTGAGCGTGGAAGAAGTGAATGAAATTCTCGAATCGGCAAATCCGATGCGGGAAGGAGAGTCGAAATTAGTGTGGCGTGATCGTGCAATTTTGGAAACATTGTATGCAACAGGAATGCGCGTATCGGAATTGACGGGATTGAAACAATCGAATATGCTGGAAGAGCAGCAACTCGTGCGCGTATTCGGGAAAGGATCGAAAGAACGCCTGGTGCCGATCGGCGAGCATGCGTTGCGGTGGATCGATCTCTACAAAAAGCGGCTGCGGAACGATCTGGCAAAGAATAAACGGACGAACGATGCCGTGTTCCTCAATGCACGCGGCACACCAATCTCGCGTGTCTCTGTCTGGCAGATCGTCGTGAATTACACCAAACGCGCCGGCATCACAAAGGAAATTCATCCGCATACGTTCCGCCACTCGTTTGCGACGCATTTGTTGGAAGGAGGCGCCGATCTTCGCGCGGTGCAGGAGATGTTGGGACACGCGGATATTTCGACAACGCAAATTTACACGCATATCGATAGAGAAGTGTTGAAACAACAGCATAAGCAATTTCATCCACGAGCGTAAGAAGAATGACGCTTGAGATAGCTATTGAATTCTACAGATGGAAAAAGTATCTTTAAGCGAAAGGAGAATCTGTTATGTCGAATGTAGAGTTGGAACTTCAGGAAATAGTGAAGACACTGCCGCCAGAAAAAATTCAGGAAGTGAAAGACTTTGCTGAATTTTTAAAGGGGAAAAAAGACACAGGTACAAGGTATTTAAAGTTAGATTGGGCGGGTGGTTTATCTGATCTAAAGGAACAATACACTTCTGTTGAGCTTCAGCATAAAATCAACGACTGGCGCATACGTGAAATATCTTCTTGATACTAATATTATAATTGAATTGTTGTTTCCGTTGCAGCACGCTGATGAGGTTAAGCGCTTATTTGAAGTGGTGCCGACAACACAATTAGCGTGCAGTGATTTTACTTTTCATTCCGCATGCTTGTTTTTAGCACGGACGAACAAGTTCAATGTTCTTGAACAACTATTAGATGATCTCCTGAAACAGCCATCGATATCAATTCTTCAACTTTCAGTCTATGAGATTCGGGATGTGATCCAAGTGATGAAAAGTTTTACCTTAGATTTTGATGACGCCTACCAATATTTGGTAAGTGAAAAGCATGATTTAGAGATTATCAGTTTCGATTCCGACTTCGACCGCACTCTGAAGAAACGAAAAACTCCTGCTCAGGTTTTGGCAGATCGTTCACGACAATAGCGGACAAAAAATATGCCCGCGCCGCGCAACAAGACTATTCAACTTTCATCAGAAGATTTTCAGTTGTACCAAAAACAACTGTTAAAACTCTCATCCGTCGTTTCTTTCGACAGCATTCTCAATCGCACAATCAATCAAAGTCTCGAAACCGCTCTTGAGTTTCTTCCTGAGAAATTTGTCGACCTGCTTTTTCTCGATCCGCCGTATAACCTGACGAGAACATTTCACTCGAACACCTTTCGCGCAACGTCGCACGATGCGTATGCGAAGTGGATGGATACGTGGCTCTCAAAGCTTGTGAGGACTCTGAAGCCGACCGCTTCTATTTATATCTGCGGTGATTGGCGGTCATCGGCAGCAATTCAGGAAGTGGCGGAACGATATTTCATTATTCGAAACCGGATCACGTGGGAACGCGAAAAAGGACGCGGCGCAAAAGCGAATTGGAAAAATGCGTCGGAAGATATCTGGTTCTGCACGATGTCAAACAAGTTTACATTTAACCTCGATGCGGTAAAGTTAAAACGCCGGGTGATCGCCCCGTATACTGAAAATGGCAAACCCAAAGATTGGAAAAAATCTGCCGACGGAAATTTTCGTCTCACTCATCCGTCGAATTTGTGGACAGATTTGACAATTCCATTCTGGTCAATGGCGGAAAATACCGAACATCCTACGCAAAAGCCGGAAAAACTTCTTGCGAAGATCATCCTTGCAAGTACCAAAACCGGTGATGTTGTGCTCGATCCGTTTTTGGGTTCGGGTACAACATCCGTCGTCGCAAAAAAACTGGGGCGCCGCTACATTGGCATTGAACTTGATGAAAAATTTGCGTGTATTTCAGAGAAGCGGCTGGAACTGGCGGAAAAAGATAAAACAATTCAAGGATTTGCTGACGGGGTATTTTGGGAGCGTAATAGTTTGTAAATTCTAAACCCTAAACTCGAAACTCTAAACCACAACAATTTCAAGATCCGTTTTTCAATTATCTATTATCAATTGTTCTATGCGCAGAATTCTCGTTCTTGCTGAAGGACGTTTTAGTCCTCTTAAATCCAAAACTGCCAACGGTGCCATTGTATATCTGCCGAACCAGGTTGTTGCTGTTGTGGACAGCACCAAAGTCGGACAGACCGCACAGGACGTTTTGGGTTATGGCGGAACAATTCCTGTCGTCGCATCGATCGAAGAAGGTTTGAAGTTTCAACCGACCGATCTGTTGATCGGTATTGCTCCGACCGGCGGACGCCTGCCTCAGGAATGGCGCGAGTGGATCAAAACGGCGCTGCGGAACAAGCTGAACATTCTCAGCGGATTGCACACGATCATTTCCGACGATGAAGAGTTCGTGCGGCTTTCGCAAGAGAACGGCGTCACGATCACCGATTGGAGAAAAATTCCCGAAGAATACGAAGTCGTCTCGAAAGGGAATTACCGCACACGGCGCGCGAAAACGATCCTCACCGTCGGTACCGACTGCAACATCGGCAAGATGACGACGATGCTGGAGGTGCACAACGAATTCCTGAAGCGCGGATTGAAGAGCGATTTCATCGGCACGGGACAGACCGGCATCATGATTTCCGGAAAAGGGATCGCGGTGGATGCGATCATCGGCGATTATATTGCGGGATGCATCGAACAGTGGATCGATGCGTCGAACGATGAAGGATACGATTATATTTTTGTGGAAGGACAAGGAGCGCTCACGCATCAGGGCTACAGCGGCGTCACGCTCGGATTGATGCACGGAACCATGCCGGACGCGATGATCATGTGCGTTCAACCCACGCGCACGCACGACGATTACAAATTGCCGATCCCCGATCTCAACCGGCTCATCGCTCTGCATGAAGAGGTGATCAACATTTTTCGTCCCACAAAAGTTGTCGGCATCGGCATCAATTCCATCGGATTAACGGACGAGCAGAGCAAAGCCGAAGCGAAACGGTTGGAGGATAAAACGGGATTGCCGGCGATCGATGCCTTTCGGTTCGGCGGAGAGAAGTTAGCGGATGCGTTGGTGAAGTATTTGGAATGAATAAAACGTAACTACTACTCAGCCTGTTTTTCAATAAAGCCGTTTAGCCAATAGACCATGCTGGCAATCTTTGTTGAACTCTTACGGAGTTCCTTTTTCCTGTTTTAGTTCTTGTTACAAACGTGCTACTCCTACGGAGTCTTTCCGAAAAATGCGTCAATATTACTAATCCCGTAGGGATTGCATGTGTGTAGTTCAGAAAAACCAATAGAGTTCAGAACCCCGTAGGGGTTCTACTGCCATAGAATATGTATGCTGAATTGGGAGATTGGATTTGAATCACCAGATCGACACTCGTTCTACTGCCATAGAATATGTATGCTGAATAGCGCGTTCAATGCGCCTGCGGCGTATTTTTCTCAAAAAGAGTAACTCACGATGTGAGTTACTTAGGAGTTACAAAAAATTAAAATATAGAATTTCCGGTCAAAGCGTGAACAAAAGAAATATTGAAATCATTGCTAAAATTAGTGTAACCGAAAAGTTGGTAATTATCACTGTGTATGAAGTGTAAAATTTTGGAGGAATTATGAAATGTGATATTTGTGGATCACCGGAAGCAAAAATACGGAAAACGACCCGCACGTATGGCCGTGGAAAAAATCTGTTGGTAATAGAAAATATTCCTGTTGTTCACTGCATATCATGTGGCGAAAGTTATCTTACCGCAGAAACTCTTCACGAAATTGAACGGCTTAAACTTCATAAGAAAAATTTAGCGGTTGAAAAATCTGTAAAGATATTGGCGTATGCGTGATGATTTTCTAAAAAATTATTGTTCCAATAAACAATCAAAAATCCTGCTCATCCTTTAAAATGAACGGGATTTTTTTTATTTTACTACACAGACAAGCATGCAGTTGTTCATTTAACCCGAGTGCGTCTCGGGTTCTTTATTCGTAAACAAATACATTTATGATTGTCATGAAATTCGGCGGGTCCTCTGTAGAGGACGCCAAAGCAATACGGACATTAACGGAGATCGTAAAAAGAGAGATCCCGCGGAAACCGATCGTGGTCGTGTCGGCATGTGCGGGAATTACCAATCAGTTGTTGTTGACGGCACAATTGGCATCGGAGGGAAAGAAAGAGGAAGCGTTGCAGCAGATCGTTGCCATTGAAAGCCGGCATAAAAAGATCGTCCGCGACCTGTTCGACGGCGATACCCTGCGATTTCTCAACAAGCACATCACCTCGCTCGCCGAAGAACTCTCCGCATTGGTGAACGGTGTTGCAGTGCTCGGCGAACTGACGCCGCGCTCGCTCGATACATTCGCGGCGTACGGTGAACGTCTTTCGTCATTTATCATCCATCATTACTGCGAATCGCAAAAAATAAAATCGTTTTGGGTTGATGCGCGTTCGTTTATGGTAACGGACGATCATTTCACAAAAGCGGCTGTACAGTTCGACGCAACCGAACATAAACTGCGCGACATTGTCCTTCCGAAAGTGAACAACGGTTATGTGGTGATGACGCAGGGATTTATCGGTTCTACTCCGAACGGTTTCACCACAACGATCGGTCGCGGCGGCTCGGATTATTCCGCGGCATTGATCGGCGCGCTGTTGAACGCGGAAGATATTCAGATCTGGACGGACGTTGACGGCATTCTTACTTCCGACCCGAGCGTTGTGAAAGATGCAAAGAAGATCAAAGTGATGTCGTTCAGCGAAGCGTCGGAGCTTGCGTACTTCGGCGCGCGCGTGCTTCATCCCGAAACCATCCTGCCGGCGGTGAAAAAAAATATTCCTGTGCGGGTGTTGAATTCAAAAAACCCAAGTTCATCCGGAACATTGATCGTTGCAAAGCCAAAAACCGATAAACGCTGCATTGTAAAATCCATCGCGTATAAAGAAGGAATTACGATGATCAGCATCGTATCCACACGAATGTTTTTGGCGACGGGATTTTTGGAAAATGTGTTCGATGTATTCCACAAGTACCAAACGGTGGTGCACACAGTGGCGACATCGGAAGTGAGCATTTCGGCGACGATTGACAACACAAAAAATCTTTCCCAGATCGTGCGGGAGTTGAAACATTTTGCAACGGTTACTGTAACGGATAAGAAAGCAATTATCTGTATCGTAGGTGATAATTTGCGCAACACTCCCGGACTTGCCGTGAAAATGCTTTCGGCGATCACCGATGTAAATATCAATATGATCTCTCAAGGTGCATCGGAAATTAATTTGAGTTTTGTTGTTGATGAAGATCAAGTTGATGATGCCGTGCTGCGGCTGCACAAGGAATTGTTTGCAAATGCAAATTTGTTCCCTGAGATTTTTGAAAACTAAATGAATGGTTCAGGTTTCTCCAAAGGAGTCCTTCGGATAAGATTCAGGTGAGAAAGTGATGCCATGAGTATGTTTAATGATAGTTTGGCAAACTGCAATATGTTCATGGATTTTTTTGACAAACTCATGGCATCACTGAGCATTGATAACATAAATAGTAACTATTCAGCATACATATTCTATGGCAGTAGAACCCCTACGGGGTTCTGAACTCTATTGGTTTTTCTGAACTACACACATGCAATCCCTACGGGATTAGTAATACTGACGCGTTTTTCGGAAAGACTCCGTAGGAGTCGCACGTTTGCAACAAGAACTGCAACAGGAAAAAGGAACTCCGTAAGAGTTCAACTCGCCTGCGGCGAGCCAACATGGTCTATTGGCTAAACGGCTTTATTGAAAAATAGGCTGAGTAGCGCGTTCAGTACGCCTTCGGCGAATTTTTCTCAAAAAGAGTAACTCACAATGGGTATCTCTAAAAACCTATTCTGCGAACATCTGCGTAATCTGCGGGAAAATATTTCCCGCTGATTTCGCTGATTACCGCAGATAAAAAAGAAATCACTTTCAGTTTTTAGAGGTGCCCCAATGTAAGTTACTTAGGAGTAGCGCGTTCAGTACGCCTTCGGCGAATTTTTCTCAAAAAGAGTAACTCACA
>OBOI01000071.1_pt1 | contig 41057 bp, 36 predicted proteins | sample 1670151 | NCBI WGS metagenome assembly OBOI01 (sample SAMEA104232303, study PRJEB22302) | sediment metagenome | biome: forest; feature: aquifer; material: sediment | place: USA | collected 2011-08-07 | depth 0.01 m | reverse complement strand
GGGTCGCCGATCTCCTCTGGCAACCCGTCGGCATCCTCGTCCGATTTGTTATCGTCTGCCATCCTTCGCGTGGCTCTATCTTGCTGATGGCCACGGACTTGAATCTGTCACCCCTTGAGATCATTGAACTCTATGGGCTACGCTTCAAAATCGAGCTGTCCTTCAAGCAGTCCCTGCGCGTCGTCGGAACTTTTGCATATCACTTCTGGATGGCAGCCATGACGCCCATAAAACGAAAAAGCGGCAACCAGCATCTGCACAGAAAAACAGCGGACTACCGCGACGCGGTCCGCCGCAAACTCGCGGCCTATCACCGACATATCCAACTCGGACTCGTTGCACAGGGACTGCTCCAGATCCTTTCAGCCACATATTCTGATCTGGTATGGCGTTCCTTCGGCTCCTGGATGCGTACCATACGACCCGGATTGGCACCCTCCGAACTGGTCACCGCCATAGCGCTCAGAAACACCCTTCCCGAATTTCTCGCGGATGACCAAAACGACCTAAATCTTACGAAATTCCTATTGGAGAGAATCGACATGGAAAGAACTGAGGGTATAAGGCTTATCGCCTAACCGCTCAATTGGCAAAAAACGGTACTCTCAAGTTATAAATCTCTTGATAGAAATTATGCAACCGTTTATTTTTCTACTTCCGGCTATCATGTCAAAATTAAGATTATAATGAAGATGGAGATCTCCGCCAGCCATCTGTTCCAAGGGAATTATGGTAATTGGGAACAGCCACTCATTGTTTATTAGTGGCTGTTCCCAACTACCATCCCAATTACCAGACGTCCTAGAAGGCTTTTTTTTATAGGGAATGAGTTACTCAATGTTGCTTGAGACACAACATCTGTCAATCGACATCAGCAAAGTTACAACCAGGAACATAGACTTCTCTTTCAGGAGCAGACGGCAATTCTGTCAAACGGGAGGCAAGAATCCGAGCCCGACTCTGTATCCTTTTGAGGTCATGTTCGCTAGGTAGCCCCTTAATATTACCCATTCGGCCAAGGGTATTGTTTTCCTCTGATCCGTGAAGCTCGCTGAGGACATACCATTCATCAACCACCTGAAAGCCCAAATGCTCAAAAAACTGACCAACGTACTTTCCGACGGGCACTGCCTCCCTTATGCCCGTGTGGGGTCCCGAATATGTGCAAAAAATGAGGGCATTCTTCCCTTGTATTTTGGGGGTGTTAATCAGAATACGGTTTTCCTTTTTGTAGCGCGATAATTTCGCCTTAAGATAGTCATCCGCCGGCTTGGGAGGATGCCAGTTATGGGAAGGGACGCCAAAGCAGGTGAGATCGTAATCGAAGAAATTAACGCTGTCCGCCTCGTCCAGTTTCTTCAACAGTGTCTCGAATCCTCCCTCGTCCAGGCCTTTTTGGATGCTCGAAGCTACCCGCTCCGTGTTACCGCTGAGGGACCAATAGAGTATAATTGCTTTTTTCACTGTTGTCCTCATCATCAGGGGGAAATTGGTGTCAGGTCTTGAAACGTGACTTTGCCCTCGACGTCTGCTTCCTGATAATTGTCATGTGTCAAGACCTGACACCATTCTCCCTGTTTTTACTGGTGCCCCCGGCGTGAGTCGAACACGCGGCACACGGATTAGGAATCCGTTGCTCTATCCTTCTGAGCTACGGGGGCGATGTTGGCCTGGAGGTGGTGCTATTAACATGGCCTTGGTGGGGTGTCAATTATTTCCCCGCCTGCCTTATCGTACCGGGACGTGGGGGGCTCATTTTGCTGGTCCGTTCAAATCGTTAATTCCGCTATGCAGGGTCCGGCAGGCCGCAGGCCGTGCATTTCCCTTCAACGATGGTGCCCGTGCAGGCGCCGTCACTGCATAATCTCCTGCTATCCCAATCTATCTGTTCTTCCTCTACCGGTTGTGCCGATGTATTGAGAGAAATACCGCAATGCAGACAATAGCGGCTTATCTCGGGGATGTTCTCATGGCATGCGTGGCAAATCATAAGGGGCAGGCTCCTTTCTCAATTTTTCCCTATATAAACAAACATTTCACATTGCGCAACCAGTTTATTGGGGAGTGAAAATTCGGCCATGCCGGGTGCCCGTTATCCACCACGATTTGATATTCTTGCCGGGAGCTGCTATAAGGACCGGAAAATTTGTGTTTATGGGAAACTATGAATCGTTTGTTACGCCTTGCCATGTTGTTGCTGTTGTTATCGCTTTGGGGAAATGCTCCTGTCTGGGCATCTACGGAAATTCTCCAGTTGCGTTACTGGGCGGCGCCGGAACATACGCGGGTGGTGATCGATACGAGCGCTGAAATCCAATATACCGTGGAAAAATCTGCCTCAAAGGTGCAATTGGACCTTGAAAATGCTGTCTTGTCGCCAAGCATGCAACGAGAATACCTTCCGGGGCAACCGGGAATAAAAAAAGTTATCTTTACGCCGCTTGGGGCAGGCAAGGTTCGTGTGGAGCTTTTTGTCACGGAGAAAGTGGATGCCAGGATTTTCAAGCTGAAAAAATTTCAGGAAAAACCTGATCGCCTGGTGGTTGATATTGTACTGCCTGATGTGGAGAAAGAAACAAGCCAGGCCAGAGAGCAGGTCAAGATCGTCAAGAAGGCTAAAATCATCGTCGTTGATCCCGGACACGGCGGGGACGACCCGGGCGCCATCGGCAAACGCGGCACGACAGAGAAAAACGTGGTGCTGGCGATCGGAAAAAAATTGAGGGATGTCCTTAACGAGCAGGATGGAACCAGCGCCTTTCTAACCCGGGAAGGGGATTACTACGTGCCCTTTAAAAAGCGGTTAGGCATCGCCAGGGAATTAGGCGCCGATTTGTTTATCAGTGTGCACGCCGATGCCGCCCGCAACAGGGGCGCCAACGGGGCCTCCGTCTATTGTTTATCCACCGGCGGCGCCAGCAGTGAGGCAGCTAAAATCCTGGCCCGGAAGGAAAACATGGCCGACATCATTGGCGGCGCCTTTGGCGATGGCAACAGCAGTGATGAGTCCGACCCCATCATCCTTAACATGTATCAGACCAATACGATCAACCAATCCAAGGTCTTCGGGGCGAATGTCCTCGATAACCTCTGCCGGGTAAATAATCTCAAATTTCCTCAGGTTCAGGAGGCGCCTTTACGAGTGCTTAAATTTCCCGAAATACCGGCAGTGCTGATCGAAACCGCTTATATTTCCAACTCCCAGGAAGAATTAAACTTGCTGGACGAGAACTTTCAGACCAACATTGCCAGGTCCATAGCCGCTTCGGTGCGGGAGTTCTTTGCCCTTCCCAAGCTCGCCACCCCCGTCGTGGCCATGAAATCGGAGACGGAGGGTGCAGTTGTCAAGAAACGGCAGGCCCCTGCTTTTTACCGGGTTAAAAAGGGCGACACGCTGTCGAAGATTGCCGTCCGGCAGCAAACGGAAGTCGGCGTGCTGTTGCGGTTGAACAAGATTAAACGATCTGACCACCTTTATGTGGGGCGTAAGCTGACCTTGCCTGCTGCCTCCGGTCCGGATGGGCAAAACGATAAAGATGCGAATCAGACGGAAGCAGCAAAAAAACGATCTCCGGAAAAAGCCGCGCCGCTGCTCTACAGGGTGAGGAAGGGAGATACGATTGCCCAGATTGCCCGCCGATACCACACCCAGGTGAGTGCTATTTTGCAGTTGAACCATATGAAGATCACTGATCTTCTTTATGTGGATCGTGAGCTGCGCCTTCCTTCCCCAAGTTTTTGACGGTACTGACCTCATCTTTAAGGTTTAGCCAAGTTATATCGCGTCCGAAGATCATGGAGAGCAGCCAGTCGGTTAGGATGCGCGCCCGATTGTACCGGCCTTTAACCAGCGTGGAGTAGGCGGCAAGCCAGATCAACCTTGCCGGGAGGCCGTAAATGCGCAAGCTGTAGAAGCGGAAGACGGCTTTGGCATCGCCGATCGAAACAATTTCGCCGGAATCAGTGTAATGATAAGCTTTTTTGTCTCTTCCCCTGACGTCGGCAAGGATGTTGTGGGCCACAACCCTGGCCTGGCGTACTGTTGTATGAGCGCGTGGCGGGATAGGCTGAGCTGTTTGCGGGTCCTCAAAATGGGCGCAATCGCCCAGGGCATACACGCCGGGAAAGCCGGGCACCTCCTCGTAGGCATTTACCTTAATCCGTCCCAGTTCATCCACTTCCGCCCCCGATTCGGCAAGCAGGGGGTTGCTGAGCATGCCGGTGGACCAGATAACGGTGGCAGTGGGGACAATCTCCAGCCCGTTGATTTCCACATATCCTTCCCCCGCTCGCGTCATACGGGAGCCGGTTCTTACCTCGACCCCCATCTTTCTTAACTGTTTAATGATGTAGGCGCTGAACTTTCTATCTATCCGTTCGATAATTTTAGGTCGGGCCTCGACCAGGATGATTCTGATCAGTTGGGAATCAATCGTCTTGTAGTAGCGGATCAAATGCCGGAAGATGCAATCTCGCAGTTCCGCTACCGACTGGACACCGATATAGCCACCACCGACAACGACAAAGGTTAAAAGTTGCCGCTGCCTGGCCACGTCATTTTCGATGGCGGCTTTCTCGAATACATCGATGATGTGGTTTCTCAGCCTGATCGCGTCGGGGAGGGTTTTTAACGTAAAAACTCTCCCCCCGCTTTCCAGGCGCAGCTCTGACTTGTCCGGGATGCTCCCCAGGGCCAGCACCAGACAATCATAATCTAAAGTCCCGGCCGAAGTCGCCACCTGCCGTTTGGCCAGGTCTAGCCGTTCCACTTTTGCCCGTAAAAAGCTGAACCGGTCTCCCCAATGCAATCGCCGCAAGGGGTAGGCGATGTGTCTTGTTTCGATGCTGCCCATTGCCACCTCATGGAGGAGGGGGGTGAAGAGGAAGTAATTTTCATCGCTTACCATGGTGATCTGCAACTTCTCGTCCTTGTTTGCGGACTTGACCAGATGGCTTAAAACATAAGCGCCGCCAAAACCGCTGCCTAGAATCAGTACCCTGCGGCCGCCGATGTAGAGTTTCCTCGGTAAGACATCCTCTTTTTTACGGGTACAATATTCCCAACCCTCTTTGGCAATAGCGGAGACAATCCTGGCTAAAGAAAGGGGATTAAAAATTTTGTGAGCGACGCTGCCATAACTGTAGCTGCCGGTTAATATTCCCCAGGCGGCTTCAGTGAAAGGCCGGCGGGCTGTTTTCTTTTCCTGTTCATTACCGATCAGCCGTTGGGCGGTTTGTAAAAAAAAGCGGGAGTTTTTCGTCCGATCAATGATGGAAAACAAGAGATGGCCCCAAATGTTGTGCTGGTGCATCTTTTGATGCAGGGGGTGATAATGGCGTTTAAAAACGCGGCAGGTTACGCCGTGCTGCATGACCGTTTGGGCAGCGGCGCGCGCCATGACTAAAGATGTTCCTATGCCGTCCTTGTAAAGTCTGGTAACGGCGGCGTCGCCAATGGCCACAAAACGGTCCGCGTAATAATTTTGTGCTGATTTGACGGCGGCGCGAGGCCGGCAACCGCAGGCAAATTCGTAGGCGGGGAATAAAGTTTTCTTAACGATGTCATAATTTAGAAAGTCTTTTACGGATACGGGATACTTGCTGCTGCTTAAAACGGAGACATTAATGAAATCGCCCTTGGGAACAAGAGTGCCGAAGATCAACCCGGAGTGGGGGATAAGGAAGGCATGGGCGAAGTTTCCCAGGCAGGCGCGCACGTTCGCTTCTCCCATGGAGAGCTCGTTCATGGCCATGATGTGTGTTTCCGGCGGGACGTAAGCCGTACCGTCAACAGGGATGGGGGGGGCATTTACCCCGGCGGCCAATACTACCAGGTCGTATGCCAGCCGTTTTCCCGCTGCTTCGACGCCCGCACCTTCCCCCGTCCAAATCCTGGCAACAGCCTCATGCTTTATTTTTACCCCTTTGTTTGTTGCCTGCCGTAAGAGCCAGCCGTCAAAACTTATTTCTTCCTCATATTGAGATATGCGTGGTCCCCCTCCCCGATAGACACTCATGATTTGCAAATCCTTTGCCGGATTGCGGAAGCCGATATTGGCGTAGGGGCTGTGCAGAGTGTAGCCGTCAATTACCTTGCGGATCACCTCCGGCGGCAGGGTAATATTTAGTTCTGCCAAGTCCTTCATCAGAGACAGAGAAATAAGGCCGGCACATCCTTTACAGCCCTCGGTGCCCCGTTCATCGAAATTGCGGTCCTGGTAAATGGTTATTTCCGGTTGCAGGCCTTGTAGGCGGGCGAAGTGGGATAGATAGAGGGCAAAGAAACTGCCTGCCGGTCCGCCTCCGACAACGGCGACCCTGGATACTCGTTTTTTGGAGCGTGATTCAGGTTCCATCAAACAGCGTCTCCGGTTTGCGGGAAAGGACGATCTGTTAATTTCCCGGAGTTCATTATAAAGTTTTGTTTGTGCTTTTGCCAGAGATTATCCTTGACGGTTCAGGGAAAAGTTCATAAGAAAAACCATGGTGCAGAAAAAAAGAAAAGGGAGCCGGGAAGGTTTTACCCTGCTCGAAGTGATGATTGCCATGGCAATCCTGGCCATTGCCCTGGTGGCCGTTTATCGTTCCCAGTCGCAGAGCGTATCGATGGCCGGGGAGGCGCGCTTTCTGACCACCGCCTCCCTGTTGGCACAGGGGAAAATGGCGGAAGTGGAGAGGATGAATCCGCAGAATCTGGCGAATGCCGGGGGTGATTTCGGGGAGGATTTCCCCGATTATGCCTGGCGGATTGAGGTTAAGGATACGGCATTGCAATACTTGAAGAAGATCGATGTAATTGTCACCCATGGGAAAATGGCCGCAAACAATGTCTATTACCTGGAATTATATAAATTTATCAAAAAGTAAAAAGGGCTTCACCATCCTGGAGATTCTGATCGCCGTTTTCATTCTCGCTACGGTCTTGTCCACCGTATATGCCGCTTATCGTGGTACCTTCCGGATCATGAAGGATTTGGAAAGGGATGAGGCGTTGTATGGTATGGCAAGAAATACCATGCAGCGAATGTTGAAGGACCTGGCGGCGGTGACCGCAAGCGGCGGCGCTTTCAAGTTTGTTTCCCGCCCGGCATATGTGACGGGTGGGAATTTTACGGACCTTACCTTTTTAGCAAGGGCGCATCTGGCCTGGTCAGAAAATGAACTTTCCGGCGCCCCGGCGGAAATTACCTATTACGTGGAGGACGATACGGAGGGAGGGTATCAGCTGCTGAGGCGGGACACGCCAAGTGTTCCAGCGGCAAATGATGAACCGGCCCCAAGGGGGTTTGTCGTTTGTGAAGGTTTGCAAGCCCTGAAATACATATTTACAGACCGTGATGGCCAGGAGCACGATTCCTGGGATTCGACCACTGAAGGGGCGGGGGGGAAAAACAGGGCGCCGGTGCAGATTGCCGTAGAACTGAAACTGGTTAATCCGCAGGACCGGGAAAAACCCTATACATTTTTTACACGGGCCTTTCTGCCCGCTGCCACGGTAGCCGTAACGCCTCCTTAGGGGGAAAAGGGGTTCAGGTATCAGGAGGATGAAACGCATTATTTCCAATAACCGGGGGGTCGCCTTGATTGTGGTGATCCTCATGGTCAGTATTATCGTGGCTCTGACGGTGGAATTTAATCGCTCCACCCGCGATGGTCTTTATCAAACCGCCAATTTGAGCGACGGTATCCGGCTTTATTATATCGCCCGCTCGGGCTTTAATGGCGGCGCGGCCCTGCTTGGGGCCGAAAAAAACAATTTCGATGCCCTGACGGAGCCTTGGGCAAAAACGGAATTGTTTTCCGCTCAGTCGGAGGGGTATTTCAGGAGTGGCTCCTTTAATGTGCGAATTGAAGATGAAGCGGGCAAAATTTCCGTTAATAAATTACTCAGCGGCAACGAGTATAACTTGCCGGTCAAGGAGTTGCTGCTCCGGCTCTTAAGCCTGCCGGAGTTTAAATTGAGCCCGGACCAGGCAACGGCAATCGTGGATTCGCTTAAAGATTGGCTGGATGCGGATAGTGAGGTGACGGGGCAAGGCGCTGAAAGTTCATATTATCAGACGCTTACCCATCCATATGCCGCCAAAAACGGAATTCTGGATTGCATTGACGATTTATTGATGCTAAAAGGCGTCACCAAAGAGCTGTATTACGGCACCAAAACGACGGCAGCTCTGAAAGACTATCTGACTATTTACGGTGATGGGGCTATCAATATTAATACGGCCCCCAAGCTTGTGCTACGTGCGCTTGCGCCGGCGATAACGCCGGAGTTGGCCGATGAGCTCGATAAATACCGGCGAACGGAAGGGCATGACCTTGCTGATGTCAATTGGTACCGGAGGGTGCCGGGCATGCAGGATGTGACTATGAACTACGGGCTATTAAGCGTAAAGAGCGATTATTATACTATTATCTCGACGGGGCTATTGGGTAACATGAAGGAAACGATTGTCGGGTCGGTCAAAAAGGGCGCGGGGCTTGAGGCGGTCGAACTGTTATCCTGGAAAGTCGAGTAATGCCGGAAAAATTTTTAGGGATAGAACTCGGAGACAGCAACCTGACGGCAGTTCTCGTGACCCAGGGTATAAGGACCGGGTTCAAGGTAGAAATGGCGGAGGTCATGGATATTGCCGCTATGGGTGGGGCGGCGGCCGCCCTGGCCGCGCTGGGTGGCAAGGTGGACTTCCGGAGTGCGCAGATAAGCCTTTCTCTGCCTACGGAGCTTGTTTCCTTCCATCAGGTTAAACTGCCTTTCCGGGAAGCAAAGAAAATCCGTCAAACGATTGCTTTCGAACTGGAAACCATGCTTCCCCAGGGCATGGAAAATCTACTACTTGACTATAATATTGTCAGACAAACCCACCAGTCAGAGATATTGGCCGCCCTGGTTCCCCGTACTGCCATCCAGGAGCGGTGCGCCCTTTTTGGCGAAACGCCCCCTACCCCTGGTTTTATCGGGATCGGTGCGCTTGCGATAGCCGCTCTGCTGACAGTCGATAAGACGCTGAGTGAGCCGATTTTACTCCTGGATGTGGGTGTGAAGCAAACGACTGCCGTGTTCATAGAGCAGGGCAAGATTGTGCAGGTGCGGCGTTATGCCTTTGGCGGCGCAAGCCTCTTGCGTGAGGAAGCTACCGGCGAGCCCGCTTCGCAAGGCCCGGAGAACCAGGCGCATGTGCCGGACAGCGTTCCGGCCGCCTGTCGGCAATTTTTACAGGAGTTGGCCAATACCATGGAGTATCTCCAATGGTCCGGCAGCCTGAAAGAAGGCTTAGGACGGCTCTTTTTAACCGGTTGCGGCTTGTTGCACCACGGTTTAAAGGAATGCCTGGCGGATGGCCTTTCCCTGTCGGCGGAAATAGTCGATGTGGCAAAGCTTGGGGAAGTTGCGCTGCCGGAGAAGATCGGCAAAACGTGGCAACCCGCCCTGATGAATCAGGCCCTGGCGCTGGCTATTACCAGGTATAGAAAAGGACAGGGGTTCAACTTCGCACTGCAGGAACTGGATCGACAGAACCGAAGGGCTGGCTTGGGCCGGACGCTAAAGTGGGGAATGGGAGTTTCCGCAGTTGCTACATTGCTTTTGTTCGCCGATGCCTATCTTGGCTATCGTTATGACCAGCTTCGTCTGGATAATCTGAAAAAAGAGATCAGGGTGATATTCAAAACGGCGGCGCCGGAGATAACCCGTATCGTTGATCCTGTCCAGCAGTTCAAGGTAAAAATTGCGGAAACGAAAAAGATTTCCGCAGGTTTAGGAGGAATGGAAAGTGGCGCAACCGTTCTCAATATCTTGAAGGATATTTCCACGCTGGCGCCGCCGGCCACGGAGTTTCTCATGTCCGGGTTTAATCTGGATGGCAACCGGCTGGTAATTAAAGGAACGGTAAAAAATTTTGATGCGGCGGATGTCCTTAAAAAAGAGCTGGCCAGGTCAAAATACCTGACCGACTTGCAAATCGGCGCTACCAGCCTGCAAAAACAGGGTGAGAAGGTGGAATTTGACCTGAGGATGACTATACAAAAATGAAAAATATGTGGGCCAAATTATCCAGCAGACAGCAGCTTAACCTTACCATCGGGGGAGCGCTGATCCTTGTCTTGATTGCTTTACAAATCCTGCTTTTGCCTTTCCTTGATGACGTGAAGACGGTGAACAAGGCCATTCGCAATAACGAGAAGGCTTGGGGAGAAATGATGCTTCTGGCCAGGGAGTATCAGGGGGTGAAGCGTCAGGCGGATAATATCCAGCAGGCGCTGTTGCGCCGCCCCCGTGATTTTAATTTATTTTCCCATCTCGAAAAGATTGCCGGAGACGCTGGGATGAAATCTAACATCAAATACATCAACGCCTTGCAGGGTGCGGTGGCCGGACCATACGAGGAGTTGCCCGTTGAGATGAAGCTGGAAAAGATCACCCTTAAACAGTTGACGGATTTTCTTTATCTTCTGGAAGCGCCGCAGGATCTTATCCGGGCAAAGAGGATCAGCATTTCCAAGATGAAGGACAACCCGGAATATCTGGAAGCGCAACTGCAAGTTGCCACCTACCAGTTAAAGAAAGTCAACGGGATATGATGATGGGAAAAATAAATAAAAGCACCGCATTTTATGTGATTTTCTCCATTTCAGCCCTGGTTTTTTTCCTTTACGCCCGCTTCCCTGACAAAGTGGTGGAGAAATACCTGTTGAACCGGTTTGCAGAAAGTAACCCCGGCACATTTCTTTCCGTGGGATCGGTGAGCTTAAGCTTTCCGCCGGGCCTGCAGGTGGAAAACGTGTTCTTCGGATTCAAGGACAATCAGGATGCCACAATTCGCTTGGAAAGCTTGAAGGTCAGGCCGCGCCTGACGGGATATCTGACGGGGCATTCCTCCTTTGCCATCGGGGCCACCGCCTATGGAGGCGTCCTCGGCGGACGTGTGGATTTTCCCCATCTCCAGCCGGGAAAAAGCCCTGAGAGCGTAGATGTCAGGTTTGAAGAGGTAGCCCTCGAAAAGTGCGACTATCTGAAGGAAAAGTTAGGACGTCAGGTGAGAGGCCGGTTAAGCGGTGTTTTTGCGCAGCATGGGGACAGTAAATTAGACTTTACTATCAAAAACGGCAGCTATCCCCTCCTCGTTAACCTGTTCGGCTTGAACCGGCTGGATTTCAGCAAGACCGAAGGTCAGTTTACTCTTAGGGGGCAGGTGCTGAAGATCAATAAATTGAAGCTTACGGGTGACAAGGTCAACCTGTCTTTGAAAGGCAACATTCTCCTTAAACCGGAATTTAAGAACAGTGAGCTGAGTTTAAACGGCGCCATGGAAATCGCAGCCCTCAGCAACAAAAAGGTCGCCCTTGCCATTAGCGGTACAATCGGCAATGCGAAAAGCATTTATCAATGAACAGGCAGGAAGGACGCGGTAGATGGTCTTGACATTTCTGAGCCGACTCAAGGGTTTGACGCCGGATTTTTCGTTTGCAGAATTGGAGAAGCGTTACAATCATTTATTCATTCTGCTGGCGATTACCGTCTTTGCCTATGCCTTGGTGGGATTGGGCTACGATGGCTTGAGCCTGATGTTGCTTAAAGGACAAACGGTGCGGCCGACCGTAGAAGAAGTGGCGCCCGTCAGCGCCTTCTCGAAGGAACCGGCGGAAGTTTATGCCGTTATCCCGCAACGCAATCTTTTTGGTTCTACCGACAAGGCGGTGCATGAAAAACAATCGGAGACGGCGGCGCCTGTGGAGGGACCTGATCTTGCCACCGTGCTCATGATCAAGGGAATTGTGGCGGGCACGGGTAAGGATGGTTTTGTCGTTATCGAAGAGCAGGGCAAGAACAAGCAGATGCTCTACAAGGTGGGGAATGTGGTGGCGGGCGCCAAGTTGATCAGGATCGACCGCCGGGCCGTTACTTTTCTGGTTGGCGATAGGGAGCGAATCCTGAAGATGGCGGGAGCGAATGAGGATCCCCTGTTGACCGCCCGCCCCAGTCTGCCGCCGGTGGCAACCGGCCGGTCAGGCCCGCTGGTCGTCAATCGCAGTGAGGTTGATGCCTCATTGAAGGATATGGGGACCTTGCTGAGCCAGGCACAGATCAGACCTTTCTACACCGACGGGGCTCCCGATGGTTTTATGATTTCCAATATCAGGCCGGGAAGCATTTACGAGCGGCTGGGGCTTCTCAATGGCGATGTTGTGCAGGCGGCGGATGGTCAGAAGCTGCTTACTGCCGGTGACGTAACGGGGCTTTACAACACCATGAAATCTGCCTCCTCTTTTACACTCAGCATCAAAAGAGGAGGCCAGCAGCAAAACCTCCCCTACGTTTTCCACTAAGGGTGGTGGAGCCATGTATGCAGCATATTTTGGTTTACGGGAAAATCCTTTCAATTTAAATCCCGATCCCCGCTATTTTTATCTCAGTCCGCAACACCAGGAGGCCCTCAACTGCCTCATCTACGGCATTAATGAAAAAAAGGGATTCATCGTAATTACGGGGGGGGTTGGAAACGGCAAGACCACCCTGTGCCGTACCTTGCTGGCCGGGTTGGACAACAAGGTGGAAACTGCTTTAATATTCAATTCCTCTCTCTCCGACCTGGAGTTATTACAGACCATTAACCAGGAGTTCGGTATTACCATGACGCGCGGGCGGCAGACAAAAAAACGCTGCCTCGACGCCTTGAACGAATTTCTCCTGAAAAACTTTGCCTCCGGCAAACAGGCGCTGCTCCTGATAGATGAAGCACAGCACCTCTCTCACAACACCCTGGAGCAGATACGCATGCTTTCCAATCTGGAAACGGATCGGGAAAAACTGCTGCAAATCATTCTTATGGGGCAGCCGGAACTGCAGGCGCTGCTTTCTCTGCCGTCTCTCAGGCAGCTGAATGAGCGGATTACGGTGCGATATGATTTGAAGCCCCTGGATCGAAAGAACGTGCAGGTATATATTGAATATCGGTTGAACATGGCTGGCGGGACAGAGCGGATCAAATTTTCTCCCCGGGCCTATAAGCTTATCTATCGTTATTCCGCAGGCAATCCGCGGCGCATTAATGCTCTCTGCGACCGGGCCTTGCTGATCTCCTATACGGAGGATGGGGACCTCATCGATGGCAGGATTGTAAAAAAGGCCGTCAAAGATGTGGGTGAGGACTACTTCTTTAGCCGGGGGAAAAAGGCGGCGTTAAACAGTTGGGCGCCGTTGGCTCTAATAATACTAAGTGCAATGATTCTAATGCTTTTAGTTGTCATAGTTATCATCAACTTCCTTAAAATGACTTGACAGGGAAGAAAATGAGTTATATCAACAGTGCGCTTAAAAAGGTGCAAAAAGAGAAGGATGGCCGTTACGCGTTCCGTGGCGATGTGGTCATGACAAGAGGGGCACAGAAAAGCCCGGCCGGTAAGTGGCGTGCCTCCCTTTTTGCGGTGGGTATCGTCGTCGCTTTGGTCAGCCTGTCGATTCTAGTTTGGTTGTCCTATCCGGTAGCCACCAGAGAGGCTAATAAGCGTTCGCCTAACATCACCCCGGTGACAACCGTTGCATCTTCACCAGCCTTCACGGTGGAGGCGCTTCCTGATAAGGCTGACCGGCTTTATCAAGAGGCCCTGGTCGCCCAGCGGGGCAAAAGATGGGAGGAGGCGGAGAGCTTTTACCGGCAGGTGCTGGCGCTGGATGCCCGCCACTTGCAAGCCCTGAATAATTTAGGCGTGCTCTACATGCGTAAAAATCGTTCTGACGAGGCCATTGAGCTTTTTGTCAAAGCGGTAGCAGCTAAGGGCGATTATGTCGATCCTTACTACAATCTGGCATGCCTTTACTCACAATTGGGCAATATGGAAGCCAGCTTACATTATCTCCAAAGGGCGGTAAAAATCGACAGTAATGTCCGGGAATGGGCAAAAAAAGATATGGATTTTACGAAGATGCATTCTTTACCGGCCTTTAAAAAAATAACGGAAGAGTTGATAAAATAATGACAAAAACATTAAGAAAAATAATTGTCGTCATGTTGTTTTTTTCCTTCCTGGGAATAGAGGGCATTTATTCTGCTGTTTCCCTTGCCGCAAGAGTGGCGGGAGAGGATGTCCCCGTGCCTGCGGTAACCGTTCCTTCTCCTACATTGGAGAGGCAGCAGGAGCGGAAAATTACCCCCACGGTATTTCCGCAAAGTTTGCAGAAAAAGGCAACTGCTGCGCCGGCGCCGGTAAGACCATCGGCTGTACCGGTCGTACCGGTTGCCAAACAAGATTTGGCAGCGCCACCGGCTGATAAAGAACCGGCCAAGGTGGAACAAAAGGCCTCAGTTGTGGCCACGCCAGCGCCGACGTCACCCCAGACAATCACCGACAAGGTTTCCAGGCCGCCATCCGCGCCGCCGGTTGGCGCTGCGGCCTCTCCGGCCATACCGGAGGAAGCGAAAAAGCCGGCGAAGGACACGAGGTATGTGACGATAGATTTTGATAACGTGGACATCCAGGTGTTTGTCAAGTTTGTCAGTGAGCTGACGGGTAAGAATTTTGTCATTGACGATAAGGTCAGAGGCAAGGTGACCATTATCTCCCCCCGGAAAATTTCCCTCGACGAAGTTTACAAGGTCTTTGAGTCGGTGTTGGAAGTTAACGGATTTGCCACGGTAACGGCTGGCGAAGTCACCAAGATTGTGCCCGCCCTGCAGGCCCGGGAAAAACAGTTGGAAACCAGGATTGGCGCCCAGGGGGTGAATGGTGCGGAAGACAAGCTCATTACCCAGATTATTACTCTGGAAAACGCGAATCCCGATGAAATAAAAAGGGTGCTTGAACCGCTTATCTCCCGTTCCAGCATCCTTCTGGCCTATCCGCCCACGGGGATGCTTGTCATTACGGATTATCAGTCCAATATCCGGAAGATCATGGAGATCATCAGCGCCCTGGATGTGGAAGGGATGGCCTCCCAGATTACCTATTTGCCCCTGAAGGCGGCAAGCGCCTCGGAGTTGGTCAAATCCCTGATGATGCTTTTCCAGCCCCAACCAGGTCGGGCGCCCGTTACCCCTTTGCGGATTGTGGCCGATGAGCGGGCGAATGCCCTTATCCTGGTCGCCAGTGAACAGGAAACGGAACGAGTAAAGAAACTGATTGAATTTATGGATAAAGACGTGCCCATGGGAGCGGCGACGCTCCGGGTCTATCGTTTGCAGAATGCCGTTGCCGAGGATCTGGCCAAGGTGCTGATGAATATTCCCAAGGCCACGGCAACCGCCCCGGGGGTGGCGGCCGGCGGCAAATCGCCGCTTCTTTCCAAGGATGTGCAGGTCACGGCGGATAAGGCTACCAACACCCTCATCATTACGGCCAACAATGATGACTATAAAATTCTGGAAGAAGTGATCAAAGCCCTCGATCTTGCACGTCCCATGGTCTTTATCGAAGCCCTGATCATGGAAGTTAATAGCACCAAGAGTTTCCAGGTGGGGGTGGAGTGGACCTTGCTGAAAGACATTGGTGGTGGTGCTCTGGCAGGGCTTGGGGGAAAAGATGCTAGCGGTAATCTCCTGCCCGCTACCGGCCTCGGTCTCGGAGGTTTCACTGCGAATAATGGCATTATTCCACAGGGCTCGAAGATATCCCCCGGTCTGTCCCTGGGCGTCCTCGGCGCCGGGATAAAAATTGGCGATGTGCTTTTCCCTAATATCGGAGCTGTTTTGAATGCTTACCAGGGTGATAGCGATATTTCCATTCTCTCCACACCACAGATTATGACGATGGATAACGAAGAGGCGGAAATCAACGTCGGAAAAAATGTCCCCTACATAACCCGGCAGGACACCTCGTCCAGCATTACGTCGGCGGCGGGCGGTATCAACTACAGCAGCTTCGAGTACAAGGATGTGGGTGTGATCCTTAACATTACACCCCATATCAATGAAGATAATTTTGTGCGCCTGAAATTGAATCAGAAGGTCAGTAGCGTGGTGGATGGTTCGCCCACGGGACTTCCGACCACCTTGAAGAGGGAGGCTAAGACGGTCGTGGTCGTCAAGGACAAGGAAACCATCGTCATCGGCGGCATGCTGGGTGACAGCACGAGTGAAGGTGACACAAAGGTGCCCTGCCTGGGTGACATTCCCCTCCTCGGATGGTTGTTCAAGTCCACTAACAAGACCAAAGAGAAAACCAACCTTTACGTATTTATTACCCCCCACATCGTAAGGTCGCAAGGCGATGCCGCCGCCCTTTACAAGGATAAGCGCGAGCAGATGGGCAGCGTGGTAGAGGGAGTTATCAAGCTGGATAAAATAATTAAGAAGGAACCGGTTCGTAATTAGACGAGATGAGCAACGTAGAAATGGAACCAACAGCGAATCTCGATAAGAATCCGGCTGCGGCAGAAACGGCCGCTTCGGCGGACGGCGTGTTTGCCGAGTCCCTGGAAAGCCGCCTTCTGCGGGCTGGCATCACTGCCGGGCTTTTGTCGGAAATAAAAGCGGCGTATCAGGCAGATGGCCTCAGCCTGATGGATATCTTGCTCCAGAAAAAAGCCTTTACCGAAAAGGAAATACTGGAGATATTCAGCGAGCATTTTAGTGTTCCCCTCTGGACCGACCTGCCGGTAGAAAACATCAATCCGGATTTTGCCGCTTTCTTTCCCATGCAATATCTCAAAAAACACCGGATGGCGCCCCTCGAAGCAGTTGACAGTCACCGGTTGATCGTTGCCGTCAATGACCCCATCCGTTTTTCCTTTGTGGATGATCTTTGCCGCACACTGGGCAGGCACGATTGCCTGATCGTGCTGGCTACCCAGGAGGCGATTACGGCGGCCATTAACCTTTCCTACGATCTCAGCCGCAGCTCCGCCCAGGAGTTTTTTCAGGAAATGACCGATGAGACGCCGGAGCACCTCATCTCCGAGATCGAGGAGACGGCGGACCTGCTCGATGAGACGAGCGATGCGCCGATCATCAAGCTGGTCAATCTCCTGGTGGCCGGGGCTATCCGGGACCGCGCCAGTGACATCCACATCGAGCCATATCAGAGCGCACTCAAGGTACGGTATCGTATCGACGGCATTCTCTACAACATCCTGAGCCTGCCACGGCGGGTTCAGTCCCCTCTGACCTCGCGGGTTAAGATCATGGCCAAGTTGAATATTGCGGAAAAGCGGTTGCCTCAGGACGGCCGGATCGAAATTAAGATCGCCGATCGCAGCGTGGACATCCGCGTTTCCGTTTTGCCCACCGCCTTTGGCGAAAGGGTGGTGCTGCGCCTCCTCGATAAAACCTCCTCCGTACTCCAGCTCTCCGATTTGGGTATGGATCCAAACCGGATACGGCTCTTTAACCGGCTGATCAAGTCTCCCTACGGCATTATCCTGGTTACCGGCCCCACAGGGAGCGGCAAAAGCACGACTCTTTACGCGGCCCTTTCCACCATTAACCATCCGGAGATCAATATCATCACGATTGAAGACCCCATTGAGTATCAGATTGAGGGGATCGGTCAGATCCAGGTTAATCCCAAGATTGACCTCACTTTTGCCGCCGGGCTGCGTTCCATCGTCCGGCAGGACCCCGATGTCATTCTCGTGGGGGAAATCCGGGACCGGGAGACGGCAGAAATTGCCATCCAGTCCTCCCTGACGGGCCATCTGGTTTTTTCCACCTTGCATACGAATGATGCGGCGAGCGCCGTGACGCGTCTTATCGACATGGGCATCGAGCCTTTTCTCGTGACCTCCGCCGTTATTGCCGTGGTCGGCCAGCGGCTGGTGAGGATGCTTTGTCCCAAATGCAAGGAATCCTATGTACCTGACGACGAATCTCTGGCCTATGTGGGAATCGGGAAGGAGCAGCTTAAGAAGCACGTCCTTTATCGGCGGAAGGGTTGTCCGGCCTGTATGAATACCGGCTACCGGGGCCGTACCGCCATTTTCGAGATCATGATCATGGATGAAGACATCAAGCGGCTGGTCCTGAAGACCTCGGATTCCAACCAGATTGCTGACCTGGCCATTGAACGGGGCATGACCACCATGCTGCAGAACGGCGCGGAAAAAGTATTGCAGGGCGCAACCACGCTGGAAGAGGTGCTCCGGGTAACGAGGGTCGTTATCAGGCTGGAAGCGGATATGGAGGCTTAATCATTAGCCTGACGCTCCTGGAAAGCCTGGAAGGATAAAATGGTTGTAAGTAATATCAGTTTCAAAAAGAAGTTTTTTTTATTCCTTTTGCTGTTTGTGGCGCTTTATGCCGGTTTGGCGCGGGCGGCGGAGCCGGCATTCCCCCGTCCCAAAGGAGCGGTGAACGATTTTGCCGGCGTCCTCGACGCTGCTGCGGTGCAGACCATGGAAAACCTGTCCCGCGAGGTACTGGAGAAAACAGGGACGTCCCTTGTCTTGGCCGTGCTGCCTACTATCGGAGATAATGAGCCTGCCGATTATGCCAATCGTCTTTACCAATCCTGGGGGATCGGAGCCAAGGGGACTGATAAGGGCGTGCTTCTGTTACTGGCGGTGAAAGAGCGTAAGGTCAGAATCGAAACAGGTTATGGCGTTGAAGGGATTCTCCCCGATGGCAAAGTGGGCGAGATACTCGATAAATATGTCATCCCGGAGCTCCGGGTCGGCCAGTATGGACAGGGCTTGACCAGGGGATTCGTCGCGCTGGCGGGGGTAATCGCCCAGGATGCCCATGTCGAATTGACGGGTTTGCCCGCGCTCCCCCAGCCGTACGCCCGGGACTCCCGGCGCGGCACGGGCCTGCCACTGCTCTTGCTCCTCCTGCTGCTCATCCCGCTTTTGGGGACCAGGCAGGGGCGGGCGATGCTGCCCTTGCTTCTTTTGCTGTTCCTGGGAGGCGGGAGAGGCGGTGGCGGTTATGGCGGCGGCTTCGGGGGCGGATTTGGCGGATTTGGCGGCGGCTCCAGCGGCGGCGGCGGTTCCGACCGCAGTTTTTAGTGAGTTAGAAATGGCTTACTGCAAGTAAGCCATTTCGTAAACGAACTATCCTGCTTTTCCGGGTTAGTAAGCTGGAAACTGCTTCCCGGCGGGAAGCAGTTTCGTGAGCGCACTTATCCCGTTTGTCAGGGTTAGTAAGTAGCGGTGCTAGAATGAGGTTTATTATGGCTAAAGTTATTAAAAAACCACAGGAGATCTTTGCCGAGATCACGGCAGATTTTCAGCAGGCATGCGGGGCGGATCTTTTATCCATTATTCTTTACGGCAGTGGCACCGGCAATTATTACCTTCCCGGACAATCGGATATTAATTTCCTGATTATTCTGAAAGAGGTGGGGATTGTTAACCTGGAGCAGTGTCTGACGGTAATCGGGAAATGGGAAAAAAGGCGCGTGGCTGCCGTTTTTATGACACCGGCCTATATTGCTGACTCACAGGATGCTTTTCCCGTGGAACTACTAAATATGCAGCTGAACCATCTGGTTGTTTACGGTGAAGATGTCTTAGCGGATCTGAAATTGGCAGCCGGGGATCTGCGGTTACAACTGGAGCGGGAATTGAGGGGGAAGGTTTTGCACCTGCAGCAGGGTTTTCTGGCCTGCGGGGGGAAAGCTAAGGGTTTAAGGCAGCTTATCGGATTATCCCTGGGGAGTTTTTTGCCTTTGTTTACAGTGCTGCTTTTCCTCAGAGGTTATAAAACTCCGCTGGGCCGGAGGGATTTGATTAAAGCTCTGTCTCTGGCATATCCTGTTAAGGCCGACGTCTTTCTCCAGGCGATCGACATCCGGGAAAAGCGGGGCAAGCTTTCCGACCGGGAGCTCAAAGAGCTGTTTAGGTCCTATCATCATGAAATAGCCCGCCTGGCGAAACGCATCGATAATCTGGGAGTTTAATCTTTTATTTATTTGAGGGAGGTAATTATATGTCTAGAGGAAAGAAAATACTGATTATTGTCGGCGTTGTATTGGTCCTTGCCTTATTTTCCGTTTACTCTTTGTTCAAGGGTAGTTACAACAATTTTGTGACCATGGATGAAGGGGTAAAGAGCTCCTGGGCGCAGGTGGAAAACCAGTTGCAGCGCCGCTACGATCTGATTCCTAATCTTGTCGAGACGGTAAAAGGCTATGCCAAACAGGAGAAGGACGTCCTGGTTGAGGTAACGAATGCCCGGGCCAGGGTTGGCGGGGCAGGTAAAATCTCCGATAAGATGGCGGCCAATAACGAGTTATCCGGCGCTTTGAGCCGCTTGCTGATAGTGGTGGAACGTTACCCGGAGCTCAAGTCCAATCAAAATTTTCTGCGCCTCCAGGATGAGCTGGCGGGCACGGAAAACAGGATTGCCGTGGAAAGAAGAAGGTACAATGAAGTTGTGCAGGCTTACAATGTGGCGATCAGGTCTTTTCCAAGTAATGTCGTGGCCGGTATTTTCGGCTTTGAGAAGGCGGCTTTCTTTGAGGCGCCGGCGGCAGCCAAGGCCACCCCACAGGTTAAATTTTAGCCTGAGCGGGAGGGCATAAAGAAGCTGATTAATGCCGATTTGTTACGAAAAAAGACAGAATAAATTCATTGCGCAAAATGGCGAGGGGGTAAAAGATTGACAGGGATTAGGGGTAAGTTGCTGATTCTTTTTATTATCCCCGTGATACTGTATGTCGCCACGCTGGGTGTTTTGCCGCTCATGGAGCCGGACGAGGCCCGTTACAGCGCCATCCCCAGCCATATGAACATATCCGGAGATTACGTTACCCCGCGTCTGCAGGGGGTCGTCTATATAGAAAAACCGCCCCTTGCCTACTGGGCGACGGCTCTTTCTTTCAAGATATTTGGCGAAAATGATTTTTCCGCCCGCTTATTTACCGGTCTTTGCGCCTGGGGCTGCATTCTGCTCGTCTATGCCATGGGGCGGTTTTTTCATGACGAGAAGGCGGGGCTCTATGGGGCTGCCGTTTTAGCGACGTCTTTATTCCACTATGTCATGGGACGGATCAATATCCTCGATATGCCTGTTGCCTTCCTGATGAGCCTGGCTATCTGGGCTGGATATCGCTATTGTAATTCGGGGGACACGTACCGATCTGCTACGCAGCTTCCGGGTAATTCGGGGGACACGTACCGATCTGCTACGCAGCTTCCGGTACATGTCCCCCTGAAGGCGTGGCTTTACCTTTGCTATTTGGCCTGTGCCCTGGCCTTCCTGACCAAGGGATTGATCGGATTTGTTTTGCCGGCGGCGGTGCTCGTCATTTGGCTTATGGCTGTGAAAAGATGGCGTACCATCCCCAAGCTCATCTCGCCGCTGGGGATCGTGATCTCTCTCGCGGTTTCCCTGCCCTGGCTGATCCTCATCCAAAAGGCCCACGGCGATTTCTTCCGTTTCTTTTTTATTCAGGAACACTTCCAAAGATATACCTCTACCATGCACCACCATAGTGAACCTTTTTATTTTTACCTCCCGATTATCATCGCCGGGACACTTCCCTGGTGCGCTTTTATCTTTAAAACCATGGGCGGCCGGGGGAGGAATTGGTTCCGTGATAAACTATTCCGCAAGGAAGACGCGGTTTTTCTGCTTGTTTGGGGCGGTTTTATCTTACTTTTCTTCTCCCTTTCCGGTTCCAAACTGATTCCCTACATTGCAGCCCTTTTTCTACCCCTGGCGGTCGCTCTGGGGCGGATATTCAGCTTTTATGATGAACATATGGCGCCAGGAGAAAAGATTGCGGCTCGTTATCATTTGCCGGCATTCGTGCAGTTTCTGATCTTTGTTGCCCTGCTTTTGGCGCCGCTTTTTATCAAAGAAAAAAATATTTCCCTTGAACTTTGGTGGCCATGGATTGTTGCGCCCCTGCTGCTTCAGGTACTGTTGTTATTTCTACCCGGTTACGTGAGGAAAAAAACGGGGGGAAACTGGTTTTTTACGGCCTATCTGCTGACGGCATTTTTTCTGGTATCTCTGGTTTTTCCTCTGTCGCGTTTCCTTTCCCCCTATAAATCCGCTTATTTTCTCGCCCAGGCAATCAAGCGGCAAGTGCCGGTCGGCCAGGAGCTCTACCAATACGATGTATGCCTTTATGGCATTGATTACTATGATAAGATAAGAACCCCCATCGTGAATGATTTTGGGGAAATTACCTATGGCATTGCCTACTTGCCGCCTGCAGAAAGGGAGCGTTATTTCTTGCGTGACCAGGAGTTTTTCCGTATCTGTCGGCAGCGGCAGGAGACCTACTGTGTGGTCAAGGGGCGGGAAGATCTGGCAAAACTTAAAAAGGAGTTCCCCCGCACGTTAATCTTGTGGGATAACAAACATTATTATTTACTGAAGGTGAAAGCGTGAAGATACGGGAAGATTTTTTGCCTTTGAGCCGGCCGTCGATCGGCAGCGAGGAAATCCGGCAGGTTACGGCCTGTCTGGAATCGGGGTGGATTACCACGGGGCCGCTCTGTCAGCAATTTGAAGCGCAATTCTGCACTCTCACCGGCGCCTCACGGGCCGTTTCCCTAAGTTCGGGGACGGCAGGCATGCACCTGCTTCTCCTGGCCATGGGCATCGGCCCGGGGGATGAAATTATCACGCCTTCCCTGACTTTTGCCTCCACGATCAATTTGATTGCCATGCTGGGCGCCACGCCGGTTTTTGTTGATATCGATTACGACACTCTGAATGTCAATGCCGACTTGCTTGCGGAAAGGATTACCCCCCGCACAAAAGCCATCATTCCCGTGCACTTCGCCGGTGCGCCGGCGGACATGGATAAAATTATGGCCATTGCCGCCCGTTACAGGCTTGTGGTGATTGAGGACAGCGCCCACGCGATCGGCGCCTGGTATAAAGGGGTGCATGCCGGTGGCTTTGGCAGCAGCGCCGTTTTTTCCTTTCACCCCATAAAAAATATCACCACGGGGGAAGGCGGCTTAATCACGCTTAACGATGGCGACTTGGAGGCGCGGCTCCGGCGGCTTCGTTTTCACGGTCTGGAGAAGGATGCCTGGAAGCGTTACGGCAAGGGCGGCAACCCCGAATATGATATCCAGACGCCGGGATTCAAATACAATCTCACCGATATGCAGGCGGCGCTGGGATTGGCGCAGCTGTCCCGGTTGCCGGAGTTCAACGCGCGCCGGACGCATCTGGCCGCTCTCTACCACGAGGGGTTGCGGGGCGTAGCGCGAATCGCCCTGCCGGGTGTGCCTGATTATCCCCACGTCCACGCCTGGCACTTGTTTATTATCAAGCTCCTCGATATGGAGCGGCGGCTTTTCATGGAAAAACTATCGGAATATAACGTGGGTTATGGCCTTCATTTTCCGGCCAATCATCTGCTTTCCTACGTCAAGGAGAGATTTCCCCTGTCTGCGGCGGCCCTGCCGGAGACGGAGCGGGCGGCGGCGGGCATTATTTCTTTACCCCTTTTCCCGGGGATGAAGGACGAAGACGTCCTTTATGTATGCGAAGCCGTCCGGGAGATAATGCAATGATTTCCCTGGTAATTCCCGTATATAACGAAGAAACGAATCTCGTGGCGCTCCTTGCGCGCCTCATGCCTGTCATGAAAGGGATGGGGAAACCCTTCGAGCTAATTTTGGTGGATGACGGCAGTTCCGACGGATCGCTTGCCCTTTTGCAGGCTTATGCGGAACAGCCGGAAATAAAAGCGGTGGAACTCACCAGGAATTACGGTCAGCATGCGGCCATCATGGCCGGGTTTTCCCTCGTCCAGGGCGATATCGTGATCACCCTCGATGCCGATTTGCAGAACCCGCCCGAAGAAATCCCCCGTCTGGTGACCAAAATGACGGAGGGCAATTATGATGTGGTCGGTACGATCAGGAAGGGGCGCAAGGATTCCCTGTTCCGGATCATGCCCTCCAAACTGGTCAACATGGTGGCCAGAAAGATTACCGGTGTTAACATGAGGGATTGGGGCTGCATGCTGCGCGCCTACCGCCGTCCCGTTGTGGAACGCATGCTTGCCTGCCACGAGCACGCGACGTTCATTCCGGCCCTTGCCACCCACTTCGGGAAGCGGGTGACGGAGATTGAGGTTACGCATGAAGAAAGATTCGGCGGCAAGTCAAATTATCCCCTGCGCAAACTTATCAATCTACAGTTCGATCTGGTGGCCTCCTTTTCCGAGCTTCCCATGAAATTGCTTCTTTACGGCGGGGTCGTCCTGTCCTTCCTGGGGATATTGTTCGGTGTGGTACTGGCCGTGGCGCGCCTCATATACGGCGCGCACTGGGCGGCCCAGGGTGTTTTTACCTTGTTTGCCATCCTCTTCGTTTTTGTCGGCATGCAATTTTTTGCCCTCGGAATCATCGGCGAATACATTGGCCGTATTTACCGCGAAGTCCGCAAGCGGCCGGAATACGTCATTGAACGGATTTACGCCGGGGATAACGCCTAACATGGCAATGGGAAGCCCGATGAAAACGGTGGTTTTTGCCTATCATGACATGGGCCTCACGGGCCTTATGGCCCTGAAGCGGGCGGGTTTTGAGATAGTTGCCATTTTTTCGCACGACGATGACCCCGAGGAGAATTGCTGGTTTGGCTCCGTGCCGGCTTGGGCGAAGGGAAATAATATTCCCCTGTTTTGCCCGGTGGATGTGAATCTGCCGGCATGGCGCCAAAAGATTGTTGCCCTGGCGCCAGAGGTCATCTTTTCCTTTTACTACCGGAACCTTTTGTCTCCCGAAATATTGGCGACGCCGACGGGCGGCGCCTTTAATCTTCATGGCTCACTTTTGCCCCGTTACCGGGGGCGTTGTCCGGTGAATTGGGTTCTGGTGAACGGGGAAGAGGAAACGGGCGTAACCCTCCACCGCATGGTGGGCAAAGCGGATGCCGGTGATATTGTCGCTCAGAAAACTGTTCCCATCGCCTTTACAGACACGGCCCGAAGTCTTTACGGCAAACTTTGCCGCGAGGCGGCACTGTTGCTCGATGAAACGCTGCCCTTGATAAAAGCTGGCAATCCTCCCGGCTATCCGCAGGATTTGGCAGCCGGCAGTTATTGCGGCGGCCGGACTCCGGCAGATGGTCGTATCGACTGGCATTGGCCAGCATTGCGCATCTACAATCTCATCCGGGCCGTCACGGACCCCTATCCGGGCGCCTTTGCTTTCACGCCTCAGGGGGAGCGGATGCTCATCTGGTGGGGATTGCCCGATGGTAGTGGTGCAGCGGGAAAACCGGGGAGCTTCGTTGAAGAAGGTGGGGCCGTTTTTATTTGTGCCGGCGAGGGGCGCCTCAGGCTGATCGATATTGAAATCAACGGCAAGCGTTTAAAAAATGGAGAAATTTCGGAATATTTCCGGCAGCAGGAAGGAGAAAGGCAATTATGAATGTCCTCATTTTGGGGGTAAATGGATTTATCGGCCATCATCTGACGAAGCGGATTTTGGCGGAAACGGATTGGCATGTTTACGGTATGGACCTTGCGGATGATCGTTTGGGAAAGGCGATCGGTGACAGCCGTTTTCACTTCATCGAAGGGGATATTGCGATCAACCGGGAGTGGATTGAGTATCATGTCAAGAAATGCGATGTAGTGATGCCGCTCGTGGCGATTGCCACACCCAAACTATACGTCGAAGATCCGCTGGCGGTTTTCAATCTTGATTTTGAGATGAATTTGAACATTATCCGGCAGTGTGTGAAGTATCACAGGCGTGTGGTTTTCCCTTCCACCTCGGAAGTATATGGCGCCTGCCAGGAAGCGGAATTTGACGAGGACGAGAGTTTTCTGGTGGTAGGCCCGATCAGGAAAGAGCGCTGGATCTATTCGGCAAGCAAGCAATTGCTGGATCGGGTTATTTATGCCTACGGCACGCGCGGACACCTTGATTTTACCCTGTTTCGCCCCTTTAACTGGGTCGGACCGCGCCTCGATTCCCTCTTTGCTGCCAAAGAGGGGAGTTCCCGCGTGGTGACCCAGTTTATTGCCGAGCTGCTCTTGAAACGTCCCCTGAAGCTGGTAGACGGGGGGTTGCAGAAGCGCTGCTTCACTTATGTTGACGATGGCATCGCCGCACTGCTCAAGATACTGGAAAACAAGGATAATCTTTGTAAAAACGAGATTATTAACATCGGCAATCCCCGGAATGAATGCTCCGTAAAAGAGCTGGCCCTGCTTCTGAAGCAAATTTTCATGTCTCATCCCGATCACCAGCAGGACAGCGAATATTCGGAGATTGTGGAAGTTACTGCGACGACCTACTATGGGCAGGGTTATCAGGACATCTATTGCCGCAAGCCGAGCATTGTGAAAGCTGAGAAATTACTGGGCTGGAGGCCGGAGATCGGCATGGATGAGGCGCTGAAGCGGACGCTCTATTCCTTCCTGGAAGAGAACTCGGCAGACTGTAGCCTGTAAACCGGGAGAAAGGCTTTAGGGCGTGCAAAATTTACTGGGGCTCAAGATAGATGTTGACACCTACGAGGGCATGAGGCGGGGTGTCCCGAAGCTCCTGGAGATCATGGAACGCCTGGATGTGAAAGGCACCTTTTACCTGAGTGTCGGGCCGGACGCCTCGGGCCGGGCGATACTGGAACTTTTCCGTAATCCCCGCTTTCTGAAAAAAATGTGGCGCACCAATGCCGTTGGCCTTTATGGCCTGCGTACCGCCCTCTACGGGACCATCCTGCCCTCGCCGTTGATCGCCCTTTCCTTTCCGGAAATAGTCAAGGAGATCATTGCCCAGGGGCATGAGGTGCAGTTCCATGCCTGGGATCATCGACGCTGGCAGGATGAGTTGCACCGCCGTGACACCGCCTGGATCAACGCCTGGTTTGCTCGTGGTGTGGAAGGATTTGCGAGATTGACCGGCCAGGCGCCTACCTCCTTCGGGGCGCCCGCCTGGCTGGTTGATGAGCGCGTCCTGGCGATTGTCAAATCTTACAATTTCTCCTACTTAAGCTGTACGCGAGCCAGGGAGCCCTTTATTCACGAAGGTTGCGGTCTTATCGAAATTCCCTCGGATTTGCCCTGTCTCGAGGAGGTGGGGGAGGAGCGTGGTCACGATATCATCAGCGATTTGCTGCGGGAACCGGGCCATCATGTACTGCCCCTGCACGCCGAGGTAGAGGGGGGCATCCGGCAAGACTGGTTTGTGCAATTGATGGCCAGGGCGACGGCTCTGGGCTATCAGCCTGTCCCTTTGAGGACGATTCATGCACAATTGGCGGGGGAGACCCTGCCGGTCCGCAAACATCAACTGGCGATGCTGCCCGGGCGGGCCGCCCCCTGCGCCGTTTAGTAAGGCGGACGAAGAGATTATCGGCCAGGAGTCGCCAATATGTATAAAATGGTATTCCCGTCATGATTTTTGAAGGTAATATGGCCGATAGTCCAGGTGACGCCGGTGCCGTGATGCCCCTGCGCCGGTTTGCCGGTAAGATTGTCGACGTGTTCCACCGCAACATATTTCCGGGGGTTATGACCGTGGCGGCGGACCGGATCGTTGCGGTTCATCGGGATGACTCCATCCGGAGCGGTCCCTTTATCATGCCCGGCCTGGTGGATGCCCATGTACACATCGAAAGCACGATGGTGACACCGGCTGAGTATGCGCGGGTTGCCACGGTCTCCGGTGTGGTGGGCGCCGTCTCCGATCCCCATGAGATCGCCAACGTTCTGGGTGTGGCGGGCGTGGAATATATGCTTGCCAGCGCCAGCTCGACCCTGTTCAGCTTTGCCTTTGGCGCGCCTTCCTGCGTCCCCGCCACGACCTGCGAGACCGCCGGCGCCGTATTAGGGGCGGCCGCAGTAGAATCATTGCTCTCACGGCAGGAGATCAGATACTTGAGCGAAGTCATGAACGTGCCCGGCGTGCTCCAGGGAGAACTGGAGGTGCTGCACAAGGTCAAGGCCGCTCTCCGTATTGGTAAAAAGGTGGATGGCCACGCGCCTGGACTTACGGGTGAATCCTTGCAGCGTTACGCCGCCGCCGGTATCTCTACCGATCATGAGTGTGTTGATCTTGCCGAAGCCAAAGAAAAAATTGCGGCCGGGATGCACATCCTCATCCGGGAAGGATCGGCGGCGAAAAACTTCGATCGGTTGGCCCCACTTCTTGCCTGTCATGCTGACCGGTGCATGTTCTGCACCGACGATCTTCATCCCGATGATCTCGTAAACGGCTCGATAGACAGCCTGGTTCGCCGGGCGTTACATCTTGGCTACGACCAGATGGATGTCCTGGCGGCCGCCACCGTCAACCCGGTTTGCCATTACGGCATGAAAAGCGGTTTGTTAAGGCCGGGAGACCGTGCGGACTTCATCATGGTGGACGACTTTGATTCTTTCACCGTGCAGCAGACTTATCTTGCCGGTCGCCTGGTTGCAGACGGCGGTGTTTCCCTTATCGACCCGGTCCCAACGGCAACCGTCAACCATTTTGTTGCCCGGAAGCGCCAGTTGGATGATTTCCGTGTGGCCACAGGCAATGGTCCGGTCAACGCCATCCGCGCTTTCGATGGCCAGATTTTTACAGAGAGAGAGCAGCTTTTTCCTCTCCCTAAAGGCAAATATGCTGTTCCGGATCCGGCACGCGACCTGCTGAAGATAGTTGTGGTCAACCGTTACCGCGACCAGCCCCCGGCCGTAGGCTTTATCCGCGGGTTCGGTCTGAAGACCGGCGCAATTGCCTCTTCCGTCGCCCACGACTCCCATAATATTGTCGCGGTTGGCGCAGACGATCTTGCCATTTGTGAAGCGGTGAACGCGGTTATTGGACAGAAAGGAGGGCTTGCGGTTGCGGCTGGTTCGCAAACCAGTCTCCTGCCGCTTCCCATCGCAGGCCTCATGAGCGACCGGGATGCCTGGCAGACGGCGGCAAGATACAAGCAGCTCGATGCAAGTGCGAAGGCCCTTGGTTCGAAGCTTGTCGCGCCCTTCATGACGCTGTCATTTATGGCGCTATTGGTGATACCTTCCTTGAAATTGAGTGATCAAGGTCTTTTTGATGGCAAAATTTTTTCCTTTGTCGATCTTTTTCCCGAAGGTTGAAATGCTTACGTTAATTGCGACAAGCGCAGGATGCTTGAGTTTCTTTCCTGCGAGGTTTTTCTTGACAAATGATATTTAATAACATAGAGAACCCCATTCCTAATCTTTGCTTACTGGTGGTAAGATGAAAACATATAATGCTAAAAAAGAAGATGCAAATCGTGAGTGGCGGGTTGTGGACGCCCAGGGAGCAGTGTTGGGGAGGCTTGCCGCAAAGATCGCTGCCTGCCTGCGTGGCAAGGATAAACCCATTTATACGCCTTACGTGGATGCAGGTGATTTTGTTATTGTTGTCAATGTTGACAAGATTGCGCTTACGGGCAAGAAGCTTACGGATAAGATATACTACCGGTATTCCGGCTACCCCGGTGGGTTGACGGAAACCCCGGCGGGGAAAATGCTGCAAACCAACCCGGAGAATGTGCTCCGTCTGGCCGTGAAGGGCATGCTGCCGAAGAATACCCTGGGAAGGGCAATGTTGAAAAAGCTGAAGATATATGCTGGGGGAGGGCATCCTCATGAGGCCCAATGCCCAAAAGTCATGCAGATATAAGAGGAGAACATCATGACGGAAAAACGTTACTACGCAACCGGGAGAAGAAAGTATGCCGTGGCCCGGGTATATATGAAAGAGGGCAACGGGACCATCCTGGTCAACAAGCGTAATTTCGACGATTACTTCACCAGGGACAGCCTTAAGATGCTGATCCGGCAACCGTTTGAGCTTACGGGCAACGCGAATAAGTTTGACATTTACGTCAACGTGTCCGGCGGGGGCGTATCCGGTCAGGCGGGAGCTCTTAAACATGGTATTTCCCGTGCTCTCCTGGAATACGATATGGCTCTTCGGCCCCTCCTCAAAAAGGAGGGATTCCTGACGCGCGATTCCCGTGTGAAGGAAAGAAAGAAATACGGTCAGCCGGGAGCCAGGAAGCGCTTCCAGTTTTCCAAGAGATAACCTTAAGGGAAAGGAGGCCGCCGGCCTCCTTTTTTTTTGAGTAAGTATCGGGGACATGATGCGGAAGCCGCGAAGCGGATCGCCTTGCAGGGAGGACACGTACCGGAAGTCCACCGTGGGTGGAAGCGGTACGTGTCCCCCGGAGAGAAGGGGCAATAAAAATCATGATTAAGGTAGGCGTTTACGGGGCCAGTGGCTACACAGGGCAGGAACTGTTACGGCTTTTGCTGCAACACCCGCAGGTGGAAATTGCGGCCATTACCTCCCGGCAATACAAAGGTCTTCCCCTCTCCCAGGTATTCCCATGCTTTCAGGGATTGACAACCCTGACCTTCGCCGATTATGCGCCCGAAGAGATGGCAAGCCTTTGCGACGCCGTATTTCTGGCCTTGCCCCATAGCGTTTCAATGCAGGCGGCGCCTCTTTTTTATGCTGCCGGGAAGAAGATCATTGATCTGAGCGCCGACTTTCGGTTCCGGGATGTGCGGGTCTACGAAAAATGGTATGGTAAGCATACGGCCGCCGATCTTTTGAGCAAGGCTGCCTACGGCCTGCCGGAGTTAAACCGGTCGGCCATTGCCGGCAGCGTCCTTGTTGCCAACCCCGGCTGCTATCCCACCAGTGTCATTCTGGGGCTGGCGCCGCTGCTGAAGGGAAATTTGATTGACCCTGCCTCCATCATTGCCGATTCCAAGTCCGGGGTCAGCGGCGCTGGCCGGGAGCCCCAATCCGGCAACATTTTCTGCGAGGTGGCGGAGGCGTTCAAAGCCTATAACGTAGGGCGGCACCGCCACACGCCGGAGATGGAGCAGGAACTCTCACTTTTGGCGGGTGGGGACCTTGCCATCTCTTTTACCCCCCATCTCCTGCCGATAAGCCGGGGTATCCTCAGCACCATCTATGCGACGTTGACGAAAAAAGCGACTGCCGCCGAGCTGCTTGCCGGTTACCGTGAATTTTATGGCGGCGAAAAATTCATCACCGTCTATGGCGAGGGGCTTCTGCCCAATATATCGGCCGTACGGGGAAGCAATTATTGCCACCTCGGATTGGTGGTGGACGATAGAACTAACCGTGTCGTGATTGTTTCCGTTATTGATAACCTCGTCAAAGGCGCCGCCGGACAGGCCATCCAGAACATGAACATCCTCTTTGGCTGTCCGGAGGACGCGGGATTGGGAATGTTGCCCCTTTTCCCCTAAAGCCATTATCCGGAGGATCTCGTGCCCCTCAGATTGCACAACACCATCACTAGAAAAAAAGAGTTATTTACACCCCTTGTTGCCGGCAAGGTGGGACTCTACGTCTGCGGGATCACCGCCTATGACTTATGCCACATCGGGCACGCCCGCGCCGCCTTGGTCTTTGACGTAATTGCCAGGTATCTGCGGTACCGTGGCTTTGAGGTAACATTCGTGAAAAATTTTACCGACGTGGACGATAAGATCATCGATAAAGCCAACGCCGAAGGCACTGATATTTTTACCATTTCTGAGCGTTATATCGGGGAGCACGACGTCGATATGGCAGCTTTGGGGGTGAGCACGCCCGACTGGACGCCACGGGCGACAGAACATATTGCAGGGATGATTGATTTGGTCCGGCAACTTATCGCTAATGACCTGGCATATGTGATCGGAGGCGATGTCTATTTTTCCGTGGCCGGATTTAAGGGTTACGGGAAACTTTCCGGTCGGAGCCTGGAAGACATGCTTGCCGGGGCCAGGGTTGACGTGAATGAGAAAAAGAACAACCCCATGGACTTTGCCCTCTGGAAGGCCAGCAAGGAAGGCGAGCCGTGGTGGGAGAGTCCCTGGGGAAGGGGCAGGCCGGGCTGGCATCTCGAGTGTTCTGTCATGAGCAGACACTTCCTCGGTGAAACGTTCGATATCCACGGCGGCGGCGAAGACCTTATTTTTCCGCATCATGAAAATGAAATTGCCCAATCGGAGGGAGCCTCAGGCAGGCCGTTGGCCAATTACTGGCTCCATAACGGATTTGTCCGGATAAATAGCGAAAAAATGTCAAAATCTTTAGGGAACTTCTTTACTATCCGGGATACCCTTCAGGCCTACCATCCCGAGGTGCTCCGGCTTTTCATGTTTCAGAACCATTACCGTAGTCCGATAGATTACACAGATGCCTCCCTGGCGGAGGCGCGTCAGGGGATGAACCGGCTCTACGAAGTCAGGAAGGCTATCCAGGAAGCCTTGAACAGCCGACAGGATCCTTTTGTCACGCCAGCTACAGTGACGGGGAGACATGCCGCTGTTTTGGCGAAGCTTGACGCCCAGCGGGAAAGTTTCGTGGAGGCAATGGACGACGACTTCAACACCGCCCGTGCCTTGGGATGTCTCTTTGAAACAACCAGGATAATCAACGCTTACCTGGCGGAGAAACCGTCCCTGACATCGCCGGAGACGATTTTCGTACTCCATCGGGCTCAACAGTATTTCCAGGAGGTGGGCGGAGTTTTGGGATTCTTCCAAAAAGCCACGGATGATTATTTTTCGCAGGACCGGTTGCGGGAGGTTCACAAGCGGGGGCTGGATGTGGAGGAAATTGAGGGCCTGATTGCCGACCGGATTGCCGCCCGGGCGGCAAAAAACTGGGAGAAGGCCGATGAAATAAGGAAAACCCTGGCGGCGAAACACGTCATCCTCAGGGATACGCCTACCGCCACTACCTGGGAGATAAGTTAATGACTGCAGAGTGCATATATGCGACGTTATGAGTTTGCCAACGGGACATATAGACCGGGATAAGCCTTCCTGGGTCGGCGATCTCTGGGGGGGATTGGCCGCCATGCTGGTGGCGCTGCCCTCTTCCATCGCTTTTGGCGTATTGACTTATACGGCGCTGGGGCAGGAGTACGCAGGGGCCGGGGCAATGGCCGGCATCCTCGGCGCGGCGGCCCTCGGTCTCGTGGCACCGCTTTTCGGCAAGACAGACGGACTTATCTCGGCTCCCTGTGCGCCGGCTGCCGCTGTCCTCACCGCGCTGATCCTGGGGCTTTTGGAGGGAAAGGGCGGTGCGCCCCTTTCTCCGGCAGGCATCATACCGTTGTTGTCCTTCACGATCCTGCTGGCGGCGCTGCTGCAAATTTTCTACGGCGCCGTCGGTCTCGGCAGCTTGATCAAGTTTATCCCCTTTCCCGTCGTCAGTGGTTATCTTGCCGGGGTGGGGGTGCTTATTGCCCTGGGACAACTGCCCAAGCTGCTGGGGCTGCCAGGTGGGACCTCGCTGGCCTCGGGCCTGACTTCGCCGGAGCTTTGGAGGTGGCAGGGGCTGGCCGTCGGGCTGGTTACCATCGTCCTTATGGCTTTGGCGCCGCGCTTTACCAAAAAGGCGCCGACCACCATTATCGGACTTATGGGGGGGATTATCGCCTACTTTACCTTGGCGATCTTTTACCCCGCTCTCCTGAATCTGTCGGGCAATCCGCTGGTCATCGGGCCGATCATGACGCCTGTGCCATTTTTCGCTATCCTGGGCGGCCACGCGATGTCTTTATTTTCTTTCAACTTTGCCTTTCTCCAATCCATTATTATCCCGGCGCTCACCCTTTCGGTTCTCCTTTCCGTTGACACTCTGAAAACCTGCGTAGGATTGGATACCATGACGCACAGTCGGCATAACTCGGACCGGGAAATTATCGGGCAGGGAATAGGAAACCTTGTCTCTTTCCTGAGCGGCGGCATGCCCGGCGCTGGCACGATGGGGCCTACCCTGGTTAATGTAACCAGTGGCGGCCGCACTGCCCGGTCGGGGATGATAGAAGGCGCCCTGGTCTTGCTGGCGCTGCTTTTTCTGGGGCCCCTGATTGCCTGGGTTCCGATCGGCGCCCTGGCCGGTATTTTGCTTGTTATTGCCTGGCGTATGTTTGACATGACCATGTTCCGCATGTTGCGTTATCCCGAGGGCCGTCAGGATTTTGCGGTAATTGCCGGCGTCGTGATTGTTTCCATAACGGTTGACCTGATTGCGGCGGCCGGGGTGGGAGTGGTCCTGGCGATTCTGTTGTTTATCCGCGACCAGATGCGGGGGACGGTCATAAGAAGGAAAATTTACCTGAACCAGATGTCTTCAAAAACACGGCGCCTTGCTTCGGAAAGGGAGACATTACAACGTTACGGTGAGCAGGGTGTCTTTTGTGAACTCCAGGGAGATCTGTTCTTTGGCACCACTGACCAGTTATTTGCTCTGCTTGAGCCTGATATGCGGAGCAAGCGTTTTATACTTCTCGACATGCGCCGTGTCCATTCGATGGATTATACGGCGGCGCACCTCTTCGAGATGATGCAGGCACAACTTAAGGAACATGGCGGTCAGTTGCTGTTCAGCGGCATGCCTTCCGGCCGGCTCGCGGAGCGCGACTTCGAGCATTATCTTGTACAACTGGGGGTGGTGAGGCAGGAAGGTGGCGGCGTGATGATCTCCGATACCCTGGATGGCGCTCTGGAATGGATGGAAGAACGCATCCTTGAAGCGGCGGGAGTGTCGAAAAGGAGCGAAAAACTGTTGGAAGTGAAGGACTTTGAGTTGTTCCGCGAGTTTGATGATGGCACGCTCAGCGAGCTGACGGTCTATATGAGAGAAATGTCGCTGGTCCAGGGGGAGAAGGCGTTGTCGCAGGAGGATGGTGGCGACGAAATATTTCTGGTACGAAGGGGGAGCGTCAGGATCATGCTTCCCCTCCGGGGGGGTAAACGTCACCACCTGGCCACGATCGGCCCCGGCGATTTCTTTGGTGAAATATCTTTTCTCGAACATCGCGTGACGCCTACCCAAAGTGAGGCAAGCTACCCAGAGCGCCGCTTACGTGCAGCAGTCGGAGAGAGGTCTTCTCTTGAGCGCAATGGCCGTTCGGCGGAGGTTGAGGCCAAGGTGCCGACTGATCTTTATGTTCTCTCCCGCACCCGTTTAGATGTTTTGTCCCGCAGCAATCCCCAATTCGGCGTCCGGTTTTTTGCCCGTCTGGCTGCCGCGATTGCTGAAAGATTGCGCCGGACCGAGGCTGAGTTGCAGACCCTCGAGGAGCGATAGATATTGGTGATGGGTAAATCTTGACCGTTGTCCTGAACTGTGAGAAATAGGGCCATGCGTAAAAGGACTACCCCGGCAAAACTGCAACGGCTCGATGAGATAATTTCCCGGGCGTTAAAGAAAAGGCATGTTCCCTTCCAGTCTGGAGATCGCCGGTTGTTGGCGGTGTGGGAGGGGGCTGTCGGTCCGCAGATTGCGTCCCAGTCCCGGCCGGAATATCTCAGGAGGGAAACGCTCTCCGTTAAGGTCGCCAGTTCTGTATGGATGCACCAGCTTCATTTCCTCAAAGAAGAGATCATTGACAAGGTAAATTCCGGGCTGGGCAGCACGGCTGTCAAGGACATACGCTTTACCATCGGTTCCGTTCCCCCGCCCCCGGAGGTAGGCCATGAAGTGGTTGCACCATTGCCGCCGCCCGGTCTGCTCAAAGAGAGAGATAAGCAGATGATGGAAGCCTGCCTGGAATCTCTGACGGATGAGGAACTGAAGGAAATCATTCGCCGGGTCATGACCAGAGAGATTATCTGGCGAAGATCCCTGGAGCGGAAAGTTCCTTGAAAATGCCGACCATCCCTTCTGTGTAGTTGCTTTTTTCGTCAAAGATAAAGAGGGGTGGCATAATCTCCAGTTCTTCCCTTCCCTCCCTGAGCCCTTCTGTTAAAAGGAATTGTCCGGCAGTTTGCACACGGGAATGAACCATGCGGAGTCTTTTTGGTTCCAGCCTTGCCTCCCGCATGGCGCTGAGCAGCTCCACCATCCGGGAGGCGGGATAGATAAAATAGGCGCGTCCCGCCGGTTTAAGGACATGTCCTGCCGCTCGCAGAAAATCACGGAGGTCGCCGCCAAGTTCATGTCTCGCCGTGGCCTTCTCCCGGTTGGGGTTGACTCTGCCGGAATTAACCTTCCGGTAAGGGGGATTGGCGATAACCACGTCAAAAGAATGGGGGGGGAAGGCGGCTTTAATTTCCTTTACATCCACATGGCGCATCTGGATTTTATCATCGAGTCCGTTCAGCATGACGCTCCGGCCGGCCATTTCTATCAAATCCGTCTGAATATCAATCCCCGTTATGCGAATCCCTTCCCACCGTCTGGACAGGATCAGGGAGATCACGCCGCTGCCTGTTCCCATTTCCAGCGCTTGTTCATTGGCCCGTAAACGGACAAAATGGGCCAAGAGGAGGGCGTCTAGGGAAAAGCGATATCCCTTTGCCTTTTGCAGCACCTGCATGCGACCGCCCAGCAGATCGTCCAGGGTTTCATCGGAGCGTGGCGACGGCTGCATATGCCTTATTCCAGAAGGTGAATAAAAATACCGCTGCGCAGCTTCGGTTCAAACCACGTGGACTTGGGGGGCATGATCCCATCGGCATCCGCCACTGCCATCAGTTGTGCAACCGTTACCGGGTAAAGGGCAAAGGCCACGGCAAATTTGCCTTCGTCAACCAGCCGCTCCAGTTCTCCCATGCCCCGGATGCCGCCCACAAAGGCCACCCGTTCATCGCGGCGGGGATCATTGATGCCCAGCACCGGCGCCAGTAAGCGTTCTTGTAAGATGGAAACGTCCAGGCTACTGATGGGATTGTGCTCATCAATGATGTCGGCATGGGCCGCAAGGCGATACCAGCGACCATCGAGATACATGCCGAATTCATGTTTGTGCTGCGGCGCTTTTTCGTGGAAATCAGGGGTCACGCTAAAGCTTCCCTCGCATTTTTGCAGAAATTCCCTTCTGCTCAAGCCGGCGAGGTCTTGCACCGCCCGGTTATAGTCCATGATTTTGAGTTGCCGGTCTGGAAAAAGTACCGCCAGGAGATTTTCGTATTCCCCGTTCGGGCAGGCGGGGCGCTGTCCTCGCCGCCGCCGTGCCACTGCGGCGGCGGCCGCCGCCCGGTGGTGGCCGTCGGCTATGTAAAGCCGGTCCAATTGAGCGAATTCTTTGATGAGAGCGATAATTTCATCCTCCTTATTGATAATCCAGACGGTATGGGAGAATCCGTCCTCCGTGACGAAATCATACTCCGGTGTGGTTTTGATCGCCTCCGCCACCAGGCAGTCTATGGCCGGGCGCGCCCGATAGGTTACAAAAACAGGACCGGTATGGGCGTTAACCTTGTCCACATGGCGGATACGGTCCAGTTCTTTATCCGCCCTGGTCAACTCATGTTTTTTTATTTTACCCGTCTCATACTCGGCAACGCTGATCCCTGCGACCAGACCGTATTGCTTGTGTCCGCTCATGCCCTGTGCGTAGATGTAAAAAGAGGGCCGCTGATCCTGGAAAAGGATGCCTTCCTGTATCAGCTCCTCCAGGTTGGCATGTGCCCGGTCGTAGATGCGCGGATCATGGGCGGGGATGTCAGGCGGCAGATCGCTCTCCGATTTTTCCACACGCAGGAAGCTGCGGGGATGGGTCCGGGCAATCTCCTGCGCCTCTTTGGTGCTGAGAACGTCATAGGGCAGGGCGGCAACATCACCTACGAATTGTGGCCGCGGTCTTAAAGCCTGCAAGGGAACTATGGCCGACATAGACAAACTTCCTCCTGCGAAGACCCCTAACACACCAGTAAAGCGCCCCGCAAGAAAAATATGTCGCCCCGTTTAATAATGCTTGACATGCCGGCCTACATATAATAAAGGTGAGGCACCGAAGATAGGCGCATGCCTAAAGCCCTCCTTCAGAGGTGTTTCCGGAGTTCAGAAAGCGATCCCAAACTTAATCCATGATTTTCTTGAATATTACTTGCTGTGCAATATGCTCTGTCCAGTATTTTCAGTGAGAAATACATTGAGATGCAATGATTTTAGTTCGGAGGCGATGCCCTGGTTTTTCGAGGCAGGTCTCACCATATAATTTAAGGACACATTATGAATATTGACGACATTAAAAGGCTACCAATCAGTGAATTGACTAAACAGGCGAAAGAGCTGGATGTTGCGGGCGCCAGCGGTATGCGACGGCAGGATCTGATATTTTCTATCCTCCAAGCGCAGGCAGAGAAAAACGGCGTCATTTCCGGGGCGGGGGTGCTGGAGATATTGCCCGATGGCTTCGGATTTCTTCGAGCCGTGGACTATAACTATCTTCCCAGCCCTGATGACATTTACATTTCTCCCTCCCAGATCAGGCGGTTCAGCCTGAGAACGGGAGACACGATTGCGGGGGAGGTGCGACCACCGAAGGAAGGAGAAAAATATTTTGCCTTGCTGAAGGTGGATACGGTCAACTTCGAGTCAACAGACGCTGCTCGTGACAAGATCCTTTTTGATAATTTGACCCCGCTTTATCCAGAGGAAAAATTGGAACTGGAATCTGACCCGGAAAATCTTTCGACGCGGGTAATGGATCTCTTCACCCCGATCGGCAAGGGACAGCGCGGCTTGATTGTTTCGCCACCCCGGGCCGGTAAAACTGTGCTGCTGCAGGATATGGCCCACAGCATCGCCAAGAACCATCCGGAAGTTATTTTGATGGTGTTGTTAATTGACGAGAGGCCGGAAGAGGTAACGGATATGCAGCGTAGTGTGCAGGGAGAGGTCATCTCCTCCACCTTCGATGAACCGGCCACTCGGCATGTGCAGGTGGCAGAAATGGTTATAGAAAAGGCGAAGCGTCTGGTGGAACATAAAAGGGATGTGGTGATACTGCTGGACAGTATCACCAGGCTCGCCCGGGCCTACAATACGGTAGTGCCTCCCAGCGGTAAGGTGCTTTCCGGAGGGGTTGATTCCAACGCACTGCACAAGCCTAAACGGTTTTTCGGCGCTGCCCGTAACATCGAAAATGGCGGTAGTTTAACCATCATCTCCACTGCTTTGATCGATACGGGCAGCAGAATGGATGAAGTTATCTTTGAAGAATTCAAAGGCACCGGCAATATGGAACTGCATCTGGACCGCAAGATTGCCGATCGCCGGGTCTTCCCGGCCTTCGATTTGGTGCGCTCCGGAACCAGGAAGGAAGAGTTGCTGGTTCCGAAGCAGAATTTGAACCGGATTTGGATATTACGCCGCCTGCTTCAGGAGATGAACCCTGTGGAGGCCATGGAATTTATCATGGGCAAGATCCGCAAGACGGAAACGAATCAGGATTTTCTGGATTCTATGCAGCAGGGATAGAGTGATGTTTATCCAGGGGTAATAATCGCTTGAATTTATCTGTTCTATGTTGTAATAACCGGAATCAATAAAAATAGATATTTAGGACCATTAAGGAGGATTGAGGACGGCTTATGAAGCAAGGCATTCATCCGGAATATACAGAGACAACTATCAGTTGCCTCTGCGGCAATGTGGTTCATACCAGATCCACGAAGAAGGACATCAAAGTTGAAATTTGTTCACAGTGCCACCCTTTCATGACGGGTAAGCAGAAGATCATCGATACGGCTGGCCGTGTGGAACGTTTTAACAAGAGATATGGCAGCCAGGGCGAAAAGGGCCAAACATCGGACAAGGCTTGAGTATCGGCTTCTTGCCGCGCCGCGCCCGGTTTATCGACTAAATGTCCGGTTTCTCGTTTGGGCCAGTTTGTGGGAACCACCCGGTGGTATGCAAGGGTTGATTCTCGCCTTGCTGCGGCATCCCTTAATTTCTTCGCGGACTATCTTCCCAAACAACCCCGCCTGGTCTGGCCGGGGCTATTCGCTGTTTCCCGCCTGACACTGAATTTAAGATTATGTTTGATAAACTCAAAGACATTGCAATAAGGTACGAAGAGCTGGAAGGATTGCTAAGTTCGTCCGAAGTGGTTGGCAAGCCGGGGCTTTATCAACGCTATGCCAAGGAACATGCTGATCTAAGTTCCCTTGTAGAAACTTTTCGGACATATGAAGACCTCAAAAGGCAGATTGATGAGGCCCAGCAGATTATTCTTGGCAACGACGAGGAACTAAAGCAGATCGTTAAAGAGGAGGCCACGGAACTTAGAGAAAAATTGTCTGACCTGGACAGCCAACTCCGGTTACTATTGCTTCCCAGGGATCCCAGCGATAGCCGCAACGTCTTTCTGGAAATCCGGGCCGGCACGGGTGGGGATGAAGCGGGACTCTTTGTAGGCGATTTGTTCCGGATGTACGCCCGTTATACGGAACTGAAAGGCTGGAAGGTGGAGGTGATCAGCAGCAGCCCCGCCGGCGGCATGGGAGGTTTTAAGGAAATTATTGCTCTTGTTGCCGGTGCAGGCGCCTACAGCTTGTTGAAGTACGAAAGCGGCGTGCACCGGGTGCAGCGTGTGCCGGTTACGGAGGCCCAGGGGCGCATCCATACCTCGGCGGTGACGGTGGCGGTAATGCCTGAGGTGGACGAAGTCGAATTGAATATTGATCCCAATGAGCTGAGAATCGATGTCTATCATTCCAGCGGTCACGGCGGCCAGAGCGTCAATACCACCGATTCGGCCGTGCGGATTACCCATTTGCCCACGGGGCTGGTGGTTACCTGCCAGGATGAAAAATCGCAGTTGAAAAACAAAGCCAAGGCGATGAAGGTGCTGCGAGCCAGACTTTTGGATGCCATGGAACAAAAGCAGCAGGCGGAGATCTCCGCCTTCCGAAAAAATCAGGTAGGCAGCGGCGACCGTAGTGAAAGGATCAGGACCTACAATTTCCCCCAGAGCCGGGTGACGGATCACCGGCTCGGCTTGACGCGCTATGATCTGGAGAATTTTATCAACGGGGATATCCAGCCCTTTGTCGATGCTCTAGTTACGCATCATCAGGCTGAGATGTTAAAACAGGCCGCCGTTTGATGTGGTTTCCGGCAGATGAATATTCGTGAGGAGCTTAACCGGGCGGCAGCGCGGCTCGCCAGGGCGGGTTCAGGTTCACCGCGCCTGGATGCGGAAATCTTGCTTACCTTCTTCTTAAACATCGAGCGCCTGGAGCTTTATAAGGCCCCGGAGCGAATCCTTACGGCAGAAGAAGCTGCCGGTTTTGAAAAACTGCTGGAACGGCGTTGCCAGGGAGAGCCGGTAGCCTATATTATCGGCTTCAAGGAATTCTGGTCGCTGCTTTTTCTGGTTAATCGGGAGGTGCTTATCCCGCGGCCGGAAACGGAAATCCTGGTGGAAGAAACGCTGCAGGCGGTGCAAGATGAGTCCTGG
>OBOI01000070.1_pt1 | contig 41188 bp, 40 predicted proteins | sample 1670151 | NCBI WGS metagenome assembly OBOI01 (sample SAMEA104232303, study PRJEB22302) | sediment metagenome | biome: forest; feature: aquifer; material: sediment | place: USA | collected 2011-08-07 | depth 0.01 m | reverse complement strand
GGCGGTGGCGCGCATTGCCGGCGAAACGGCACCGTTGTTGTTTACCGCGCTCTCGAACCAGTTCTGGAGCCTGGACCTGAACAAACCGATGGCCAACCTGCCGGTGACGATTTTCAAGTTCGCCATGAGCCCCTTCAAGGAATGGCAGGAGATTGCCTGGGCCGGCGTGTTCCTGATTACCATGGGCGTCCTGGGCCTCAACATTGCTTCGCGCATCTTGTTCCGCGACAAGCACAAGCTGTGAAAACATGATGGAAGATACGAGACCAGCAATGATGATGAACGAAACGGCGGCGGCCCTCGAAGCGCAGATGGTTTTCAAGAATCTGAATTTCTACTACGGCAAGTACCTTGCACTGAAGAATATCAATCTCGAAATCTACAAGCGCCACGTCACCGCGTTCATCGGCCCATCCGGTTGCGGCAAGTCGACGCTGTTGCGCGTAATGAACCGCATGTACGATCTCTATCCGGAACAGCGCGCGACCGGCGAGCTGATGCTCGACGGCCAGAACATGCTCGACCGCAAGGTCGATGTGAACGTGCTGCGCGCCAAGGTCGGCATGGTGTTCCAGAAGCCGACGCCCTTCCCGATGTCGATCTACGAGAACATTGCCTTCGGCGTGCGGCTGCACGAGAGGCTGTCCAAGCACGAGATGGAAGAACGCGTCGAATGGGCCTTGCGCAAGGCGGCGCTGTGGGAGGAAACCAAGGACAAGCTGAGCCAGAGCGGCATGAGCCTTTCCGGCGGACAGCAGCAGCGTCTGTGCATCGCCCGCGGCATCGCCGTCAAGCCGGAAGTGCTGCTGCTCGACGAGCCGACCTCGGCGCTCGATCCGATTTCGACCATGCGCATCGAGGAACTGATCGCCGAATTGAAGACCGAATTTACCATCGCCATCGTCACCCACAACATGCAGCAGGCGGCGCGCATCTCCGATTACACTGCCTACATGTACCTGGGCGAAATGATCGAGTTCGGCCTTACCGACCAGATTTTCATCAAGCCGAAGAAGAAACAGACGGAAGACTACATAACCGGCCGGTTCGGTTGAAGAGGGAGGACAACATGGCTATGAACGACCACTCCTACAAGCAGTTCGACGCTGAACTCGAAACCCTGCGCGCCCGTGTCATGCAGATGGGCGGCATGGTGCAGACTCAGATCATGACTGCCATCGACGCCTTTACTTCGGGCAACCATGACCTTATGGAGACGGTGATCGCCGACGACCATCGCGTGAACGGCCTCGAAGTCAGCATCGACGAAGAGTGCACCCAGATCATCGTCAAGCGCCAGCCTGCGGCCAACGACCTGCGCCTGGTGATGGCGGTGAGCAAAATCGTCACCGACCTGGAACGCATCGGCGACGAGGCGGCCAAGATCGCCCGCATCGGCAAGATGATCATGCAGCGCGACCACCTGAACACCCCGCGCATCGGCTACGTGCGTGAAATCGGCGACATCTCGCTGGGTATGCTGCGCGGCGTGCTCGACGCCTTTGCGCGGCTCGACGCGGTCAAGGCGGCGGTGATTATTCGCGAGGATCAGGCCATCGACGAGAAGTTCCGCGGCATCATGCGCCAGCTCATCACCTACATGCTCGAAGACCCGCGCACCATCACCTCGGCTTTCGACATCGTCTTCATCGCCAAGGCCATCGAGCGCATCGGCGACCACGCCAAGAACATCGCCGAGAACGTGATCTACATCGTCAAGGGCAAGGACGTGCGCCATATTGCGCTCGACCAGGTGGAGCACACGGCGCACTCGAACGCGCCCTGACGCGGCGGCGGGCCCGCAATCGGTTTGACCGGCGGCGGTCGGCGACGCTATAATCCCCGGCTCATTTACCTGCGCAGCTTGTTTGCGACCGCCATGACGACACGTCAAAAATTCATCGCCGGCAACTGGAAGATGCATGGCAGCCTGGCAGCCAATCTTGGCTTGCTGACTGCCGTATGTGCCGGCGCCAAGGGACTCAAGTCCCAGGTGGTCGTGTGCGTGCCCTATCCCTACCTGGCGCAGGCCAAGGCGGTGCTGGGCGGCAGCAATGTCGCCTGGGGCGCGCAGGACGTTTCCGAGCATGCGCAAGGCGCCTACACCGGCGAAGTGAGCGCGGCCATGTTGAACGATTTCGGCTGTCGCTACGTTATCGTCGGTCACTCGGAACGCCGCAGCTTCTACGGCGATACCGATGCGGTCGTCGCGGCGAAAACTGCCGCGGCGCTGAAGGCGGGCCTCACGCCCATCGTTTGCGTCGGCGAGACGCTGGCGGAGCGCGAGGCCGATGTCACGGCGCAAGTGGTGACGCGCCAGCTTGACGCGGTTATCGCCCACATCGGCATTGCTGCGCTGGCGCAGACCGTCGTAGCCTACGAGCCGGTTTGGGCCATCGGCACTGGCAAAACGGCGTCGTCCGCACAGGCGCAGGAAGTGCATGCGCTGCTGCGCGCCCGTGTGGCGCAAGCCGACGCCAAGGTTGGCGCAGGACTGCAAATTCTCTACGGCGGCAGCGTCAAGGCAGGCAACGCCAAGGAACTTTTCTCCATGCCCGATATCGACGGTGGACTGATCGGCGGTGCCGCTCTGGTGGCCGACGACTTTATCGCGATTTGCGCGGCCGGATAATTTCAAGGACTGACAATGGAATACCTGTTTCCTCTTTTGCTGTCGGCGCACATTCTGGTCGGCTTGAGCGTTATTGGCCTGGTGCTGATTCAGCACGGCAAGGGTGCCGATATGGGCGCGGCCTTCGGCAGTGGCGCATCGGGCAGCCTGTTTGGCTCATCCGGTTCCGCGAATTTCATGTCGCGCACGACGGGTGTTCTCGCTGCGATGTTCTTCCTGACGAGCCTGAGCTTGTCCTATATTGCCAGTTCGAAGCCGCGCGCCGCCGGCAGTGTGATGGATAACGCCGTCAAGACCGAGCCGGCGCTTGCCGTGCCGGCAAAGACCGAAGCGCCGGTTGAGTCGGGCGATTCGAAAACCAGGGATATCCCGCGCTAAAAAAAATCGATGGTTGTTCTTCGGCGGTGTGGGCTCGAGATGGTAAGATTCGCGCCGCTCGCACTGCGGGGGAAAGTGGTAGCAGGGCCGACGTGGTGAAATTGGTAGACACGCTATCTTGAGGGGGTAGTGGCGAAAGCTGTGCGAGTTCGAGTCTCGCCGTCGGCACCAGCAACTGGGTGCCTTACTGTTAATCGACTTTGGGCGTTGTCAATGTGGCGTAGCCACGGAAGATATGCTGGAAAACTACTTTCCCGTCCTGATATTTGCGCTCGTAGGCCTCGCCTTCGGGGGCGTTCCGATTCTCCTCGGCTGGCTGATCGCTCCCCAGCGTCCCGATAGCGAAAAGCTCTCTCCCTTCGAGTGCGGCTTCGCGCCCTTCGAAGATGCGCGCATGAAGTTCGACGTGCGCTATTACCTGATCGCCATCATCTTCATCCTGTTCGATCTCGAAATCGCTTTCCTGTTTCCGTGGGCGACGATCTTCAAGGAAATCGTCGCTACGCCCGAGGTCAAGTTCTTCGGCTTCGTCGAGATGCTGGTGTTCATCGCCATCCTCGTGGTCGGTTACATCTACGCGTGGGCCAAGGGCGCCCTCGACTGGGAGTAGCGACATGAGCAGGAAGCAGGGGCCACACGAAGCGGGGATGCGACCGACCGCGATTGGCGCTGGCCGCCGACCGCTGGGCCTTACGGTTATCGTTGGTGGTTCGGAGGCGGCGGAATGAGCATCGAGGGCGTCCTGCAAGAAGGCTTTGTCACCACGACCCTCGACAAGGTCATCAACTGGACTCGCACCGGTTCGATGTGGCCGATGACTTTCGGTCTCGCCTGCTGCGCCGTGGAAATGATCCATGCCGGCTGTTCGCGCTATGACCTCGACCGCTTCGGTATTGTGTTTCGCGCCAGTCCGCGCCAGTCCGACGTGATGATCGTCGCCGGCACGCTGACCAACAAGATGGCGCCGGCCTTGCGCAAGGTTTACGACCAGATGGCCGAGCCGCGCTGGGTGGTGTCCATGGGTTCGTGCGCCAACGGCGGCGGCTACTACCATTACTCCTATTCCGTGGTGCGCGGTTGCGACCGCATCGTGCCGGTCGACATTTATGTGCCGGGTTGCCCGCCCACGGCCGAGGCGCTGCTTTACGGCCTCATCCAGTTGCAGAACAAGATCAAACGCACTTACACCATTGCCCGCTGAACCGGAATCGACGCAAATATGAGCGCCAAGTTGGAACGCCTTTGCCAAAAACTGAAAGAAGTGCTCGGCGAGCGTGTTTCCGAGCCGGTGCTACGTTTGGGCGAGGTTACCGTCGAATGCCAGGCCGATGTCTATCTCGATGTGGCGCGCACGCTGCGCGATCATCCCGAGTTGCGGTTCGAGCAGTTGATCGACCTTTCCGGCATCGACTATTCGGCCTATGAGGGCTGGCCCGGCAAGCGGTTTGCGGCCGTCAGCCAATTGACCTCGATCACCCACAACTGGCGCCTGCGTTTGCGCGCCTACGCGGCCGATGCCGAGCTTCCGGTACTGCCGACCGTGACGGAAATCTGGAACGGCGCCAACTGGTACGAGCGCGAAGCCTTCGACCTTTACGGCATCATGTTCGACGGCCACCCGGACCTGCGCCGCATTCTCACCGATTACGGTTTCGTCGGTCATCCTTTCCGCAAGGATTTCCCGGTGTCCGGCCATGTCGAAATGCGCTACGACCCTGAGCAGCATCGCGTCGTGTATCAGCCGGTGACCATAGAGCCGCGCGAAGTCACGCCGCGCATCGTGCGCGAGGAGAGATACGGCCGTGGCTGAGATCAAGAACTACACGATCAACTTTGGTCCGCAGCACCCCGCTGCGCACGGTGTACTGCGCCTGGTGCTGGAGCTGGACGGCGAAGTCGTCGTCCGTGCCGATCCGCACATCGGTCTCTTGCATCGCGGCACCGAGAAGCTGATCGAGACGCGCACCTGGTTGCAGTCCGTGCCCTACATGGACCGCCTCGACTACGTGTCGATGATGTGCAACGAGCACGCCTACTGCCTGGCCGTCGAAAAGCTGCTTGGCGTCGACGTGCCGATCCGTGCGCAATACATCCGCGTCTTCATGGACGAGATCACGCGCATCCTGAATCACCTGCTCAACATCGGTACGCACGCGCTCGACATCGGCGCCATGACCATGGTGCTCTACACGTTCCGCGAGCGCGAAGACCTGCTCGACGTGTACGAGGCCGTTTCCGGCGCGCGCCTGCATGCCGCCTACTACCGCCCCGGCGGCGTTTATCGCGACCTGCCCGAGCGCATGCCGCAATACACGGCAAACAAGTTCAAGAACGCCGAAACCATCAAGCGCCTGAACGTGGCGCGTGAAGGCTCGCTGCTCGATTTCGTCGAAGACTTCTGCAATCGCTTCGACGGCTATGTCGACGAGTACCACACGCTGCTGACTGACAACCGCATCTGGAAGCAGCGCACCGTCGATGTCGCCGTGGTGTCGCCCGAGCGCGCGCTGCAACTGGGCTTTACCGGCCCGATGCTGCGCGGTTCCGGCATCGAATGGGATCTGCGCAAGAAACAGCCCTACGAAGTCTACGACCGCATGGAGTTCGATATTCCGGTCGGCACCAACGGCGACTGCTACGACCGTTATCTGGTGCGCATGGAAGAGTTCCGCCAGAGCAATCGCATCATCAAGCAGTGCATCGCCTGGCTGCGTGCGAACCCCGGCCCGGTGATTTCCGCCAACCACAAGGTGGCGCCGCCGCCGCGCGAGTCCATGAAGTCCAACATGGAAGAGCTGATCCATCACTTCAAGCTCTTCTCCGAGGGCATGCATGTGCCGGCCGGCGAGGCCTATGCCGGCATTGAGCATCCGAAGGGCGAGTTCGGCGTCTGGGCGGTTTCCGACGGCGCCAACAAGCCTTACCGCCTCAAGCTGCGTTCGCCGGGCTTCCCGCATCTCGCCGCGACGCACGAGATGGCGCAAGGACACATGCTCGCCGACGTTACGGCCATCATCGGCACCATCGACTTGGTGCTGGGCGACACGGACAGATAACAAATATGGCCCCCCACGCTCGCAACACCGGCTCGCTGCCCCGCCCCCCAGAGGGTGGCAACCTGCGTATGTCTCCTTGGGGCGGCCCGGCGGAGACATCATGCTAAGTCAGGAATCGCTGCAACGCATCGATCGCGAAATTGCCAAGTATCCGTCCGACCAGAAACAGTCGGCGGCGATGGCGGCCTTGCGCATCGCCCAGGAAGAAAAGGGCTGGCTGGACAAGGAAGCCATCGAGGATGTCGCACAGACGCTTGAAATGGCGCCGATGGCCGTCTATGAGGTCGCCAGCTTCTACAACATGTACGACTTGCAACCGGTCGGCAAGTACAAGCTGACGGTATGCACCAACCTGCCGTGTGCGCTCTCCGGCGGCGTTCATGCTGCCGATTACGTGAAGCAGAAGCTGGGTATCGACTTCAACGAGACCACGCCCGACGGCAAATTCACGCTTAAAGAAGGCGAGTGCATGGGCGCTTGCGGCGACGCGCCGGTGATGCTGGTGAACAACATTCGCATGAAGAGCTTCATGACCCCCGAAGAGATCGATCGTCTGCTGGAGGAGTGTAAGTAATGGCGCTCATCGACGCGATCAATCCGCTGCTGTCCCGAGGCTGGAGCAAGGGCCCGAATCAGGATAGCGGCTGGAACCTCAAGGAATACGAAGCGCGCGGCGGCTACCAGGCTTTGAAGCGCATTCTCGGCGAGAAGATGACGCCCGACCAAGTGATTACCGAAGTGAAGACCTCGGTGCTGCGCGGTCGCGGCGGCGCCGGTTTCCCCACCGGCCTGAAGTGGAGCTTCATGCCCAAGGCGGCGCCGGAAAAATACATTGTCTGTAACACCGACGAAGGCGAACCCGGCACCTTCAAGGACCGCGACATTCTGCGCTACGACCCGCACGCGGTGATCGAGGGCATGATCATCGCCGGCTACGCGGTGGGCGCGGTACGCGGCTACAACTATATCCACGGCGAAATCTTCGAGATCTACGAGCGCTTCGAGCAGGCGCTGGCCGAGGCGCGCGCCGCCGGCTATCTCGGCAATAACATCCTCGGCGCCGGAGTCAATTTCGACCTGTTCGCCCATCACGGCTGGGGTGCCTACATCTGCGGCGAGGAATCCGCGCTGCTCGAATCCATCGAGGGCAAGAAGGGCCAGCCGCGCATCAAGCCGCCGTTCCCGGCGAATGTCGGCCTCTACGGCAAGCCGACCACGATCAACAACACCGAGACCTTTGCCGCCGTCCCCTTCATTTTCGGCATGGGCGGCCAATCCTACCTGGAGCTTGGCAAGCCCAACAACGGCGGCACCAAGCTGTTTTCGGTTTCGGGCCACGTGATGAAGCCGGGCAACTACGAAGTGCCGATGGGCACGCCGTTCGCCAAGCTGCTGGAAATGGCCGGCGGCCTGCGCGGTGGTCGTAAGCTCAAGGCCGTGATTCCCGGTGGTTCGTCGTCGCCGGTGCTGCCGGCCGACATCATCATGGACTGCACGATGGATTACGACTCCATCGCCAAGGCTGGCTCCATGCTCGGCTCCGGCGCCGTCATCGTCATGGACGAGACGGTCTGCATGGTCAAGGCGCTCGAACGTCTGTCCTGGTTCTACTACGAAGAGTCCTGCGGTCAATGCACACCTTGCCGCGAAGGCACGGGATGGCTGTACAAAATCATCCACCGCATCGAGCACGGCCAGGGCCGGCCGGAGGACCTCGATCTGCTCGGCAGCATCACGACCAACATCATGGGCCGCACCATCTGCCCGCTCGGCGATGCCGCTTCGATGCCGGTGAACGGATTCCTCAAGCACTTCCGTTCCGAGTATGAGTATCACATCGAACACAAGAAGTGCCTGGTGCCGCCCGAAGTCCAGAAAGCCGGCAGCACCTTTCATACGCGCATGATGGCCGGAGCCGCGGCATGATCGAAATCGAAATCGACGGCAAGACGCTGCAAGTCGCCGCGGGCAGCAAGGTCATCGAGGCCGCGCATCAGGCCGGTATCTACATCCCGCACTTCTGCTATCACAAGAAGCTCTCCATTGCCGCCAATTGCCGCATGTGCCTGGTGCAGGTCGAGAAGGCGCCCAAGCCGATGCCGGCGTGCGCTACCGTGGTTGCGGCCGGCATGAAGGTGTTCACGCATTCCGAAATGGCCGTCAAGGCGCAGCAGGGCGTGATGGAATTTCTGCTGATGAACCACCCGCTCGACTGTCCGATCTGCGATCAGGGCGGCGAGTGCCAGTTGCAGGACTTGGCGGTCGGCTACGGCGGTTCCGCAGCGCGCTTCCAGGAAGAGAAGCGCGTGGTGATGAACAAGAATCTCGGTCCGTTGGTGTCCACCGACATGACCCGCTGCATCAACTGCACGCGTTGCGCGCGCTTTACGCAGGAGATCGGCGGCTTCCAGGAAATGGGTCAGGCCTTCCGCGGCGATCGTGCCGAGATCATGCCCTTCCTCGGCCAGACCGTGGATTCCGAGTTGTCCGGCAACATCATCGACCTCTGCCCGGTCGGTGCGCTGACTTCCAAGCCTTTCCGCTTCGCCGCGCGTACCTGGGAACTGGCGCGCCGCAAGTCGGTGAGCCCGCATGACGGCTTAGGCAGCAATCTCGTCGTCCAGACCAGGCACGACAAGGTCTTGCGCGTGCTGCCGCAGGAAAACGAAAACATCAACGAGTGCTGGCTGTCGGACAAGGACCGCTTCTCCTACGAAGGCCTCAACTCCGCCGAACGCCTGACCAAGCCCATGGTAAAGCAGGGCGGCGTCTGGAAGGAAGTCGAGTGGAACGTCGCGCTCGACTATGTCGCCCATGCGCTGCGCGATGTCGCGAAGAATAGCGGCGCGGCGGCTATCGGCGCTTTGGCGAGCCCGCAGGCGACGCTCGAAGAACTGGCCCTGGCCGGCAAACTGGTGCGCGGTCTGGGTTCGGACAACATCGATTTCCGCTTGCGCCAGAGCGATTTCTCGCTTGACGGCAAACGTCAGGGTACGCCCTGGCTGGGTATGAAAATCGCCGACATCGATCAACTGGATCGTGTACTCGTGGTCGGCTCCTTCCTGCGCAAGGATCAGCCGCTGATCGCGCAACGTCTGCGCCAGGCTACCAAGCGCGGCGCGCAGCTTTCGGTGGTGCACTCGGCCGACGAAGACCTGCTGGTGAAGACCGCCGGCAAGCTGATCGTCGCTCCCTCGCAATTGCCGCAGGCGCTGGCCCAGGTGGTCAAGGCCGTGGCCGAGGCCAAGGGTGTCGCTGGCGATGCCGCCATCACCGCTTCCGCTGAAGCGAAGATGATCGCCGCGAGTCTCGTCGGCGGACAAAACAGCGCCGTGCTGCTCGGCAACTTTGCCCAGCAGCATCCGCAAGCCGCCACGCTGCAAGCCCTGGCCGCGCAACTGGCAGCGCTGCTTGGCGGCAAGTTCGGTTTTCTCGGCGAAGCGGCCAACAGCGTCGGCGGTTACATCGCCATGGCCGTCCCGGCGGCCGGCGGACTTAACGCTGCGCGCATGCTGGCCGAGCCGCGGGAGGCTTACCTGCTGCTGCACGCCGAACCGGAACTCGACTGTGCCGATGGTGCCCAGGCACTGGCCGCGCTGAATCAGGCCAAGACGGTCGTCGTGCTCTCGCCCTTCAAATCTGCGGCTGCGCTCGAATATGCCGATGCGTTGCTGCCGGTGTCGCCCTTCACCGAAACCTCCGGCAGTTTCGTTAATACCGAAGGCCGCGTGCAAAGCTTCCAGGCGGTCGCCAAGCCGCTGGGCGAAACGCGCCCGGCGTGGAAGGTGCTGCGTGTGCTCGGCAATCTGCTCCAGATCGAAGGCTTTGCCTACGAGAGCAGCGAGGACGTGCGCAACGAAGTACTCGGCGGGTCGCCCGAATTCGTTTCCGGCCTAGCCAATGACGCGACGACGGCGGTGAGCATGGTGTCCGCTGCTGGCGGTATCGAGCGCGTGGCCGACGTCCCCGTCTACTTCGCCGACGCGCTGGTGCGCCGTGCCTCCAGCCTGCAAAAGACCAAGGATGCGGCGGCTCCCGCTGCGCGCATGAATGCGGCCGCGCTGGCCAAGCTCGGTGCAGCCGCTGGCGACAGCCTGCGTATCCGCCAGGGCGCAGGCGAGGCCATCCTTGCGGCACAACTCGATGCCGGTGTGCCCGACGGCTGCGTGCGTATCGCCGCCGCCAACGCGTCAACGTCCAAGCTTGGTGCCATGTTCGGCCAGATCACCGTGGAGCGCATGTAATGGAAGCCCTGGTGCTGAGTTTCTTTCAGTGGTTCTGGAACCTGTTCGGGCTCTGGGATGCGCTGTGGGGCATTGTGCAGCCGGTCTGGCCGCTGATCTGGATCGTCATCAAGATCGTGGTCCTGCTGGTTCCGCTGCTGCTGGGCGTGGCCTATCTCACCTTCTGGGAACGCAAGATCATCGGCTGGATGCAGGTACGCATCGGTCCCAATCGCGTCGGGCCGTGGGGCTTGCTGCAACCGATCGCCGACGGCATGAAGCTTTTCTTCAAGGAAATCGTCATCCCGACCAAGGCCGACGGCTACCTCTTCATTCTGGCGCCGATACTGGCCATCGCCCCGGCGCTGGCGGCATGGTCGGTGGTGCCCTTCTTCGAGGGCGGTGCGCTCGCCAACCTCGATGCCGGCGTACTCTACCTGCTGGCGATTACTTCCGTCGGCGTGTACGGCATCATCATCGCCGGCTGGGCTTCCAACTCGAAATACCCCTTCCTCGGCGCCATGCGTTCCGCCGCTCAAATGGTGTCGTATGAAGTGTCGATGGGCATGGCGCTGATCGCTGTGCTGATGGTATCGAACAGCCTCAACCTCTCCGACATCGTGCGCGCCCAGGATCACGGCCGCTTTGCCGACATGGGCCTGGGTGTTCTGTCATGGAACTGGATACCGCTGTTCCCCATGTTCTTCGTCTACCTGGTGTCGGGTGTGGCCGAAACCAACCGTGCGCCTTTCGACGTCGTCGAGGGCGAATCGGAAATCGTCGCCGGCCACATGGTCGAGTACTCGGGCATGGCCTTCGCGATGTTCTTCCTCGCCGAATACGCCAACATGATTCTGGTCGCGGCGATGGTGTCCATCTTCTTCCTCGGCGGCTGGCTGTCGCCGGTGGGCTTCCTGCCCGACGGCGTCCCCTGGCTGCTGGGCAAGATGGCGGCCATCCTGTTCGTCTTCCTCTGGCTGCGTGCCACCTTCCCGCGCTATCGCTACGACCAGATCATGCGTCTGGGCTGGAAGGTATTCGTTCCGATTTGCCTCGTCTGGATTCCGGTTGTCGGCATCTGGATGATGTCGCCCTTCAACATCTGGAAATGAGAATCTAAACATGGGCGCCAGAGACCTGTTCAAAAGCTTCTCCCTAGGCGAACTGCGCCAGGGTCTGGCCGTGACTTTGCGCTACATGTTCAAGCCGAAGATCACCATCCAGTATCCGGAAGAACAAACGCCGATGTCGTCGCGCTTCCGCGGCCTGCATGCGCTGCGCCGTTACCCCAACGGCGAGGAACGCTGCATCGCCTGCAAGCTGTGCGAAGCGGTGTGCCCGGCGCTGGCGATCACCATCGAGTCGGCCGAACGCGAGGACGCTTATGGAAACACTTCGCGTCGCACCACGCGCTACGACATCGACCTGACCAAGTGTATTTTCTGCGGCTTCTGCGAAGAAGCCTGCCCGGTGGATGCCATCGTCGAAAGCCATGTGCTCGAATACCACGGCGAGACGCGCGGCGACCTTTATTACACCAAGCAGATGCTGCTGGCCAACGGCGACCGCTACGAGGCGGAAATCGCCAAGGCGCGCGAGCAGGACGCCAAGTTCCGGTAAGCCGCCATGGACTTCACGACCATAGTTTTCTACGTGTTTGCGACGCTGGCGATTTTTGCCGCCGTGCGCGTCGTCACCGCCAGGAACCCAGTGCATGCGGTGTTGTACCTGGTGTTCGCCTTCTTCAACGTTGCCGGACTCTGGCTGCTGCTACAGGCCGAATTCCTCGCCATGGCGCTGATCATGGTCTACGTCGGCGCGGTGATGGTGCTGTTCCTGTTCGTCGTCATGATGCTGGACATCAACATCGAGCGCGTGCGCACCGGCTTCTGGAACTACCTGCCGCTCGGGCTGACCATAGGCACGCTGATGGTCGCCGAAATGGCGATGGTGCTGTCCGGCAAGTATTTCGGCCTTGAAGCCCTGCCGAGCCCGGCCATGGCGCCCGGCTACAGCAATACCAAGGAACTCGGCCGGCTCTTGTTCACCGACTACGTCTATCCGTTCGAACTGGCTTCCGTGGTGCTGCTGGTCGGCATCGTCGCCGCGGTGATGCTGACCCTGCGCCATCGCAAGGACGTCAAGCACCTTGATACCGCACACCAGATATCCGTGAAGGCCGCGGATCGCCTGCGCATCGTCAAGATGGCGAGCGAGAAAGAGCAGGGGGAATAACATGTTCGGACCGTTGGCGCTCTCCCACTACCTCATCCTCGCGGCGATCCTGTTCGCCATCGGCATCGTCGGCATTTTCCTCAACCGCAAGAATCTGATCGTGCTGTTGATGGCCATCGAACTGATGCTGCTGGCGGTGAATCTGAACTTCGTCGCCTTCTCGCATTACCTCAACGATCTCGCCGGCCAGTTGTTCGTCTTCTTCATTCTGACGGTGGCGGCGGCGGAATCTGGCATCGGTTTGGCGATACTGGTTGTGCTGTTCCGCAACCTCTCTACCATCGATGTCGAAGAACTCGACAGCCTGAAGGGATAGCATGAAGCTTCTCTACCTCATCATCCCTCTCGCTCCGTTGTTCGGTGCCATCGTCGCCGGCTTCTTCGGCAAGGCCATCGGCCGCGCCGGCGCCCACTGGGTGACCATCATCGGCGTTGCGGTCTCCTTCTTCTGTTCGCTGCTGGTGTTCCAGGATGTCCAGGCCGGCCACGTCTTCAACGGCACGGTCTACACCTGGATGCAGTCCGGCGGCCTCACCATGCAGGTGGGTTTTCTGATCGACCCGCTCACCACCGTGATGATGATCGTCGTCACCTTCGTGTCGCTAATGGTGCACATCTACACCATCGGCTACATGGCCGAAGATCCCGGCTATCAGCGCTTCTTCAGCTATATCTCGTTGTTCACCTTCTCCATGCTGATGCTGGTGATGAGCAACAACTTCGTCCAGCTGTTCTTCGGCTGGGAAGCGGTGGGCCTCGTCTCCTATCTCCTGATCGGCTTCTGGTACACGCGGCCGACGGCGATCTACGCCAACCTCAAGGCCTTCCTGGTGAACCGCGTCGGTGACTTCGGCTTTCTGCTCGGTATCGGCCTCATTGCTGCCTACGCCGGCAGCCTCGACTACGACGTCGTGTTCGGCAAGGCCAAGGAACTGGCGACCATCACCGAGACCGCCACCGGCTGGCCGCTGATTACCACCATCTGCATCGGGCTTTTCATCGGCGCCATGGGCAAGTCGGCGCAATTCCCGCTGCACGTCTGGCTGCCCGACTCCATGGAAGGCCCGACGCCGATTTCCGCCCTGATCCACGCCGCCACCATGGTCACGGCCGGCATCTTCATGGTCTCGCGCATGTCGCCGCTGTTCGAGTTGTCCGAGACGGCGCTGTCCTTCGTCATTACCATCGGCGCCATTACCGCGCTGTTCATGGCACTGATCGCCATCGTCCAGACCGACATCAAGCGCGTCGTCGCCTACTCGACGCTGTCGCAACTGGGCTACATGACGGTTGCGCTGGGCGCCTCGGCCTACTCGGTGGCGATCTTCCACCTCATGACCCACGCCTTCTTCAAGGCGGTGCTCTTCCTCGGCGCCGGTTCGGTGATCATCGCCATGCACCACGAGCAGGACATGCGGCGCATGGGCGGGCTGAGGAAGTACATGCCGATCACCTATTTCACCATGTTGATCGGTGCGCTCGCCAATGCCGGCCTGCCGCCCTTCGCCGGCTTCTTCTCCAAGGATTCGATCATCGAGGCGGTGCAGCTGTCGCACATTCCCGGCGCCGGTTTCGCCTATCTGGCCATTCTGGCGGGCGTCTTCGTTGGCGGTTTCTATTCCTTCCGCCTGGTCTTCTTCGCCTTCCACGGCGAGGAGCGTTTCCGCCATGCCGGCGGCCATCACGGCGACCATGGCGATCACGGCCACGGTCATCATGTCGAGCCGCACGAATCGCCCAGGGTGGTGACGGTGCCGCTGATCCTGTTGGCGATTCCGGCCGTCTGCGCCGGCTGGCTGATCGGCCCCATGCTCTACGATGGCTACTTCGGCGACGCCATCGTCATCTCCAACGAGCACCACGGCCTTGCTCACATGGCCGAAGAGTTTCACGGCGTGATCCCGATGGTGCTGCATGCGGTGACCACGCTGCCGTTCTGGCTGGCGTTCTCCGGTGCCGCGACGGCTTGGTACCTTTACATCGCGCGTCCCGATCTGCCGGCGGTCATCAAGCAGAAGTTCAGCTTTATCGCCAATATCCTTGAGAAGAAATACGGCTTCGACGAATTCAACGAGTGGTTCTTCGCCGGCGGCGCGCGCCTGCTGGGTCGCGGCCTCTGGAAGGGCGGCGACCAGATGCTGATCGACAACGTGGCGGTGAACGGTTCGGCCCGGCTGGTCGGCTGGATTGCCTCCGTGGTGCGCCTGTTCCAGACCGGCCACATTTACCAGTACGCCTTCTCGATGATTATCGGCGTCTTCGTGCTGCTCACTCTCTGGTTCAATCGCGTATGAACAGACACCCATCCCCCCCGTCCCCCCTTCGCAGGGGGGTGACCACGGTTCAGGCGCTTCGCGCCTTCCGGTTCGTTGGTTTGCCGTCCTCTTGGGGCGGCCCGGCGAGGACGGCATGAGCTCTCACCTCCTGAGCCTTGCGATCTGGTTGCCCATCGTCGGCGCCATGCTCGTCTTTGCCGTCGGTGCCGAGCGCCGCTGCGCCGCGCGCTGGATTGCCCTTAACGTCGCGCTGGCCGGCTTCGCCGTCACCATTCCGTTGCTGGCGAACTTCGATCCGGCCTTCATCGGCTTCCAGTTCGTCGAACAAACACCCTGGATACAGCGTTTCAACGTTCAGTATCTACTCGGTGTGGACGGCATTTCGGTGCTGTTTATCGTCTTGAACAGTCTGATCACTGTTCTCGTCGTTCTGGCGGGATGGGACGTGATCCAGGAAAAGACGTCCCAGTACATGGGTGCTTTTCTCGTCATGTCGGGCCTGATGAATGGCATCTTCTCGTCGCTCGACGCCATGTTGTTCTACGTCTTCTTCGAGGCGTCCCTTATTCCGATGTACATCATCATCGGCGTCTGGGGCGGGCCGAACCGCGTCTACGCAGCCTTCAAGTTTTTCCTCTACACGCTGCTCGGCTCCTTGCTGATGCTGGTTTCGCTGATCTGGTTGTTCCTGGAGGCCGGCGGCAGCTTCAACATGATCGACTGGTACAACCTGAAGATCGGCATTCAGCCGCAGATACTGCTGTTCCTCGCTTTCCTCGTCGCTTTTGCTGTCAAGGTGCCGATGTGGCCGGTGCATACCTGGTTGCCGGACGCCCACGTCGAGGCGCCTACCGGCGGCTCGGCGGTGCTGGCGGCGATCATGCTGAAGCTCGGCGCCTACGGCTTTCTGCGCTTCTCGCTGCCGATTGCGCCGGACGCCAGCCATGCCCTGGCGCCGCTGATGATCGGCCTTTCGCTGGTGGCTGTGATCTACATCGGCTTTGTCGCCCTGGTGCAGACCGACATGAAGAAGCTGATCGCCTATTCGTCGATCTCGCACATGGGCTTCGTCACGCTCGGCTTCTTTATCTTCAACCAGATCGGCCTCGAAGGCGCCCTGGTGCAGATGATCTCCCACGGCTTCGTCTCGGCCGCCATGTTCCTGTGCGTCGGCGTCATGTACGACCGCATGCACAGCCGCATGATCGCCGACTACGGCGGCGTCGTGAATACCATGCCCAAGTTCGCCGCGCTGTTTCTGTTCTTCTCCATGGCCAACTGCGGCTTGCCGGCGACCTCGGGTTTCGTCGGCGAGTTCATGGTGGTGCTGGGTGCGATCAAGGCCAACTTCTGGGTCGGCTTCGCTGCCGCCACGACGCTGATTCTCGGCGCCGCGTACACGCTGTGGATGGTCAAGCGCGTCGTTTTCGGCGCCGTGGCCAACAGCCATGTCGCGGAACTCACCGATCTCAATGCCCGCGAATTCGTCGTCCTGGCCGTGCTGGCGCTTTGTGTGCTCGGCATGGGTCTTTATCCTTTCCCCTTCACCGACATCATGCATGCTTCCGTGGATAACCTCCTCAAGCATGTCGCGGTGAGCAAGCTGTAGGCCGGGAGCACCGATGCTGAACCAGTTCGTCACGCCCGATCTCCAGCCCGCTGCGGCGGAGATTTTCCTTCTGATCATGGCCTGCGTGATCCTGCTGGCCGACCTCGTGGTCGGCCAGGTGCAGCGCTGGATCGTCTCTGCCCTGACCGTCATCACTCTGGCTGGCTGCGCCGTCATCACCTACACGACCATGGACGGCCAGGTGGCACTGACCTTCAGCAACATGTTTGTCGACGATCTGCTGTCCGACTTCCTCAAGCTGGCGACGTATATCGCGGTTATTGCCGTGGTCATCTATGGCCGCAGCTACCTTGTCGCCCGTAATCTCGACAAGGGCGAGTACTACCTGCTGGTGCTGTTTGCCACGCTGGGCATGATGGTCATGATCTCGGCGGCCCACTTTCTTACCCTCTATCTCGGCCTCGAATTGCTGTCGCTTTCACTCTACGCGCTGGTGGCGATAGACCGCGATTCGGCGCGCGCCACCGAGGCGGCGATGAAGTATTTCGTGCTCGGCGCGCTGGCTTCGGGCCTGCTGCTCTACGGCATGTCGATGGTCTATGGCGCCACCGGCACGCTCGAAATCGGCGGCGTGGCGCAGGCGATCTTCAAGGGCGACGCCAACAAGACCATTCTCGTCTTCGGCTTGGTCTTTCTCGTTGCCGGCATCGCCTTCAAGCTCGGCGCCGTCCCCTTCCACATGTGGGTGCCCGACGTCTATGACGGCGCGCCCACCGCGATCACCCTGTTCATCGCCTCGGCGCCCAAACTGGCCGCCTTCGCCATGACCATGCGTCTGCTGGTCTATGGCATGTACGAACTGGCCGGTCAGTGGCAGGTGATGTTGATGATGCTGGCGGTACTCTCCATCGCTGTCGGTAACCTCGCCGCCATCGCCCAGACCAGCATCAAGCGCATGCTGGCGTATTCGGGCATCTCGCACATGGGCTTCATGCTGCTGGCGCTGATGAGCGGCATCGTCGGCCAGGTCGACCCCTTCGGCACCCTCAACGCCTACAGTTCAGCGCTTTACTACGTCGTCGCCTATGTGCTGATGTCGCTCGGCTCCTTCGGCATGGTGCTGCTGCTTTCGCGCGCCGGTCACGAAGCCGAAATGCTCGAAGACTTCAAGGGTCTCAACAAGCGCAGCCCCTGGTTCGCCGCCGTCATGATGGTGCTGATGTTCTCGATGGCCGGCATCCCGTTTTTCATCGGCTTCTTCGCCAAATTTTCGGTGCTGCTCGCCGCCGTCAAGGCAGGCTATATCGGCGTCGCCGTCTTTGCCGTGATGTTCTCGCTGATCGGCGCCTACTACTACCTGCGCGTCGTCAAGCTCATGTACTTCGATGCGCCCACCGACAACGCTCCCATCGAGGCGCCGCTCGACATGCGCGTTCTGCTGTCGCTGAACGGTCTTGCCGTCGCCATCTTCGGTCTTTTCCCGGACACGGTGATGATGCTCTGCACGACGACGATGATGCGGTCGTTGTAAGCGGCGTTTCGGGTGGCGCGGGGCGCTACTTCTCCAGCGCGACGTTGGCGGTGCCTTCCGCGCCGACGTAGATTGCCAGGATGCTCACCGTTTCAGTGCCGAGGTTCATGCCGCGGTGCGTAACCTCCATGGCTTCGACGAATGCGTCGCCTTTGCGATAGACGCGCTGGCCATGGCTGCCGTAGTCGACGGTGAGTTCGCCGGCAAGGATATAGGCAACCAGCGGCGCCGGGTGCCGATGAAAAACGGTATCCGCGCCGGGCGTAATCGTCACAACGCTTGCCGTTACGCGGGCCGGGCCGGTGGTCGGGTAGCGTATCGGTTCGCCGACGATGGTGGTTCCGGTCACCAACAGGTCCTTGGCAGGATAGGCCTGGGCCCAGGCCGCGAGCGGCAGCAGGGTCAGCATGAAGGCGACGAGAACGGGGCGCACTGGATTCTTCATTGATTTCTCCTTGGGGCGAAGTCGCAGGAACAGGTACGGCGGACCATGTGGCTATCGATGCCCTCAGGTCCGGCGCGGCGGTGCCGTCATTGATGCGGCTGAAAGAGTTGCACCAGATTGCGTCCCAGTTCTTTTGCCTGATACATGGCATCGTCGGCGTTCTTCATCAGCTCAATGTCGTCGGCGCCATGGTCTGGATAAATGGCAATGCCCGAGCTTGAAGAAATGCTCAGGCGTTGATAACCGGGTAGCTCGAAGGGTTGATTGAGCGCGCTGCGGACTTTTTCGGCTACGAGCAGGGCGTCCGGAACTTCCTGTATCGGCAACAACGTGACAAATTCATCGCCGCCGATCCGGCCCACCGTGTCCGACTCGCGTACGCATCCCTGCAGACGTTTTGCTACTGCCATCAGCAGCATATCGCCGACATGGTGGCCGAAGGTGTCGTTGACCGGCTTGAATTTGTCGAGATCGATAAACATCAATGCCAAGCGCGCCCGCTCCCGATTGGCCTGGGCGATTGCGTGCCGCAAACGATCGCTGAACAGCACCCGGTTAGGCAGGTCGGTCAGCACGTCGTACTGTGCCAGGTGCACCAGGCGGTCCTCCATGATCTTGCGTTCGGTGATCTCCTTGGAGATGCAGATAACGGAAGTGGTATGACGGTGATCGTCCAATATCGGCTTGACGGTGGTCAGGTAGTAGCGGTCGCCATCCGGCCTCGGAACGCGCACCTCGATTGTCTTGCTCTCCCTGTTTTCGAATACCCATCTGACGACGGCAAAGCGCTTGTCTGCCTCCTCTTTCGGGAAGATGTCCCAGATACTTTTTCCTATGATCTCTTCCGGCATTTTTCCCAGGCCATTGGCGAATGCCCGGTTCACATAGCAGTATTGGCCATCCGGGAAGAAGGTGAAAATGGGGTCGCTGGATTCGTCGAGCATGATGCGGTACTTCTGCTCGCTGGAACGAAGGCTTTCCAGTTCGGCGATCAGTTCGGCTTTGGTCTTGTCTCGCAAAGTATTCGCTGGCATGGTAAGAAACGTTATATCGGAGAATTGCGCGCTAGTGACTTAATCTTCGTGCGGCTCCCCTGCCTTGCGCGGCCGGTGCAGTTTCACGACGGAAACGTTCTGCGGCTCGTCGATATAATAAGGTTTCTCGTTGCGATTGAGCCCCGCCTGCTGCGCCAGCTCGGCTTCGCGTTCCGCAATCAGGCCGAAAAGGCCGCGAATGTCCTGAATCGTGCTTTCCTGTAGAGGATGAGGCATGCCTGGTGCGGGCGTGGCATCTTTGATAATGTTTCCCAGAATCTTGCGCAATACGCTCAATATGCGCCGTTCTTTGGATAGACCTTCGTCGCTCATTGTTTTGCTCCCAATAAATGGCAGTCCTCATCATACCGTCGCCTGCGTGAATCAGCGCGCCTCTGGCGCTCCACTGTGGCGGCGGATTGCGGCCCGCTCGGGACGGGAAGAAGCTATTCCTTGAGTAGTTCCAGCAACGCCGCGCCGTAGCGCTCGGCTTTGGCTTGGCCGATACCCGCGACATCGAGCAGTTCCGCCCCGGTCTGCGGCCGGCGCGCGGCGAGTTCGTGCAGCGCTCGGTCGTGCAGGATGACGTAGGCGGGCACGCCCTGTTCGCGGGCCATCTGGCCGCGCCATTGGCGCAGGGTGTCGAAGAGGCCGGCGTCGGCTGGCGGCAGGTCGGCCGGGAAGATGGCTTTGGGTTTTGCGGTCTTCTTCTTCGTCGCCGCCTGGCGGCGCAGCATTAACGTGGTCTCCGATTTCAACACCGGCTTTGCATTCTCGGTGAGCTTGAGTCCGCCATATTGCTGGGCGTCGGCGTAGAGCAGGCTGCTGGCAAGGAGTTGGCGGGCGACGCTGCGCCAGGTGGCTTCGTCCAGATCGCTGCCGACGCCGAAGGTGGGCAGCTTGTCGTGTCCGAACTGCGCGACCTTGTCGGTGGACTTGCCGCGCAGGATGTCGATCAAATGCGCGGCGCCGAAGCGCTGGCCGGTGCGCAAGGCCGCGGACATGAACTTCTGCGCGGCGACAGTGCCGTCCCAGAGTTCGGGCGGGGTCTGGCAGGTGTCGCAGTTGCCGCAGGCGCCGCTGGCTTCGCCGAAATAGTTGAGCAGCACGGTGCGTCGACAGCCGGCGGCTTCGCAGTAGGCGAGCATGGCGTCGAGCTTCTGGCGTTCGATGCGCTTTTGATCGTCGGGGGCGGCGGATTCGTCGATGCGCTGGCGGTGAATGACGACGTCGTTGAGGCCGTAGGTCATCCAGGCCTCGGCCGGTTCGTAGTCGCGGCCGGCGCGGCCGGTTTCCTGGTAGTAGGCTTCGAGGCTCTTGGGCAGGTCGAGGTGGGCGACGTAGCGCACATCGGGCTTGTCGATACCCATGCCGAAGGCGATGGTGGCGACCATGACCACGGCCTCGTCGCGAACGAAGCGCTGCTGGTGTTCGCGCCGCGTTTGGGCGTCGAGGCCGGCGTGATACGCAAGGGCGGCGATGCCCTGGCCTTGCAGCCACAGCGCAGTCTCATCCACCTTCTTGCGCGACAGGCAATAGACGATGCCGGCCTCGCCTCTGTGGTCGGCGAGGAAGGCGAGCAACTGCTTGCGCGGGTTGTCGCGTTCGACGATGGTGTAGCGGATGTTGGGGCGGTCGAAACTGGAAACGAAGGTGCGTGCGTCGTCGAGACCGAGGCGGCGAACGATCTCCTCGCGCGTCAGTGCATCCGCCGTGGCCGTGAGCGCGATGCGCGGCACTTCGGGATAGCGCTCGTGGAGGATGGAAAGCTGGATGTACTCGGGACGGAAGTCGTGGCCCCATTGAGAAACGCAGTGGGCTTCGTCGATGGCGAAGAGCGCGATGCGCTGCTGGCTGCGCAGGTGATCGAGCTGGCCGAGGAAGCGTTCGGTCAGCAGCCGTTCCGGCGCGACGTAGAGCAGGTCGAGATCGCCGCGCAGCAGGCGTCTTTCGGTTTCCGCTGCGGTGGCGGAGTCCTGCGAGGAGTTGAGGAAAGCGGCCTTGACGCCGGCTTGCAGCAGGGCGTCCACCTGATCCTGCATCAGCGCGATCAGCGGCGAGACGACGATGCCGCAGCCGGGTCGCAGCAAGGATGGCAACTGGTAGCAGAGCGACTTGCCGCCGCCGGTGGGCATCAGCACCAGCGCGTCGCCGCCGCCTTGAATGTGGCCGACAATTTCGGCTTGCGCCCCGCGAAAACTGCTGTAGCCGAAAACGGCGCGCAGCAGGTGCAGCGCCTCGGTCATCCCAAAACCCTGACTTGAACCACGGCGAACACGGCGACACGGCGAAACTGCATGCCACGAGAGACATTCATGAACTCACCCATCGAGCGAAGGCGCATATGTCGAAAATCTCACCGTGCCCGCTGTGTTTGCCGTGGTGAACTGCTTTTCGCAGGGTCATTGCAGTTTCAGGATGCGGCAACCGCCCTCGTCGCAAGCCAGCGCGCGGCGGTCGCGGTCCCAGTCGCCGAGTACCCAGCGCTCGCAGGGCCGGCCATCGACGTTATGGACGTGACGGGCTATGCGGTGGGTGTGGCCGTGAATGATGCGTTCGACGTGGTGGCGGCGAAAGGCGGCGAGCATGGCGGCCTCGTCCGTGTCCATCAGGGAGATGCGCTTGGTTTGCTTTTCGCGCTCGCTACGGCTGCGCAGGTGTTCGATCTCGGCCTTGCGCTCTCCCAGCGGGCGGGCGAGGAAGTCGCTCTGCCATTGGGGCGAGCGCACGGTAGCGCGGAAGTTCTGGTACTCGCGGTCGGCGTCGCAGAGCGTGTCGCCGTGCAGCAGCAGCGTGGGCACGCCGCCGAGGTCGACGACGGCTTCGTCGTCGAGCAGCGTAATGCCGGTGGCGGCGGCGAAGTCTGCGCCCACCAGAAAGTCGCGATTGCCCGGCAGGAAGAAGGTCTGCGTGCCGGCCTGGGTCAGCGCTTTCAGGGCGGCGCAGATGCCGGCATTGAACGGATCGGCCAGATCGTCGTCGCCGGCCCAGGCATCGAAGAGGTCGCCGAGGATGTAGAGCGCTTGCGCGCCCCGGGCGGGACCGGACAGGAACGCGCCAAACCGTCGCGCCGTTTCCGGCCGCGACGGATGAAGGTGGACGTCGGCGACAAGAAATGTCAGCAAACTTCGACGCGCTCGATGACGACGTCCTCGACCGGAACGTCCTGGTGGAAGCCGCTGCGGCCGGTTTTGACGCTCTTGATGGCATCGACGACATCCATGCCCTCGACGACGCGGCCGAAGACGCAGTAGCCCCAGCCGTCCTGGCCCGGATGATCGAGGAAGCCGTTGTCGGCGATGTTGATGAAGAACTGGGCGGTGGCCGAGTGCGGGTCGGAGGTGCGCGCCATGGCGACGCTGCCGATGTCGTTTCTGAGGCCGTTGGCGGCTTCGTTCTCGACCGGGTCCTGCGTCGGCTTCTGTTTCATGCCGGGCTCGAAACCGCCGCCCTGGATCATGAAGTTCTTGATGACGCGGTGGAAGATGGTGCCGTCGTAATGGCCGGCTTCGGCGTAGGCAATGAAGTTGGCGACGGTCTTCGGCGCTTTTTCGGCGTCGAGTTCGAGGGCGATGATGCCGTGGTTGGTGTGCAGTTTGATCATGGAATTATCCTGGCTTTACTTTTTGTCGATGAGTCGGGCCGACTCGATTATCACGGGCGTCGTCGGCACGTTCTGGTGGGCGCCGGCATTGCCGGTTTGCACCCTGGCGATCTTCTGCACGACGTCCAGGCCCTGGACGACCCTGCCGAACACTGCGTAGCCCCAGCCGTCGCGGCTCGGATAGTCGAGCGGGGCATTGTTGACGAGGTTGATGAAAAATTGGGCGGCGGCAGAATGCGGGTCGGACGTGCGCGCCATGGCAAGGGTGCCGGGCTCATTCCTGAGGCCGTTTTTCGCCTCGTTCTGGATCGGAGCCCGCGTCGTTTTCTCTTTCATGCCCGGCTCGAAGCCGCCGCCCTGAATCATGAAGCCGTCGATGACGCGATGGAAAATAACGCCGCGGTAGAAGTCATCCTTCACATATTGCAAAAAGTTCTCAACCGTCTTCGGCGCCTTCTCCGGATACAGCTCGATAACGAGAGTGCCCATGCTGGTTTTCATCTCGACCATGGGGTTGGCCGCCACAGCCGGCAGGGCAAAGACAAGCGCGAACAGGAAAGCGACGACTTTCTTCATTGAATACTCCAGGAAAGTGAGAACAACGGTCAGGGCCTGTTCCCGAACCGGCCCTTAGGCCGAGCCCTCGTAAATTATCTTCCAGCGCCCGTCTTCCTTGATCCAGTACTGGCGCTTCTTCATGATGTTCGAGAGGTTGCTGCTCTTGTAGTCCTGCTCGAAGGTGACCACGACGTACTCTTCCTTGCCGGGGTTGCGGAACATGCTGAGGTTTTGTGTGGCGACCTTGATCCAGCTCTTGCCGGCGTTCACCTTGCGTTTGTGTTCTATCCACTGCGCCTGCGTCTGGCCGTCGGCGGAGAAACGGTCGGAGTAGTGGCGGCCATAGCGGTCGGCGTCCCGGCTTTCCCAGTCGCTGCGCCATTCGTCGATCATGCCGAGCAGAGACTTGCGCTCGGCCTGCCAGTCGTCGAGCGAGAGCCACTCGATGCTGTTGCTGATGATGACGGGCGTGAGGCCGATCTGGAAGTTCTTTGAAATGGCATCAAGGTCCTGGTTGGCGAGCACGACGCAGCCGTCGGAGGCTTTCGGCGGGCGCGAGAATGTGTTCGACGGCGTGCCGTGTAGCCAGATGCCGTGGCCGTTGCGGCCCATGCGCTTGTCCCATTCGTTCGGGTAGTTGAGCGGGAAGGCGCCGCTGCCGTAGAGGTCGGAGAGTTTCTGACGCGGCAGACTGGCGGTGACGTGGTAGACGCCGATGGGGGTGCGTTGATCGCCTTCCCTGAGCTTGTCGGTGCCGAGCTTGCCGTGAGTGACATAGTAATCGGCGACGAAGCGCGGCGTGCCGTTGTCGTTCTGGTAGAGGTAGAGGCGGGCTTTTTGCGTATCGACGACGACGGCGAATTTTTCGTCGGGACGCAGTTGCATCAGATAGCGCGGTACATAGTCGGTCGGTGGTTTGGCCTTGTAGGCGCGTAGCCGCGCAAGCGCCTCGTCGCGCAGATCGGCGACCTTGTCGCGCGCTGCCGTGCCGCCACCTTCGCCGAAGGCGGTGAGCGACTTGGTACGAGCCAGCAGCAAGTCGCCCTTGATCAGGTTGCCGAGACGAAAATTCGGGTAGGCCCTGACCAGCGCCTCGGTCTGGTTGAGCGCCGCCTCTAGTTTGTTTTCTTCGATCAGGTTGAAAATATGAGCGAGTCGCGGCTCCGGGCCAGAATCGGAATAGCGCGCCTCGTTGCCGCCAATGGCCGGAACGACGGCGGCGCAGACAAGAAATGCGGCGGTCGCGATACGGAAGAGATGAAAGCGAACCGCCATCAGTTGCCGATCTTCTCTTGCTGGATCAGCCAGCGGCCGTCCCGGCGTACGAGCACGACGACTTTGCTGGTGCCGGTCTTGAGCGCCCCGGACTTGTAGTGCTGGCGGAATTTGGCGGTGGCCTTGTCGCCCTCGACGCTGACGCGCAGGCCCTCGTAGGCAACATGGATGGTGCCGGGCTTGTTGATGCGCTTGGCTCGTTCGGATTCCCAGGCGGCGCGCGACCCTCCGCCGGGCGTTTGGAAGTCTCGGGCATAGTGCGCGAGATAGCTCTTGACGTCCTTCTTCGACCATGCCGCGAGCCAGCTATCGAGTGCCTTGGCGACTTCGGCGCCGGCGTTGCCGCCGGGCTTGACGGTATCGTCCGTCTTGGCGGGGGCGGACACCGTGGGCGTGGGCTTGACTTCTGCGGGCTTGGCGGTTTCGACCGGCTTGACCGGCTCAGCGGGCCTGGCAGTTTCGGCCGGCTTCGTCGGCTCGACGGGTTTGGTTTCGTTGGCGGCAATCACCACCGGCTTGCCGGACGGGCGGACGGCGCCGGGCCGTCCGTTGACGCTCATCAAATCCTTGATGGTCGACAGCTTGGTCTGGGCGCTCGAATTCGAGGAATCCAGTTGCAGTGCCTTGTCGTAGGCCTGGCTCGCCAGCCGTGCGTAGATGTCGCCGAGGTTTTCATGAGCGGTGGCGTAGGAGGGGTGGGTGCGGATCGCCATCTCCAACGCCTGCTTGGCTTTCTCATACTGCCTTTGCTGGGCGTAGATCACGGCCAGATTGTTGTAAGGCTCGGGCAGTTCAGGGTAGTCCTCGCTCAGCTTGGAAAAAATCGCAATGGCGTCGTTGGGCTTGTTCATTTCCGCCAGGATCAGGCCCTTGAGAAATCGCCCCTGAGCGTCTTTCGGCTTTCCGGAAAGGTACTTGTCGATCTGTTCGAGCGCCTGGGCGTGTTGCCCCTGCTTCACGAGCTTGCCGATATCCTGTAGCGTGTCGGCGTGAACCGGCATCGCCAAAAGGGCTGCCACACAGGCGGCGAACGCAAGCGAGCGGACGCGGAAGAAGCGTTTTGGGGCCATGTTATACTGGTTTTGACTAGGTCGGATTCAACGAGCAATTGTACCAACAAGGCGCTTCCAGCGACAACAACATCCGCCTCCTGCAATGGGGTGAACACACCTTGCTTTTGTGCGCAATTCGCGCATTCGACGATCCGCCATGCTGACGATCTACAACTCCCTCGCCCGCGAAAAACAGGAATTTGTTCCCATCGAACCCGGCCGTGTCCGCATGTATGTCTGCGGCATGACGGTCTACGATTTTTGCCATCTCGGCCATGCACGGGTAATGGTCGCCTTCGACATGGTGGCGCGCTGGCTGCGCACCAGCGGGTATCGGTTGACCTACGTGCGCAACATCACCGACATCGACGACAAGATCATCAAGCGCGCCGCCGAGAACGGCGAATCGATACGGGCGCTGACCGACCGTTTCATCGCCGCGATGAACGAGGACGCTACGGCGCTCGGCGTCGAACGCCCCGACCTGGAGCCGCGCGCCACGGAATATGTGCCGCAGATGCTCGATATTGTCGCGGCGCTCGAAAAACGCGGGCTTGCCTATCAGGCCGTCAATGGCGACGTCTGCTACGCGGTGCGCAAGTTCGGCAGCTACGGCAAACTTTCCGGCAAATCGCTCGAAGACCTGCGCGCCGGCGAACGCGTCGACGTCGTGGCAGGCAAGAACGATCCGCTCGACTTCGTGCTCTGGAAGCATGCCCGCGACGACGAGCCGGCGGAGGTGAAGTGGGATTCGCACTGGGGCAGCGGCCGGCCGGGCTGGCACATCGAGTGCTCGGCCATGAGTTCCGATCTGCTCGGCCCGCACTTCGACATCCACGGCGGCGGCCAGGACTTGCAGTTCCCGCACCACGAAAACGAAATCGCCCAGTCCGAGGGCGCGCACGGCGTTACCTTCGTCAATTACTGGATGCACAATGGTTTTGTGCGCGTCGACGACGAGAAGATGTCGAAGTCGCTCGGCAATTTCTTCACCATCCGCGAGGTGCTGAAGAAATACGATGCCGAGGTCGTGCGCTTCTTCATTCTGCGTGCCCATTACCGCAGCCCGCTCAATTACTCCGATGCCCACCTCGACGACGCGCGCCAGGCGCTGTCGCGGCTGTACACCGCGCTGAAGGGCGTCGCGGCGCAGGCCGTGGTCGATTGGGACGAGCCTTATGCCTGCCATTTCCGCGAGGCGATGAACGACGACTTCGGTACGCCCGAAGCGGTTGCCGTGCTGTTCGATATCGCCGCCGAACTCAACCGCACGCGCGACCCCAAGCTGGCGAATCAGTTGAAAGGCCTGGCCGGCATACTCGGCTTGCTGGCGCGCGACCCGGTCGAATTCCTCCAGGCCGCGCCGGTCGACCTGCATGGGCTGGATGCGGCGGAAATCGAAGCACGCATCGCCGCGCGCGCCGCGGCGAAGACGGCGAAGAACTTCGCCGCGGCCGACCGCATTCGCGAAGAACTGAAGGCGGCCGGCATCGTGCTCGAAGATTCGCCGCAAGGGACGACCTGGCGACGAGGTTAACGGGCGATGCTCGCCTACATCGTCCGCCGTCTGCTCTACGCCATCCCGATCCTGATCGGGGTGAACCTCATCACCTTCGCACTGTTCTTCGTCGTCAATACGCCGGACGATATGGCGCGCATGCAGTTGGGCGTGAAGCGCGTAACGCCGGAGGCAATCCTGAAGTGGAAGGTCGAGCGCGGCTACGATAAGCCGCTGCTGTGGAATACCGCGGCGCCGGGGCTGGCCAAGGCGACGCAGACCATCTTTTACGCCAAGTCGGTGCGCATGTTCGTCTTCGACTTCGGCCGTGCCGACGATGGCCGCGACATCGCGCGCGAGATCGGCATGCGCATGGGGCCGTCGCTGGCGGTGGCGCTGCCGACGTTTGTACTCGGACTGTTCGCCGCGGTCTGGTTCGCGCTGCTGCTGGTCTATTTCCGCGCCACCTACCTCGATATTGCCGGCGTGGTGCTGTGCGTCGCGGCGATGTCGATTTCCGGCCTCTTCTACATCATCGGCGGGCAGTGGCTGGTTGCGAAGATATGGCATCTGGTGCCTATCTCGGGTTACGCGGAGGGACTGGACGCGGCGAAGTTCGTGATATTGCCGGTCATCGTCAGCGTGCTCGGCGGCATCGGGTCGTCGGCGCGCTGGTACCGCACCATTTTCGTCGAAGAAATCGGCAAGGACTATGTGCGCACGGCGCGGGCCAAGGGACTCGGCGAGCGCGCCGTCCTATTTGGGCATGTACTCAGGAACGCCATGATTCCTATCCTCACCGGCGTGGTGGTGGTGATCCCGACCTTGTTCATGGGCAGTCTGGTGATCGAGGCCTTCTTCGGTATTCCGGGGCTGGGCAGCTACACCATCGACGCCATCGGGGCCCAGGACTTCGCCGTGGTGCGGGCGATGGTGTTCATCGGCTCCTTCCTTTACATCGTCGGCCTGCTGCTCACCGACATCTCCTACACGCTGGTCGATCCGCGGGTGAGGCTGGGATGAGCACAGCCTGCCGAGCCGCCTCAAGGGCGGTGCAGCGTATGAACCGGAGCCGCGCAGCGGCGAACCGCCGTCACCCCCGCCTCCGGGGCGGGGGTGGGGGGGTGGGGGGCGTATGACATCTTTCCGGTTCGTCCTGCTCTGGTCGGATGCGCTGCTGTTCATGCTGGTGGCGTCCATCTTCGGCGCAACGTGGTGGGCGCGCGGGCAGGATCACTTGCGCCAGGCGTGGCGGCGCGTTGTCGCGAATCGCATCGGCATGGCGACGGCGACGTTGCTGGCGGTGTTTCTGCTTGTTTGCCTGCTCGATTCCCTGCATTACCGGCCGCGCCTCGAAGGCAGGCAGGACAACTATGCGGTCGAGGTATTGTCGGTGCTCGACGCCCTGTTGATGCCGCTGAAGACCCGCACCGAGAAGACTTATTCGGCGCCCCTGGCGACGCATCTGTTTGCCAAGGAAACCCTGGATGGCGAGGGGGGGCGCGAGTTCCCGCCGCTGCAATTTGGCGGCGCCCACCTCAAGGGCGAATTTGCCGGCCACGAAGCCGACGTGGTGCAAACCGCCTTGCGCGGCCTGGCGCTGGGCTTGGCGGTCTGGTGTGCGGTGCTGCTGCTTGCGGCCGGGTTGCGCCGGCGCCACCCGGGTATCGCCTGGGACGCCGCGCTCGGTGCCCTGCTGGCGGTGTGTCTGCTGGCTGGGCCGGTGGCGTTGCTGGCGCAGGGCTATCACGTGCTCGGCACCGACAAGGTCGGCCAGGACGTGCTCTACCTTTCGCTGAAAAGCCTGCGTACCGGCATTCTGATCGGCACCCTGACCACGCTCATCATGCTGCCGGCGGCGGTGCTGCTGGGCATCATGGCCGGCTACGTCGGCGGCTGGGTGGACGACGTCATCCAGTACCTCTACACCACGCTCAACTCGATACCCGGCGTGCTGCTGATCGCCGCCGCGGTGCTGATGATGCAGGTCATCATCGATACGCACCCCGACTGGTTCGCCACCGCCGCCGAGCGCGCCGACGCGCGCCTTCTGGCACTGTGCGCGATTCTCGGCGTGACGAGCTGGACGGGGCTGTGCCGGCTGCTGCGCGGCGAGACGCTGAAACTGCGCGAAATGGAGTACGTCCAGGCGGCGCAGGCCTTCGGCGTCTCGCGGCTGGCCATCATGCTGCGCCACATTCTGCCCAACGTCATGCACATCGTGCTGATCGCCGTCGTCATGGACTTCTCCGGTCTGGTGCTGGCCGAGGCGGTGCTTTCCTACGTCGGCATCGGCGTCGATCCCAGCACGGTGAGCTTCGGCACCATGATTAACACGGCACGCATGGAACTGGCGCGCGAACCCATGGTCTGGTGGTCGCTGGCCGCGGCCTTCGGCTTTATGTTCGTGCTGGTGCTGGCGGCGAACCTGTTCGCCGACGTCGTGCGCGATGCCTTCGATCCGAGGACATCGCGATGAGCTTGTTGTCGGTCAGCGATCTTTCGGTCGCCATCGGCGCGGCCCGGCCGGTCGATGGTGTGTCGTTCGAGATCGGGGTGGGCGAGACCTTCGCTCTGCTCGGCGAATCGGGCTGCGGCAAGTCGATGACGGCGCTGGCGCTGATGCGCCTGCTGCCAGACGCCGCACGCATAGGCGCAGGTGCCGTGACGCTGGGCGGGCGCGACCTGCTGGCGCTGCCCGAGACGGACATGCGTTCGGTGCGCGGCGGCGGCATGGCGATGATTTTTCAGGAGCCGGCGACCAGCCTCAACCCGGTGATGACGGTGGGGCGGCAGATCGACGAAGCCTTGTCGCTGCATGGCGGCAAGAGCGGCAATGCACTCGAACTGCTCGCTGCGGTTGGCATTCCCGACCCGCAACGGCGGTTGACGGAGTATCCGTTTCAGCTATCCGGCGGCATGAAGCAGCGCGTCATGATCGCCATGGCGCTGGCGGGCTCGCCGCAACTCTTGATCGCCGACGAGCCGACCACTGCGCTCGACGTCACCATCCAGGCTCAGGTGCTCGACGTGCTGCGCGACTTGCAACGGCGTCGCGGCATGTCGATGTTGCTGATATCGCACGATCTCGGCGTGGTCGCGCGCATGGCCGACCGCATCGGCGTCATGTATGCGGGGCAACTGGTTGAAGTTGCCTCGCGCGAGGAATTCTTTCGCGCCGCCGCCCATCCGTATTCGCGTCGTCTGTTTGCCGCGCTGCCGGACGCGACACGGCGCGGCGGACGTCTGGCGACGATACCGGGCAGCGTGCCGCGCCTGGATGCCGGCTTTGTCGGTTGCCGCTTTGCCGACCGTTGCAGCGAGGTCATGGCGGTATGCCGGCGCGATGCGCCGCCCTGGCGCGAGTTGGCGGGTGGGCAGCGGGCGCGCTGCCATCTGGAGTTTGAAAAACCGGGGACAGACCACGGTTTTCCGGAACCCTTGTCCGATGAAGCCGCTGCCGACACCGGAAAACCGTGGTCTGGCCCCGGTTTTTCTGCACCGCTGCTGGAAATCGAAAATCTCAAGGTTCACTTTCCGGTCCGGCGCGGCCTGTTGCAGCACACCGTCGGTTACGTCAGAGCCGTCGACGGCGTCTCCTTGCGTCTGGGCGCCGGACGAACGCTGGCGCTCGTTGGCGAGTCGGGCTGTGGCAAGACGACGGCGGGCAAGGCCATTCTGCGCCTGGTGCCGCCGACCGGCGGGACGGTGCGGCTGGGGGCGCGGGTACTCGATGCGGATAGCATGGCGGCGGCGCGTGCGTCGGTGCAGATGGTGTTCCAGGATCCCTTCGGGTCGCTCAATCCGCGGCTGCGCATCGGCGCCATCATTGCCGAAGGCATGCGCGCGTTGCGGGTTTCCGGCGACCATGCGGCGGCTATCGCGGCGCTGCTGGCCGAGGTGGGGCTGGCGGCCGATATGGTCGGGCGCTATCCGCACGAATTTTCCGGCGGACAACGCCAGCGCATCGCCATCGCCCGGGCCCTGGCGGTTTCGCCGCAACTGCTGATTCTGGACGAACCGACCAGCGCGCTCGACGTTTCGGTGCAGGCACAGATACTCAATCTGCTGTCTGACTTGCAGCGTAGCCTGGGGCTGGCTTACCTGTTCATCACGCACAACATTGCCGTGGTGGACTACCTCGCCGACGAAGTGGCCGTGATGTATCTCGGTCGCATCGTCGAATCCGGCACCGCGGCAGAGGTGTTGCGCAGCGCCCGTCATCCCTATACGCAGGCGTTGCTGGCGGCGGTGCCGAAGATAGACGGCGCGGCGGGCGCGCGCCTGCTGGTGCCGGGCGATCCGCCATCGCCGGCGAACCCGCCCTCAGGCTGCCATTTCCACCCGCGCTGCCCGCATGCGGCAGACGTCTGCCGGGCATCGTATCCGGAGGAGCGCCCGATCACGGCAACGCATGCGTTGCGTTGCCACTTCGACCTGGGTCAATAGTCCGCCTGCTTGTGGTCCTGCTTTTCCCACAGGGCCTTGGTGAAGCGGACGACGCGGTTACGGCCCGTATCCTTGGCGTGGTAGAGCGCGACGTCGGCGAATTTCACCGCTTGCCAGAAGGTGTCGCTGTCTTCCGGCAGGCCGGAAATGCCGATGGATATCGTCTTCTGCAACATGCCGTTGGCGACCTGCACCTTGAGGTCCTCGACGGCGATGCGTATTTTTTCGGCGACATCGACGGCGGTCGCGGCGTCGGTTTCCTGTAGCAGGATCAGGAATTCCTCGCCGCCGTAGCGGATGACGTAGTCGGAGGTACGTACCGATTGCGTCAGTACCTTGGCCAGCGCCTTCAGCACCGTATCGCCGGCATCGTGGCCGTAGGTGTCGTTGACCATCTTGAAGTAATCGAGGTCGAGCATCAGGATCGCCATCGGTGTCTTGTGCCGCTGCGACTGGGCGATCAGCATTTCGACCGACTCTTCGAGGAAGCGGCGGTTGTGCAGTCCGGTCATCGGGTCGCGCAGGTTCGATTCGCGCAGGGTTTCCGTAAGCCGCTTCGCCTCCAGCACCGGCGCGGCTTCGCGCAGATAGACACTGATGTAGGGCACGAGGTTATTGATGCGCTCCAGTTCTTCGGGCGGGGCGAGCAGTTGCAGCACGCTGCCGACGGTACCGGACTGGATGATGGGGAAACAGATGTGCTTGGTGCCGGGCTGGTCCTCGGGGGGCCGGAAGGCGAAGCAGATTTCGGGCGTGGCGATGGAATTGACGGTGTGGCCGGTACGCCGGGCGCGGCAGGTTTCGTTGCGCACCAGGATTTGCGGATCGCACCAGCGGCACGGGCCCTGAACCTGGCCGTCGACCAGCATCGGCATCATCTGGTTGTGTACCGGCAGCACCTCATAGATGGAATAGTGACGGATGCCGAACAGCCCTTCGATGGCGGCCGACAGGCGGGTGTAGATCTCCGCCTTGGTTTCGTCCTCCTCGATCGCCTGTTTGAAATGGGCAGCCTCGGTGAGGGTTTCCACCATTTCGATGGTCGAGTCGAGCAGGTTGCTGCCGCGGCTGGCCGGGGCGTGGTTGGTGAGTTGGGCCACCATGCTGCCGATGCGGTTGAGACCGTTGTCCAGGTGCGACATCAGGCGGTTCAACTCGCCGGCGATCTGACCGATTTCATCTTTGGTGCGGACGACGATCTGGCTCTTGAAATCGCCTTCCAGAGCGCGATGGACGGCATCCTCGACATGGGTGGCGGTTTCGACGATCGGATAGGTCAGGCGTCGCAGCAGGAAGAAGGTGGCGAGCGAAAACAGCGTCACGGCGCCGACCATCAGCGATAGCGTCAGGATCGCCTTACGCTTCAAGTGGTCGATCGACATGGTGATGGTGACAGCGCCCAGCACCGTGCCTTCGGCCACTTGGTGACACATCAGGCAATTGGGATTGCCGCGGTTGGTGGCGACATAGGGAATGGTGCCGCGGAAGCTGACCTCGGCGCTCTCTTCGTCGAGCAGGAATTCTGCGTTGCCGCTGCCGAGCACACGTCGCTCGACGTCGTCCACCGGCTGTTCGCGCGAGAGGCCCTTGCCGAACTGGTGTTCCACCTGCGGGCCGCGCATGACGCGTACCGACGTCAGCCCCTGCACTTCCATCATGCGGCTCAACAGACTCTCGCGCTTGGCGATGACGCCATTGACCATTTCCTCGGTCAGGCTCACGCGCAGTATCTCGGCCGAGGTGCGTACGTGTTCGGTGGCGGTGGCGATGGAGTACTGGCGGAACGAAAACAATCCGATGGCGAGTACCGCGGCGACCAGGCAGACGACGAGGACGCCGAAGAAAGTTGCAATCTTGGTTTGCAGGTTCATGACAGGTCTAACCATTCAAATTTTGTGGTTATTTTAACTGAGGCGCCGATAAGGCGCGACTATCGGTTAAACGGGGAGGGGTTGGCGTCCCGATGTTTCCGATCAGCGTTTTTTCTTGCCAGCGATGGGCTTTCTTGCGACGTGTCCGGCTTTCCTGACGTAATGAGCCTTGCCGACGGATTTCCGCTTGCCGCCCTTCACGGCTTTCGGCCGCTCGGTGGGGGTCTTCGGTAGCGCGGCAGCCAGGAGATCGGGGTTGGCCGAGCTACCCGGCGCGGGGAGCAGGAAGTTTTGGCCGGCGGCTATGTTTGCCCGCGGCTTGATGCCGTTCAACTGTCGGAGTTTGGCCAGCGTCAGGCCGAAGCGGCTTGCTACTTTCTCGATCTTTTCGCCCTTCTTGAGCCGGTAGGTGACCCAGTTCGATAGCGGCTTGTCCTGGGCTTCGTAGCGCGCCAGATTGTCCTGAAACGCCTGCATCTTGTCGGCGGGAATGACGAGCGGGCTCTTGTTGTCGCCCTGAATCACGGGCCGGTGATACGCGGGGTTGAGAGCGATGAATTCGCTCAGCGGCGTTTCTGCAAGCTTGGCGGCGGTGGCGACGTCTACGTCGGTGTCGAGGTCGATGGTGCCGAAATAGGCGCGGTTGGGTATCGGGTCGAGGCGCAAACCGAAAAGCTCGGGCTGGGCGACAATATTCTTGATGGCCTGGAGCTTGGGTACGTAGTAGCGGGTCTCGCCGGGCATGGTGAGATGTTCGTAATCGGTCGGCAGACCCCGTGCCTGATTCTTGACAATGGCGCGGGCGACAGCGTTCTCGCCCCAGTTGTAGGAGGCGAGCGCAAGGTGCCAGTCACCATGCATTTCGTAGATGAATTGCAGGTAATCGAGCGCCGCCGAGGTGGAGGCGATGATGTCGCGGCGCTCGTCCAGCCACCAGTTCTGCTTCAGGTTGTAGTTCTTGCCGGTCGCCGGAATGAATTGCCAGATGCCCATCGCACGGGCGGGCGAGTAGGCGAGCGGATTGAACGAACTTTCGACGATGGGCAGCAGCGCCAGTTCAGTCGGCATGCCGCGTTTTTCGAGTTCGAGAACGATGTGGTAGAGGTACTTGCGGCTGCGTTCGAAAACCCGTTGCAGCATCTCCGGGCGGTTGAGATACCAGGCCTGGCGGTCGGCGACGAGGGGACTGGAAAGGTCCGACATGCCGAAGCCGTTGCGCAAGCGCTGCCAGAGATTGTCGGGCTTGATCGTCAGGTCTATGGTCGGCAGCGGCGGCAGGTCGTCGCGAATTTCCTGCGCGGGAACTGCCAGCGGAGCGAGTCCGACATCGGGCGCCGGCTTTGCAGTATCCGCATTCAGCGTGAGTTCCGGACTGATTTGTAGCGGTTGCTCCCGGTTCGGGGCCAACTCGGCATGGGCCGGAAGCATGGCGGCAAGCAGCAGCAGGGCGCCCCCAACCGGAATTGCGCGCAATGACTTGCGGAAAGAACACTGGCCGGAGTGGGAAGGCATGGCGGCGGATGTTAGCGGAGGGGGCGAGGGGCGTCAAATAGCTGCGACGGGTCGTGCGGTGAGATAATGCAACTCGTCCATCCAACGGATCTGCTCGATGTCGAAGATTCCCAAACGTCTGCTCATCGTCGACGATAACGATATGACTCGCGCGTTGCTGCGCGGACTGTTGCGCGGCGAGGACTACGACGTGATCGGCGAGGCCGGCAACGGCGAACAGGCGGTCGAGATGGCGTTGCGGCTTAAGCCCGACATCGTCTGCCTTGATGTCGACATGCCGAAAATGGGAGGTCTGGAAGCGCTGACCCAAATTCGCCAGCATCTGCCGCAGACCGCCGTGCTGATGGTGACGGCCCACGCCGAGCGCGAAACCGTTCAGACGGCGATTGCCAACGGCGCTGCCGGCTACATCGTCAAGCCCTTCAACGCCGGCCGGGTGTTGGCGGCCATCGAAGCCGCCGTCGCCAAGAGTTCGACGAAGTAGCGCCTACTTCAGTAGCGGTTGCGCCACTCGCGGATGGCGGCGAACACTTCTGCCGGGCCGGCCGGTGTGCGGCCCAGACGGGCCTGTGCGGCGGCAACGACCGTGGGCGCATCCCAGCGCAGGAAAGGATTGGTGGCAAGCTCGGCGGCCAAGGTGGACGGCACCGTCGCCAGTTCCCTGGACCGTAGTTGCGCCGCTTCTGCACTGCGTTGCGTGATCGCGTCGTTGCCCGGTTCCACTATGGCAGCAAAGCGCAAATTGGCCTGGGTGTACTCGTGGGCGCAGTAGATGTCCGTGTCGGCCGGCAGGGCGGCAAGCCGCGCCAGGGAGGCATGCATCTGCGCCGCCGTGCCCTCGAAGAGGCGCCCGCAGCCGGCACCGAACAGCGTATCGCCACAGAACAGCATCCCTCGGCGATAATAGGCGACATGGCCGCGCGTGTGGCCGGGTACTTCGAGTACCTCGAACTCGATGCCGAGGTCGGTCAGTCGCACGCGGTCGCCGTTTGTCAGCGGATGGTCGACGCCGTCGATTGCTTCGGCAGCCGGCCCATAGACGGGAACCTGATGGCGGGCAACGAGGCCGTCGATGCCGCCGACGTGATCGGCGTGGTGATGCGTGACAAGGATGGCGCAAAGGCGCGTTGCCGTGGCGGCGAGATAGTCGAGTACCGGCGCGGCGTCGCCGGGATCGACGACAGCCACGGCGTTGCCGCTGCGCAGCACCCAGATATAGTTGTCCGCGAAAGCGGGCAGGGCAAGAATTTCTAGCGAGTTCATCGATACATTGTAATGGCGATACAGGGATTCTCCGACTGGCTGGAAACGCCCCAAGGCCGCTATGTGCTCGATTGGGAGCGGAGCAAGCACGATCAGCTCGTGGCCGACATCTTCGGCTTCAACGCGGCCCAGCTTGGCCTGCCCGCGATCGACTATCTGCGCGCCAACCGCATGCCCTTCCGCTTGCGTTGCGACGACCGCGGCGGTGAGGCGGAGGTGCGGAGCGACCTGCACCACCTGCCTTTCGCCGCCAACAGCGTCGACCTCGTCGTGCTGCCGCATGTGCTCGAATTCGACGACAACCCGCATCAGGTGCTGCGCGAGGTCGAGCGCGTGCTGGTGCCCGAGGGCAGCGTCGTCGTTGCCGGCTTCAATCCCTTCAGCCTGTGGGGTGCGAAACGCCGGTTGTCGCGGCGTAAGGAACTGCCGCCCTGGCGCGGCCGCTACATCAGCGTGCCGCGGCTCAAGGACTGGTTTGCGCTGCTCGGCCTGGAACCGCGCGCCGGCGCCTTCGGCTGCTACGCGCCGGCGGTGACGCAGGAGAAGTGGCTGCGCCGCTTTCAGTTTCTCGATCTGGCCGGCGACCGCTGGTGGCCCATCGGCGGTGCCGTGTATGTGATCCAGGCGGTCAAGCGCGTACACGGCATGCGCCTGATCATGCCGAAATGGAGCGACCGCATGGCGCAGGCCAAGGCGCTGATGCCGGTGGCACCGCGGCTCGATACCCAAAGGACGGACCGCCAGTGAGTGAGATCATCGACATCTACACCGACGGCGCGTGCAGCGGCAATCCCGGCCCGGGCGGCTGGGGCGCGATCCTGCGCACCGACGGCAAAGAGAAGGAACTCTTCGGCGGCGAGGTGCTGACCACCAACAACCGTATGGAAATGATGGCGGTGATCGAGGCGCTGCGCGCGCTGAAACGCCCTGTGGCAGCGCGGGTGCATACCGACTCGCAATATGTGCAGAAGGGCATTACCGAGTGGATACACGGCTGGAAACGGCGCGGCTGGAAGACGGCCGGCAAGGATCCGGTGAAAAACGAGGACTTGTGGCGCACGCTCGACGCGCTGGCGGCGCAGCACCGGCTCGAATGGTACTGGGTCAAGGGCCATGCCGGCCATCCCGAGAACGAGCGTTGCGACGAACTGGCGCGGCGCGGCGTGGAACAGGCGAGAAACGGAAAAATGGAATGACCCGCTACGTCGTACTGGATACCGAAACCACGGGCCTCGATCCGGCGCTGGGTCACCGCGTCATCGAGATCGGCTGCGTCGAACTCGTCGGCCGCCGGCTTACCGGACAGCGCTTTCACACCTATATCAACCCGCAGCGCGACATCGACGCCGGCGCCATGCAGGTGCATGGCATCACCAACGAGCGGGTCGCCAACGAGCCGGTCTTCGCGGCCATTGCCGAAGATCTCACGGCCTTTATTCGCGGCGCCGAACTTATCATCCACAACGCCGCCTTCGACGTCGGTTTTCTCAACAGCGAGTTCGCTTTGCTCGACCGCGAGAAAATTGCGGATGTTTGCGCAGGGGTGATCGACACGCTCAAGCTCGCGCGCGAAATGCGTCCCGGCAAGCGCAACTCGCTCGATGCCTTGTGCAAGGACTACGGCATCGACAACTCCGGACGGCAACTGCACGGCGCCTTGCTCGACGCCGCATTGCTGGCCGAGGTCTATCTGGCCATGACGCGCGGCCAGGAAAGCCTGATGATGGAACTTGACGCGCCGGCGGCAGCGGCGACGGCGGTTGCCGCCGGCAAACGTTTGCCCCTGCGCGTGCTGCGCGCGAGCGATGCGGAAATGACCGAACACGGGCGCGTGCTCCAGGAAATCGCCAAGGCAAGCAAGGGCAGGTGTCTGTGGCTGGACGAGGCACTTGGCTGAGCGCCTCGCACCGCAAGAAAAGCGCTTACCGGAGCGTCACCCGGAGCATGACGAGTACCAGCCAGAGCGCGCCCAGCAGGCCCAGCGCGTAACCGGCAGCCAGCCCGAACGCCGCCAGTCCGCCCCCGGCAATCAGCAGCACGGCCCGAATGCGCGCGCCGCGCGCCAGCCGCTCGCGCGCCTGGCCATGCCAGGCGTTCTGCGCGCCGGGGCGCAGCCATACCGGCAGCAGATGACCGGCGGCGCCGCTGACGAGCGGCAGCAGGAAGGCAACGACGAACAGCGGCAGCGCGTCGGCGCCCGCGGCGAAACTCAGGGCGTGCCTGACGCCGTGAGCCAGGGCGAGCAATAGGCCGGTTGTGGCCGCCACCAGCAGCGGCAGGGTGCTTCCCGGCGCCAGGGTTTCCTTGCGCCAGGTGCTCCACGCATGCGCCAGCAGGTGCAGCAGCGGCCAGGCAACGGCGGCGACGCCGACCAGCGCCAGCGGCGGCGCAAATGCCGCGCCGGCGGCGACGAGCAGGGTGCCGGCCACGCTCCATTTGAGATCTTGCGCCAGGCGCCGGGCGACGCTGGGGTCGGGCCGGCCGACCACCGTGGGCAGCAGCACTTGCAGCGTACCGAGGGCGGTGACACCCATGAAGCCCAGCGTGTTGACGTGCAGGTGGAACAGACGCAGGGCGCGGGCCTGCTCCGGCCAGTAAGGCGCGAGCGCCACGGCGAGCAGGCCTGACGCCAGCAGGCCCAGGGCCGCTGCGTACCAGCGAAGACAGGGATTCGGCCGTCCGAGACAGGCGCGCCAGCGAAGCGCCAGCCAGGCGGCGAAGGCGCCGACCGCGGCCAGGGCCAGCCAGGGGGCGTACGCTCGTAGCGCCGGTGTGCCGTGGACGAAAAAGCCGACGATGCCCAAGCCTGCCGCCAGCGCGGCGAGCGGGGCGGCGGCGAGGCCGCGCGGTGCTTCGCCGCTACGCGTCAGTACCGGGACGAAATAGCCCATCGCGGCCAGAATCATCGGCAGCGCGCCGACGGCAAAGACCAGATGCCAAAGCGCCGCCGGCAGCCAGCGGTGCTGCGGTGCGGCCAGGGCGACACCCGCGGCGATGGTCGTCAGCGCGGCGGCGAAGGGCAGGAAACGCTGTGGAGATGGGCTCATTGGTACGGATATTTTGACTGCGCGCGCGACGTGCTGTCCATCGGGAACGAAAACTATTTTTTTACACAGCTTATCCACTGGATTTGCACATCTTGTTCTATCGCTTTGTGCCGGGCGCGCGGGTAGACTTCCGGGCTTCGCTAAGGAGGTGCCATGGCCCAGATTCGCGCGATCCCATCCCACGTTTCCGATCCGCAAGTGGCGGCGTTGCGCTTGCCGCCGCATTCGATCGAGGCCGAGCAGTCGCTGATCGGCGGCCTGTTGCTGGACAACACGGCCTGGGACCGCATCGCCGACATGGTGGTGGAAGGCGACTTCTACCGCGACGACCATCGCCGCATCTTCGCCCATATCCGCAAGCTGGTCGAAACCGGCCGTCCCGCCGACGTGGTGACCATCTACGAGTCCATCGACAAGTCGAACGAGACCGATCAGACCGGCGGGCTCGCCTATCTGGGCGAGATCGCCAACTCCACGCCTTCGGCCGCCAACATCCGTCGCTATGCCGAGATCGTGCACGAACGCGCCGTGCTGCGCCGGCTCGTCACCGTCGGCGACGACATTGCCGCCAGCGCGTTGAATCCCGCCGGCCGCGACGTCAAGATTCTGCTCGACCAGGCCGAACAGAAGGTGTTCGAGATCGCCGAGTCCGGCGCCAAGTCGACGCAGGGCTTCGAGGCGATTCCCGATCTGCTCGGCAAGGTCGTCGAGCGCATCGAGGTGCTGTTCAATCGCGACAATCCTTCCGACATCACCGGCATACCGACCGGCTTCCACGACCTCGACAAAATGACCTCGGGCTTGCAGCCGGGCGACATGATCGTCGTCGCCGGCCGTCCGTCCATGGGCAAGACCGCTTTTGCGCTCAATATCGCCGAGCATGTCGGCGTCGAGGTGGGGCTGCCGGTGGCGATCTTCTCGCTCGAAATGTCAGGGCCGCAGATCGCCACGCGTTTCCTCTCCTCCGTCGGGCGTCTTGACCAGAACAAGATCCGCACCGGGCGTCTCACCGACGACGATTGGGACAAGATGACCAACGCGCTGGGCAAGCTGCACGAGGCGCAGATCCACGTCGACGAGACCGGCGCCATTAACGCCACCGACCTGCGGGCACGGGCGCGCCGTCTGCACCGCAAGTGCGGCAAGCTCGGCCTGATCGTCATCGACTACATTCAGTTGATGACCTCGACCAAGGACAACGAGAACCGCGCCACCGAAATCTCCGAGATCAGCCGCTCGATCAAGGCGCTGGCGAAGGAGCTGGAATGTCCGATCATCGCGCTCTCGCAGCTTTCGCGTAAGGTCGAGGAGCGCAACGACAAGCGCCCGCTGATGAGCGACTTGCGCGAATCCGGCGCCATCGAGCAGGACGCCGACATCATCATGATGATGTACCGCGACGAGTACTACAACAAGGACACCAAGGATCCGGGTGTGGCCGAAGTCATCATTTGTAAACACCGTAACGGCCCGACCGGCGCGGTGCGGCTGACCTTCCTCGGCGAATACACGAAGTTCGAGAACCACGCATCGCCGGGATCGTATTAAGGAGCGTAGCGATGGGGTGCAACTGAAACTGTTGGTCGGGATGGCAACAGCGCAGTACTGGCGTATTGCTGTCGTTAGCGGGGGCGCCGACCCGGTATCCCGCCCCGGCTCACGGCGCTGAGAAACGCGCA
>OBOI01000069.1_pt1 | contig 41260 bp, 40 predicted proteins | sample 1670151 | NCBI WGS metagenome assembly OBOI01 (sample SAMEA104232303, study PRJEB22302) | sediment metagenome | biome: forest; feature: aquifer; material: sediment | place: USA | collected 2011-08-07 | depth 0.01 m | reverse complement strand
TTTGGGCCTCTTGGCCCTGGCGAGCCCCTTCCAGGTCAAGCGGGAGCAAAAGAGCTGCATCCAGTGTAAAAAGTGCTCTAAGGTCTGCCCGGCGGCCATCCCGGTCCCCGCCAAAGGGACCATGCGCAGCCCCGAGTGTATCGGTTGCCTGGAGTGCGTGGCGGCCTGTCCGGTGGAGGGGTGCCTTGAGACCACCATCTACCAAAAGCGTCCCCACCCCTTGCTGCTGCCGGCCCTGATCCTCTCCCTCTTCTTCAGCTGCTGGCTGACGGCCCGGGTCACAGGGCATTGGCACAACCAGCTGCCGGTGGAGGTAGTCAAAAAATTCTATAGCAGAGGCCTGGAGATCTCCCATCCCCGCTGATCCATGGGAAAGTCGGGGAGCAAGGTCGGACCGCGCGGGTCCATCTCTTTCATCACCTCAAACGCACGAACTAACTCGTATGGGAAAAATTCTAAAAATCGGTTGGATTCTGACCAGGGAAGGGGTGATCACCCGGGAGCAGCTGGAAAACATCCTGGCGGTGCAAGAAAAACACCCTGACCGCAGCATCGGCGAGATTGCCGCTGACCTCTTCGCCATTCCGGAAGATGAGATTGAGTCGGTCTTTGCCGATCACCTCCTGGCCCCGGTGGTCCAGGAGTGGTTTTACAGCGAACTCACCGACAAACTGCCCGGCCTGGCCGTGGAGACCATCGTCTCCGGCATTGAGGTCCAGATCACGAGCTTCACCCGCAGCACCATCATCCGCAAGGAGTTTGTCAAGGGGGGCAGTAAGAAGCTGTTTCGGGGGGTAGCGGAGAAGAAATACCTCTTCAAGATCCACTGCGTGGTCGACTCGGTGACTATCCGCCCCGTCAAGGGACCGGAGATCGTCTTCCATGGTCTGGCCGTGGAGTATGACGCCCAGAACCAACGGCTCAAGGTCGACCACACCTCCGTGATCCTGGAGGCCAAGATCAAGATCCTCCAGCAGCTCAAGGGGGTGAAGGGGTAAGGGTGAATGACGAATTAGGAATTAGGAATTAGGAATGACGAATTATCGGGGAGGGGCGGTGCGGTGGTGGCCAGCATCTGACTCTTTTTTGGGCCAACAGCCTACAGTCTATAGCCTAAACAACCTACCCTGTTACGGTGCGACTACGGTGGCCAGGATCTCCAGGGCGGTATCGAGACCGATCCCCGCCACCCGGAACCGCTTCTGGCGGCTCTGCTGACCACTGACCAGGGAGACCGCCGCTTTCGGCACCCTAAAGAGCTTGGCCAGGATAGCGATGATCAGCTCATTGGCCTTGCCATCCACCGGCGGGGCCGTGATCCTAAGCTTGAGCGCACCGCCGTGGATGCCGCAAAAGCCATTCTTGGCGGCACGGGGTTGGACATGGATGCGCACCAAGACCCCGTGGTCCCGATCCGCCTCCAGACAACCCGTGTCGATCAAGAGCGCCCTGTCCATCACCACCTCGCGGTCTATCGCCTTTTCCGCCTGCTCTCCTGATCCAGGGGGTCGTCCAAGGTGAACATGATGTCGTCATCCATATCCGGGATGGTGACGCTGGGCTCTTCCTCCTCCAGGTCCAAACCGCTCACCGCGGGACCCGCGAACCGCTCGTCATGACGATCGTCATCCTCTTCCTCCTCGGCTTGCAGGTCCGCCTCGGCCTGGGCCAGCCACGTATCATCCTCGCCCACCGTGATCTTCTCGTAGAGGGGGGTCTCCTCGGGTTCCGCTATCGCCCTTTTCGGCGCGGGCTTCGCCTTTTTCACCTCCACGGGCGGCGGTTCAGGGGCGGGGCGTACCCCTTCAGGGGCAAGCCCTCGTGGGTCCGCAAGTTGATCCAGATAGCCATGGAGCACATTGCGCAGATCTGCCATCAATCTGGCCTCCACCCCGCTCAGTTGATCGACCCTGGCCTCCAGGGCGGCAATCTCCCGGTTGGCCTCGTCCTTCAGCTGGGTCACCTCGGCATTGGCCTGCATCAGCAGGCGGTTGGCCTCGCTGCGGCTCTTCTTCTTCATCTCGTCCACCACCTTCTGGGCCGAGAGGATGGCATTTTTAAACGAGGACTCGTCCTGCTTGAAGACCACCAGATCCTGACTCATGGTCTCGATCTTGGCCTTTAAGGTCCGGTTCTCCTCAATGAGCATCAACAGATTCTCAGCCACCTGCTCCAGGAAGCTATCGACCTCCTCCACGTCAAAACCACGGAAACGCACATGAAACTGCTTTGACTGAATGTCTTCCGGCATCAATGTCATGACCAACACTCCTCACAAGAAAGGGTAAAGGAACTGCTCAAGGGGTAACGGTTAACGGGTAGCGAAACAGTCCCTGGTGAACCGGCGAACAGGCATTCTGGTGCTTGATCTCCGCTCATCCGAGTCCCACGGCCATGCGCTTTAAGGTCGGCACCAGAAAACTCTGCAAAAAGATGATGGCCATGATCAACACCATGGGCGACAGATCAAAGCCGCCCGCCACCACCGGCAAGGCCCGTCTGATCCGGTAGAGCAGCGGCTCGGTGACCTCATGGATGAACCTGACGATGGGGTTATAGGGATCGGCATTGACCCAGGAGATGATCGCCCGGCCAATAATAATCCACATATAGGCGGAGAGGACGAAATCAATCAGGGTGGCCAGGGCATTCAAAAAATTACTGATGATGAACATAGGGGGCGGTTACGGGGATAAAGGTTAACGGGTTGTGGTTGCCGTGCTCGCGCCAGGGATCACGGGGTGGGAAAGCGGGTGATGATCTGCTCCGCCATGGTCCGCACCGCCTTACTGGCCTTGGCCTCCGGCGTGGTCAAGAAAAACGGTTTCTGCGCCCGGATGGCCTTGACCACCGTGGGATCGGAGGGCAAAATTCCCAAGAGTTCGGGCTCGATGTGCAAGAAATTTTTCAGCACCGCGGCCATGCTGTTAAAGACCTCGAACCCCTCCTTGCGGGTCTTGACATTATTGACCACCAAGGAGAACTCCCGCCTGCCGAACTGGGCGGCCATGACCTTGATCAGGGCATAGGCATCGGTCATGGAGGTGGGGTCCGGGGAGAGGATGACCACGCTATGCAAGGCCCAACGGTTGAACCAGAGGACCGACTCGCCAATGCCGGCGGCGCAATCGATCAGCACATAATCGAAAGCGCCCATGATCTCTTCCAGGGCGTTGGTCAGAAAGGCCTGTTCCTCCTCGGAGAGGCTGGCCATCTCCGGCACCCCGGAACTGGCGGGCAGGACATGAAAACCCGGCGCGATCTCAACCAGGATGCCGTCCAAGGGGGCGCCCTCCTCCACCGTCTCCCGCAAGGTATGCTTGACCGAGATGCCAAGGACGATATCGACATTGGCCAGCCCCAGGTCGCCATCCACCACCAGCACCCGCTTACCGGCCTGGGCCAGGGCCACGGCCACATTCACCGAGATGGAGGTCTTGCCCACCCCGCCCTTGCCACTACTGATGCAAATCAGTTGTGGCTGTGTATACGCCTGCATCGTTTCCATCTCTGTTACCCCTTTTTCAGGAACCCGAAGAGTTGGGTCCGTTCTTCAACCGTCACTTGACACTCCCGGTGGGCCGGCCCCTGACGCAGGAGTTGCTGCGACCTGGTCTCCACCGCCGCTGCCTCATCCACGGTGAAGCCATGTCCCTTGGTCAGCAGGGTGACCACGGCCTCGCGCAGGGGGCAGAGGTCGCTGCCGCCGTCCAAGAGGAAGATGCCCCGCATCTCACCCCGCGGGTCGGAGAGCCACCAACGCTCGCCCTCATAGAGGCGCGCGGCGCGCTGCAGAACCGTGAGGCTCTGGGGAGAAGAACCAGGACCCTTGCCTGCCATCAGGAGACCCGACTGCCGGCATCGACCGCCCCGGCGATGGTAGAGAGGAAGAGCGCGCCCCCGCTCTTGGCGGCCAGGACCATCCCCTGGGACTCGATCCCCATCAGCTTGGTGGGTTTCAGGTTGGCGACGATAATCACCTGACGCCCCACCATCTCCTCCGGGGTGTAGTGTTCGGCAATCCCGGCCACCACGGTCCTGGTCTCGGGGGCAGCCAGGGTCAGCTTCAGCAAGCGCTCGGACTTGGCGACCTTCTCGGCCGCCAGCACCGTGGCCACCCGCAGGTCCAGACGCTTGAACTCGTCAAAGGTGATCATCCCCTCTCCCTGGGTGGCGGCGACAGCGGTCCGGGTCTCCTCGGCCTTTTTGGTCTCGGCAGGTTTCGCCTTGGGCTGCTTGGGCTTGGCCGGGCTGGTGGCAGCTGGCCCCTGGGCAACAGGGGCGTCGGCCCCCTTATCCAGTCGCGGGAAGAGCGAGGCCTCCAGCTGAATGGCCCGCCCCGGCTGCAAGACGCCGCCCCAGGCTCCCTGACCCGCTAGGGTGACCGGCCCGTCGATCCCCAAGGCCGCCTGCATCTTGGCCGCGGTCTCCGGCATCACCACGTTTAGGAGCAGGGCCACCAGGCGCAGGGTCTCCAACAGGTTATAGATTACCGAGTTAAGCCGCGCCCTGAGGTAGGGGTCCTTGGCCAGCTCCCAAGGGGCGTTGCCGACGATATAGCGATTGGCCAGCCCCACCACCTCCCACACCGCCTGCAGGGCTCGGTGAAAATGGAACTCCTCCATCCGGGCAATGAACTCGGCAACCATGCGCTCCACGGCCGTGACCAACTGCTGGTCGAGTTCGCTCCGTTCGCTACCCGGCTCCGGCACCGCCCCGGCCGTGAACTTCTGCACCATGGCCAAGGTGCGGCTACAGAGGTTGCCCAGGTCATTGGCCAGGTCGGAGTTGTGGCGGGCGGTCACCGCCTCGGTGGAGAAGGAGGCGTCCAGGCCGAAGGACATCTCGCGCAGCAGGAAGTAACGGATGCTGTCACTGCCGTACGCCGAGACCAACTCCTGGGGGCGGATGACATTGCCGATGCTCTTCGACATCTTGGTGTTGTTGACGTTCCAGTAGCCGTGGACATGGAGCCTGTGGTACGGCGCAACCCCCATGGCCCGCAGCATGGTGGGCCAGAAGATGGCATGGGGCTTGAGGATATCCTTGGCCACGATGTGCTCGGCCTGCGGCCAAAAGTGCGCGAACTCCGGCCCTGACTCACCCGTGGGGTTATAGCCCAAGCCGCTCAGGTAGTTGATCAGGGCGTCGAACCAGACATAGGTCACGAATGTCTCATCAAACGGCAAGGGGATCCCCCAGGTCAGACGGCTGGTGGGCCGCGAGATGCAGAGATCCTCCAGGGGTTCGCTCAAGAACGACAGGACCTCGTTGCGATAGCGCTCCGGGGTGATGAACTCCGGGTGGGCTTGGATATGCTCCATCAACCAGCCCTGGTAGCGGCTCATCTTAAAGAAATAGTTCTGCTCGGTAATGGGGAGCGGGGCCTTCTGATGATCCGGGCAGAGGCCATCCACCAGCTCCTTTTCGGTCAGGAAGCGCTCGCACCCTTGGCAGTAGAGACCCGAGTAATCGGCCAGGACAATATCCCCCTGGTCGAAGAGCTTCTGTAGCACCGCCTGCACCACCCGACGATGATCCGGGTCTGTGGTGCGGATAAAGGTGTCGGGCTTGACCTGCAAAGGGTCCCATGCCGCCCTAAACAGACCGCTGATCCGGTCGGCATAGGCCTGGGGGGTAATCCCGGCGGCCAGGGCGGCGGCGGCAATCTTGTCGCCATGCTCGTCGGTGCCGGTCTGGAAGCGGACCTCATGCCCCTGCAAACGGCGGAAGCGGCTATAGGCGTCGGCAACAATGGTGGTATAGGCGTGCCCCAGGTGGGGCTCGGCGTTGACATAGAAGATCGGTGTCGTCACGTAGGTGATCATGGTGTCTTCCCCTTTTTGTTCCCCCTGGGCCGCCGGGAGCGTGGCGGCCTATCCCCGGTGGGCTTGCCCCCCTCCTCGCCTCTCACGGGTCCGGACCTGGCGACCGGCGTCTTGACGGCAGCGGCTCTGGCCTCGGGGGATTGGTGAGGCCCTGGCTGCCGCGGCGGGCCAGGGTGCCGGGGGGGCCCGGGTTGCCGGGGCGGACCGGGTTGCCGGGGGGGGCCGGGTTGCCGAGCCGGGACCGGTTCCCTGGTCTGGACTGGCTCCCTGGTCTGGGCCGGTTCCCTGGTCTGGCCCGGCTCCCTGGTTTGGGCGGGTTGCCTGCCCGATGAGGGCTGCCGCTGCGCGGGCGCTCCCCTCCCTGACCCGGGTTTGGGACTTGGTGACCGGCCTCCGCCCGATTGCCGATGAGGCCCGGCGGGGCTAGGGGTTGACCGACCGCCTGTCCCCTGTCGCTCTTCCTCCTCCGTCTTCACCTTGGGGGCCGAGACCCCTGTTTCCCACTCCTCACGGCTCAACACCCGGCTGTCCGAGGGGTCGTCAACCCCGGTAATGCTTACCGTGCCGGCCAAGGTCTTGCAATAATTCACCTTATAGGGCTTACCCTCGAAGGTGATCACCCGACCGACCTTGGGCATCCCCTTCTTCAAGGACTTATAGGTCTCATACTCATGGGTCAGGCAACAGAGGAGCCGATTGCAGACCCCGGAGATCTTGGCGGGGTTCAGGGGCAGGTCCTGCTCCTTGGCCATCTTGATGGAGACCGGCACAAAATCCTTCATGAACAGACCACAGCACAGCTCCCGGCCACAGCAGCCCATGCCGCCCAGCATCTGGGTCTCATGGCGCACCCCGATCTGCCGCATCTCGACCCGGGTGCGGAACTCCTGGACCAGAGACTTCACCAGGTCCCGGAAATCCACCCGGGTCTCGGCGCTGAAATAGAAGATGACCTTGCTGCCATTACAGTAACGCTCCACCTGCAACAGCTTCATCTCCAGCCCCAGGTCGCGGATCCGCCCCTGACAGAAACGCCTAGCCTCCTGCTCACGCTGCATCAGATTTTGGTATTTAGCGATCTCGTCCGTGGAGGCGCGTCGGAGAATGGTCAACAGCTCCAAGGGCTTGTCCAAATTATCCAAGGGCAGCATGATGCCACTGCCGCTGATCAGGGCCGGCTCCTGACCGTGATCGCTCTGCACCATCACGGTCTCGCCCTGGGCCAGGTCCAGGATCTTGGAGGTGGCCGCCTTGGGCTGTTGCCCCTTACGGAAGCTGACATGGTATAACTTCTGTTGTTCCCGCGGGCTCGACTTGGGCAATGGCGCCGGCTGTGGCTGTGAGGCTGGCGCCTCTAGCGGCTGCTCGTCAGGGACAGGGGTGGATTCAGTCATGGGTGTATGGGTAGGCGCCCGCAAACGGCGCTGTTTTTCGATTGCAAGTAGGCTGTTGCCTAGCTCGTTGATAATGACTCGGGTTGGTTGGTTAGCCAACAAAGGCCCAAAAGAGGACCTCGCAGACAAAGGCCCGATTACAGTTGTGGCGAAGCTGGCGCTCAGCCTTATGGATCAGGGCCACTCTCTCCACCAGTTGCGGGTGGCTCCACCGCTCGCGGGCTTGCGCCAGGGTATGGTGCAGGTCCTGGTTGACCACGGCCTCGATCGGCCCCCCGGCAGCAAGGACCATCAGGTCCTTGAGCCACAACTTGAGCAACTCCAAAAGGTCAACCAATTCGTCCTTGAGCAGGGCCGCCTGCTCCGCCAAGGCGAACAGCTGCTCCACGGCCCCGGGCCCGCGGGTGGTAAGGCGGGTCAGCCCTTCGACAATCTCCCGCCGCACCTCCAGGAGGTCGGTCTTGGCCAAGGCCCGGGCCCGGCCGATGCTCCCCTCGGCAATGGAGGCCATGGCATAGGCCTTGTCCGCCGCCACCCCATCGGCGGTAAGCGCCGCCGAGACCAGGGCATAGGGCAGCGGATAAAAGGGGATCACCTGACAGCGGGAGACGATGGTGGGCAGGATACCCGCCGCCTCGACGGCCGTCAAGATAAACACAGTCTGGGCCGGTGGTTCTTCCAGGGTCTTCAACAGGCTGTTGGCCACCTCCGCCCGCGCCATGGTCTGGTGGATGTCCGGCACCACCACCACCCGGTCCCCCGCCTCCACCGGCGGATAGGACAAGGTCCGTTTCAACTCCCGGATCTGGTCGATCTTGATCTGCACCCCATCCGGCTCCAGCACCAGCAGATCCGGGTGGTTGCCCGATGCCGTCTTGCGGCAGGAGGGGCAGTGACCGCAGCTATCGTCACGCCCCTCGGCCCGGCAGTGGAGAAAGGCGGCAAAGGCCCGGGCAGTGAGCTTCTTGCCCACCCCGGCCGGTCCCTGGAAGAGATAGGCATGGCTGGTCTTGCCCCGGCCAAAGGCCAGACGCAGGATGCGCTTGGCCTTCTCCTGGCCCGCGACATCGGCAAAGCTGGTCAGGGCCACCTGCCCTACCCCCACAAGGATGGTTGCCGTTTCGCACCCTCGTCATCCGGGTCCGCGTCGGCATCGTTGCCGGCCATGGGCTGGGCCGCATGACCGGTGACAAACAAAAAGCGCTCCAAGGTCCGTTGGTACTCCGTCCACTGGTACCTGTCCGGGTCGACCGGGCGGCTTAAGCGATCCAGATAGTTCATCTTGGCATCCAGATCGTCAATGAGATTCAGGACAAAGGCCTCGCGGGTCATGGGCAGGGTGGGCGAGCCAAACTCATGGCGGCCGTGATGGCTGACCACCAGGTGCTTGATCATCATGGCGGTCTGCTCCGGAAAGTCGCGCAGCCCGGAAAGCTTGGCCTGGATGATCTCCAGGCTGATCACCATGTGCCCCAGCAGGCGGCCCTGATCGGAGTAGTCAAAGGGGGGCACGCTAAAGGAGAACTCCCTGACCTTGCCCAGATCATGGAGAATGGCGCCGGCAATGAGCAACGGACGGTCCAGGGTCGGGTAGAGGGCCGCCACCCGGTCCGCCAAGCGGCAGATCCCCAGGCTATGCTCCAGCAGACCGCCGATATAGGCGTGGTGCATGTGCTTGGCCGCCGGGGCGGTGGTAAAGGCCTGCCACAGGGGCTGGTCCTTGACCACGGCCATGAGCAGACGACGGATATCCTGGTCGGCAAGCCCCTTGATCAGGGCGATGATCTCAGCCGCCATGGCCTCGATATCGTAGGGGGTGGTCGGCAGAAAGAGGGCCCAATCCGGCCCCTCGGCCGCAACCTGCTCCAACGCCGTGACCTTGAGCTGCAAGGCCCCCTTATAGACCTGGGCCAGGCCGCTGACCGCCACCACCGCTCCTGCCGGACAGCGGGGGGCCAGTCGCTCGGCATCATCCCAGACCCGGGCCACCAGCTCTCCACTGCGATCCATCAACTCCAGGGACAAAAAGGGCTTACCGGCCTTGGTCTCGGCAAGCCGCATGCTCTTCACCAGAAAGAGGGTGCGTACCTCCTGGTTATCTTGGATGTCGGCAACAAAAAGGTCCTTGTGCAGGGGCATGGCAGCGGATTCCGGCTATTTTTGGGGGACGGCCTGCGAGTTGAACCAAATACATATAATCCATCTGCCACGATTTTGGAACGGGAGATAATGAACTTCTTGGGCCGAGCGTCAATTTTGTCGGCCTCGCATAAACCGCGCAACCGACGCCGGCCCCCTTCTTCACCCTTTGCTCTTGGCAAGGCGGATGGCGAGTTCATGGACTTTTCATGAGACCATCAATTTTACAGAGAAAAATAATCCAGATGGTGTATCTTGTTGTAGTCTGCATGCATGTATTCAATGCCGTTACTGTAATGGGAATACGTGCTCAGCCGACGGCCATATGTTTACCATGAAGGCCACGAAGAGCACGAAGGTACAAGCAAAAAGATCTTCGTGTACTTCGTGATCTTCGTGGTAGTAACATGTCAGCGATTAGCGCTCATGGCCTTGAACCATTATTTTCCAGATTCCCGCTGACCAATCTCCTAACCCGCCCCGATCTCCATGCCCCCGACACCGCCTGAAGCGAACTCCATCACCAACGAGGCCTACCTCTTCGAGCTCTTAAAAAGGCACCAGCTGCTGACCGTGGAGCAGCAGGAGCAGATCGTTATCCAGAAACACCAACAACGGACCAAGCTCCTGCGTCAGCAGCAGCTGGCCGCGCGCACGGGCACGGCCCAGCTCCAGCCACCGGACCTGATCGACATCATCGCCTCCCTGCACTTCGAGGTCCGCTCCCAGCCGGGCCAGGAGTTGACCGAGGAGCTGATCATCCGCCAGGTGGCAACGGATCACCACCTCCCCTTTAAGAAGCTCGACCCCCTGGAGCTGGACCTGAAGACGGTCACCAAGACCATCCCCCAGTCCTTTGCCTTAAAGCACCTGCTCCTCCCCTTTGCCATCAAGAACGGCATCCTGGACGTGGCCGTCTGCGACCCCCAAGCCATCCAGGTGTTAAAGGAGATCGAGCGGGTCAACCAAATCAAGGTACAACCCCACCTCAGCACCAAGAGCGACATCAAGAAGATCCTGGCCGAGTTCTTCGGCTTCCAGTCCTCCATCACCGCCGCCGAGACCAACCTCAAGGGGCCGGCGGTGGACCTGGGCAACCTGGAGCAGTACGTCAACATCGGCTCCTCCTCCGAGATCGCCTCCTCGGACCAGCACATCAAGGGGGCGGTGGACCACCTGTTCAACTACGCCTTTGACCAGCGGGCCAGCGACATCCACATCGAGCCCAAGCGCGACAAGAGCGTCATCCGCATCCGCATCGACGGGGTGCTGCACACCATCTACAACCTGCCGAAAGTGGTGCACCCGGCCATCATCTCGCGGATCAAGTCCCTATCGCGTCTGGATATTGCCGAGAAGAGGCGCCCCCAGGACGGCCGAATCAAGGTCAGCCACGGCGGCGACGAGGCGGAGATCCGGGTCTCCACCGTGCCGGTGGCCTTTGGCGAGAAGGCGGTGCTCAGGATCCTCGACCCCCATGTCCTCTTTCAGGACCTCGGCCACATCGGCTTTTCGCCCAAGGACCTCGGGATCTATCAGGAGTTCGTCACCGCCCCCTACGGCCTGGTCTTGATTACCGGTCCCACCGGCAGCGGCAAGTCCACCACCCTCTACTCCACGCTTAAGAACATCGCCACCCCGGAGAAGAACATCATCACCGTGGAGGACCCGGTGGAGATGGTGCACGAGGAGTTCAACCAGATCTCGGTACAGTCCTCGCCCGACGTCACCTTCGCCTCCATCCTCAGGAACATCCTGCGCCAGGACCCGGACATCATCATGATCGGCGAGATCCGCGACCTGGAGACCGCCCGTTATGCCGTGCAGGCGGCGCTAACCGGGCATCTGGTCTTCTCCACCCTGCACACCAACGATGCCGTCTCCAGCATCGCGCGGCTGGTGGACCTGGGGGTCCAGCCCTTCCTCATCGCCTCCACCCTGCTGGGGGCCATGGCCCAACGGTTGGTGCGCACCATCTGCCCCCACTGCAGCGAACCCTTCACCATCGACGCCGACGAGATCCGGGGGTTCGGTTTCCCCACCACCCGCCAAGGGACCCTGACCCTGAAGCGCGGCAAGGGGTGCCAGCAGTGCCGGGGCACCGGCTTTCTCGGCCGCTGCGGGGTCTTCGAGATCTTCCCCATGAGCGAGGCCATCAAACGATTGACCAGCAGCAACGCCTCCACTGCCGAGATCAAGGCCATGGCCATCCGCGAGGGGATGACCTCCCTGCTCGCCGACGCCTGGCGAAAGATCCAAAACGGCATCACCACTTACGAAGAGGCCCTCCGGATCACCGGCACGGCCTGAGCCGTTGTACAATATTAACTCAGCCGTTCTGGAGAGCCGAAACGGCATAAGGGGCCGTAAAGGAGCGGCTGAAACGTACAGGTCATTTCTGGACGGCCCCTAAAGAGAGACCATCATGAGCAAACACCCAAAAAAGCTCGCCCCCCCCACCGGCAAGGTGGTGGGCTCCAACAAGAAGGCGACCCACGACTACTTTATCGAGGAGACCATCGAGACGGGCATGGTCCTCCTGGGCCCCGAGGTCAAGTCCCTGCGCGAGGGCAAGTCCAACCTGCGCGACGGCTACGCCAAGATCGTGCGCGGCGAGATCATCCTCCACAATGTCCACATCTCGCCCTACTCCTACAACACCATTTCCACCCTGGACCCCATGCGGCCACGGAAACTCCTGCTCCACAAACGGGAGATCAAGAAGCTGATTGGTAAGGTCCAGGAAAAGGGAGTTGCCTTAATCCCGCTTAGGGTTTACTTTAAAAGTAACGGCAAGGCTAAGTTGGCCTTGGGTTTGGCACGAGGGAAAAAGCTCTACGACAAGCGGGACTCCATCAAGCAACGGGAGAACGACCGCGAGATGAACCGCCTAAACAAAGGTAATCGTTTTGCGGATAAGGGAGGAGGAAGGTCCTCCTCCCGAGATTAATTTTTACCCACAAGGGGGCGAAACGGTTTCGACGGGGGTACATAAGCCCAGGCTGCATGCCGAGTTCTCAGCACACTCGTTAATCAGGTTGAACGTAAACACAGTCGCAGACGACTATAATCACGCCGTAGCAGCTTAATCCCTGCTACCGTCCTCTTTCGCCCTCGCCCATGGGGTGGGAGAAGGACGCCGACTTCATGGGCTAGCCTCCCGGTGCTCCTGCCGCCGATTGGCGAAACTCTAGCTGGATAGCGCCAAAGACCCCTTGGTCCTGGAGGGGTTGCGGCGCGATAAGCAATTAATCAGGAACACGCATGTAGACGCTTGAGGGGGAGTATTTTCGGACCCGGGTTCAACTCCCGGCGCCTCCACCATTTTTTAATAAAATCAGTAAGTTGCAAGGCATAATTGCCGCGCATACACGCACAATTGCCATGATCATTCAATGGCAATTGTGCTGGGTTATTTATAGCCATACAACAAACAAAAAAATAAGTACGCACAATCATCCTGTCACACCTCCAAAAAGGAACAGAGCTTGCTAACCTGTCGCCCTGTCAATTCAAAACATCCTTGATCATCGGGACCGTTTTGGCCTTTCCAGGATTCACACTGGAACATATAACAATCAGTACCTTTTCCGTTCCGACACACACGACCGACAAATTTTACAGAGTGCCGAAAACCATCCATTCTTATGAATTCGCCAGGCTGAAGATTAGTAGCTTTCATTTTGCCCTTGGGAACTTTTAATTTTAGTCGAAGGCAATATTTGATGAAGTTTTGTGTGGTCGTCAAGCACGCAAGACAAAATCTCGTGTTTGATCCAAAGAAACACAGTGCTATTCATCTCACTACGCATCCCCCAACACAAATTCGAAAATTCTTGAATTTTCGCGGATATAAAATGATAGGAGTCTGCATAGCAATCAAATGGGACTCCCGATCTTTCTTGAACGACCAGATAAGCCTCAAAATACCGCAACAAAAACAAATCGATCGAAATCGACTTCCTTTCGCTTTTCCCGTAAAAAAACCAAAAAGTAATTTTGGGAAAATCTTCTTTTTTAATAATTTTATGCTTCATGTTTAAATTTCAAAATGAGATGCACGGTAAACATCCAGCGCGACAGCACTGCCGCGCGTGAAATATTTAAGGAAAGATTTAGAAGTGCTGTGCATAGACCCCCCGCGCACTTGCTCAGGGCTTAAAATCAGTCCGAGCGCGGTGATTGAGGTATGCCTAGTGCCGCCATACAAATCGACGCCTGTTACTCCAAGTTCACTACACGCCTTCCCCCACCACTTCCACAAATATTTTCTGCCAAAAATTTCGCCTTCCGCAACACCACTCCTAGGCACAACGTGCCGAAAATAATAATCGTCATCCCCACCAACAACATACTGGCGCATAAGGCCCAAATCGTCAGGAACCAAAGGCACCTCCCTTTGCTTTTTTTCCTTGCAATTTTCGGCTCTCAGCACCAAAAAACCGCGCTCAAAATCAATGTCACCATTCCTTATCAGCCGCAGCGCACCAGGACGTACTGAAATATACACAGCCAACATATACACCCCAACCCAAATCCTAGGATTAATATCATTACTGATTTTTTTTAGATGTCTTATAATATCACACTGAACAGACTTGTCAACTATTTTTCTTTTATTTTCTATAATTTTTATAACAGGTAAATCAAAAAAAGGTAAACGATCAATTATTTCATTGATTAACATCCATCTATATAATGATTTCAAACAATTTCTCATATGATCAAGAGTTTTTGACGAAAATCTACCGTTGAAAGAGTATAAAAATTCATGAATCATCTTCCTTTTTATATCCATTACATCATAGTCACCGAATTTATCAGAATACATATTAATGTACCTCTCTAAATTCTCATAGTGACTTTTACCAACCTCCAACTTTTTTTCTTGGAGCCAAGCAGCCGACAAGCGCGAAAATGGATTGTCCGCGACACCAAGTGAAATTCCGTTTTCAACTTTCCTCTTCAATTCCAATAAATAATTCTCAGCCTCAAGAAAACCAGCAAAAGACTTTCTCTGACCATGAAAATGAACATAAAAATCACTGGTTGCCTTCATTTTCGGATGCTTAGGGCAAAACACACCCCGGAGAAAAGGCATATAAACCAAAGTTGCAGCACATTTAGTGCATTTTTGCCGTGAGTATAAACCTAGCAATTGCTTCATAAACCTAAAATTTTCCTAAAAATAATTTTAAAAAATGGGGCGGTTAAAAAACAAATCCCAGCTAAAACTAATAAGTAAAATAGCTCCTCTATTTTTGACGGTTCGCGATAAATACCATATTGGCCAGACTTTATTTTGAGAAAAAAATCAACAATACTCATTTTTTACTCCCATTAAAATTTTAGATTGAGGAATCAGCAAAGACGAAGACAGAGGCAACAGCCGCGCTTTTCTTTTTTGCATTTTGGCATAAAATTTTGATTTTTCGCTGCCATCATCAAAATCATTAGCCAACATAATCAGATGTTTACGCACCAATTTCGAAATCAAAAAAGAACAGCCAAGGGAATCATCAGACCGCAAACCGGCGACAGCTGCCAAGCTCAGGGCATAACCCACGACACTCGCCATCATTTTTTCAATGTCGCCGGAGGGCGGGGGAGACTCGCGGATCAAATCCAGCGACCAGCCGTCCCCAAACTTAACTGTTTGAATTTTTTGCCAAAATGGATGAAGTAAAGCGCGATCCTGATGACGATTTTCGCGATCGACCTGACCTGGAATCACAAGCCGCTGCCACTCATTGGTCAGATAAGCCCAAATATTATCGCTATTTTCAATTAAATGGTCATAGGTATCTATTTTAAATTGCTTCAAAATTTCGCGTTTCAGGTGGTATTCGACTCTCGTAACTGACAGCCCCTCCCAGTCAGCCTCACCCCACGCGTCAAGAAACACGGCCTGTTTTTCAGGATGCCGACGACCCTCATAAATCTTATCATAAAGTACCGAATGTATTGCACATTTGCTGCCCATCGAAACCCCGGACACCTGGATTTGACCACGACCAGAAAGTTCAGAGTCAGCGAATGATACAGCCGTAACCCCTCGTAAATTCTCATATTTTTGGAATGTGCCAATTTGGTGCACGCGACAAACCCAGTTAGATCGATCCGATACTGGCAATTCGCTAATTTTAATACCAACTGCATCGCAACACATATGCACTTCTGAAATTTTATGTTTTTCGATGACGCCGCCTAAAAAATTAATAAAATCGATAAGTTGTCCGACAACCAAAAGATGACCAGGCCGCCAACAGCTCTTACTCCCAATTTCAATATATACGTTAGGAGTTAATGATATATTTTCACGAGCGGAAAAAAATAAGTGCACATCGTCGCGGCTAATATGATACCCGAACCCTCCCTTTTTACCGGCTGCATGACATTGAAACAACCAATCGCCACCAAAATCGACAAGAGAGAGACCCGCGTCATTGTCGCGCGCGGCCGCTCTTTGTGCATCGAGGACCGCGAATACTTTTTTCCGATCATCAACAGAAAAAGAACAATAAAATCCAATCTTTAACTTGTCGAAATTAGGGAAAAACTTAAGAGACTGTGAAACAGAGGGTGGGCAGGGGGACGGGGAGGGGCTGCCGGCGTCAGGCTGCTGCGCAGCCTGAGGGCCGCCGGCGAGTTCCAGGGGGCATGTTATTCTGTTTGCCCCCTGGGGGAGCGACAACGCCGGCGCAGCCGGCTGAGGCTTGACATGACGGTGCGATCGGACTAGTATGGGCATGGATCTACTCTCCTGATAGGGGGTGGGGTCTGGAGCTGATCAGTGACCTTGCCGGGTGGACTGATCAGCTTTTTTTTTATTTAATTGTCCTAAAATTTTGTTGCAATATATTTTTTTTTACTTTTATGTTTTTTAAGCATACGATACAAATAATTTACTGCATTAACAACAAGTTACCTTACTAAAAATAAATAATAAACCGACAAAACAATTTGCACTTCATTTTGCACTTCATTTGAAATTAAGCTTCTTTTTAAAAAAACTATCAATCAAGACACATATTAGTCATATAGGTCATATATAGAGTATAGATCATATATAACGTATGTGATCAAATTAACTGATCACAAACTATTTTAATTTTGAAATCTACCAAGTTGTCCATGAATGCCGCTTTAAACCTTCGACAGTCGCCCCGCCGGGCGGGTCGCCAGGCGAAGGATTAACCACTGCATGATATTGAGGCCAAACACAAGCGGGAATAGCGGCCGGAGAAGAAACAGGAAATAATTTATCCAAGACCTCGCTAAAATTGCTCCAAATGCGTGACAACAAAGACCTCACAGGAGGAGCTGGAGTATATTCCCCCTGATGCGACACTGACACTGAAGATGCGTCAAAAGCAAACACCTCATACGTATCGTATAAATCTTTGTAAAAATGGTTTAATCCATAAATTCGCCGGCTATAAATCTCCCCAGCTCCAGCAGCAATCCCCGCATAGCGTGTTATGGCCAAAAAAGTGGGTTTCCAGGCCAAAGGAATTAAACCTAAAATTTTAACTTTTTGAAGGTTCCGGAGACGGGTTTCAAGATCCACAAGACCACGAATCTGCTTATCGATCATATCCATTGTGTGAGTGACCAAAAAAACGTCCCACTTCAACTTGCGATGCTGAGTGAAAAACTCGATAAATTTTTGATTTTTCGACCACGACCTAGAGTTAAATAACAGTTGGGCCTCATCCAAATATAGTCGACCAAGACCCTCACGACCCTTCCTCAAGGAAAGCTGCTCGATTTTTTTGCCGAGTTCTAAAATCGTATCTTGGGTACCGATATGGAAACAGCGCTCCCATAAAGAACGGCGAAACAACTCCCGATCTACTCTTCCAGAACGATATTTATGAGATGCAGCACAAATGACATCAAGCCAACCTGGACTAAGGGTGAAGTTCATGGCAACCACTCCGCCAGAAAGAAGAAAATCAGCCATGTCCTCAACCATAATTGATGATTTTCCTGAACCAGTGGTCCCCTGAATAACTGTTATCATTTGATCACCTTCAGCCAACGCAGAACCCAAGAAATCATGATATAGGCCATGATAGCTTGAACCATACAAAGTACCAACGACGACAAAAAATTCATCGGCAGAACCCAACTTACCACACTAGCCAAAGTACTACCTGTATCGTTATATGATGACTGCAACGCGGAAGTGTTAATTAATGGGACGTTGCAAGAAGGAAGAAGCAGAATGGCGGAATTCGCCACGTAGATAAATGCCAACACAATCTGCTGAATTGTGAAGGCCAAGAGATAAATGACACTTTCCAAACAATACCGCAAGAAACCATCAAGCCAGGCAAAGGACTGTTCAGCCAGGGAATAAAAAGCATCAACAAAAGACTGAAATAATGAATTGATGTACGCTAGAATTAAGGAAATCATACCCACACCTTAACAACAAAGAGTACCGTACCGACCATCGCCAAAATTGAAAAACCGACCCGCCCAAATTCAGCCACCATATCCCATGAAGCAAGATCAACATGGAATTGGCCGACATACGGAAGTTCCAGATCAAAAACCGGCGCAACAGGTGGCGCAACAAACGGAGCTAGAAAATCAGGAAGCTTCACCAAAGACGCAAAAGGTTCACGAGTCTGAAGATCAGAGGAAAGCGTATACATGGCTTCCTGAATTGGCCCCACAAAATCAAAACTAGATAGGGGGCTAGTTTCAATTTCAGGAAGATCCGCAGGGGCGTGAACCAGTGGTGTGATTTCAGTTGGCAGGGAAACACCGGGAACATCATTTTCGCTTACTGGGTTCAAGGCATCAAGCTTGGCGTTAACCTCAATAATTGCCGGATCATATAAGCCTGGGTTGGATGGATCGGCTGCTTTGGCAGCCTCAAGATCACTCTTCTGCTTTTCCAAAACAGAGAGATCAATCATATCCAACGCAACGGCGGTATCCCCTGCGGTCCAAGGGGGAGAATCCTTAACAACCGACGGCAAAGCCTGAATTATTTTATCAACCTCCTCGGTCACATCAGCTTGATTGTCCAAAACCAGCTGATCATCTAACTCAGCAGCCACGAAGGTAGGGATATAGGTTGGTGGAAGGTTGGTGGGATAGGATAAAAACTGAAAATTTCCAAGGCGGGTATAGTTGCCGGGGCAATCTGTTTTGCCTAAATCTATCCGATACAGAAAATAATTGCTCTTATCCGTAAAATATTGCCCTGTTCGTCTAATTGACCAATCAGCGCAAGCTGTCACACCATAAGACGCTGGCTGGGAAGACCTCAACAAAGTTAAATAGCCGGCATCAATCTTCTCCTGATACTGATTACTGCTAACTTTTATTACTGTAACCACATCTCCAGGCTGAATTCCAGAATTGATGTCACCTGCAACCGGGGGAGGGACACCGGTTGAACTAGCAGCGTCAACAGCACTCTTGAATAATGGAAAATCAGAAGCATGATCCTTAATCCACTGCAAGGCGCCATTGCCAAAATTCATCAAATCAATAGTCACCTGTTCCGCCCGGCCAATCAAATACTGAGCACCACTTGAAACAGTGAACTTTTCAACCTGATATAAAGTCCTGGTAATCTTGGCGGCATTGTCAATTGCCATATGGCCAGCCTCATAAATCGCAGGGGCATAATGAAGCATAGTCCCCGAAATGACCCCCCCTGCCACCACCACAACGCCTAATGTGGCAGGATTAAGGATAGCCAAAGGGGCCAAGGCCTCAGATGGACGCGCTAGGAGAACCAAAGCACACAAAAAGAGGACCGCCACAAATTTCTTCCCTCGAATTCCACCTATGATCAATCCTAAACCGTCCATATTTTTCCTCTTGAGAGGGGGAATTAATGATTACTGACTGTCAATTCGTAATTGGCCCGCTTTACTATTCGACTTAAATCTTATCTGCAATTGCTCCGCAGACCGGAACGCCGGTAACCCCGCCGGCTAACTGCCCTGTAAGGTAAAAGACTGAAATAATGATAAACATGGCACCTATAAAAGTCGTAATATTCATGTCATTGTTTATCTTAAATCCTCATCGAAAAAAAAATACCAATGCGCCAACCACTAAGGCAGAGTAAACGAAATAGAAGATATTTTGGACAAAAGTATGTTTTATCATTGTTTAACTCCAAACCGCGATTGTCCAACAATAGACCATACTGCTTGTTGGACAATCGCATTAAGGTTCTTTTATTTGGTGAAACGCTTGTACACCTTCAAGCCGATGGTAACGGCCAGGAGGACAACGGCAACAGCCATACCCGCTTTTATGGGGCCACCTTCGCCAGTCAATTGGGTAACCAAAGAAGTTGAAGTTCCTGCAAAATCAATCGCGTCCATGTAATGCTCCTTTTTCTTGAATTGAGGTTTCGAATACAATGTGGCAGGACCGCCACACTGCGGTTAAAAACTAACAAAGGTTTTAAAAATGAGCCAACCCCGATTTAAACCGTAAACAACCAGCCAGACAAAACAGCCTAAGGCAAAACCTTGCCCGACAGCTTCTTTCGAAATATCCACATAGTCCATAACATCAGCCCTTCCATGTAGTAGCCACAATAAGTGCCGCAACAACTCCTATCCCGACACATGCACAAGCTATCAGATGCTGCATAGCAGTCAAAATTTGTCCAAGGGAGGAAAGGACTTGAAGGGCTTGATCCTCAGTCATTGCTGTACCACCTCCTCCAAACGAGTCTGATCAAAAATTTGATCAGCACCTTTGCCAGTGCCAGATTTCAAAAAGGTCAAAGCGCGATAGAAAAGTGTAGTTTCCCGATCAACATCATTTCCATTCCTCAACCTTTCAGTGTGTACTGAAACGGTAACTGGATGATCAAGGGGTGAAACAGATGGAATCAACACATCGAGCCTTTGCATTTTTACTCCTTGGCGCGTAGTGTAGCCTGTAAGACGGCGCAAAACGCCCGTAACTGAACCCTGATTATTGGTTGATTTAACGTTGACCATTGTTACCTCCAATTTGTTTAAGTTATTTTGTCATCAAAATGATTTCAATTTACGCAAAAAAAAACGGGAAACTAATATTCCAAAATAGGAACAATAGTTTCCCGTTTCTCCAACAACCAATTTAAACAAAACCCTAAAAAATCATTTTTTCCCGCGCAATTTCGCGAAAGTTTCAATGATTTCAATGGGGAACCCGGGTTCAACTCCCGGCGCCTCCACCATTTCCAAATCCAGTATCATCCGATACTGTCCTGAAAGGCCTGAGAAATCAGGCCTTTTTCTTTTTGTGTCGTCCGACAACATCCACCTTGATATAGTGAAATCCGATAGGTTTGGGGGCTTTCTTGAAGGCCAAAGGCCCCCAACGCAAAATGGAAGCCCCCAAAACGGAGAATAGCCCCATGCCTAAAAGGATTGTGCCACTCACCGACACCAAGGTCAGAATGACCAAGCCAACAGATAAGCCCCAAAAACTTTTCGACGGTGGGGGTCTTTTCCTTCTGGTCACTCCAACAGGCGGCAAGCTCTGGAATTTTAAATACCGCTTCGATGGTAGAGAAAAGAAACTGGCCCTTGGCGCCTATCCTGACGTACCTCTTGCAGTGGCCAGACAGAAACGAGACCAAGCTAGGGCCTTACTTGCAAGCGATGTTGACCCCAGCGATAACAAGAAGGCACAGAAGGCGGTAGGCACTCAAGAGACCGAGACCTTCGAGATCGTCGCCCGTGAGTGGTACGCCAAGTATTCCCCATCCTGGGCGGCCAGTCATGCCAAGACCACCATCCGGCGGCTGGAGCTTTTCATCTTCCCTTGGTTGGGGGCCAGACAGATCAAGACCATCACAGCACCGGAACTGCTGGCGGCACTCCGCAGGATCGAGGCGAAAGGGGCGACTGAAACGGCCCACCGGGTGAAACAGGTATGCGGCCAGGTTTTCCGCTATGCCGTGGCCACCGGTCGAGCCGAGCGTGACCCGTCCGGTGACCTGCGCGGCGCCATCCCCCCAACCTCCGTTAAGCACATGGCCACCATCACCGATCCCAAGGAGATAGCCGGCCTGTTGCGCTCCATTGACGACTACCGGGGCGGTATTGTTACCCGCTGTGCCCTGCAATTGGCACCCTTGGTCTTTGTCCGGCCGGGTGAACTGCGGCAGGCCGAGTGGTCGGAATTCAACCTTGAGACGGCGGAGTGGAGAATCCCGGCAGAGAAGATGAAGGCAGGCGTCCTGCACATCGTCCCGTTATCTAAGCAAGCGCAGGAAGTCCTTCAAGAAATTCACCCTTTGACCGGCCAAGAGCGGTATGTCTTCCCGAGCCCCCGCACTGGCTCAAGACCTATGAGCAGCAACGCCATATTGTCGGCCCTGCGGCGTATGGGGTATGCCAAGGATGAGATGAGCGGCCATGGCTTCAGGAGTATGGCCAGCACTTTGTTGAACGAACAGGGATGGAACCGGGACGCCATCGAGCGACAGCTTGCCCATGCGGAAAGAAATAACGTTAGGGCGGCATATAACTATGCCGAGTTCATGCCGGAACGTAAGAAAATGATGCAGGCCTGGGCGGACTATCTGGACGGGATCAAGGCCGGGGCCAAGATCATACCAATAAGATCGGTGGGGTAGCCAGATGGGCACGGCCACTCCCAGAGGCCATCACTCCCTCCACGACTCTGCCGATAGGGGCAGTTCATTAAGTTCAGCGCGAGCCTCTCGCCAAGTTGGATAATGCTCATCAAGTAATATCATGAAACGCTCACTATGGGTTGACTCCAGCAGATGCACCATTTCGTGAACGATGACGTATTCAAGCAGGTCCTTCGGCTTTTTCACCAGTTCGGTATTAAGGCGGATATGCCCCACCTGCTGACTGCAGCTTCCCCATTTGGTCTTCATCCGTTGCAAGAAATAGTCTGCAACTTTCACCTTAAGCTTCGCTTCCCATTTGTGAATGAGCCTGTACGCCACCTTGTGGAGTAGAACCTTATGCCATTCATGGATCACCTCGGCACGCTTCTCCAAACCACTGCCTGGGCGAACACTCAGGGTAATCCGTTTGTGGTCAAGCTTGACGCTCGGCTTGGCGTCCCGGTAGACGACAGTCATCAGGTATCGCCGTCCCCAAAGGTAATGACTCTCGCGTTCGACGAACTGACGAGGTGTCTCTCGGGCCTGGTTTGCCAGTTTCTGCTGTTGCGCCCGAATCCAACCGAGCTTAGAAATCGCGTAAGCGCGGGCCACCTCCAGCCGCGTGGCAGTGGGGGCTGCCATGGTCACCCGGCCGTCCGGCGGATGAACCGAGAGATGGACATTCTTGACGGCCTTTCTGGTCACCACAATGGTCACCTCGCCAAGTTGAATAGTCTCGCCCATCAGTAGCCCGGTTGGTTCTTGATGATCTCGAAAATCGCCTGGGTCGCCTCCCGATCCCGTGACAGCCGGGGAAACAAGGCGTTGAGCAATTGCTTCTCCCTCGTTTCGTCCCCTTTCCACCCCGCCGGGGCTTCTTCGCGTACACACAGGTCAAGTTCAAGCGCCAGGTTGGCCTTATCTTCCTCGATGGTAGGGTAACGAAAACTGGTGGCCGGGATGCTGGCCAGGTTGTTGAAGAGCACGGTGGCCTCCGGGTTGCCGTGGAGCATCGCTGGCACCCCGGCGACGGTATCCTTCTTCGCCATGCGCTGCACCAGTTCTTCGGCCTTCTTGAGGAATGCCTCGTATGCCGCGGCGTCGGTTCGGCTCTGCTTGATCAGGTCATCCAGCAACTTGGACATCTCCGCATAGAATCGTGGGTCGGTGAGCTGGTCGCGAATGATGGTCTTGCGGACGTTGTTGATGATCCCCTCGGCAATGGCGTTCTTCGAGAGCTTGCCCTTTTCGTTCAGTTTGCGGGCGATGGCATCGTGGATGCCGGTCTCGATGATCAGCTCCGTCAGCGACAACGAATTGAGGTTGCCCACGTCCGCCGCTGGATCGGCCTGGACGTAGGTGTTGAGCAGGCGCCGCATATCGGCTTCAAAGGGCTTGATGTCCAACTCCTCGCCCGAGTGCTTCTTGATTGCAGCGCGCGTGTCGCCGTAAAACTCCACCTCTTTCTGTAACGCCACGCCCTCGGCGTCGGAGTAGCCCGCCTCGGCGAGATCCTGCGCGATATCAGCATAGGCACGCACGAAGGTGGCCACGGACTTGTAAAATGTAATGCGCAACGGTTCGGTGTCCGTCAGCGCTTGGGGATTGGCCGCGTCGCCGCAGAAGTAGTGGAGAAATTGCTCCATCTCACGCGGCAGCGGCACCGGCTCGCACAGGTAGCGGAGCGCCTCGCGGGCGGCATCGAGTTGTTTCTTTCCTTCTTTGAGCCACTCCTTCAGTTCGATGTTATTGCTCCCGCCGTTGCCCTGATCAATGTCTAACTCGTCGGAGTTATAGACGGCGATGGCCTCCTGCACGTCATCAAACAGTTTCTTGAAATCCACGATGTGGCCGTAGTCTTTATCGTCGCCGTCGAGTCGGTTGGTGCGGCAGATGGCCTGGAAGAGGTTGTGATCGTGCAGCTCGTTGTCGAGGTAGATGTAGGTGCAGCTCGGCGCGTCGAAGCCGGTCAGCAGTTTGCTCACTACGATCAAGAGCTTGAGGTTGGCGGGTTCTTCGATGAACCGGCGCTTGGCCTCATCCTCGTAGGCTTTCGTCGTTTGGCCGTTTTTCAGGACGTACTTGGTGTAGGTGTCGAACTTGTAGCGTTCGTCGCTGTTGGCCGGTTCGCGGGAGATGGCGTTGTGGTTCGGCTCGAAGGAGGTGATGACACCGCAATACTCGCCAAAGGGCTTGCCTTGGAAGATACGGTAATAATGACAGGCGTCGTAGATGCTCGCGGCGACGAGAATGGCGGTGCCCCGGTCATCGTTTAAGCGCGGCTTGGTGTCGAAATCGTGGATGATGCTGGCTGCGATGCGGGCCTTGCGCTCTTCGGCGCTCATCAGCTCTTCCATCGTCGCCCAGCGTTTGCGGATGATGGCCTTCTGAAAATTATTCAGCGTCTTGGTCTTCTGCGCGAAGAAGTCTTCGATGTCCTTCTTTGATGTGAGGCGCTGCGGCACGTCGCGGGCCTCGTATTTCAAGTCGAGTACCACCTTGTCCGCCACGGCCTCGTGGAACTTGTAGGTGTGGATGTAGGTGCCGAAGATGTCCTGCGTCCGGAGTTTAGCCGCGTCCTTTTTCAGCAACGGCGTACCGGTGAAACCAATGAAGATGGCATTCTCCAGCCAACGCTTCATCTGTTTGTTCATGTCGCCGCCTTGAGTGCGGTGACATTCATCCACAAAGACATAAAAGCGGCCGTGCACCGGTGGCGGCGGGCCTTTGAGGTCGGCGGGATCAAACTTGTGCAGCAAGGCACAGAGTAGCCGGGGCGCGGTGGCGCCGAGCTTGGCGATAAACTCCGCCCGGTTCAGGATGCGGGGTGAAGGCGAGTCCTCGCCGATGACCCCGGCGTTCTTCATTACGCCCTCGATCTGTTTGTCCAGTTCGTCACGATCGGTGACCACGAGGATGCGGGCCTCGGGATCGTGTTCCAGCAGCCACTTGGCGAGCAGCACCATGAGGATGCTCTTGCCACTGCCCTGGGTGTGCCAGATGACGCCGCCCTCGCGGATGCGGATGCGTTCCTGCGCCGCCTTCACGCCCGCGAATTGATGCGGACGCGGCACCTTCTTGATGCCGTTATCGAAGATGATGAAGTTCTTGATCAGGTCGAGCAGGCGGGACTTCTCGCACATCTCGGCGAGCGGTCGGTCCAGCAAAGCGCCTGCGGTGAGCGTGGCGGTGTTCGCCGACTTCCACTCCACGAAAAACTCCTCCCTGGTGGTCACGGTGCCGTAGCGCAGACCTTGGGAATCGCTGCCCGCGAAGACCAACTGCACCGTGGCGAAGAACCCGAGGTTAAAAATCTCCTCCTGATTGGTGATGAGCTGGCGCACCCCGTCCCCGATCTCCACCGAGCTGCGCTTGAGCTCGATGACGCCGATGGCGAGGCCGTTCAAGTACAAGACCAGGTCGGGCCGCCGCTCATAGCCGCCGCGCAAGGTTACCTCCTCGGCGAGGGCAAAGTGGTTGTTCTCCGGGTGTTCCCAATCCACCAGATGCACCTGATCGTTCGGCTGCCCGGCGGCGACCTGCACCGACACGCCGTAGCGCAGCAGTTGGTAGGTCCGCAGGTTGGCCTGATAGAGGGTGATGCCGGTAGCGTCGGCGGCGGCCAGTAGCTGTTGCAGGGCTGCGGCAATGTGCGCCTCGGAGTAGCCGCGCCGCTTCAAGTTCGCCCGCAGCAAGTCCACCTCGATGCAGCGATTGTTCTCCCGCTGGTGCCACTCGCCCAGGTAATCGTAGCCCAGGCAATCGGGCCGGGCCTCGTCGGTGAACAGGGCGATGACCCGGTTTTGCGTTTTGCGTTCGGAGCGAGGCATTTCAGCCATGGGAATCTCCTTGGGGCTGGTTCACGCGGAGGCGCGGAGACGCGGAGGTGGGGAGATTGTTGACAATGCGGTGGAGGCCTTCTTTGAGTGTTGCGGCTCCAAAGTTGATGAGCAGGCCAACCTGAAGGTGCATCAATCGGAGATAGCTGAGGACCTGCTTGCTGTGGACGGGAGCGAGCTTCTCCACAGACTTGAGTTCCAAGACCACGCAGCCCTCGACGAGCAGGTCAGTGCGGAAACCTTCCTCGAAAACCATCCCATCGTATTCAAAGCGAATGACCTTCTGCCGCTCGACCCGAAAGCCGCGCCGCTCCAAGGCCCGCGCCAGCACGACTTCATAGACCGACTCCAGCAGTCCCGGCCCCAGCTCCATGTGAATCTTGAGCGCCGCATCCACAATCGCCCCTGTGATGTCATCCAGTTCCTTCATGTCTTCTTCCTCCGTGTTCTCTGCGCCTCCGCGTGAGTCTCTGGCAGCGTCTTACTTCGGCGGCGGGATGGCCGTGCGTGGCCCAGATGCGGAACTGCGTGCCCCGCAGCGATTTCACCCGGTAGCCCACCGAGATGATGACATCCAGATTGTAGAACTCGACCCGCCGCTGGACGGCGCGGGCACCCTCCTGGCGAACCGACAAGATTTCCTTGTGAGTTGCCCCCTCCGTCAATTCCCCCTCCTCGTAGATGTTCCGCACATGGAGGCTGACGTTCTGCTGAGTCGTCTGGAAAAGCTCGGCCATCTGGCTCTGGTTGAGCCACACCGTTTCATTTTCAAAGCGGCACTGCACGCGCGTCCGCCCGTCCTCGGTCTGGTAGAGGATGATCTCGGATTGAGGCAAGGGTTCGTCACTCATGGTGTCACCTCGGTGATGGTTGCACTGCCGGAGGAAAACAGCCGCGTCCTGCCGGTGAGGAGTTCCTGCATCATGGCCTGCTTGAGGGCGCGGGTCTTCTCCCGCCGCTGCTCAAGCCCCGCCAGCTCCGCGTCCATCTCCGTCAGCACCTCGGCGATGGCGGTTTGTTCGGGGAGGGGCGGCAGTTTGCACAGAACATCGGACAAGGAGGAGCTGCTGATGTGAACAACGGCATCACCTTGGCCGCGACTCGCCTTCTGCCGAGCGATTGAGCCAGTGTTGAGATAATAACCAAGGAATCGGGAATCACTTTCGTCGAGTCGGAGAATCACGATGTCGCCGCCTGCATACGCTTCGATGTCGCTGACGAATGCGGCGCACTTGCCAATCTCTTCTTTCGTCTCACCTGATCCTGCGAACAAGATGTCGCCTTGCTTCAGCCGGACGGCCGTGGCGGCAACTTCGGGCGAAATCCAAGATTGGTAATCCCGCACCACATCGTTGTGGAGTGTGTAGAGTTCACCGTAGCGAACACACGCAAGCGTTCCGCTTCGCGTTTGGTCTTTGGTCACGCCGCTACCTTTCAAGAACTTCCCCACCTCTCCCAGCCGCTTCACCTTCCACTCGTCGTGGAAGCCGGGGAGGCGGGTTTGGCCAGTGAGGAGTTGCTGCATGGCGGCCTGTTTGAGGTCGCGCTTCTTGGCGATGAGCCGGTCCAGCCCGCCCAGCAGCCCATCCACATCGCTCAACGCCGTAGCGATGGCGCGTTGTTCGGGGAGGGGGGGAAGAGGCAAATAAATCGAGTAAAAGTCGCCGTGGTTCAGGTCTGGAATTGTGCTCGTTCCGGCCTTCTCAAGAATTACCTTTCGCGTGGAGCTTAGAGAGAGAAAGCCAACCAAGAAATCCCGGTCCAGCTTTCTCCTGTCGAAATTGATTTTGAAGAAATTGTTATGAAAGACTCCTTCGACTCCAGACACAACTATTCCAGTGTTCCCCGTCCGCGTCATCAATACATCATCTTTGGAGCAGCACGCAGAAGGCGGATAGTCATTGATGTATTCAATGCTCTTCCTGTCGTTGAGGAACTGAATCGTGATATATGCTTTGGAGGTCGTCGTCGGATATTTAATCCGGTCTTCGATTGCAACCTGTAGCCCCTGATTTACTCGACAAATCTGCCTAAAGGTTCTCGCTTCCCACTCCGCCGGGATGACACCGACCTCGGTCTGCTTATACCCCGGCCTCACCTCCGCGCTCATGCCTCCCCCTCCGTCTCATCGGCGTCCCACATTTCACGGTAGGCGTCGACATAGCCCACCGTGGCGCTCGGGTCGATCCGATAGTAGTAGCGGCAGAGGGCCTTGAAGAGCTGGAGCCCGGCGGGGTGACAGGCGAAGTCAAGCAGACGGTCAAGGGTGTGCTCGATGTGGTGGACATCACGGCTGCGGCTGGCGATGATGGCCTCCACCACCGGGGTGTATTGGGCCACGGCCAGGGTGTGCAACTCCTGCACCTCTGCGGCGATGGCGCGGACGGACGAGAGCAGCGGGTCACGGTTGTTCATGGCTGCCCCGTTTTCCCGCTTGCCCCCGGCAGGCTGCGGGTGCTGACGGCGGTAAGGGTCCGCATCTGGCGGATGGCGATCTGGTTGAGCCGTTGCAGGCGGTCGCTCTGGGCCAGGTTCATGTGGATGAACTCCGCGTTCATAGCCTCGATGTTGGCGAGCACCAGCAACTGCTCAACCGTGGCGTGGTCGCGCATGTTGCCGTCAATGGTTGGGTTGGCGTCGCGCCACTCCTTGGCGGTCTGGCCGAAGAGGGACATGTTCAGCAGGTCGGCCTCGTTGGCATAGGTAATGGCCGCCTGGACGGGGGTGATCTCCGGCGGGATGAGATGGGCGCGGATGGCGTCGGTGTGGATGCGGTAGTTGAGCTTGGAGAGGGTGCGATTGAGGTTCCAGGCCAGGGAGAGCCGACGGTTTTCGTCTTCCTTGAGGCGGCGGAATTCTTTGACCAAATATATTTTGAACTCCGGGCTGATCCACATGCCGAACTCGAAGGCGATGTCAGGATGGGCAAATGTGCCACCATACCGTCCTGTCGTGGCCTTCAGGCCGATAGCTTTTGTCTTATCTACCCATTCCTTGACGCTGATCTTGTAGCTGTTAAGGCTAGCCTTGCTTTTAATTATGGCGAATTCGCCATAATTAAAAGCCGGATTAAACACCGATTCCCAAATACCAAGGAACTCCACAGTGTTGCGGTTGCGGAGCCAATCAGAAATGAAGAACTCTCCATCTTTGGCCTTGAGCATATCCGTCAGAGAGATGTAGTCAGTGTTATCGTGGGAAAGCACCGTTATGGCCGCGCCTTGAACTTCGATACTGGCTTTTTTGGGCTTACTCATGGCTTCTGTCTGCTATCGTTTCTAATTTTCACTGTAATTGGTCAGCAAGCTGCTGACCAAATTGGTCGCCAGCCCACCTGGGGAATCGACTGAAAACAAGAGGGATTCCGCGTCATCGCAGCCCCCTCATCTTTTTAAGGTGTCCGTCCACGCGGGCGGCGAGTGCGGCCACTTCTTCAACCAACTGCGGCAGCGGGGTGGCGTAGCGTTCGGCAAGCTGACGGAGGCGGGAGGTCAAGGTTTGCGAGACGCGATCCAGCTCGCCCTGCACGGCGGCGGCAATGCTGGCCAGCCATTTGTCGTCCACCACCAGGGTCTTGATGTCGTCCTCGGTGAGCGTCGGGTATTTGGCGTCGAGCTTGGCGTCGAGGTCTTCCTGGGCGGTCTTGAGCCGGGCCTTGGCCTCGGCCTGCTGGTCGAGCAACTGGGCGAAGTCTTCGAGGGCCTGGCGCTCGTCGGCGTAGTCCGGGTCGCGGCCGGTCGCTTCAGGCATCCCTGCCTCACGCGACACAAGGCCATCCATGGCCAAAATCTCCTTGAGCCGGGCCTTCACGGCCTTGGCGGTGATTTTCTGCTTGTCGCCCTCGCCTTCAATGACTTCGGCGAGCAGCCCTTCCTCGCCGCTTTGCTCCTCCCGCATTTCGTCGAGCTGCTGCTCGATACCGGCGAGTTCGGCCTCACAGGCGGCGATGACATCGCGTTCGGCGGCGAAGTAGCGGGCGATGAGCAGGGCGGCGGGGACGAGGTCGGACTTGAAGCGGCGCTTGCCGCGCTTATAGTCTTCCTTTTCCGGCCAGACGAGTTTGCCCTCCTTGTTTTTTACCTGCCGGATTTCGCGGGGCAAGGCGCCCGCCTGCCACCCGGCATCGGCGATGAGGTAGCAATCGTCCTGCATGGTCTCGGCCCAGTAGTCCATGAGGTGCTGATAGACATCGTAGGCGTCGAGCAGCGGCGCGGTCTTGAAGGTGGCGAGCAGGTCCTCGGCGATGGTCTCGATGAGCGGTTTGGGATGGCCGCCCTGGGCGAGACCCAAGAGCCGCGGCACGGAGGCAGCCTGCCATTGGGTGAACAGCTTCCTGGCCTTGGTGGTGAAGGCGGTGAACTCGGGGTGGCCGAAGATGGTCGCCTTAATTTCGGCGTGGGGTGGTTGGCTGGCGCAGTAGCCGGCGCGGAGCGGTTGGAACAAGGCGGCGCGCAGGCCGGGCATGATCTGCCAGTAGTTGCCGAGGGCATCGAGGTCGCGCTCGGGGATGCCGCCGGCTAGGTGGCCGTCGATGTCCTGCAAGTCCTCCGGGGAGGTAGAGTCGATGTAGCGCGGCAGATTGAGGTTGTAGTCGTTCTTAGGGTCGGCGATTTCCGCGACCGGCACCAGGCGGGCGTAGCGCGGCTCGCTTTCATCCAGCCGGGTGAAGGTGTCGACGATCTTGTGGAGGTCCTGCTCGCGCAGGCGGTTTTTCGGGCCGTCCTTCTTGAAGCCCTTGGAGGCATCGATCATGAAGATGCCCTTGCGGGCGGTGGCGTTTTCCTTATCAAGCACCAGGATGCAGGCCGGGATGCCGGTGCCGTAAAAGAGATTGGCGGGCAGGCCGATGATGGCCTTGAGGTAGCCGGAGCGGATGAGCTGCTGGCGGATGAACCCTTCGGCATTGCCCCGGAAGAGGACGCCGTGCGGCAGAATGCAGGCGGCTTTGCCCGTGCTCTTCATCGAGCGGATGATGTGCAGGAGGTAGGCGTAATCGCCCTGCTTGGCAGGTGGCACCCCCCAGGTGAAACGCTGGAAGCGGTCACCGCTGCCGCCTTCACCCAGGGTGAGGCCGGTGGACCAGGCTTTGTCGGAGAAGGGCGGATTGGCGACCACGTAATCGTAGGTGCGGAGTTGCTCGCTGTCCTTGAACTTGGGATCAAAGAGCGTGTTGCCCGAGAGCACGTTGGCGGTAGGGAAGTCGTGCAGGATCATGTTCATGCGGGCAAGACCGGCGGTGGTCACGTCCTTCTCCTGACCTTCGAGGGTGATGTGCTTGCCGGCCTCGGCAGCGACCTTCAGCAGCAGCGAGCCGGAGCCGCAGGTGGGGTCATAGGCGGTGGTGGCGGCGACGGAGTTGGCCGGCGAGATGCCGATGACCTTGGCCATGATGCGGCTAACTTCGGACGGGGTGTAGAACTGGCCCTTGCTCTTGCCGCTCTGGCTGGCGAAGTGCCGCATCAGATACTCGTAGGCGTCGCCGAGGATGTCATCGTTCTCAGCGCGGTTCTTGGAGAAATCGAGGGCGGGGTTCTCGAAGATGGCGATGAGGTTGCCGAGCTTCTCGACCTTCTGCGCACCGTCGCCGAGTTTGTTCGAGTCGTTGAAGTCGGGGAAGTCGCTGCGGGCGAGGCGGGAGTTGGCGTCGATCAGCGGCTGGATGACCTGGGTATTGATCTTGTCGCCGATGTCGCTCTTGCCCTTGAGGGCAACCATGTCCTTGAAGCTGGCACCCTGGGGGATGGTGACCGGCGGGGCGAAGTCGTCGGAATCGCCGTATTTGTCGGAGATATATTTGATGAACAGCATGAACAGGACATAATCCTTGTACTGGCTGGCATCCATGCCGCCGCGCAGTTCATCGCAGGAGGCCCAGAGGGAGGAGTAGAGGTCGGATTTCTTGATGGCCATGTGTCGCGCGTGGTGTGGCGTTATTTTGCCGTTTATAAATTCTTTTCGTGGAAGTACAGTAAGATACTACAATGTCCAGCATTATCCAAACGAATTGAAGATACCATGTTTGAGGGAGGAAACGATGTCTCAGCCACCCATCGCCAGTCAGGAGTTTGAGAGCCTGACACATACTCTTGCTGTCTGGTTTGATAAAAATCTGGATGATCTTCCCCTTGCGTTACGCCAACGTGTTGAGCGGGATTTTTTCCGATGCCTTGGGATAAGCTGTCCGCCGACCAGCGGCGTAGCGTGGTCTGGAGTCAAAACCTTGGACACGAGAAGGTCTTGACGACTTTTCTGAGCTATGGCGCAGTTGAGTGCCGGCGCCAGGGGGAGATCATCCACGGCTTGGCGGCACCACAACAGGCCGTGCAACCGGGTGCTGACGAGATTGCAGAGGCAGTGTTCAAAAAATTGCGTAGGGCTGATGTAGATATGCGGGCTTAAGGGGCCGGGGGGGGGGTGAATCTCTGACGCTTTTGCACCATGGGACCGCTCGGCAAATCGAACGAGTTTGCTTGGTCCAGTTTTTCCTCCTAAATCGGCGGGTCCTTCCGCCAGGTAGATGAAAGGCGGGGTGTTCAACCTCCGCTGATATTCTATTCACAACTCGCTCCATGGGGCTACTACTACCATTGGCAACTCTACCGTTGGCCAGCTTCACCAAATCATATTGATTTATTCTTCGCGATTCTTTATTTTACGATACATGATTAAGGTAAAATAAAGACGAATCTTATTTTAGTTCGAGGCAGGCAGGATGAAGCGAGAGCTCCAAGGCAGATACGTGATCATATCGACAGTGGGAGAGAGGGCTCAGGCCTTCGTGCCCGCGCCATTACCGCCGCGTCCGCCCATCGACTGGACGCCTGAACTGCGTAGCAAGTTCGACCAGGCATTGCTGGCGCTGGGACGACTGGACAGCGTCTCGACCCTGCTACCGGACACCTCTCTGTTCCTTTACATGTACGTCCGCAAAGAGGCGGTGCTCTCCTCCATGATCGAGGGGACCCAGTCTTCGCTGTCGGACCTGCTCTTGTTCGAGCTGGATCAAGCGCCGGGCGTGCCGTTGGATGACGTGCGGGAGGTCAGCAATTATGTTGCCGCCCTCGATCATGGCTTGCGTCTATTGATGGAGGGGCTGCCACTGTCGCTACGACTCTTTAGGGAAATCCACGGCGTGCTGTTGACCAAGGGCCGGGGCAGCAACCAGACCCCGGGCGAGTTCCGGCGTAGCCAAAACTGGATCGGCGGCACCCGGCCGGGGAACGCGGCCTTCGTCCCGCCTCCGGCCGATGAGGTGCTGGAGTGCATGAGCAAGCTTGAACTCTTCCTCCATGATCTGCCGGAGCCTACCCCGGTGCTGCTTAAGGCGGCGTTGGCCCATGTGCAATTCGAGACAATTCACCCGTTCCTCGATGGTAACGGCCGTCTGGGGCGTCTGCTGATCACGCTGCTTTTGTGCGAGCAAAAGATTCTGCGGGCGCCAATGCTCTACCTCAGCCTCTACTTCAAAACGCACCGCCAGTATTACTACGAGCTACTCAATACCGTGCGCCTCACCGGCGACTGGGAGGCCTGGCTCGACTTCTTCGCCGAGGCAGTGATCGTCACCGCCACCCAGGCGGTGGAAACCGCGCAGCAGCTTCTCAACCTCTCTCATCAGGATCACGACAAGATCATCGGCCTGGGCCGGGCAGCGGCATCCACCCTGCAAGTCCACCGGGCTCTGATGGAGCACCCCATCGCCACCTCGGGCTCGCTGGTGGATAAGACCGGCATCACCCCAGCCACGGTCAACAAGGCACTTGGCCATCTGGAGCAACTCGGCATCGTGAAAGAGCTGACGGCCCAGAAACGTAACCGCTTGTTCAGCTACGCGGGCTATATTGAGATCATGAGTCGTGGCACGGAGCTGCCGGGTATAGGGTAGGGGACTTTTATTTTTGGGGGTCGTTTTGGGGGCCTTTCGATTTTCGTCTACACAATAAATCTATCAAATACAAGTAATTATCCAATCAGTTTAATGGACGGCGCCCCGGAATTCATAACTGCCCGATATTATTATATCGGCAAAAAATGAACGGCTCCGGATTCGACAACCTGGTCATCAGGCGGGACAATCCGGAGCCGTTTTTATTTTTGTGGCGAGTGTCGATGGTCGTGGCAAAATGTACCAAAAGTGGTCGTGAAAAGTGTACCACCCGTTGAGAAGTTCCCGGTGATTACATTCAAAAAAACCGCTGCAAACGATTCCCGGTTGACATCCGTAACGCTACGCTATACAATTTCAGCATGATCAAATCATTTCGGCACAAAGGACTGCAAGTATTTTTTGAGACTGGCAGCAAAGCAGGCATACAACCTCATCATGCCCAAAAGTTGAAGCGACAGTTGATCCGCCTCGACTTTGCCAAAGGCCCAAACGACATGAATGTGCCGGGTTGGAGGCTACACCAGTTGACCACTGGACATTGGTCGATATGGGTGAATGGCAATTGGCGATTGACGTTCGATTTTGATAACGAGGACGCCGTGCTGATTGACTATCAGGACTACCACTAGGAGTGACGACTATGACCCAAATGCACAACCCACCACACCCAGGCGAGACATTACGAGAGGACATCTTACCAGCTCTCGGTCTGACAGTTACCGAAGCCGCCAAGCAACTTGGTGTCACCCGTGCCGCTTTATCCCGAGTCCTTAACGAACATGCCGCAATCTCTCCGGAAATGGCCTTACGCTTGGAAGGCTGGCTTGGGACTGAAAACGGTGGTCGTGCTGATCTGTGGCTCGGCCAGCAGGCCGTGTACGACCTCTGGCAAGCTCGCCAAGCGGGTGCACCCAAAGTACAGCGCGCCGAATTATTGGCAGCATGACGCTTTTCTTTAACAAGATGGTGCGAGTTAGAAGGCAACGGTTCCACGGTCACTTTTGGAAAGGATAGCCTCCGCGCCACCTTCCATCGTCCCCACCCAGACAAGGCCGCGCTCCGGTATCGGGTGAAGGACGCCCGTCACTTTCTCTCCGAGTTGAGGATTACGCCATGAACGCTATGACCTACAAAGGCTATGCCGCCCGTGTCGAGTTTGACGCCGGAGATCATATCTTTGTCGGCCATATTATCGGCATCAGGGATATTGTCAGTTTTCACGGTGAATCGGTCGGCGAACGGGAAAACTCCTTCCGTGAAGCGGTTGACGGGTACCTTGATGCCTGCGCCAAACTTGGCCAGCAACCCAACAAACCGTATTCCGGTAAACTCCTAATCCGGGTCAATGCTGAACTACACGCCGCTATCGCCGCCTCGGCCGCAGCGGCAGGGAAAAGCCTGAATCAATGGGCCACCGAAACACTGAACAAAGCCCTCCATGCTTAAGGTGGAACTTTTTATGTTGGGGGGTCGTTTTGGGGGTCTTCTGATTTTGTCCATCTGAACAAAACGTTTAAATACAAAATGTTATGCCATCAGTTTAATGGGCGGCGTTGATGAAACTGCCTGATATGCCACATATCAGGCAACGAGCAACGGCTCCGGATTGTCCAACCTGGTCAACAGGCTGGACAATGGCGGGGCCGTTTTTTTTGGAGAAAGGCCTTCACCTTGTGGCGATCAGCAACCTGCCTGCGTCATTGACAACCGGAACGTCACATTAAAAATTAGGTTGCCTTTGGCCAATAATCTCCCCGACCATTTTTTTCACTTAATTTTTTCGCCACGACCAGCAATGCCTCGAAGGTGTTTTTCAACTAATCGTAGGCGTAAAATGAAAATCTGTTATGGCAACTAATCATATCCAATCTCTTATTTTAAGTGTGCCAGATCTTGGTCATTTGACACACAAATCCCGCATTGTGGTAGCTGTTCACTCAATAACACCCTAGTTTTCATACTAATACTATTCTGTATTTTCATATCACGATAAGCTCTTAAGTATTTGCTTATTGCAAAAAATGAATTGACATTCATAAAAAAAATGGCCGAGACTACAGTCAGTCGGAACAACAAAGGGACGGATCCAAATAATGATGTCATCGCAATACGTCGAGAAGCTGACCATCTGCCAATGCAATTTCCATGTGATACGGGATGTACCAGTGGCGGTTTGAGAGGTTTCTGCGAAACCGTCAAGTAATGGACGATAAGGGAGCAATTTTTCTAGTAATTACAAGAAAATGTGGGGGATGATCCTGATAGTGATTTAACTGGTGGGGAGATAATCGATGAGAGTATGGGGCAGAAGATCAAAGATGGCATTTACTCTTTCTTGTTGCATTTTTTTGGTTGGATTAATGGCAGTGAGAGTGCACTCTGCGGTGACTGATGCCCCGCACAACGATACCTTCGGCATCAGTTGCTCGTCCTGTCACACCTATTCATTTTGGTGGCAGTATTCCCCGGCTCAAAAGCAGTCTAATTTCACAGCCGTTGTTGATGCCCTGTGTTTGAACTGTCACGAGGATGCTGGCCCCGGGCCAAAGGTCTTGACCCACTCCTCAGCGGTTATTGGCTCCACCAGTCATGGCAACTGGATTAAAGCTTGCACAGCTTGCCACAATCCCCACTACCAGGATCAATTAAATTGGGCTAACAGCGAGACCTCCCCGTATTTGACCACAGGGACTATTTCTGGAATTTCAGCAATATATGATGGCGTTAACAGGGAAACTACCATCACTTACTCGGCCACAGATAACCCGAATTGGCCAGCGGCGGGGGATAGTGCGGATGCGCTTTCTTGGGCTAACAAAAGCCGGGCCACCCCTGGCCGCGGTTTGATTCTAGTGCAGGATACGGTTAAGAGATCAAACACCTTCTCCATCGTTGCGGCAAGCGCTACCGAAGTTACAGTAAAAGGCGAAATCAACGCCAACATGATCAACACCAGCTACAGAGATCCGCTAACGAACGAACTCAATTCCGCCACGTGCAATAGCTTTGGCCTGATCTATGGCGGCTTGATTCGAGACTCCATCAATGCAAGGTCTGTCAAATTTTTTGATCCCAATGGCGGGTTTGTCAGGGATGAAGGGTCAACCACGACCGGCATCTGTCAGGTATGCCATACCCTCACAACTCACTATGCCAATACCGGCGAGATGCCTGCTGGCGCCGATACCCACCTCGATCGCAACGGCAGAAACTGCACGATATGCCACCAACATTTAAAAGGCTTTAAAGGCGAGGGTCACGATGACACCAGTTTTGCCTGGGCTGGAAACTGTGCTACCTGCCATAACCCGAACAGTACCGATGTCAGTATCATCAATGTCATCCATGGCGCGAAATGCGGGTTGTGTCATGTGAGTTCGGCCGGCGGTGGCCTTCGCAAGAATGGCGATCCCGCTAATGGCATTGATGGCGCCGCTGATTTCGTGGGTGCTACCAACAGCTCGACCTGTATTGATTGCCATGCCACCGAGCTGAATCTTACCAGCGCCACCATCCATCACGATTCCGAGCATCATTATGCCGCTGATGGGATGTGCGTCCAGTGTCATGACAGTGGCTTCGGCAAAAAGACAGCCAACCACAGCGTGGCCGTTGCTGATGATAACGATTGCTCACTCTGCCATCTTCTCACCGCCGGCACCATAACCGGCATGCCGATTAGCGCCACCGATAGTATGGTTCATGATGCCTGCACGACCTGTCACAATACCGACGGCACATTAAAGGCGGCGTACGGCAAGGCGATCGCCATGCCTACCCTTGGCGGCAGCTGCATTGCCTGTCATGGAAGCCGGGCACAGACAGGCGGCACCATCCATCACGATTCAGCGCACGGCTATGCCGCTGCCGGCGATTGCGCCCAGTGTCATGGAGACGCCCCTGAGAAATTGGTCGCCCCCCACAACACCTTTGTGTCTGATGCCCCGGAATGCTCATGGTGTCATACTGCAACCGCTGGCTTGGCCAACGGGATACCAGTGAGTCCTACCGATAATAAAGTGCATGACGCCTGTATTACCTGCCACAACAGCGACGGCACACTGAAAGCAGCGTACGGCAAGGCCAGTGCCATGCCTGCACTTGGCGGTAGCTGTACCGCATGTCATGCCGATTATTTCCTCAACCATGTCAATGTCGATAGCTATCACAATACTTTCCTGCGCAAAAACGGCACTTCCTGTGAATCCTGCCATAATCAGTCCGGAGATACGGCGACCAATGTTGTGAGCACTATCCATAAAATATCAGAAGACAAGTTAGGCGCGGGAGGAGTGAGGGAGGGACAGGTGGTCTGTGAACTTTGCCACAACCGCAGCACCGGGGCTTTGGTCAACGGTCTCGTCGGGGGCGCTACCAAAGGTGGCGTGGTCTACATGACCGGCGATGCCAGAAAACACACCTTAGGAAGCACTTCTAGCTGCAATGTTTGCCACTCATATACTTTCCCGGGCGGAGGAGGCATGACCTTCACCAGTACCCATGCAAGCTATGGGGATCACTACAATAATTTGAGGGATGAGGAGAGTTGCCACAGGTGCCATAATGCGCTATTGGCCCCCTTTGACGCAAATGATGAATTCGGCAATCCCGAGGTCCATAAACTAAGCTGTAAGCCCTGCCATAGTGGAACAGGATGGGCACTGGGCGGCAGTGCCTTGAACCATACGGTGTTTAGTCCAAGTACGTGCTCCACCTGCCATCCTTCCACCAATGCATCCCAAACTTACCATGGCTTCAGTAAGGCCTCCGGAGGCTTGACCGGGGGCTACATCAACGGCTCATTTACCTTCAAGTCAGTTTTTGCCGGGACAGCCGCTGACATCGAGAGTTGCATGAGCACCGCGGACAATGGCGCGACTTGGACGACAGGAAACTTTTTGGACCTTCCAGAGAGTAACCCACCCGCGTTTACCTGCGCGTATACCTATTCTGCCCTGCCTAACGGGCCGGTGACGATGAAGATGAAGGCAACGACAAAGCTTGGTGTCGTCATGAACTCCGATGTGGTATGGGCGATTGTTGAGAGTGGCCCCGTGGACGGGGCTTCTTTGACGGTAACTCCAGGTGTCGGGCAAAACACCTTAACCTGGGACGCGGCAACCGATACCCACCTTGGACTCCGAGGAACCGACACCTATGAGGTTCGGTGGATGTCGGGCGAAATTCCGGCTAACCACCCATTTGCTTGTACCGTCAAGACCGTGGAAGACCCGGCAGGCGGCTACACGCAAACCACGGCAGGGACTTCGGTCTATACTGGCACGGCTACCAGCTTCGTGCATAACACCGGACTCCCCGTCAACCTTAAGGCCAACTACCGGGTCTGCGCGTATAACACTAAAGACCTGGTCTCCGCCGGATTGGTTGGCGCCGCGACAATCACCTCTGGCCCAACACAATTTTACCTTAAGGGTACTTTTTCAAGTACCGTTGATCCTCCACTGACATCGTTGACCTTCGCTAACGTCAACAATACTTTTCTAGACGCGTCCGCTATCTATTATCAGCCTGCAAATCCTATTGGCACTGGCGCAAAGACGCTTGTGACTGTTTATAGTGGTGTGATCAATAGCACTATGGAGCAAACGATTACGGCCATGACTTCTAAGTTCTCCCTAAAAAGCACCACCGCCACCGACCAGTGGACGTTCGATGTGTATGCGTACGATCCGGCAACGACAAATAAAGTACTGGTGGCAACTTCTGGGGAAGTTACGGCCTCAGTCGTGCAAAAGGATTGGTACCCCACGATGACTATCCAAAATGGTGGCACAGTTCCCATGGGGAACAAGCTGCTGCTCGAAGTTATCTATAATGCGCCATCGGGAGAACCCAGACCTACCATCTACTACAATCATCAAGGCCAAGTGTCCGAATCGAGGATCAGCGTGACTTATGCCCCATAAGGAGATACGAAAAACAGATAGAGTTGCCATGTCGGCTTAAAGGACGGCGCCCCGATACTCTCCTAAAAGGCCTGAGAAATCAGGCCTTTTTCTTTTTGCAACTGTCCACTTTGCGGAATCGAGTCGAAAGAAGCCCTGGAAACGGCCCACCGGGTGAAACAGGTATGCGGCCAGGTCTTCAGGCTGGAGACCACAAACAAAAAGGCCCGGAGCATTGCGCTCCGGGCCTTTTTGTTTGTGCAAAGACTACACGGCAAGGATCATCAAGGTGTCAATCCCTGGAGGGATAATGCTTCATGCGCCCACCTTACTTCGCAGCCTTGGGGGCAGCTTCATCCGGAACCGGTCTTTGCCGACAGCCGCCAGGAGGGACACCATCAGGCGTTCCACAGGCAGGGCCACCGCATCCAGGACCGCCGCATCCAGGGCCAACTCCGCACCCTTCACCCAAGGCCTCGGCCTTTGCCTGTTGTTCCGGGGTCAAGATGGCGAAGATTTGGTTTTTTTCCCGAATCCGGGAGACCATCATCTCACTCATGAGCTTGGCCTGTTCGTCCGCTAAGGCCGTAACCTTGGCCTCGTCCAGCTCGCTGCTCCGCCCTGCCTCCCAGAGCTGTTGCCTGCCGGCGGCAATCTTCTCCAGCAAGGGGGCAATGTTCTCTTGCTGCGTCGTCATCACCGCCTCGATCTCCTGGCGCTGACTGTCGCTTAAACCGAGGACCACAACCATTTTATCCAAACGCCCCCCATCTTCCTTACAGTTCATCCGCGACCGGCAGCCGTGGCCACCCGCCTCCCCATTGTGGGTGCGGCATCCCGCGCCCGGGGGGCCGGCCTGTACCGCGTAGCCCCCTGCCAACAACACTGCCAACAACGCACCCACTGCAATCATCTTTCGTTTCATGACTTGTCTCCTTATGGTAAGAGTCCCTCTGTTCCGGGGTCAGCCCCGCTTGCCATCATCTGAAACAGACCATAACCGGGAAATGTGGATAAATTAGGGAGGAAATGAGGAAATAGCGCATGACGGAAAAAAATTCATGCCCCGGGAGGGAGCGCTATGCTAGAAATGAGGGCGGACCTCCGTTGATGGACCCACTGCCCGGTTGGCGAGAGTCCCCCGCAACCCGATACTTGATGAAATCGCAAAAAGTCGTAAAGCTGACCATCTGCCAATGTAATTTCAATGTGTTACAGGGGGGTGACAGCGGCGGTTGAGCGGTTTTTGCGAAACCGTCACAACTGCTGCCGCCACCTTACCGTTGCTCTCCGCCCATGGGGTTGGCTTTCGTTCCTCTAGGAGCAACCGGCAACACGGCTGAACTAAAAAAAAGGACCCCCCATGAAGATTGGCATCAGCCATCGCCTCTTTCTAACGATCCTGGCGGCCTCGGCCCTATCGGTGACCGCCATGTTCGGCATCATGCAGTGGAGTATCGACCGGGGTTTTCTCCGCTACGTCAACAACCTGGAGCAGATGCAGCTCGCCCTGATCGCCGGTGAACTGGAAGCGGATTACGCCAGTGAAGGCTCCTGGGCCTTTATCCGTAACGACCATGGCTACTGGCGCCGGTTGCTGATGACCACCATGCCGACCATGGGCTGCACCCCGCCCGGGGT